>Ga0335081_10011510_pt1 | contig 14319 bp, 9 predicted proteins | sample Lox_Sample_35_FD_206713 | JGI IMG/M metagenome (GOLD analysis project Ga0335081, IMG submission 206713) | Soil microbial communities from Loxahatchee National Wildlife Refuge, Florida, United States - Lox_Sample_3.5 | ecosystem: Environmental > Terrestrial > Soil > Wetlands | place: USA: Florida... | reverse complement strand
GCTTCATGGCCTGCACGGCCGATATCGATGGCCGCTTCCCTTCGCTCCTCCGCATCGCTGCTCTGCAGTTTCTTGGCTAAGAATTCAAGGTTCGGCATTGCCCGCCTCCGCCAGTGCGACGCGTTCCTGCTGGCTTAAAACCCTCTTTATGTCAAGGAGGATAATGAGCCGATCGGCCACTTTCCCCATGCCGCTAATGAAGTCGGCGCTAGTTCCCGTGGCCGCTTCCGGCGCAGCTTCGATATCTTTTTTCGGAATATGAATCACCTCGTTCACGCCGTCCACCACCAGACCAAGCAGTTCTCTGCCGTTGTCTACGGCACCGTGGACAGCGCCCCGCGTGATCATCATGCGCAACGTCCTCGGATCGTCGTGAATCGTTGCCAGGGCAAAACGCTTGCGCAGGTCAACAATCGGTATGAGGGTACCGCGCAAATTGATCACGCCTTCAATGAACTCCGGCATCCGTGGGAGTGGCGTGATCCTGTGCGACCGGACAATTTCAGTGATAGAGTGGATCTCGAGCCCGTACTGCTCCGTACCCACCTGAAAGGTGACGATCTGCACAGTTTCGTCTGCAACTACCACTGGTTTAGCATTCCTGTCTCTCATGCCCTACATCTCACACAATCAAAGATAGGTGACAAGAGGCAAGGGACAATGGACATCCCTCTCCACTCATCTCTCCATTCTACGTCCTGAACTTCTCTATCTCCCTCTTGAGCAGTTTCGTCTGGTCAGCCATGGTCTCCACGGCAATATTGAGTCCAGCAGCCTGATTGGCATTTCCTTTCGCGATTTGCTTAATCCGTTCGATCGCCTTTACGATCATGTCGCTGCCGGTCTGCACCTCGCCGGTTGCCTTGTTCACCAGACCGATCTTTGCACTCATGTTCTCGACTGCCACCGTGATGTACTTGCCAGCCTTTGCTTGCTCTTCGGTCGCTGTTTTAACAAAGCGCGTGATCTCTCGCATTCTCTCGGACGCCCTTGTGATCTGCTCGCTACCCGCTTTCTGCTCATTCGCGGCCTTGGCAATCTGATGGGTCATCTCGCTGATCCGGTCGATGGCATCGCTCACCTGTTTGATCCCCCGTGCCTGTTCGGTCGCCGCCCGGTTGATGTTCTTGCTCATGTCCCGGGAATGGTGGGCCCGTTCCAGGATCTTCCGAAGCGCCTCCCCTGCGTCCGTGGAAAGCCGCACTCCTTCTTCGACGATTGCGGCCCCTTCCTGCATGACTCCGACAGCCACTTTGGATTCTTCCTGAACCGAAGTAACAAGCTTACTAATTTCCTGCGTCGATGCCGCGGTACGGTTCGCCAGTTCGCGTATTTCCGTAGCCACCACTGAAAAACCCTTGCCGTGCTCTCCCGCCTGTGCAGCGAGGATCGCAGCATTCAGGGCTAAAAGGCCCGTTTGGTCCGTAACATCCTCGATCACGTTAATAATGCTTCCGATACTCTCGGTACGCCCGACGAGATGGTTCACCACATCAGCGGTGCGCCGCGCTGCAGCATCTATTTTGCCCATGCCCTCGATGGTCCTCTCGATGGAGCGCATGCCTAGCTGCTGGGCATCGGCTGCAACTGCCTCCGAAAGGGCCAACGACTGCTTTGCGTTCTCCTCGACCTCTTTTACCGAAGCGCTGATCTCGGATGACGATGCCGCCGTTTCCTCGGCAGCGGCTGAAAGGAACTCGACGTTTTCCGCTATCTGCCGGATCGCGGCGGACATCTGGGTTATGGCCGAGGACGTTTCCTCGATCGAGGCCGAAAGCTCGGAGACGGTCCGGGCCACCTCGTCCACAGAGGCAACCGTCTCAATCACGGATGAGGAGGTCTGCTCCGACGTCGCAAAGAGGTCTTGAGTGGTTCCCGCGATTTCCTTGAGAGCAAAATGCATCTCGTTCACGGACGATGCAGCCTCCTCCACAGACTCGGCCTGCGCACGGCTTCCCGTGGTTATCTGGGAAGATGCCCCCTTGACCTCGCCCGAGACAGACTCCATATTCAGCACTGTCTGCTGCACACTGCTGATCATACCCTTGAGCCCAATGATCATGCTGTTCAGTCCCCTCCCGAGCATCCCAAGCTCGTCACGAGAGCCGATGTTTACGCTTTGCGTAAGGTCGCCAGCGGCGATATTCGATGCGACGGACACAGCCTCATTCGTCGGTATAACGATCATCTTCCGTGCCATGACATAGACCATCACAACCAACGCAAGCACAATCGCGACGCTCGTTCCGAGCAGCAAGTATACTATTTCCCGGATATTCTGCCTGCCTCCTGTCTTCGAGAACCCCATCGTTACCGTGCCCAGCTTGGTTTCGCCTATCTTGATGTCCACGGGCACTTCAAGGACGTCGAACCGCTCCTTCACCTTGAACGCAAGCGCAGGCGTACTATCCGTCATGTTCTGCGGGAGGAATTCCCTCAGCTCGGGATTCTCCTTGTTAAAACTGACGTAAACATTGCTCAAAGCCGCGCCCGATGCATCCGTCACATAAGTATAGAGCATATCCCTGGATTTTACGGCATCAGCAACAAGACTGTCGAGTTTGATCATGTCCTTTTGAAGAATCGGTTCCGTCACGGCCTTGCCTAGGAACAGCCCAAGGTCTTTCCCACGCGTCTCGATATGCCGGTACTGATCGTCCATCATGATACGGGCCACAAAGAGCGTCCCCAGGACCATGAGCACAAGAATAACGCCTGTTATTACGATAACGAGCTTTAAACCCATGCTTGCCCCGATCTTTTCCTTCAGCGCCCGTGTCATATTCTCCTTAGTGCTCACGCCGGGAGCGGTTGATCCGTCACGTATCGGTGTCATGCTTCCCTCTTGTATTCCTCACACCGCTTCCCCTGTTCCCGGTACCTTTTCCATCGCCTTTCTAATCACGTCGTAATCGCTATCCGCAGCTTCCGCAAATATGATCACAAAAAGCCCCGAGATGATCAGGAATAAAAGACGTTATCGAACGCCAAACTGTATATTGCTATCTTCCGCCAGTTCTCGACTCGAAGCAGGGAGTTGAAAACGCAGGAAATGACATCACCAGTCCTTGTCCCTGCGTTTGTCTCTCTATGCCCTAACGCCACTTTTAAAACTTGAAACCCTCCAGTTCCGCCTGGAGCGCGTCTGACCGGGACTTCAGCGTCTGCACCGTCATATTCATCTCGACCGACACATCTACGTTCTCCTGCGTGATCTTCTGAATACGGTTAACCGCATTACTGATCTGCTGCGCACCGACATTCTGTTCCGATGTGGACCGGGCGACCTGGGCGGCTTGTGTCTTAACCGAATCGACGGCATTGGCAATATGTCTGCTTCCTGTGGTCTGTTCCTTGGTTGCAGTCTTCATCTGCCGGGTGATATCGCGCATCTTTTCCGCTGCGTTTGCTATCCGCTCGCTCCCCTTCCGCTGCTCCTGCACGGCGCCAGCAATCTGCTCGATCTGCTTCGCGATATTAACGGCGGCCTCCGTGATCTGGGTAATACCCCTTGTCTGTTCTGCGGTTGTCCTCTCAATAGCCCGGGCCATATCCGCAGACTGCTTCGAGCTGCCCGCAACCTGCTCCAGCACATCGCTGGTCACCTGCACAACGGCGGACCCGGTCTCAACAGCCTTGAGACCTCTACCCATGGCCTGCATGCTCTGTTCCGTTTCTTCCCGCACGGCGGCGATCAGGCTCGTGATCTCCTGAGTCGAGGCTGCCGTCCTCTCGGCCAAATCCTTGATCTCATCGGCCACCACGGCGAATCCTTTCCCGTGCTCTCCAGCCTGTGCAGCAAGAATAGCGGCGTTCAGCGCAAGAAGGCTTGTCTGGTCCGTGACTTCGTCAATGACCTTCACTATCTGGCCGATTTCCTGGGAACGCTTGCCGAGGCGGTTTATCACATCTGCAGTGGCCTCGACCGTCTCCTTGATGTTGTTCATCCCCCGTATCGCCTCCTTTGCCGCGGTAATCCCGCGGTCCGAAGCCTCGGCCGACACCCGCTCTGCCAGCCGCGCGGCTTCCAGAGCGCGTTGTTCAACCTCTTTCACTGTAGAGCTCATCTCGGTGATGGACGATGATGTTTGTTCCGCCGACGCCGAGAGTGTCTCCGTATTTTCGGACACCTGTTTGATTGAAGCGAGCATCTGCTCGATGGAGGAAGCCGTATCCTCGGCCGCCGAGGAGAGCGCGCCGGCGTTCGTGGCCACCTCTTCGATCGATGAGGCCATTTCCGATGCGGACGATGATGCGTCCGTGGCCGCTTGAGACATCTCGCCGGCATTTTCCGCCACTCCCTTGATCGAGGCGGTCAACTCATTCACAATCATCGCTGTCTGTTCCGTGGCCTCCTGCTGGACCTTGGCACCCTCACTCATCTTGAGCGTGGCGCTTGTCATGAGTTTCATGGCATCGCCCAGACTACCGCCCGTCTGCTTGGTTTTGCCGAGCATCTCCCTCAGGTTAGACGACATCGTATTAATAGCAGACCCGAGCGAGGCGATCTCGGTCTGTCCCGTGACAGGAATCTCCCGCGAGAGGTCTCCGGCGGCCATAAGGGCTGCCGTCTTCGACATGTCCGTTATTGGCTGGGTGATTTGCCGATCCACAAACAGATGGACCAAGACCATGGCCACCAAAAAGCTGATGAGCCCTACGACCAAGGACCACAGGAGCAGGCTCTGAATCTGCCTGTTGACGGCCGACTCTTTCAGCGCAAGGCGGAACACGCCAAGTTTCTTTCCATCGGGACCCATAAGAGGAATGACTTGCTCATAGTGCCCCCCGCGGGCATCGGAATAAGAGTGGACCATGGGCCCCGGCGCCGCAATCGCTCGCTTCGTGGGCTCATCGTTTAAGACTGTGTTTTCCATTGTCTGATCGCTGGAATAGAGCACCCTGCCGTCCACGTCCATCACCATGGCGCGCGAGATGTCCTTGTCTTCCTCCGCCAGTCCGCGAAGCTTGTCACCCATGCCTTCGAGGGCGTTCAGGGGAAGTCCGAACCCCACGGCCTTAGTGATATCCTTCTTGGTTCCTTCGGCAAGGGCAGCGGTTTTGGCGATCAGCGCTTCCTTATATCGGCTCGTGGCGCTATAGATGTTGATCAGCGTATTGAACGTCAGCACCAGCAAGAGGATGCTCGCCGTGACGAGCACGGCCCTGGTCTTTAGATTCATCGAGGACAATATCTTCATTTGATCACCTTTGTAGCGTCTGTAAGTAGATCAATAGGCACCTTAATCCCCACGACATTCGCTTCTTTGAGGTTCAGCACAAGCTCGACCAGCTTGGGGACCTGCGGCGGGATGCTCGCGCATTTCTCCCCCTTGAGCAGGCGCGCGGCGATATGCGCCGCCGCTTCACCTTGTTCTACGGGGCTCGCCGCAAGGGTCAGGATAACCCCCTTTTCGGCCGAATCACCTGTCTGGCTGACCGTCGGGATCTTGGTTTCATGTGCCGATTTCACGATGGAATCGATCGCCTCGTTTGCGGCTGCACTCACGGATATGAACACGGCATCTGCCTTGCCTGCAAACGTAAGCCTTCGGGCATCGTCGACCTTTTTTATCGGCATTTTTACTGTCTGGAAACCGTACTGGCTCTCAAGCTGAACCAGCTCTTCCACCTGTCTCATAGAATCGGGTTCCGATTCATTGTAAACAATCGCAAGCTTCGTAAAAGGTGTGATCTTTTTCAAGTATTTCAACAGACTTGTCATCGGCACTTTGGAACTGATGCCAGTCATGTTCTTGGCCACAACGCCGACAGCAGGCGGGTCATAAACGCCTGCGTACACGATCTGGATATCTTTGGTCTCTTTGATCAATGCCAGTGCCGCAGGCGCACCGTAGGTCACGAGCACATTTACGTCAGCCACCACCAGCTTGCGTGCTGAGTTCGTCCAGGACATCATATCGGGCGAAGGCATTTGGAGTACCGTGTCGACCTTACGGTAGTCAAACCCCTCTTTGGCCAGGGTGGCTACGAAGGCCTTATGCACTTCCTGGTAGTATCCGATATTCCCGGACATGATCACGCCTACAATCTTGTCCGCTGCCCCGGCTGTCGCTGAGCTGAACACCAGCATAATAGTTAGTAACCAGTGAAGTCTTCTCATCATTCCTCCCCTTACCATTTCATGGACAGGGTGGCCAATAGCGTTGCAAACGTGCCGTCCTGCGTATTGTCAATTTTATCATCATACTGCTGATACTGGTAGCGGATCTCGCCTTCCATATTCCTGCCAAGCTCCATCTCGATGCCGGCAGCAAAGACATTATCGACGACCTTCATGTTTGATAAGTCAGCGATTCCTCCCACATTGGTCACACTGCTCGTCCCTGTAGGCGAGAAATTGCCCCGGCAGTAGCTCCTGCTTCCCGATGCGGTAAGACTCATTCTGTCTATCGGAGAATAGGTCAGGGCAAGCGATCCTGTGTTGGCGATGTCCGCGTAGGGAACGCCTGGTTCGAGCGAGAACGCGCCCGTTCCGTCTTGCCAGGTAATGGTCTGATCGATCTTGTTTTGGAAGTAGGAGTAGCTCGCCGTGATCGAAGAGCGGCTGCCGATCAAGAACGTAGCGCTGGCAAGGCCCTGATCGCGTCGGGTATCCCTGCTCCCGCCGGCCAGAGGCGCATCTAGATCATCCCGCTCATCACGCACCGTGCTGTAACTGAGCAAAGTGTTAACCCAAGTCTTGGGCGACCAAGTGAGCGACGCTTGCCAAGACTGCGACCTGTTGGGATCGGTATCGTAGGCGGGATTGTCCACATTCATGTAGCTGTAATCTGCGCGGAAGTTAAGCTTGTTCATGATGCGGTACGTAAGGTCTATCCTCGCCGTACCTTTCGTGGTCTTATCCGGTAGGTCCCAGAAGGCCTGGGTGTTTGGAGGCGGCGATGGCAGAAGGGTCCCCGGGGCTCCAATGGTGCGATCGATCGTATCGAAGACATACTCGCCCTTAAGCGTCAGACGGTCGGTTGCGCGGTACCGGAGTGTACCGGAGATAACGTCCCGTGACGAAGAAATCGCGTCCCGGACATTGACGATCATAGTACCGAAGGGGGTTACGTTATTAACCATACCGGAGTTGCTTTCATCGATATTGTAGTGCCGGTATTTAAGGACGAACATCACGCTGGTCACGGGCAATAACATAAGATCACCCGCTGCGTTCCAGTATTGCACCTTCGCCCCGCTGTCGTCATTTTTTTTGTCCCCGTTCGTGTAGGTGCCGGCTGCAACAATTTTGCCCGAATACGACGTGTGGATTTTCACCGTATCTGACGAGGATTCAAGATCCGGGGTTAAATTATGCGGGACCGGATTGGGCCCTGGGAGGGTGTCATACAGTACGTTGTCAGTAAGAGATCGGAACGTCTTTTCCATGTGGCTATAATCGACTTCGACCGGCCCCAGGTGGCTGTTGGCACCAACCCGGACCTCTTGCGTGTGCCAGTCGATATCTCGGGATTGCGAAACCTGGTTAAGGCCACCGGTAAAGCCTTGTAAAAATATCTGCTGTATGGTCCCTTCCCGATCGACGGTCCGCATGTCTGCGTACAGGTGGAAGGGAAAGTCCGGTGCCTTAAAACGGATGAACCCATTATCCAGCTTGTTCTCAACGCCATACGCGGCCCCGGGATTTAAGTCGGTAATGGTGGGGACCGGTGGTGTGGATAAGGGATTATAGGGACCGAGGTTTAAATGATTAAGATTGTGGAACATGTCTCTCGTGTACCAGTTAAAGAGCACGATATCCTTGAACGCGTAATCCGTTTCAGCGAAATAATCTTTGCTGTTCAAATAATAGGATTCGAGCAAAAAACGGTGCGGCAGCGGATCCCATTCCAGGTCCAGCGCACCGATCGCAGAAGACTTGAGATAATCATACTCTCCGGCGTGGGCAGCATTCCCTTCCTGATCTATGCCCCGATAGCCCAGGCTGAACTTTCCCTCAAATGCCTCCAGCCCCTTGGTCTCCGCTGTATTCGTGCCCGTTACCTGCTGTGCCTCCGCCAGGGAGGCCCAGAGCATCAGAAATGCGATTATCAGAATAGTCTTTTTCATTTGAGCCTCCTCTTCTACTGTATGAAGTTGCCCTGGCCGCTTGGAGACGGCAGGTCTGAACCGTGTATCTGTGAATGGCAGTCCGTGCACCGGGTATAGAAAGCACGCTTCTGATCGGCAGTCGTCGCTGTAGACCCCGTACTGGTGATCGGGTGGGTCGGGTGGCACTGCAGGCAGAGGAACGGCTCACGCAGAATGAGCAGGTTGTTGTTCACTGACCCATGCGGGGTGTGGCAGGCACGGCAGTCCTCGGTGAGGTCCGCGTGTTCATATAAAAACGGCCCCTCTTTTTCTGCATGGCACTGGGTGCAGGTCGACTTTACGGTCTCCCCTCTCAGGTTTTTCTCCCCGCCGCCGCCGTGCGGATCATGGCAGTCGGTGCAGAAGACCTTCTTCTCAGGAACCGGGTGGTGGTTCGGCAGGGCAAAGGCCGCTTGCACATCCTGATGACACCGCTCGCACATTTCTGCCGTGTCCCTGAGCTTGACCTTGAGGTTGTGTCCACCATGGATCCGGTGGCAATCGGAGCACGACACATCGGCGATATTGTGAAGACTCGAGTTCCAGTTGTGAAGATTGAACGTGGCGTTGGCCGTATGGCACTTCAGACAGATGAGCGATTTTGCCTGCGCGGGCAGGTTCTTGATGTCAATAAAGGTCTTGTAGTCGCAGGCCGACCGCTTCCCAGCCTTGGCATCGGCCGCGAGCTTCTGCGGCGTCAGAGTATCGACAGCGAGGCTTCCCGGGCCGTGGCAGCTTTCGCAGTTCACGAGCGGCAGTCCTGATTCTCTCGAGAGCTGCGCGCCCATGGTCGACAGGTCGAAATCATGACGTATCTTGTCATGAACGTGACATGCCCTGAGGCAATTGTCCGTACCGATGTAATCGGCGTCAAGCCGCCCGGCGATCATCTTTTCGTAATCCTTGATTGGCACCAACGGTCTCGACTCTTTGAGCGTCGCACACCCAGCCGCAAAGAAGGCCCCGAGAATCGAGATTGCCAGCCATTTCCTCCATGTAAAAAATCGTTCCATTATCTATAACCTCCTTTACCTGAGTGTGAGTTAGGGCCGTTCAGCTGGGATGCCGTATCCATTTGGCCATGGACCCTGCTGCCAGAGCACTCCGTTCGGCAGGAGATATTGCATGGCCCCTGTACACCAGGGTTGCGGTGTGCTCGTGCAGCTAGCGCTGAGTGTCGCGCCGACCGAGTAGTTCATCTGTCCGTCATCTATCCAATCGAGAGCGTCGTAGATGAGTCTCTTCACGTATCTGCTGTTATGCACATAGGCACCCGGTTCATGATAGAGGAGACTGAAGTTGAAGGCAGCACCCAAATTGTTTTTGCCAGTCGTGTTGCCCGTCTTATCAGTATCGCCGGCAGAAAGCCAGTTCTTGTTGGCGAAATACGGATAATTGATGGTAAACGTATAATTGCTCACTAGATTGAGCTGTGTCTCGAGAGCCTGGAGGGCAAATCCAAAGTTGTTCTTCTCATCCTGCACCACCGTTCCAAAATCTATGCTTGAACCAGCATGGCAGTTGAAACAAATCCCGCTCGATACGATGATGGTCCCCGTATTCGTGCTAACAGGCTCAAAGAGATGGCTGCCGCTCATGCCCGTCCGATCCATATGGCATCCAACGCAAGGGCCGTTCGAACCGGTGTTCGGAGCGTTTGAAGTGCCGATCTGATTGTGTTTGAACGAAGCGGGGTCGGTATAGCTCCTTCCAGCATATTCGTATGGCGTGCCCTTGAACATCGTTCCGCCTGCCGACAGGTAGTGTCCATCAGGGAAACTGAAATTACTGAAATCCACCGTTGCTGTCTGTCCGGTATTCAACGCGAGGACCGCCGTGCCGCTCTCACGCCCCGTGTGACACGGGATGCAGACATTCGAGGTGGCCAGGTCAGGATACTGGAAATGTGCTACCGCGTTCGCGTTCGGGGCAGAGCCGATCGTATATGTTGCGTTATAGGCTCCCGGATTTCTGAGGTTGCCCAGATTGTCTGTGTGACAGCCCGTGCACTTGAGCATCTCGGGTTTGAAGTTGGGATCAGATGTTACAAGCGCTATGCCGCCGGCCACAATGGTTGCGGCCAATGATTGGTTTCCCGACTGAAGCGCATCGGCGTATGCCGCAAAACCGGTTGTCGTATGGCAGCGCTGACAAGCGGTCCTGCTCGCTAGCGACCAGTTGTAATGGGCCCAGGCATCTGCAGCAAGTTTATCCGCATGCAACGAATTAGCCCACTCCCTGTTGATGTCGGCATTTTTATGCGGATTGTGGCAGTCGGTACAGACGGTCTCGCTCGCAAAAGTCATGGCATAACCGGTAATATCATTGCTATTTTGACTAGTTCCTGACGAACCCCAGTTGCCGGGGGTGGCAAAGTGAGTGTCAGTAATGATGTATTGAGCACCGGTCGGGGAAGGTGCCCCTGTGGAATGGGTCGGCGAAGCATTAAGAGCTCCTGTTCCTGTATTGAGCAGTTCATGACAACCTGTACACATAACAAATTGTCCAGAGACCGTTACGGTGCCGAAGCTTGTTCCCACCGTGTTCGAAAGGAGGGATATCGGACCGGCCCCGCCGGCATCTGCATGCATGCTCCCGGGACCGTGACAGGACTCGCAACCAATCAACGGACGAGGGACATTTCCGGTGTATCCTGCCGTGAGGTTATTGCTGTCACCGTTGGGGTCGTGACAACTTGTGCAGACAGGGCCGCCTGCCTGGACAAGACCGATTGTCGGGACACCGGCGCTGTACAGATTTCCCGCTGGATCAAGATTTGCATGCATGCTCGTCAGCCAGTCGGTCGTCTCCGACGGATGGCAACCGGTACACACGTTCAGCCCCGCGGTTGGTGTCGCTGCCGAGAGTACGCTTGCGGTCGCCGGCCCGATTCCCGGGTCGGACGTGCCGCATCCGCCAAGCAGGGCAGCCAAGGCGATCACGGCAAGAAAAATAAAAACCATTCTGCTTCTCATTCTATGTTTCATGGTTCGTACCTCCCATTATAATTGCAGATTGCTGAATCCGGAGCGAGGAATAAAAGCAAACCACTTGATGTTCCTCATTCCGCATTCTGCATTCATTAGACCGCACGCTAGCTCCCCGCCGCTTTATTCAGGTCCAGCAGGATGTAGAGCCTGTCACCTTTGCGCGCGATGCCCTTTAAATACTCTGAACCCTGCTCAACGGTTTCCGGCGCCGGACGAATGGCGTCCGGCGAGATCCGCACCACCCCCGTCACCCGGTCTACGATGATACCTGCGTCCTCATCATCGGGGTTTATGATTATGATTCGTGCCCTTTCATCCCGTGCAGCCGGCGGAAGACCAAGCCTCCTGCCAAGATCGATCACCGGCAGCACTGTCCCGCGGATCGAGGTTACCCCAAGAACATGGGGCGGTGAATTTGGGACAATGGTGAGTTCCCTGCTCTTGAGCACCTCCCGTACTTCATCGACGGGTAAGACATACTCTTCGCTGCCGAGGAGGAACGAAAGCATTTCGATCTCCTGTGCGTAGATTTCCACGTCCGCGCTTTCGGGCGCCAGAGCGTTCTCGCTTCCGGGCGCTTTTACAGCAGCATCCTCGACCTTTGGACGTTGTATCTCAGCAGCCGGAAATGACTGCGCCGATGTCTCCGTGCGGGGGGGAGCTTCTGCCGGGACTGGCCGAGGAAGGGCCGGTGATTCAGTCTCGACCTTGTTTTGCGCCCGTGCCCGCTCAGTTGCCTTTTTTCGTGCAGATAATATATCCATACGTCGCTACTGCTCCCTTGCAGAGTGCAAATCAAAGACCAGTCTTACATGTACATTCATTTTGCACTCTCCAGTTTCAAAATTCTCAATCATTAATCTACAATTCTTCTCAACGGTCCTTGACCACGCTCTCGATAATCTCCTGACCGATAGTTTCGATGCCCTTGCCGAACCCCTCGACGAGTGCATTGCCCGCAATGTTGTTGATGAGGCGCGGAACGCCTCCGGAATGCTCAAACAGTGCCGTCAGCGCCTGTTCATCGAAGAGCGGTGCTTCCCTCCCTGCTACCAGGAGCCGGTGCTTCACGTACTCCCGCGTCTCGTCCACGTCAAGCGATCCCAGGTGATATTGCATACTGATCCGCTGCCGGAGCGCCCGGTACTGCCGGCGGCCGAGCCGCTCCTTGAGCTCTGTCTGTCCGATGAGCACGAGTGAGAGCAAGTTGCGGTCATCGAGCTGGAAATTCGTAAGCAACCGAAGCTCTTCAAAAGTGACCTTGCCTGGGATGAGCTGCGCCTCATCGATGATGATGACCGGTCGTTTCTCAGACTCAAATAGCTCGTACAGCTTTGCATTGATCCCCTCCAGGATGCCGTGGCGATAACGGGTCAAATCGTCCATTCCGAGGCGGAGGGCCACGGTCCGCAGGAGCTGTGACGGCGAGAGCCTCGGATTAATGATAAGCATCGGATGATGGCTCCCGTCCAGCGAATCAATGAGCGCTCGTGAAAGAGTCGTCTTACCCGAACCGATATCACCGGTCAACAAGACAATGTCTTGGTCCTCTACCGCGAGCTGCAGCCGGGCGAGTGCCTCGGCATGCTTGGTGCTCTGATAGAGAAAGCGAGGATCAGGCGTCTTGTTGAACGGTTTTTCCCTCAGTCCATAAAATTCTTCGTACATCATTACCCCAGTGTCACTTTGCAAAAGATCTGACAAGAGTCATTGAATCCATGCTCCCTTGCCGTGCAAACAATGACGGTAACTTTTCTGCCATCTTCCTACTACCTACTGATGACGATCGATTTTTTTAGCGCCCCATCGATGAGCGATTCAACATCCAGCACGAGCACGACGCCGCGCTTGTCTCCCAGCTCCGTAGCACCTGCAATACCCGGTATTTCTGAAATCCGCTTTCCGAGGGGCTTGATGACTACCTCCTGTTGGTCCCGGAGACCGTCCACCACGATCCCAAGGCGTCTCTCGGCAAGCCCCACGAGGATGAGATAGAATGAATTGCTCCCCGCCTTTGGGGGCAGTTTAAACGCCTGTGTAAGCCGGAGAAGCGGGACCGTTTCTCCTCGGATGGCCATCACCTCGCGTGTCTCCACCGTTTCCACCTGATCTTTGGTCGCTTGAATGATCTCTAGTACGGCGCTAAGGGGCACAGCGAACACCTCTCCGCCGGCTTCAACCACGAGCGCCTTAATGATGGCAAGGGTTATGGGAAGCGTGAGTATGAATTGAGTACCAATTCCCGACTTCGTGTCGATATCGATCATGCCCGACAGCTTGGAGACGTTCCGTTTCACGACGTCCATGCCGACTCCGCGGCCCGAGATTTCGGTTACGGTCTCGCAGGTGGTGAACCCGGGAAGGAAGATGAGGTCCAGAATCTCCCTGCGGTCGGTCTCCGGATCAAGGCCGTGGTCCGCAGCGAGCAGTCCTTTCTCCACAGCCTTGGCCAGGATCTTCTTTGGTTCTATCCCCGCTCCATCGTCTTCGACGGTGATTACCACATGGTTGCCTTTGGGGAACGCCGTGAGCTTCACCACACCATGCTCGGGTTTCCCCTGCGTTTTCCGCATCTCGGGGATCTCGATGCCATGGTCGATGGCGTTCCTGATGAGGTGCATGAGGGGATCGGCAAGGTCCTCGATCATGAGCTTGTCGAGTTTGGTCTCTTCTCCAGAGAGTTGGAGGTCGATCTCCTTTCCCGCGTCTTTTGCATACTTCCTGACCATCTGCGATAGACGCGTGAAGATCTGGCCGATTGGCACCATTCTGACCTCAAGGATACCCTCCTGGAGGTCGTTCAACCTCCTCTCCAGGCTGCGCTGAGCCTTGTGCAGGTCCACGGAAAGTCCTGCAAATCCCTGCATAGACCTCAATTCCCGAGCGATGCGACCGATGATGTTCTTGGTAAGGTGCAGATCCCCGACCAAGTTCATAAGGCTGTCGAGCTTGTAGATGTCAACACGGACGGTATTGCTCACGGACTTGAGCGCACCCACCTCTGCTCGCGGCTCCTCCGCCTTCCGCCCCTCGACGTACGGCACCGCGTCAAAGGACACATTCGGCATATTGACCGCCGACATCAGTTCAGCGCGTCCCATGACGGTGCCGGCCACGATGGTAAATCCGATACCGCCTCCGGCCGTGCTGGCGGCAGTGGGCAGGGTGCAGATAATCTCGGCGTTCTTTTTGAGCACCTCGTTGAGGTACTTAATGCCCTTTTCGAAATCGG
>Ga0335081_10011508_pt1 | contig 14321 bp, 9 predicted proteins | sample Lox_Sample_35_FD_206713 | JGI IMG/M metagenome (GOLD analysis project Ga0335081, IMG submission 206713) | Soil microbial communities from Loxahatchee National Wildlife Refuge, Florida, United States - Lox_Sample_3.5 | ecosystem: Environmental > Terrestrial > Soil > Wetlands | place: USA: Florida... | reverse complement strand
TCTGATGTTTTTCACGCTCTCGACCACGAACAACAGCATCAGCGACATCGCGCTGGGCAATTACATTTCGTCCAGCGTGCTCGACCCGATCCGGCGGGTGACCGGTGTGGGCGAGGCGGATTTGTTCGGCACGCAATACGCCATGCGCCTCTGGCTGAACCCGGCCAGACTAGAAAGTTACAATCTCGACGCCAACGACGTCATTGCCGCCGTTCAGGCGCAAAACGCGCAGGTGCCGGTCGGTCAACTTGGCGCGCGCCCGTCCGTGCCGGGACAGGAAATCAACATTACGCTGCAAGGCCAGACCACGCTGACGACGGTCAAGCAGTTTGAAAATATTTTGCTGCGGGTTAATCCCGACGGTTCGCGGGTGTATTTGCGCGACGTCGCCCGCGTGGAGATGGGCGGTGAAAATTACGGCTTTCAGGCACGGGTGGATGGTCGCCCGACCGCCGCCGTGGGCATCCGGCTCGCGCCGGAAGCCAACGCCGTCGCCACCGCCAACGCCGTCCGCGCCAAAGTCGCCGAACTTTCCAAATTCTTCCCGCCGGGCGTGCGCGTGGATTATCCCTACAACGCCTCCGAATTCGTCCGCGCGTCCATTCACGAAGTGGTCGTGACGCTGGTGGAAGCCATCGTGATGGTGTTTCTCATCATTTTCCTGTTCCTGCAGAATTTCCGGGCGACGTTCATTCCCACCATCGTCATTCCGGTGGCGTTGCTCGGCACATTCACCGTGATGTACGCCCTCGGCTTTTCCATCAACGTCCTGACGATGTTCGGCATGGTGCTCGCCGTGGGTGAGCTGGTGGACGACGCCATCGTCGTGGTGGAAAACGTGGAACGCATCATGAGCGAGGAGGGCCTGCCGCCGCGCGAGGCCACGATCAAGGCGATGAAACAAATCACCGGCGCGCTCATCGGCATCTCGCTGGTGCTGACGGCGGTGTTTATTCCAATGGCGTTCTTCGGCGGTTCGGTCGGCGCCATCTACCGGCAGTTTTCGGTAACGATGGTTTCGTGCATGTTGTTTTCGATATTTCTGGCGATGTCGCTGACCCCGGCGCTGTGCGCCTCGCTGCTCCAGCCGGTGGAAAAGGGACATCACCTGCGAAAGGAAGGATTTTTCGGCTGGTTCAACCGCGGTTTCGCCGTCACGCGAAAAAAGTATGAAGGCCTGTTGGCCCGGACGCTCACCAAAGCGCCGCGGTATCTGGCCATTTATGCAGCGATTCTCGCGGCGGTGGGCTGGCTTTATTATCGCCTGCCTTCCTCGTTCCTGCCCGACGAGGACCAGGGTTATTTCATCACGCTGATCCAGTTGCCGGTGGGCGCGACGCAGCAACGCACGCGGGACGTGCTCCAGCAGGTCGAGCATTATTATCTGAGCCAGCCGGAAGTGGCGGGCATGGTGGATGTGGGTGGCTTCAGTTTCAACGGCGCAGGCCAAAACGCCGCGCTCGCGTTCGTTCATTTGAAGGACTGGAGCGAACGCCGCGGCGCGCAACATCACGTGGACGCCATCATCGGCCGCGCGTTCGGGGCGTTGAGTCAAATCAAGGACGCGGTGATTTATCCCATCAACCCGCCGCCGATTCCCGAACTGGGCATTTCGGCGGGCTTCGATTTTGAATTGGAAGACCAGGCCGGCCTCGGCCACGACAAGCTGATGCAGGCGCGCGACCAGTTGTTGGCGATGGCCGCGACCAACCAGGCCATCACCCAGTTGCGCTTCGTGGGCCTGGAGGACACCCCGCAACTCAAGGTGGACATTGACCAGGCCAAGGCCAGCGCGCTCGGCGTTTCGCTGGCAGACTTGAACACGGTGCTCGCGACGTATTTTGGTTCCGATTACATCAACAATTTCGTCAACGGCAACCGCGTGCAGCGCGTCATCGCCCAACTCGACGCGCCATATCGTATGTTGCCGCAGGATGTCAGCCACGTTTTCGTCCGCAACGGGAACGGCCAGATGGTGTCGCTGGCGAGCGTAGCCACGCTTCATTGGATTTACGGTTCACCGGCGCTACAGCACTTCAACGGCTTTCCCTCGCTGGAACTTCAGGGCCTCGCGCCGCCGGGAAAAAGCACCGGACAAGGAATGACCGCCATGGAAAAGCTGGCGGCGAAATTGCCCACCGGCTTCGGCTATGAATGGACCGGCCAATCCTTTGAAGAGCGCTTGTCGGCCAAACAAGCGCCGTTGCTCTACGCGCTGTCGCTCATCGTGGTGTTCCTGGCGCTGGCTGCGCTTTACGAAAACTGGTCCATTCCGGTGGCGGTGATTCTCGTCGTGCCGCTCGGCATCATCGGCGCGCTGCTCGGCGCCACGCTGCGCGGCCTGCCGAACGACGTGTTTTTCAAAGTCGGCCTGTTGACCATCGTCGGCTTGTCGGCCAAGAACGCCATCCTCATCGTCGAATTCGCCAAAGACCTGCAGGCCCAGGGCAAGGGTCTGGTTGAAGCCACGCTGGAAGCGGCGCATTTGCGGTTGCGCCCGATTCTGATGACTTCGCTGGCGTTCATTCTGGGCGTTTCCCCGCTCGCGTTCAGCATCGGCGCCGGCTCGGCCAGCCGGCACGACATCGGCACCGGCGTCGCCGGCGGCATGATTTCGGCCACCGTGCTGGCCATTATTTTTGTCCCGGTATTCTTCGTTCTCATCCGCCGGTTATTCAAATCCTCAGCACCCTCACACGCGATGCTGGCGCCCAAACCAGCCGGGTTGGAGGAGGATGAAGGCAACGACCACCCGGCCAAACCATGAGCAAATTGGACATGACCACGAGACTGCAGACCACAAGACCACCAAATTGGGAACCGCGCCGTTGTCGCAAAGGTCCGTGGTCTTGCAGTCTTGTGGTCCTGTGGTCTTGTGGTCTTTTTGTGGCTCTGGCCGGTTGCACGCTCGCGCCGAAATATCACCGACCGGCCGCAGCCATCTCACCCGCCTGGCCCAAAGGACCGGGTCAATCCAACATCTCAACAAACTCCACTCCAGCGGCGGACATCGGCTGGCGGGACTTTTTCCGTGACGCGCGCCTGCAGCGGCTCATCGAACTGGCCCTGACCAACAATCTTGACCTGCGCATGGCGATCTTGAACGTGGAACAAACACGCGCGCTCTACCGCGTCCAGCGCAACGCTTTGGTTCCTACCGTCAACCTCAATGCCAACGGCTCGCGCCAGCGCATTCCCTTCGGGTTCGGCGGCCAGGGCCAGGGATTTACCTACAGCCAATACAACGTAAACCTGGGTGTCGCCCAGTACGAACTGGACCTGTTTGGCCGGGTGCGCAGTCTTAAAAAGCAGGCGCTGGAAACCTACTTCGCTTCCGAGGAAGCCCGCAAGAGCGCCCAGATTGCGCTCGTAGCCCAGGTTGGCGCGGCCTACCTGACGGAACGCGAGGCGACCGAACAACTCGCCGTCGCCCGGGAAGCATTGGAATCCGCACGCAATGCCTACGATCTGACTCAAAGCAGTTACGAGGCCGGCGTTCTTTCCCAACTCGATTTGAATGCAGCCCAAACGCAACTGCAAACGTCGCGTGCTGCCGTGGCCGGTTACGAACAACAACTCGCCCAGGCCGAAGATGCCCTCGTGCTCCTGGTGGGCCGCCCGTTGCCGGCTGACCTGCCCGCGCCCCAATCGTTTGATCCGCAGATCTGTTTGTCGGATATCCCGGCGGGCCTGCCCTCCGACCTGATCGCGCGCCGGCCGGACATCCTCGAAGCCGAACATCAGCTCAAGGCCGCCAATGCCAACATCGGCGCGGCGCGCGCCGCGTTTTTGCCGACCATCACCCTCACCGGCCAGGGAGGTACTGAAAGCACCACATTGGAAAGCCTGTTCGCGCCCGGCTCGCAGGCGTGGAATTTTTCACCGCAAATCGTCTGGCCCATTTTTGCGGCGGGAACTGCCTGGAACGAACTCCAGGCCATCAAAGCCGCTGAGCGCATTGAAGTCGCCAACTACCAGAAAGCAATTCAAACCGCTTTCCGGGAAGTGGCCGACTCGCTCGCGGTGCGGGCCACTGTCCAAACGCAACTGGCGGCCAACCAAAGCCTGGTCGAGGCCCAAAGCCAGGATTACGAACTGACCGAAGCCCGTTTCCGCAGCGGCGTGGACAGCTCGCTCAAGGTACTCGCTGCCCGACAAACTCTCGACAACGCGCGGCAGAACCTCATCCAATCCCAATATTCGCGACTGTTCAATTTGATCAATCTTTACCAGGCGCTGGGCGGCGGCTGGCAGGAAGAGACCGCTGGCGCGAAATGACGAAACCATGTCGCTGCGCGAAATGCCTAAACCCGAATGACGAATGACGAATGAAACCCAAATGACCAATGCCAAATGGCAGAGAGTCGCCCGGCTCACGATTCGTCATTCGAGCTTCGTCATTCTTTCGTCATTCGGGTTTAGGCATTCGTCACTTCAAAAGATATGAGTGAAAACAAATCCGTTTCTCCCAGTCCGCTCCCGTCCGTAATGAATGGCGCCCGGCTGGCGAAATTAAATTCGCCGCGGTTTATCTGGCCCGCGACCGTCGTGCTCGCCGTGCTGCTGTTCTTCGGACTGAATTATCTGGTCATCGCCTTCACCCACGAATCCACTGATGACGCCTTCATCGAGGGACACGTCATTTCTATCGCACCGCGGGTTGCCGGACAGGCTTCCGCCGTCCACGTGCTCGACAACCAGATGGTCCATTCCAACGAGCTGCTCATCGAGATTGATTCGGCGAACTACGCCATCACTGTCGCGCAAAAGGAGGCGGCCGCGGCCTCGCAGGACGCCAACGTCAAGACCGTGCTGGCGGTGGACCAATTGATGCGCCAAAAGGTGGCCACTGCCGGGGCCACGGCCAGACAATCGGAGGCCGATGCCGATGCCGCCGCGGCGACGGCGAAATGGGCGAAGCTGGATCTGGATCGGGCCATGGAATTGCGAACGAACAATACCGTTTCGCAGCGGGAGCTCGACGCTGCGCAGACCGCCGACACCCGGGCGCAGGCGGACCTGGCTGCCGCCCGGCAGAAAGCCGCCGCCGATGACTCGAAGGTGGACGAGGCCAAAACGCAACTGGGCGCGGCGGAGGCCGAAGTGGGGCTGGCCATGTCCCAGTGGCAGGAGGCGCAGACCAACGTGGCCGCGGCGCAACTGGATTTGTCCTACACCAGGATTTTTGCGCCCTGCGATGGTTACGTGACGCGGAAGGCCGTTGAGCCGGGCAATTACGTGCAGGTCGGCCAGACGTTGATGTCCATCGTGCAACCGGATGTCTGGGTCGTGGCCAATTTCAAGGAAACGCAATTGAAACACATGCAGACCAATCAACTGGCGTCGGTGGAGATTGACGCGCTGGGCGGGCGAAAACTCCGGGCGCATGTAGATAGTGTGCAGGCCGGCAGCGGCGCGGCCTTCAGCCTGTTGCCGCCGGAAAACGCCACGGGCAACTACGTGAAAGTGGTCCAACGCGTGCCGGTGAAGATTCTATTCGACGATCCATTGCCCGCCGACCACGTTATCGGCCCCGGCCTGTCGGTGAGTCCGAGCGTGCACGTGAGCCCTGTTGAAATTCCCGGCTGGGTGACCGCCCTGGCGGCGGTTGTGCTGGCCGGCGCAGCGCAATTTGTCTTTCGACTTGCGCTGAACCGGAAAATGAAGAAGTAGCCGCGGTGTGTGAACTTCGCAAAGCGTCAAGAGTAAAGTCCGGCGCTCGCCCAGCGCCGCAACTTTTCAACGAATTCCATGCCTGACAGCGCACATCACGAAGATTGGCATCCGCGCCACAGCCCGTGGCTGGTGGCCGTGGGCGTGATGTTGGCGACGTTCATGCAGGTGCTCGACACTTCCATCGCCAACATCGCCCTGCCGCACATCGCCGGCAGTTTGTCGTCCTCCACCGACGAATCCACCTGGGTGTTGACGAGCTATCTCATCTCCAACGCCATCATCCTGCCGATGACCGGCTGGCTGGGAAATCACTTCGGCCGGAAACGGGTGTTCATCACCTGCATCGGCATCTTCACGTTCGCGTCGGCGCTGTGCGGGATGGCGCTGGACCTCCCGATGCTGATCATGGCGCGCATTTTGCAGGGCGCGGGCGGCGGGGCGATGGTGCCCATTGCCCAGGCCATTTTGCTTGAAAGTTTCCCGGTCGCCAAACGCGGCGTGGCCATGGCCACGTTTTCCCTGGCCGTGATCGTGGCGCCCATCATCGGCCCCACGCTCGGCGGCTGGATTACCGACAACTATTCGTGGCGCTGGATTTTTTACATCAACCTTCCGGTCGGATTCCTGGCGATGTCCCTGGCGGAATGGCTGGTCGAAGACCCGCCTTACATCAAACGCAACCTGAAAGCAGCCATTGATTTCGTTGGGTTCGGCCTACTGGCGCTCTGGCTGGCCACGTTGCAGGTCGTTTTGGATAAAGGCCAGGAAGCCGACTGGCTGGGCGCAGTCTGGATCCGGTGGTTCATCGCGACTTCCGCCGCCGCCATGATCGGGTTTATCGTGTGGGAATTCCGCGTGGAACATCCCCTGGTGGACTTGCGGATTCTCAAGAGCCGGAATTTCGCCGTCGGCCTGATGTTGATGACGGTGGTGGGCATCATTCTTTACGGCACGACGGCGGAGCTGCCGCTGTTCTTGCAGACCTTGATGGGTTACCCGGCGTTGCAGAGCGGCTACACGATGAGTCCGCGCGGCGTGGCGGCATTTTGCACCACGCTCATCGTCGGGCGGCTGGTGGGGAAAATCCGGTTACGCTGGTTGCTGTGTTTCGGCTTTTCGATGCTCGCCTTCTCCGTCTTTCGATTGAGCAACCTCACGCTCCAGGTCAGCATGGCCAGTGTCATCGTGCCGACCGTGCTGAACGGCGTGGCCGTCAGCTTTATTTTCGTGCCGTTGACGACCGCGACGATGAGCCAGTTGCGGCAGAGGCAACTTGGCAGCGCCACCGGCCTGTACAATCTTATGCTCAACCTCGGCGGCAGCATCGGCATCGCCACCGTCACCACAATCATTGCGCGCGGCGCCCAGGCCCATCAGGCGCTCATGGTGGGGCATCTGGGGCCGAACGACCCGGCCTTCACACATCAATTGCATGCGGCGCAAGCCGTGCTCGCCCGGCACGGCGACCCGGTGACGGCGGCGCACCAGGCCTACGCGCTCGTTTACAACACACTCAACCAGCAGGCGCGTCTCTGGGCGTTTGTGGACACCTTCCGGATCTTTACGCTCTTGGTGCTGTGCTGCCTGCCGTTGATCTTCCTGTTCAAGCGCATCCGTCAGGCGCCCGCGCGGCAGGTGGAACTGGCTTGATAATTGCTGGATATCCCGTGTAACACATTCAGGCGTACCAATGTCTAACAGGATGACTATGAAAAAATCAATTTTGACCAAAAGTCTTTTGATTAGCGTCGCTCTGCCATTGCTCGCGGGTTGCATTGTGGAACGCCCGGGCGGGACCGTGGTCGAGCCGGCCTCGCCGCCGGACGAGGCGGTTGTCGAACAGCCGGAAAATCCGCCGCCGGCGCGGGTTGAAGTCATGCCCATCGCGCCGGGGCCGCTGGATCTTTGGCTTTGGGTGCCCGGCTGTTGGGAATGGCGCGGTCACTGGGTCTGGGTGGCCGGACGTTGGGCGCCGCGCCCGCACCCGCACGCAGTTTGGGTGGCCGGTCACTGGGGCCATCGCGGCCACGGGTATGTCTGGGTGGGCGGTCGTTGGCGCTGAGCCGTGATTATCCACGACGTAATTTTCATGGCCATCGTCGCTGAATAACGCCGGTGGCCGTTTGCTTTTAATCCGTTGCAATTCGCCGCACGACGGCGCACATTGCCGGAAATTCTCGAAACTGAAAATCGCCATGAAAAATTCCATCTCAATAAAAATTCTTCTGGTCGCCGCCGTCTTACCGTTGCTCGCGGACTGCAAATCGCCGAGGCCCACCAACGTCGCGCCGCAGGTGGCGACTGCGGACAATGTCAATCTGGGCCAACCCACCCAGCCGCCGCCGGAGAACCAGAAAGATGTCATTCCTGCGTGCCCCGGCTCGCCTCCGTTGTGGTATTTCATCCCCGGCCACTGGGATTGGCGCGGTCAGTGGGTCTGGGTGCCCGGCCATTGGCGTCCACGCCCGCATCCGGGCGACATCTGGATTCGAGGCAAATGGGTGCAGCAAGGGAATGTTTTTGTCTGGCAAAAAGGCCACTGGCGTTCCGGCGCGCCTGCCGACGAGGAGTCCACTGACCGATAATCGCATGCAGCGCGCGGTCGCGGCCATCAGTGATCTGCCCAAGCTTGACGAGCTGCACACCCGCATCTTCGCTCCCAACCAAGCGCCGGCCGGGACGACGAAAATCACCTGCCGGCTGGAAGAAGAATTGGCCGAATTCAGAGCTTTCGGCAAACCGACTCGCAAATCGGTTCTGCCCGTGCCCGGCTTTGGGGACATTCCCGTTTTCACAAACGAGTTCTGGACGGCCAAACAACGCGCCGCCTCCAGCTTGCATGAGATTTCTTATCGCGCCTGTTTCAAACCGCAATTGCCGCGCTTCTTCATCGAACGACTGACCCGCCCGGGCGAAATCGTCTATGACCCGTTCACGGGACGCGGCACGACGCTCCTGGAAGCGGCGCTGCTGGACAGAGTGCCGTTCGGCTGCGATATCAATCCGCTCAGCGAGACCTTTGTGCTTCCCCGGTTGAATCCGCCGGAACTTTCAGCGGTCAGCGCGAGGTTGAAAGAAATTGATTTCTCGGCCGCGGCGGAATGGCCCGAAGATTTGCTGGCGTTTTATCACCCGGACACGCTCAAAGAAATCTGCGCGCTCAAAAATTATCTGCTCCGCCGCCAGACCGACGGTGGTTTGGATCTGGTTGACCGGTGGATCTGGATGGTGGCGACCAACCGATTGACCGGTCATTCCTCGGGCTTTTTTTCCGTTTACACCCTGCCCCCGAACCAGGCCGTATCGGTGGATTCTCAGAAGAAAATCAACCGGAAACGCGGCCTGGTGCCGCCGCGCCGGCAGGTGCCAGACTTGATTCTGCGCAAAAGCAAACAATTGTTGAAGAATGTCAGCGAGCCGCTTCGGGCACGACTGGCAACAGCCGGTGCAGCTTCAAAACTTCTGATCCACAGCGCGGAGCAGACGCCCGAAATCCCGTCAAATTCGGTAGCGTTGGTTGTCACATCCCCGCCTTTTCTCAATACCGTGGATTACGCACAAGACAATTGGTTGCGGGCCTGGTTTTGCGGCTACGACCTGGCGAAATTGACCATCTGGCAGTTCCGCGATCTGGCCGAATGGGAAGCCGGCATGTTGCGCGTGCTAACGGAAGTGCATCGCGTTTTGAAACCGGGCGGTTGGGTGGCATTTGAAGTCGGAGAAATCCGGAACGGCGCACTCAAGCTGGAAACATCGGTGCTCAAAGTCGGCAGCCAGGCGGGATTGCGACCGGTGCTCGTGCTGATCAACGACCAGATTTTTACCAAGACTTCAAACTGCTGGGGCGTCCAGAATTCGAAAAAGGGCACCAACACAAACCGGATCGTCCTTTTCCGGAAATAGTCGGCTGCTTGAACGAAATCCGTGCGGAGCGATGCTTCGCGCTCCTCGTGGGTGGCGTGTGAAATTTTCACGCCATTTTGCGTGAGAATTACGCGCGTTCAATCGCTCGAACGGGGAATTCACTCATAAAATCCATTGGCACCGACGATGCTGGCTGTTGAATCGGCCTTATGAACATTCAACCTCTACCCCGTCGAACTGGAGCCTTCAACCGGACTGAATTATTTGTGGTCATCGGCGTAGTCGCTACACTGATTATGGTGCTGTTGTTGCCTGCGCTCGCTGCGGCGAAACGAAAAGCATCGAGAATCAACTGCGTCAATTGCGTGAAACAAATCAGCCTCGGCTTCAAAACCTGGGAAGGAGACAAAGGTGACAAATATCCGATGTACTTTGCCCAAACGAACAGTGAGACAATGAAATTGATCAGCACTGGTAAGGCCTACGTTTTGTGGCAGACCATGTCAAATGAACTCGCCACGCCTAAAGTTCTTCGTTGTCCAGATGACGCTGAACGCACCTATGCCGCCAGTTTTACGACCGGTTTCAGCGACACAAACATCAGCTATTTTTTCAGCTTGGACGCTGCCGACATTTACCCGCAGATGATTCTTGACGGCGACGATAATCTGGCCGTCAACGGCTTCCGGGTGAAGCCCGGTATTTTGAATTTGCCGGTAACCGGTTCGCTTACCTGGACCAAAGAACGGCATCACGGTGCCGGCAACATCGGCATGGCTGATGGGAGTGTTCTGCAAATGACTTCGTCCTCTCTCTGGACCACTGTAACGGCTGCCACCAATGGCACACCGTTTATGTCGTATCGTTGGGTGATTCCGTGAATTGACGGGAACAATTGTTTTACCTGCGAAATTTCTGGCGACTGATAGATACGAGATCAGCGAGGCCCGTCGGGCCGGCATCCGTGTAGCGCGTCCCCAGCAAAATGTGCAAAAACTCCGTCAGGAGCGGCATCGTCAGAAATGAGAAAGAATATGTCGCGCCGACGGGACTCGATTTGTCTCAGGGGCTGCGGTTCTACAAAGATGTCGCGCCGACGGCGCTGGTGCCGGGCTATTTTCCTCTATCGCTGCCGGGATTGCGGCTTCTGCAATTTTGAATGGCGGCAACTGTAGGTGAAATAAACCACCAAACCGACAACCATCCAGACGATGAGCCGCGCCCAGGTGTCCGGCGGCAAGCCATACATCAAATAGCCGCAGGACAGAACGCCCAGCGGGGCTGTCAGCCAGAATATCGGCGTGCGAAACGGGCGCTTGATTTCCGGGTCGGTAAAACGCAGCACGAAAACACCGGCGCAGACAATGGCAAACGCGAGCAACGTGCCGATGGAGACCAGTTCGCCGAGCAGGCCGATGGGAAACAGTCCGCCAATGAGCATGGCCACCACGCCGGTGATGAGTTGTGCCACCCACGGTGTGCGGAACCGGGGATGCACGGTGCTGAAAACCGGCGGCAGCAAACCGTCCTTGGACATCGTGTAAAAAATCCGCGGCTGGCCGAGCAGCATCACCAGAATGACGGACGACAGCCCGGCGATGGCGCCGATTTTGATGAAGTATTCGAGCCAGGCGAGTTTCGGGCCCAGCGTGCTGACGGCCACGGCGATGGGGGCGGGGACGTTGAGTTGCGTGTAACTGACGACGCCGGTGAGCACCAGCGAAACACTGATGTAAAGGACGGTGCAAATTCCCAGGGAGCCGAGGAGGGAGAGCGGCATGTCGCGTTGCGGGTTCTTCGCCTCCTGCGCGGCGGTGGATACGGCGTCAAACCCGATATACGCGAAGAAAATCACGCCCGCCGCGCGCACCACCCCGCTCCAACCGAACTCCCCCCAGTGACCGGTGTTGGGGGGCACGAAGGGATGCCAGTTGGCATGGTTGATGTAAGCGGCGCACACCGCGATGAACGTCAGGATGACCAGCAACTTCAGCGCCACGATGACGTTGTTGAAATTTGCCGATTCCTTGATGCCGATGACGAGCAGAATAGTGATGACGGCGATGATGAGCATGGCCGGCACGTTGAGCACCGCGCCGGTGCTGGTCCAGCCGTGGGCGAACAATTGCCAGATGTTCCACCAATGCAAATTCGCCCCCGTCACGTGGTCGTAAGGCGCAGACGTGAACGCCGCCGGAATCGTGATGCCGAAATCTTTTAAAAACGAAACGACATAGCCCGACCAGCCGACGGCGACGGTGCCGGCGGCAAATAGATATTCGAGAATCAGACTCCAGCCGATGATCCAGGCGACAAATTCGCCGAGCGTCGCGTAACCGTAAGTGTAAGCCGAGCCCGACAGCGGAATCATCGAGGCAAATTCCGCGTAACAAAGTCCGGCGAACGCGCAGGCGATCCCGGAGAGAATGAAGGAATAAACGATGCCCGGCCCGGCGTATTGCGCGGCGGCATGGCCGGTAAGGACGAAAATGCCGGCGCCGATGATGGCGCCGATGCCCAGCGACGTGAGATTAATCGGGCCGAGGGCGCGTTTCAGGCTTTGGTCGGCCAATACTTCGCCTTGCAGGTCGGCGACGCTTCGGCGGCGGAACAGGTTCATGCGGGAAATTTCGGCTTGTTTTGCTGTTGTTTAATGAAGTGCCCGCGGCGTGAAGTCAAGCAAACGTCGTTCGTTCTTTTCCGATGCAACTTACACCTGCGCTAACCGGACAAGGTTAACGCGAGGAAACGCCGCGTTCACGCGGCAGCATGGCAGTGTAGCAGCCGCTGCCGGCTGAAGCCGGCGTTCCGAATTGCTATTTTACCGACGCTCAACCGCGCGTTTGCGGCAGAGCTTGCAGTTTAACGCCTTCCGATTAGGCTCGGACGAATGAGCACCGGTCCAGCCGATAATTCTTCCACCATTTCGCCGCCGTCCAGCGAAGGCGTGCCTCGACCGGTATTTTCCACCACGCACTGGTCGGTGGTGCTGTCGGCGCAGGACAAGGATTCGCCCCGCTCGGTCGAAGCGCTTGAGTCGCTCTGCCGCGCTTACTGGTATCCGCTCTACGCCTTCGTGCGCCGTCAGGGCCATCGTCCGCACGATGCGCAGGACCTCACCCAGGAATTTTTCGCCCGGCTGCTGGAAAAGGATTACTTGAAATCCGCCGCGAGAGAGAAGGGAAAATTCCGCACCTTTCTGCTGGTGGTTTTGAAGCGTTTTCTGGCCAACGAATGGGACCGGCAACATGCGCAAAAACGAGGTGGTTTCACGCCAATTGTATCCATAGACCAGGAACTGGCCGAGTCGCGCTTTGCCGCCGAACCGGCCTACCAACTGCAACCCGACGTGCTCTTCGACCGCCAATGGGCCGTGACTCTGATTGAGCGGGTCATGGCGCGGTTGCAGGAGGAGTATTTGGCTTCCGGCCGGGCCAAGTTGTTCGAATATCTGCGAAGTTGCCTTGCCCGCGATGAATCGGCCCTGCCGTATGCCGAAATTGCCGCCCGGCTCAACCTTACTGAAGCCGCGGTCAAGATGGCCGTCCATCGCCTGCGCGCCCGCTATCGCGAAATCCTGCAGGCCGAAATCGCCGACACGGTCTCGTCGCCCGAAGAGATTGAAGAAGAAATCCGGCATCTGTTTTCAACGTTCGGACCGTAGGAAACCGGAATTGCGCTCTTTAACAAATCATGGCGCTGTTCCCCTCCCCCGCTTAGCGGCGGAGAGGGAAAACGCAATGCGCGGCTTTGTTTGCATGGATATGGTCTTGTCGGACAGACCACCTGTTTCGTTACTTTTTGTCGGGCTTGCTTAAGTTATGGGCAGGACGAAATTATGAGCGAATCCAATTCCAGCAAAAATCGCCGGTGCCCCCGTTGCGGCGCGGAGTTACCCGTCAACGTGCCGCTGGATCTCTGCCCGAAATGTCTGTTGCAGGCGGCCCTGCCGACCCAAGCCGGCGAGGCGAAGACGATGAAACTGGCCCCGCCAACGCCGGCGCGTTCACGCGGACTGCCACAGCCGGGCGAACAACTGGGCCATTACCGGATTATCCGCCCGCTGGGCGAGGGCGGCATGGGTGCGGTGTTTGACGCCGAAGACCTGGAGAGCGGACGCCGGGTTGCGCTGAAGGTATTGAGCCAGGCGCTCGATTCACCCGAGGCGCGGGAACGGTTCTTTCGCGAGGGCCGGTTGGCTGCCTCGATCAATCATCCAAACAGCGTTTACGTTTTCGGCACCGAAGAAATCGGCGGGACTCCGGCGATTGCGATGGAACTGGTGGCCGGCGGCACGTTGCAGGACCGGGTGCGCGAGCGCGGCCCGTTGCCCGTGGCCGAGGCTGTGGATGCCGTGCGGCAAATCATCGCCGGTCTGGACGCCGCCCAGCGCATCGGCATTTTGCATCGCGATATCAAGCCGTCGAATTGCTTCCGGGACAACGACGGCACGGTGAAGATCGGAGACTTCGGGCTTTCGATTTCCACCACCGTCCGCACTGAACCCGCGTTAACGGCGACCGGCGCATTTCTGGGCACGCCCGCCTTTTGTTCGCCCGAACAACTCCGTGGCGACGAGTTAAACGTCCGCTCGGACATGTATTCGGTCGGCGTCACGTTGTTTTACCTGCTTACCGGGCGCACACCGTTTGAGGCGAATAACACCGTGCAATTGCTGGCCACCGTCCTCGAACAAAGCGCGCCATCGCCGAAAAAGTTCCGCCCGGCCATTCCACAAGGTCTGGCGAAAATCATCCTGCGCTGCCTCGAAAAGCAGCCGG
>Ga0335081_10011506_pt1 | contig 14323 bp, 16 predicted proteins | sample Lox_Sample_35_FD_206713 | JGI IMG/M metagenome (GOLD analysis project Ga0335081, IMG submission 206713) | Soil microbial communities from Loxahatchee National Wildlife Refuge, Florida, United States - Lox_Sample_3.5 | ecosystem: Environmental > Terrestrial > Soil > Wetlands | place: USA... | reverse complement strand
TCGGGGAGCTTTGCCGCCAATACCGCGTACGCCGGCTGGCGCTGTTCGGCTCGGCCCTGCGCGACGACTTCGATCCCCAGCGCAGCGATCTCGATTTCGTGGTCGAGTTCGAACCCTTGTCGCCGGGCACCTATGCCAACACCTACTTTGGACTGATCGAGGCGCTGGAACGCCTCTTCGAGCGGCGGATAGACTTGGTTGAGTCCGGCTCGGTCCGCAATCCTTACTTCCGGCAGGAAATTGAAGCGCATCAGGAAACGCTTTATGCCGCGTAGCCTGCGCTCTTATCTGTGGGACATCCAGCAGGCAGCCCGCGACATTCTGGCCTTCACCCGCGGTAAACAAGTAAGGATTTTGCGATGAGCATGTGGCGTCGCGTTCTCTGGTTGGGCGGCATGGCCGCTGTGCTGACGCCGGCGATAGCGCAAACAGCAAGCATCAGCCAAGCGTATGCCGATAAGAGCGGCAGCGTTAAGATCGTCATGAGCGACGGCAAGACCGTGCTCGTCCCAAAGGAGCATGGTGCCACGGGCGCCGACAACGTCAGGATCGCTCCCGACGGGCGGACGGTCGGCTGGCTCGCGACCTGGCCCAACCCCGAGCCGGATAGAAGCTGGGAGGTGCTGCCGAGCACGCTCATCATCTGGCGCGACGGAGAGATCGTTCACAAGTTCCAAACCGATCTGACGTTCTACGCCTGGAGCTTTTGGAAAGGCAGCGCGCAGGTGGCCTACCGTACCGGCCCGATGCACGGCCCGGCCCCGAATTATGAATTGCACGACATCGCAACCGGCCGGCTCCTGCAACACTTCCTTGACGACGACAACGCCGATGCCGCAAAACTTCCCGAGTGGGTCAAGGAGTTGAAGTAGCGATTGAAATGCAGGCTGGCGCCCCACTCGTCCCTGGTTTTGGAATGACTGGGAAAAGATCACTTCCACGCACGAGCTTTGGATGGCATCAACTCCTCTGTCCCACGCGTTCGAAAGTCGCGAATGTGTAGGGCCCCCGGCGGCTGCTCTCTCCCAAGGAAGAGATTTCAGGCCGAAGCCGAAGCCGCTTTTTCTTGACTTGAATGGTGTAATACGTCACACTACGCGCACTCAAAATCTTTAGCCTGGAAGGTTTATATGCCTCGATCCAAAGCTCGACACAAAGGCCCAGAACCCTCCCCTGCCGCTAAGGGCGCGGTGGTTAATGCGGCCAAGGCGTTGAACAAGAAGCTGAAGGAGTTTTCCGACGAGCTTGAACGTGCCAAAGAAGGGGCCAGCCCTGAAGAGCGTCTGAGCCTTGACCTTAGAATCTTCCACGTCCGGAGTATGGCTGGGCAGATCGAAAGCAATTGCATTCATCCTAACTTTGGCTTCACTTTCTTGCGGTTACCTTGCAGTCTCCGGCCCAAGTAGCCATACCTACTTGAGTGCAGACCGCCTTAAACGCAAGGTGCTTGAGGGCTGAATGCAGGAGAATCCCATGCCGAAACCAAGAACTAAGAAGAGGTCCGCAGTTGGAACCAAGAAGCCGGCGAAGGACCATCAAAAAATCAAGATCCTCGGCAACCAGCTCCGAACAGAACTCTCCGCCGTGACAGATAGGCTGAAAGCTGAGCGAAAGAAGCCAGAAACAACAACCGAAGGGCAGAAGATTATTGACCTCAGGCTTAAGCTCATTGGGGACCTACGGGAAGACCTGCGCGTGCTCACTTTTGCGCACCCCGTTTTTTGCGGTTGTCCGAACCCGAAGTTCAGCCCATGAGCACCGTCCGCGGTCAAAACGGACGCCTGTATCGACGCTCGCCTTGCATAATCGCCGCCTGGGTATCAGATCAACTTATATTCGAAAACTACGCTACTCGTGTGCAAGTAGGGGCCGCCCCAATCACTTGCGAAGTGCTCGATATCTGTAGCCAGTGGCAAACGCAAGCGCAAGTGGCGCGGCTCCTCCCGCAATATCAGGAAAGGTCAGTCCGAACTGCCGTCCGGCAGTTGGCGGATGCGACACTACTGCAATCCAGCAAGCGCACCGACGTAGTGGAAAACAATATTTACCGCTGGAAGAGCTGGCATCCATCCGCAGCTCACTTCCATTTCTCCACCAAGGATTGCAATTATGAGCCGGACGATAGGGCGCTCGTCCGGTATTTTCATGCGATCGCCAGTCGAATCCCTATGCCCTCCGCGGTCAAGCGCTATCCGCAGGCGCCCTGCTTCGCACTTAGTCCTGCGGCGGGTGACAACGAATTCCAGCGACTGTTGCTATCGCGCCGTACGTGGCGTCAATTCTCGTCGAAGGCCATTTCCTATCAAGACCTCAGCACACTATTCGGGCTCACGTTTCGCATTCAGGCTTGGGGTGATTTTTATGGACTTGGCAAACTCGCGCTGAAGACTTCGCCTTCCGGAGGCGCCCGCCATCCCATCGAGGCTTATCTGGTCGTGCGCAATGTCGCGGGCCTGCGACGTGGACTCTATCACTATGCCGCCGATACGCACGAACTGGAGTATCTGGGCGAGCTACCGAGCAAGCGTTTCCTGCAATCGCTTACCCCGACTCAAGACTGGTGCAGCGAAGCGGCCGTGATGGTCTTCATGACGGCGGTTTTCGCGCGCAGCCAGTGGAAGTATCCGTCCCCGCGCGCCTATCGCGTAGTATTGGCCGATGCCGGACATATCTGCCAAACCTTCTGTCTAACGGCGACCCGGCTTGGCCTGGCGCCCTACTGCACCATGGCGCTGGCCGACAGCAAGATCGAACAGATGCTAGGAATCGATGGAGTCTCCGAAGGCGCAATCTATCTGGCGGGAGTAGGAGCAAGGGCCGAAGATGCCAAGCCGGAAAACTCCTTCGTCCGCAATTCCGACGTGCCGGCGCCGGCCGCAGGTTCACGACCCAGGCGTTCTAACAGCGCAGCGAAGCGCGGGTCGGAGCGGAGAACATCATAACGGGGATGTACCTTCAAATTGACGACCATCGGGATACGCTCGCGCACGGCGAGTTCCAGCAGTTCCGTTGCCCGGGAAACGTCGTGCAGGCCGGCATACACCAAAGCCAGGTCAGCCGTGGACACATTGGCGCTCGCTCCTTCCGCCTCGAGCTCCCGCAACAAAGACTTGGCTTCCGCAGTCTGGCCGGCGGACGCATAGGCGTTGGCGAGTTCCGCTATGTAGTAGGGCACTCCGCCGCTGAGTTGCACGGCGGTGGAAAGTTCTGTGATGGCAATATCAAACTGGCCTTTCTCCACATACGACTGGCCCAGGTACTCGTGCGCCACCACAAAACCAGGATCGTGTGCCAGCACCTGTTTTGCTTGCCGAATGGCCTGGTCATATTTCCGCGCGAGATAATAACACCAGGCAGTGTTGGTCTGAATGATGGAAGAGCTGGGATCCAGGGCCTCTGCCACGCCGATTTCTTTCAGGGCCTGGGCGGAGTCTCCCTGGGCCGCCAGGTATAGCGCATACCAATGGTGCGCAGTTGCATACCCAGGGTTGAGGTGGAGGGCTATCTTGAAGTCCTCGTCAGCAGAGGCCCACTCCAGGTCGAGCCAGTGAATCAAGCCGAGGGAAGCGTGGGCTTCGCCCGAGCGAGCGTCCAGTTCAATGGCACGCTCCGCCGCCGCCTTGGCCGATTGTAGCGCCCGCCGAGCCGGCAGCGCGCGGTACAGGCCCAGCAGCGCGTAGGCGTCGGCCAAGCCGACATAGGCGCGGGCATAATTCGGGTCGGCTGCGGTGACGGACTCGAACTTCGCCACCGCCGTCCTCAGGCTGGCCGCCGTTCGCTGATTCAGGTAATAGCGACCTTGCAAGTATGCCTCATAGACTTGAGGGGCGATGGTGGAAGGAGCTGCCGCTAATTGCTGTGCCTCCTGCGGAGTGGTCTCCACTTTGACACCTTCCACGATCGCCCGCGCCACTTCTGCCTGAAGTCGCAAAACGTCGCCAAGGTCACGCTCATAGCTGCGCGACCACAGGTTTCGCCCGCCACGCGCGTCGGCTAACGCAACTGTTATGCGTACGCGATTCTCTTCCCGGCGGATGGTTCCTTCGATCACTCCCTCCACCTTGAGTTCGCGGGCTACGACCGCAGGCGAAGGTTGTCGCCCCCGATACTGCATTACCGAGGAACGGGAAATAACGCGCAGCGCGGCAACCTGCGTCAGTTGGCTGATTAACTCCTCCGTCATGCCGTCCGCAAAATATTCGTCGCCTCCGCCCGGCGAGAAATCCGTAAAGGGCAACACGGCAATCGAGTGGATTGGGCCTGCCCTACTGCCTGCTGCAAGGTTGCGCCACACCACAGCACCCCCGGCAACCATGATCAACAATACGGCGAAGACAACCGTGAACCATCGCCGGCCCCTGGCGGATAATCTGAAGAAATGCGGGCCTTGCGGAGCGGCTTGGTCTGCTGAACTCGGCTGCCGGTCGAGGCCGAGGTCGCTGCCGCTGAGGAGACGCGCCAAGTCCACCCGCAGCTCGCGGGCCGACTGGTAGCGCCGCTCGGGATCGCGGTCCAGCGCCTTCAGAATCACTGTCTCCAGGGCAGGCGTGACCTGGGGATTGAGCAGCATCGGCCGCACCGGATCGTGATGCAGGATGGCGTCAATCACCAGCGACGGCTGCCGGTCGGGAAATGCCCGCGTGCCCGTTGCCATCTCGTAGAGCACGGCGCCGGCCGACCAGATGTCGGCGCGCACATCGACAGGCTCGCCCTTCAATTGCTCGGGAGGCATGTACGGCAAGGTGCCGCCCGCCGAGAGGCTGGTTTCAAGGCTGGCGGTCTCCGCGCTGGCATCCCTTGCCGCATTTACTTTGGCCAGTCCGAAATCCAGAATCTTGAGTTGCCCGTCGCGGTCGAGACGTATGTTGCCGGGCTTCAGATCGCGATGAATGACGCCTTCGCGATGTGCCGCCTCCAGCCCGCTCATCATCTGGCTACCCAGCTCCAGCACCTCTTTCGGCGGGAGCGGACGCTTCCCAATCCTTTCGTCCAGACCAGCGCCGGAAATGTACTCGGTGACCAGGTAGTCGCCCCCATCCTGCTCCCCGAAATCGAAGGCCATGGCGATGTTGGGATGATTGAGACGTCCAACCGCCAGCGCTTCCTTGCGAAAGCGCTCCCGCCGGACGGGATCGCTAAACACCCCGGGCGGTAGCACCTTCACCGCAACGTCGCGCTGTAGTTGCTGGTCGCGGGCCCGGAACACCACTCCCATGCCGCCCGCGCCGACCTGCTCGAGCAGGCGATAGTGCCCGAACACTTGACCGACGCTGGGAGAGGGGGCTGACACTTGCCTCGGATATTAGGATGACGGGTGAACCGCGTCAAACTCGGCGCGAGGCTACGTGGTGAGGTCCTTTCGCCGCGCCCTGCCTGAAACCCGTCCCGCTACAGCGAGTCGCTCCACCAACAAAAAGAGCGGCCTCATCGGCCGCCCTCTTCGAAGCTTCAAGCTCAAAACCTACAGGACTTGTACGTTCTCTGCCTGCCAGCCCTTGGGCCCCTTGACTACGTCGAACTGCACAGCCTGGCCTTCCTGCAAACTGCGGAAGCCGTTGGTCTGGATCGCAGAATAGTGAACAAATACGTCCTCGCCACTCTGACGGCTGATGAAGCCGTAGCCCTTCGCGTCATTGAACCACTTAACTGTTCCTTGTTCCATGGTGTTACACGTTCCTTCAATGTTGATGTAGCTGCAATTCGATCGTGATGTGATGCAGGCAGGGATTGCTGCTAAGGCAGGAACTGCTGCTTACAACGTCGATCAATCGAGCCGCTTCATGATAGCAGCCAGAGTCACTTTTACGAAGTAATTTCGCGGTTGGCACGGGGTTGAAGTCTGGCAATCTATTGAATGTCAGCAACTTACGCCGTTCGCTTTTCGCTCTTCGCTTTTCGCCAGACGAGTCAATTCTCCGCCTCCAGCCAAACGTCGTCAGCGCCGTTGGCGATAAGCGCCGCGCCGCTACACACGGTCCTCGCCGGGTGATAGAACTGAAGTAAGGCGAAGCGCGAAAAGCGAACGGCGAAGAGCGAAGAGCGTCTTATGATCGTCGGCACCGGCATTGACATCACGGAGGTGGAGCGCATCGCGGGCTCCATCCAGCGCTTCGGGCGGCGTTTCCTGGAGCGCGTCTTCACGCCAGACGAGATCCGCTACTGCGAGTCCAAGGCCAACAAGGCGGAGCGCTACGCCGGACGCTTCGCCGCTAAAGAAGCCGCGATGAAAGCCATCGGCACCGGCTGGAACCGCGGCGTCACCTGGCACGACGTAGAAGTGCAACGATCTCCTGGAGGCCGCCCCACGATCGCTTTTCACAACAAAGCTGCCGAGTTCTTCAATAAGCTGGGAGCCGTTCGCGCGCACGTGTCAATTACGCACACGGCAGACTCCGCCATGGCGCAGGTGATTCTGGAGTCGGATTAGCTAGCGCCTCGAATGCGCCACGACGAGCGCGTGTTCGAAGCTAAGATAGAAGAGCACTCCGCGTTGGCCGCGACTCGGGCCGATGCCTACGGGCACACCGGCGCCCGGAACAATCTGCAAGCCATTGCTGAAGTTGTAGGCCCAGCGAATGCCGGGACTGATGTAGAGACCGTGTTGGGGCGTGGTCACGCCTGGTGCGGCGACTTGTGGGCTTGACGTCGATGCCGTTTCCAGCAGCGCATTGAAGCGGTTGTTGACCAGCCACACCACAGACTGCCCAAGGTTCGCACCCAGCGAGCCGGCGTTCTGATGCAGCTCGTTCTGCGCGTGCGGTACCCAGGTCGCGCCCACGTTCCAGTGGGTCACGAAGTGGCGGTTGAGTTCCACGCTGACCGGCAGGTTGACCTGAATGCCTGCGCCTCCCATGCCTCTTCCCTCCGCCGCGCTGCCGGTGGGAAGCAGCAGCGAAAAACGGGGAGCGATGGCCAAACGAGTCTCGCCGTTGCCCACCAGTTGATAACGGTAGTTGATGTAAGTGTCGCCCCAGCCCGCGCCGTTGAAGCCGGCAGCGTGGTCCGCGACCAGCGTCAGGCTGAGCTGGTGCTTGAGGGAACGCAACGGCCATTCGTCCGTCTGGGTGAAGGCCCAGTCGCCGGTGCTGAGGTGCTGAAACAAACTGATGTGCTGCACGACACCGTCTTCCTGGTTGTAAGCCTCCTCCACCAGGAAGCTGTTGTCCTGGATGGGAGAGGAGTTGAGTTCGGCGAGAGAGCGGCCCGCGGGCGCAGTCACCGGAGCAACTACGAGCGGCGGATCCGCCGGGGTGTTGTCGGCCATTGCGAGAGCAATCAGAATCGGGGGTAGTGCCAACAGCGATGCGATCGAAGAGCGGAGCATAACGGGCCTCGATGAAATTGAAATTCAATTTCAATTAGACCCCGGGGCGCTGACAGCTCGCCGTGACCGCGATCACAGGACGACGTGATAAGGAACTTCGCGGACAGCTATTTCGGGCCGCCGCTGAGGCCGGCCCATTTCTCCAGCAGGCCGAGCGTGGCGGCGTAGTCGAGGTCGTCCCAACCCTCTTCGCTCGACAGCTCGTAGACCTCATCCACTGTTTCCAGCGCCGGCAGCTTCACGCGATTCTCCTTCGCCATATCGAGCATGAGGTGGATGTCTTTGTGCATCAGGCGCAGCGGGAAGTTAGGCGAGTAGTCGTGGCGCAGCACGAAGGGAGCTTTGTAGTCGATGGCGCCGGAGCGCACCATCGAGGCCTGGATCAACTCGATGAGCTTGTGCGGCTCGACGCCGAGCTTGCGGACCAGGACGAAGGCTTCCGCAAAACCTTCATAGATGAGCGCGAGCATCAGGTTCATGCCCAATTTCGCCGCCTGGCCTTTGCCATTGCTGCCGATGTGGATGACCTGCTTGCCCATAGCTTTGAACAGCGGCTCGAGATATTGCACCGGCTCCGGCGCGCCGCCCACAATGAAGATGAGCGTTCCGTTCTCCGCGCCGATCTTCGAGCCTGTAACGGGCGCATCGACCCAATGCACGCCGCGCTCGTTGACGCGCTCGGCGAAGCGCACGGTCGCGGTGGGCGAGATAGTGCTGGAATCCACAATAATTGCGCCTTCGCGCAAGGATTGCAGCGCGCCGTCGTCGCCAAAGATCACGCGCTCCACAGCGTCGGTATTGGCAACGCAGGTCCAAACCACCTCAGCTTCCTTGGCCGCGTCGGCGGGAGAGACCGCTGTCCTGGCGCCGTCGATGTGCTGGCGCGCGGTACGGTTCCACACGGACACCTCGTGGCCCGCCGCAACCAGTCGCGACGCCATCGGACGTCCCATGATGCCCAAACCGAGGAAGGCGATACGCATGTCGCTGCTCCTTCGTCCTGCAAGCTCGACGGGCGCTCGGCAAAGACTGGCGCGAGTACCCGAAACTATTGATTAAAGCTGAGCAGAACAGTAAGGTCAAGGAAGAGATGGTTCGGGTCTAATTAATAAAGGCGTGCCGCCGCGGCGGCGGCACGTCGGCGGGGTGCTTCATATACTCCAGGTTGGGAGTTCAATTGAAGCCCCGGCTCGTTCTACAGGCCCGGATTAGGCGGTTGCGTGGTGGGTGGCCTCCATCTTGATGGTCCGCACCGGACGTTTCCGCGCGCGATGCGCCGGCTTTGCGGCATGCTTCGTCTCGGGACGATGCATGACGGTGTCGATCAGCGCCTTTTCCGCGGTGACGAACTGCTTCACGCCCTCGCGGGTGAGGTCGGGAATGGGAATGAAGGGGAACGGCGCAATCATGTTGACGGCGCGGCCGGCCGCCCGCATGTTGGCATTCACCTGCTGTCCAGCCACGTCGATGAGCTTCTTCTGCGCATCGATGAAGGCCTCGGTGGCTTCTTTGGCCATGGCGGTCAGCTCGGTCTTCTTCATCTTCTTCGCCGGCTCTTTGCCGCTGGTGGCCTTGGTGGTCTCCTCGGCAATCATGTCGAGGAACTTCTTCTGGGTATGGACAAAGGTGTCCATGCCCTGGCGCGCCATCTCCACCAGATGCTCCGGGTCGAAGGGTTTGCCGGCCTTGACCGACGTCAGCCAACTGTGGGTCTGCTTGCTCGCCAGCTTCAGGAATTCCTGTTGCATGTCGACAAAGGTCTTGAAGCCGCGTTGCGCGAACTCCGTCACGGCCACCGCCATGGCACTGCCGGAGACACGCTCTTTCACTCCCTCAGTGACGATCTCGTGCTCGCGCTGCGCCAGGCTCAGCAGCAGCATTTGTCCTTCGATGAAGTTCTTCATGGCTTCGCCGGCCAACTCGCTGGCGACTGCCGCGGGGCAGAATTCTGGATCGGTGAAACGCTTACGGACCATGTTCATGACATTGGCGTTCTGGCTCATCGCCAGGTCCACCAGGATGCGCTGGGTTGCGAAGAAATTTTCCACGCCCTGCTGCACCCATCCCGACAGCAGAGACATAAAGGATGAATCCTCGTTGTGGACCCTGAAGGATTCGGGCTTTCCGTTCTTTGGCATTATGACCTCCAAATTGCTGCGATGCAGCATCAATTAAGATGTAGTATTCTTCAGGGAGAATGTCAAGCTGTTTGAAAGATTTTTTTGCGACGCACAAGAGGGGCAGATCATGAGTTCCGGCAAAATCGTCATCAAGAAATACGCAAACCGCAGACTCTACGACACTTCCACCAGCCGTTACATCAACCTGGAGGACATTGCGACGCTAGTCCGAAACGGGAAAGAGGTGCAGGTGGTGGATGCCGGCAGCGGCGAAGACCTCACGCGCGTCACCCTCACTCAGGTCATCGTGGAAGATGCCAGGGAGCAGCCGTCGGGACTGCCGCTGGAATTGCTGCGCCAGCTCATCGTGGCCTCCGATCGCGTCGGCCAGGAATTCATCATGTGGTATCTGAAGTCGGCGTTCGACGCGTATCAGAAAGTGCAGAGCGGGTTACAGACGCGCCTGAGCGAGATGCAGTCCGCGGCGTTGTCACCCGTGCAAATGGTGAAGAACTTCCTGCAACGACCAGGGGCAGAGCAAAGCGGCGACAACAGCGAGGAAGTGCGCGAGCTGCGCCAGCGCCTCGCGGAGTTGGAGGCCAGGCGGCAAAGACCCGCAAAGAAAACGACGGCGCGGAAAGTGAAGGCAGCGAAGAAGCGCGCTCGCACGAAAACGTAACTACCTTTCGTCGCGATCACGGCGCACAATTCTATGTGCGCCGTTGCCTTGACATTTACAATGCAGCGGTACACGATGCGGATAGTGGCGGACAAAGTCCTCGGTTTAGCGATGACGGGCGGGGGCGCTCGAGGGGCCTATCAGGCCGGAGTTCTCAAGCGGATCGGGGAAATACCGCAGGCCCAGACCCAGGGCAATCCTTTCCCTATCATCGGCGGCGCATCTGCCGGAGCGGTGAATGGCGCCGCGCTGGCGGCCGGCAGCAACGAGTTTTCGCAGGCCACGAAAGTCGTGGCTGCCTTCTGGGCGGACTTGAAACCTGCTGACGTCTTCCGCTGCGATCTGGTATCGCAGGCCCACAACTCGCTGATCTGGATCCTGGACTTGTCCTTCGGCGGCGTAATGGGCGGGGGGAACGCCCGCTCCTTCCTGGACGCCAGCCCGTTGCGGCACTACCTCAAATCGCGTCTCGACTGTAGTCGCATCCAGGAAAACATCCGGCGCGGCCATCTTTACGCGCTGGCCATCTCCGCCACCAACTACAACTCGGGAATGAGTTATCTCTTTATCCAGGGCAAGAAGGGTCATCCCATCTGGAACCGCAGCCGGCGCGTCACCCTGGCGACCAAAATCACGGTGGAACACATCTGTGCCTCGGCCGCCATCCCGCTGGTCTTCCAGCCGGTGCGCCTGGAAACTCCTCACGGCCTGGCCTACTTCGGCGATGGCTGTTTGCGGCTGCAACAGCCCTTGAGCCCGATCATCCGTTTGGGCGCGGAGAGAATCTTCGCCATAGGCGTGCGCGGCGAACATCGGCACCAGGAGGACGAGCATTCCGGGCTGAAGGATCCCTCGCTGGCGCAGGTCATGGGCGTTCTGTTCAACGTCATGTTTTTGGACCATCTCGCCACCGATGTCGAGCACCTGGAGCGGCTGAACCAGTTGCTCAGCGAGGGTCACATCACGCAGACGGCGGAAGGATGCGAGAAGATGCGGCCGCTGGAGGTGATGCTGGTGACTCCTTCGGTGAACCTGACCGAGGTAGCGGCCCGCCATCAGAAGGACATGCCATACCTGATCCAGTATTTCGTGAATGGGCTGGGGCGGGATGCGGCCTCGTGCTCGGACCTGATGAGCTACCTGCTGTTCACCCCGAAATACACGCGGGAACTGATCGACCTCGGCTATCGCGATGCCGATGAGCAGATCGATGAGATCGAGGATTATCTCTTTGCCGATCGCGACGACGGTAAACGTGCCGGCATCGGCCCATCACGAAGTTACAAATCGCGGGGAATCGAGTCGGCAGCCAAGTGACGCGCCACTGCGGCGCATGGAAAATGGATTATCTGCCGGTTTGCCTTTTGCCCCCTTGCATCTAACCGCCGGAACACGGAAACTGTAGCCACGGCCTGCATGGATATTGCACTGTTCGGCGGCACCTTCGATCCTGTACATCGCGGACATATCGTGGTCGCGCGCGCGGCGGCGGTGAAGTTTGGGATCAGACAAGTCTGGTTCGTTCCCGCCGACATCCCACCGCACAAGCAGAAGACGCCGCTCACCTCCTTTTATCATCGCTATGCTATGGTGTCGCTGGCCGTGGCGGGCGAAAAGGATTTTCTGCCTTCGCTGCTGGAAGCGCCCAACCTGGATGGGCCGAACGCCGCTCGCCAGCCGAGCTATTCCATCGACACGGTACGCCGGGTGAAGAAGTCTCTGGGCAAGAGCGATCACTTGTATTTTCTGATCGGGATGGATGCCTTCAAGGACATCGCGAAGTGGCACAAGGCCGAGGAACTGCTGGCGGAGTGCGATTTCATTGTGGCGGCGCGACCGGGGTATTCGCTGGCGGACGTGGCGTCGTCGCTGCCCGAGAAGTTGCGTCCTGCGGCGGCCGTGACCAGGCTGTTCCGGAAAACCAAGATGACAGGGCCGCTCGTGCTGCCGGGCGCGACGCTGCATATGCTTCCCGAGACGCACGAGAATGTTTCGGCCACGCAGATCCGTTCCGCGGTGGAGCAAGGCGGCGCGCTGAAGAAGCTGCTTCCCGATGCGGTAGCGGAGTACGTCAAGAAAGAACGGCTGTATAGGAAGGCAGTGGATAGTGGGTAGTGGATTGTGGATAGTGAATAACGCCTGCACCTGTAGTGAATCATCGTCGAGTGAAGGGTGGGAACAGGAGATAGGATCGGCAATAAACCAGCCGCAACGCGGCGGGATGAATTTAGGCGGGGGTGGAAGCCCCCGTATCAATGGAAAAAGAATGCGAGCCGCGGCAGCGGCGACACAAGCGTCTTAGGAGCGAACACCGAACATCGATGAAGAAGAACGAATTGAGGGCGCAGGTCGCGATTGCGGTGCGCGCCTGCCAGGGAAAGAAGGCCGAGAACATCAGCGTGCTTCAGCTCGACGAGCAGGCCAGCGGCTTCACCGATTACTTTGTGCTGTGCTCGGGCGCTAACCCGCGCCAGGTGCAGGCCATCGCTGACGAGGTGGACGAGAAGCTGAGCGCCGCCAGCGTGCAGCCCAAGCACACCGAGGGCTACGCTCAAGCCGACTGGGTGTTGCTGGACTACGTCGATTTCGTCGTGCACATTTTCTCCGAGAGCGCGCGTAAGTTCTACGATCTCGAGCGGCTGTGGAAGACCGCCAGGCGGCTGGAGCTGTCAGACCTGGAGAAGCCCGCGCGCAAACCCGCTGCGAAGAAGCCCATAAAGCGCAGCACTACCGCGGCAGCGAAGCCGAGCGCTCGCAAACGTGCTCCCGCCAAGCGCAAGAGTTCCTGAAGCGTGAGACTCCACATTGTATGGATTGGCCGGACGAAGAGCGCACCTATCCAGTCGCTCACGGCCGAGTATCTGAAGCGCTTGTCGCGCTTCGCTTCATGCGAGGCGGAGGAGTTGCTGTCGGAGGGCGCGCTGCTGAAGCTGCTGGAAAAGCGCAGCGGACGCACCCCGCCGGTGCTTGTGCTGCTCGATTCGCGCGGCCGCCAGCTTACTTCTGAGGAGATCGCGAACTTCCTCGAATATCACCAGGCGCACGATACGCAGGAGCTGCTGTTCGCCGTCGGCCCCGCCGATGGCTGGAGCGACACGACACGGCATGCCGCCAAGGCTGTGTTGTCGTTTGGCAAGATCACCCTGCCGCACGAGCTCGCGCGGGTCGTTCTGCTGGAGCAGCTCTACCGGGGATTCACCATCCTGAAGGGGCATCCCTATCACGGGGGACATTAGAGATGGGCGGCTTGTTACGGCTGCTCTTGCACAACGCGCGCCATGAAGTAGCGCTGAGTAGGAACCGTGCCGAAGACGAAGGGCAGCGGCCCCCAGCCGGAGAAATAGAAGCCGGCGCCGGCATCCGGGTTCATGGTTGTCACCCCGGTGTGAATTGCGAAATCGACAGACTCTTTCGCCGTAACTTTCATCGCGACGGGGGCCAGGGCCGTGTTGTACAAGGGAAGCACGATCAGGTCCCCAAATTTGCAGCGATAGACATCGGGTTCCAGGGGACGCGCCCCGAAATTCTGCATATAGTACTCAAAGCCCCAACGGCCTTGGAACCATACTGCACTGGAATCGTCGCGCGTCTTCTGGTGAACGTAGTTTGCCGCCGCTCGCGCCGTGTTCGCCAAGGCAGCGTCGCCCGCGCTCACCCATAGCGAGATAGCTCCGGACGCGACCAAAGGAATTGCCAGGACCAGCCCTTGCTGCCGTGCGGTGTCCAGGCGTCTGGCGATCAGTATGGCGACCGCCGGCGCCATCGGGAGCAGCGATCTGACGTTCACCGTCCAATTAACAACAATCGAGAAGAACAGTGTTCCCGCTATCCAAAGGAGCAGCAGCGCCGAGGTAGCATCGCTCTTGTTCTTCCAGAAGTCCGCCAGAGTAAGCGACAAGATGGAGATCGCTCCCGCAACAAAGAACACAAGCTGCACAGCGATGAATAGCTTGTGTTGATGAAGCCAGGTCTGGTACTGGTACACGGTCCCAAGGTTGACCCAGCCGCGAAGGAATGCCACGCCCAGGAATAAGCTTAGGATTCCTCCAAGCAATACCTGCTTGCGCGACCAGAGAAGCGGGACGAAGGTCAGCGCCGGGAGAGCGCACCCCCCGGCGAAAGCCAGCCCCACAAGGAAGCGGCCAGAGCGGCCTTCCAATTTGCGCACCTGGCTGTAATACTGCACGGCCTCATCGATCA
>Ga0335081_10011505_pt1 | contig 14324 bp, 11 predicted proteins | sample Lox_Sample_35_FD_206713 | JGI IMG/M metagenome (GOLD analysis project Ga0335081, IMG submission 206713) | Soil microbial communities from Loxahatchee National Wildlife Refuge, Florida, United States - Lox_Sample_3.5 | ecosystem: Environmental > Terrestrial > Soil > Wetlands | place: USA... | reverse complement strand
TACGATCGCTTGTGACGAAACCATGGTCGATCATGGAAATCTGCGGCGGACAGACGCATTCGATCGTCAAGTACGGGATCGAAACCCTTCTTCCGGATGAAATCACTCTCGTGCACGGACCCGGCTGCCCTGTTTGCGTGACACCGCTGGAAATGATCGACCGGGCGATCGCTATTGCGGAGAGATCCGAAGTTCTCTTCACCTCGTTCGGCGATATGCTGCGCGTTCCCGGAACGCAGAGTGATCTCCTTACGGTCAAAGCGAATGGAGGGAGCGTTCGCATCGTGTATTCGCCCCTCGATGCACTCCGGCTGGCACGCGAGCATCCCGAAAAAGAAGTCGTATTCTTTGCTGTGGGCTTTGAAACTACTGCACCTGCGAATGCCATGGCAGTCATCGAAGCCCATCGCACCGGCATCAGGAATTTCTCGGTACTTTGTTCCCAGGTTCTTGTTCCTCCCGCCGTGGAAGCAATACTCGGCACGCCATCGCACAACATCAGGGGCTTGCTGGCGGCGGGGCATGTCTGCACGGTGATGGGATTTAACGAATACCTGCCGATTGCATCGCGCTATCAGATCCCGATTGTCGTAACCGGTTTCGAGCCCGTTGATATTCTCCAGGGAATTTTCATGACGGTGAAGCAGCTGGAAGAGGGGAGGGCTGTAGTGGAAAATCAATACAGCCGCGTGGTCAGGCCCGACGGAAACATTCCGGCACGGGAACTCCTGAATGAAGTTTTTGAAGTGACAGACAGAACCTGGAGGGGGATCGGGGAGATTCCACAGAGTGGTCTGCGGCTGCGGAAGAAGTTCGCGGATTTCGATGCGGAACGCCGTTTTCAGGTTGATGCGATTCGGTCGGTGGAATCGCCGGACTGTATCGCCGGGGCAGTCCTTTGCGGCTTGAAGCGTCCGTACGAATGCCCGGCCTTTGGCTCAAAGTGTACACCCGAGCATCCGCTCGGTGCACCGATGGTATCCTCGGAGGGGTCATGCGCGGCATATTTTCAGTATGGAAGGAGCGGCCATGAAAAGGTCGCCTGATGCTCCGGCGAATGCTCCCGTCGATTTTACCTGCCCTGTTCCGCTTTCAAATTATGAGCGCATCCTCCTTGCTCATGGCAGCGGGGGAACTCTCACGCATCGTCTTATCCGCGAAGTATTTGCAGCAGCGTTCAGGAACGATTATCTCGAACTCCAGCACGACGGTGCAATCCTGCCCCTTGACAAAGGGCTCTGGGCGTTTTCCACAGACTCCTATGTCGTCCGGCCGATCATTTTTCCCGGCGGTACGATCGGCGATCTTGCGGTGAACGGAACCGTGAACGACCTGGCGATGTGCGGCGCGAAACCGCGCTACCTTTCTGCATCATTCATCCTCGAAGAGGGACTCGAAATCTCCGAGCTCTGCGCGGTTGTCGAGTCGATGCGAAGGGCAGCATTGGCCTCAGGCATCACAATTGTCACGGGGGATACGAAAGTTGTCGATCGCGGCAAGGGGGATAAGATGTTCATTACCACTTCGGGGATAGGCATCATTCCCGAAGGAATCGTCATCGACCCCCGCTCGGCGAAGCCGGGAGATCAGATCCTCGTCAGCGGTACGATCGCCGACCACGGGATCGCAGTCATGTCTGTGCGTGAAGGGCTCGAGTTTGAGACAGCCATCAGGAGCGACACTGCCCCGTTAAACAGCCTGGCGGAGCAAATCCTGAACGTCAGCAGCAATATCCACGTCCTCCGCGACCCGACACGCGGGGGTCTGGCAACAACACTCAACGAGATCGCGCAGCAATCAAATATCGGATTGTTCGTTCGGGAGTCGTCGATCCCTGTCGACCCTGCCGTCGCGAGTGCCTGTGAAATTCTCGGATTCGACCCGCTGTTTGTGGCAAATGAAGGGAAAATGGTGGCGTTCGTCGGTGCCGAGGATGCCGATCGTGTCCTGGCAGCCATGAGAAATCATCCTCTCGGTCAACACGCAGCGGTGATCGGGGAGGTTACTGCGGAACATCCTGCGGAAGTGGTTATGGAGAGCAGTATCGGTGGAAAGAGGATTCTCGGCATGCTCTCCGGCGAACAACTGCCGAGAATCTGCTGAACTGCGTTTCCCGTTCACATCCCCGCAGCTCCGCATCCTGCTGCGGCGGGCGCCTTTGACCCTTGGCTGATCCCGCCGGAACGGGACGGCTTCCTCATCATTCAATACCATCCTCTCTGCGAACCGCACTTTGACGAGTCATTCCTGTTTGCGTCTGCGATCTCAATCTGTTCCGGTTGTGAAGGAAAATCTGTACGGCGCGATCATCAAATAGCCGTTGAACGAGCGTAATGTCGAATCGATCGTCACGGTGTATACGGTCGTCGGAGCCAGCGCTGCCGATGGAATAAATTCGAAGTCCTCTGCACCGCTGTAAACTTGTAAGACGCCTGGCACTGCAGGCGTGATGTGAAATGCGTTCCGTACACTTCCCGTATCGATGACCATGTTGGAGTACATATAACAATACGAATATCTGCTCACATCGTTCGCCCCGTCGTAAGGACTTGTGGATGTTATTTCGAATGGAGCCGTGGTGAACTTCAGTGTGTACGGTGATTCAAGATGGAAGCCCTCAACGGACTTCAGTGCAGTCGAGAGCGTAATGGTGTATTGCGTATTTGGGATCAATCCCCCCACAGGAGAAAAATTGAAGTAGGTTGAATAGAAGTAGAGGAACCCGGGAGTCCCCGGTGATATCGAGAAAGCCGTGAAGGCGCTTGCAGTATCCGCAGGGTCGCTGAACGCGACCTGAATCTGGGTATTGGGATCGACCATCTCACTGCCATTCGAGGGATACGCGTAGGCAATACTGAATGTCGCTGTGGTAAATGTTGAGGGTGTTGAGTAATGGATCACGTCACCCGACGCATCTGCAGCTCCTTCATCTATGGTGAACGTGTATTGCGTGTGGAAAGCGAACGGACTGAGGAGCGTGAAGATTGCGGTAACAGAATCGATGTCGTAATTGTAGAGACTCCAGATGCCGCTGATAGCCGGAGATAAATGGAGATGATTGAGAATGGATTTATTAATCGGAGCGTTAAAATAGATATAGGGCTCAGTCTTGCGATTGACATTTGTTGATCCATTCGTCGGACTGACCGCTACGAGCCGGAAGCTCGGTTCGGGTGTGAAGGAAAACGATGTCGCATGCACCGGATGGTTGTTATTGATATCATAGAGCTGGGTGTCAACGGTCACGGTATACGTTTTCCCAATCTCGTAGAGTGCGAGGACCACCGTCGAAGAATCGACGATCGAAAACGCGAAGATATTATCAAATGCCCCATCATTCACGGATTCAGGCGTGTTACCATTGCCGGCGCGATAGATGATGTACGGATTGGGAATCACTGCAACAGGGTTTCTGAATCCTGAGACCTTTACGGCGAGAGGAAGCGCGTTGATGTTGACGAGCTTGTTGAACTCGAGAATGAAATGCGGCAGATTGTCATTCGGTCCGGGTGCGAAGAGATTATATGGGCCTGTAGTGTGGCTTGCCGGGGCGCTCGATACGATCTCCGGACTGACATTTGGATCCATGAGATTAGATGATACCGTTTCTCCCCGGGGACCCGCCGGACCTTCCTTGGTGCAGCCGGAAACGGAAAGGAGAATGAAACCAAGCACGAGTATCCCCATCGCAAAAATTATACCCGAAGTACGTTTCTTCGACTTCATGGAATCCTCCGGTTTTTCCTAAGAATGGTTTTCCTCTGAAAGAATCTCAGTATTGGCCCGTAATGAATGTGAACGAGTACGGTGCGCCAAGTGGAGAACCGCCGACCGCCCTGAGCGTTGAGTCAATCGTCACAGTATACAGTGTCGATGCCTGGAGCAGGCTTGTTGGTGAGAATGCGAAATAGTCTGCTCCGGGATAGAGTTGAAAGTACCCCGGGGTCGCAGGGTGAATGTGAAATGCGCTTCTTACGCTTCCGGTATCGATGAAGCTGTTGCAATAGATATAACAATAACTCGATCTGCTGACATCAGTCGATTGATCGTATGGACTCGTTGAACTGATCGAAAACGGTGCAGTCGTGAATCTCACAGCGATCGGAGATTCTGCGTGGAAACCGTCGGTCGATTTCAGAGCCGTCGAGAGCGTCACGGTATACTGCGTCGCAGGTATCAATGGCTGGGTCGGATAGAGATAGCAGTAGTTCGAATAGATGCTCAGGGCGCCGGGTACCGGCGGCGTAATCGACAAAGCCGTACGTACGCTCGCCGTGTCGACCTCATCGTTAAAATCTAATTCGATTTGGGTCATCGGGTTGACCATCGTGCTGCCATTTGAAGGAGACGAGTAGGAAATCCCCAGCGTCCCGGTCGTAAACGTTGAGGAGGTTGCAGCGTGAATCTGATGGCCTGTAGCATCTGTGGCACTCGCATCCACATTCACCGTATACGCGGTATGAAAGGAAAATGGTGTTGAGTACGAAAAGTAAACGCTCAGCGAATCGTAGGTGTAAAGATACCAGTCGCCGCCGACGGCAGGAGAGATGCTGAGTTGGCTAAGAATGGCACTGTTGACCCTGGAGTTAAAATAGATGTACGGCTCCGTGCGTCGGTTGAGATTTGTTGAGCCGTTTGACGGAACTATCGCCACGGTCCGGAAGTACGGCTCGGGTGTGTAGGAAAATACGAGGCGCCGCGCCGGATGATTCCCATTGATATCGAAAAGGGTGGTGTCAATGATGACAGTGTAGGTAGTGCCGATGTCATACGGCTCGGTGGCTCCGCGCAGAGAGTCGTACACGAAGAACGAAAAAATGTAATCGAATGGTCCGTTCGCTGGCGGCGATAAGGGGCGAGCCCGTTTATCGTTGTAGATGATGTACGAATATGGACGGACATACACCGGACGACTGAATCCCAGAATGCGAACAACATTGGGAGGAAGGACACCGACATTGATGAGCTTGTTGAACTGAACAACAAAATGGGGCAGGTAATATCCCGTTCCGGGAGCATAAAGCCCGAAGGGACCTGTCTCATTATTGGCAGGAAAGGTCGACACGAGATCCGGAAGTATGGACGGGTCCATAAGCTCATTTGACCCCGATCCTCCGGCCGGACCTTCCGGCCCTTCTTTCGTACAGGCAGACAGGAAGAAGGCAATTAGGAATATTGAAATAAGAACAAGGGAAGAGGTGATGGCGGACAGACGAACGTTCGGCTTCATGGGAACCTCCGGTCTTGTCGAAAGCAAGCCAATGAACTGGAAAGCAGGGAAGAACTTGAAGGATACCGTAAATTTACCGGTTTCCTCATTGTTTGTCAAGAGGTCTGTCTCTGCTTCCGGAAGAACGGGCGAACTTTCGCAGTTATCATCGGGAGAATCGTCCGCCAGACTGTGATTTTCCCGCATAACCCGAACGTACGGATTTACCGGAATAGCGCGATCACTGATTCTCTGAATGATTCAGTATTCTTCATCGTCGAACGTTTTCTTCTTGACATTGTTCAAGGAAGTCACTACATATATTCAATCGTTTGGCGGATTCCCTTTCCCTCGACAGTTCGAAGCTGTGGAAACAAGTTCATGGCAAACGAGAAATCCTCTCTCTCCGGATATTCAATCGCGAATCCTGGCTGATCCGTGTGTAAACGTTTTAATTCGATTTGAACAATGGAAACGTTTGAATTCCTCCGTTTGAATGTGGTCATCGTCGGTGCGGTCGTCCTTCTGGTGGTCCTCTATCTGATCTTCCTGATCAATAAGCGGCGGAAGGAGAAATTCCTTCATCAGGAATCGAAAAAGAAACCCGAAGTTCCATCCTGAAACACTCAGCTGATTACCGCTTGGGAGAAGCGGTAGTCTCTGTAAAATTCCCTTTCTTGCTACTCTGCAGCGCCAATGGTATATTGTCCGTGATTATTTTCCACTAACCGGGGATTTGTACGTATGATCGTCATGAAGTTCGGTGGGACTTCGACACAGGATGCCGAAGCCATTAGCAATGTTGTCGGGATTATCAGGAAACATCAGGATCGAAAACCGGTTGTCGTCATTTCTGCTATTGCGCAGGCCACGAATATGCTGGAGAAAGCCGGCTCGCTCGCAGCAGCCGGCAAAGCGGGGGAAGCACATGATGCACTGCTGAGTCTCTTCGAACGGCATTACACCATCGTGGATCGCCTGATGAAAGACCGCCAGCGGCATGCCGAGCTGCGGAAAATTATTGCCCAGTCACTCAGCGAAGTGGAAGAGCTGATCCGGGGAATTTCAATCCTCCATGAGCTTACTCCCAGAACCCTCGATTCTCTCTACTCCTACGGCGAGCTCCTCTCCTCACGGATGGTCGCCGGGGCCCTTCAGGAAATGGGCGTCGCGTCGGAATGGATTGATTCGAAAGAGTTCATGTTGACGGACGATACCTATAACGCCGCGTCACCCCTGATGCCCGCGATCGAAGAACGGCTTCCCGGAATTGTCTCTCCCTTGTGCGCCGCCGGGGGCGTTCCGGTTACGCAGGGATTTATCGGCGTTACCTCTTCCGGATTCCGGACGACGATGGGAAGGGAAAGCTCGGATTTCTCGGCGTCGATTATCGGCTGTGCGCTCCATGCCGATGATATCCAGATCTGGACCGATGTCGACGGTGTTCTCACCGCCGACCCGAGAATTGTCGACGGACCCAGGAAGATCCGCGCACTTTCGTTCGAGGAGGCGTATGAGCTGTCATATTTCGGTGCGAAAGTGCTTCATCCCAAGACGATGCTCCCGGCAGTGGAAATGAACATCCCGATCCACATCTACAACTCACGGCGCCCGGATCGCTCCGGCACGCACGTTTCCTCATCGATGGTTTCTTCCGAGCCGATGGTGAAGTCGGTTGCGTATAAGCGGAATCTCGTTGTGGTTACCGTCGCACCCAAGCGCAGAATCCACCAGTATGTGTTGTGGGAGCATATCCAGAGCGTCCTGACACGATACAATGTGTCTGCCAGTCTGACGGTTACTTCCGAGTACAGTTACGCTTTTGTACTCGATGAGACGAATCCGGTTGATTCGATTGTGGCGGGCCTCGGGGATGTTGGTTCTGTGAGCGTCTTTCCCGGAAAGGCGATCATCTGTCTTGTTGGGTCGAGGATGCGAGAATCGACCAATATCCTCGGCCGGTTGTTCCATTCCCTTGCAGGCTATAAAGTCGAGCTGATTTCCTACGGTGCGTCGCCTTCCAATATCAGTCTCGTGGTTGACGATGCGGCGGTTCCGGAATTGGTTCGAAAGGTTCACGCAGAATTTTTCGATGCCGAAACCCACGAAGACCTCTTCGAGAAGCTTGAAATCGAATCGGATCCATTGTCCGTTTCCTGACTGGCTCAGGATTGCGTCACCTTCATTGGCGCAGATCCGGAGTGAACGGCCATGATGCTGAAGCGTTCCGACATCCGCAAGATCCTGGTCATCAAACTTCGTGCGATCGGAGACGTGGTGCTCTCAACTCCGGTCATCAGGAATCTCCGATCGGCGTTCCCGGAATCCGAACTCGATTTTCTTTCCGAGACCCCCTCGCGGGATGTTTTGGAGGGAAATCCGGACCTTTCCAGCCTTCTTCTCTTTGATCCGAATCATCAGAACGGCCTGCAGCTTATCAGAAATGTGCGGAGTCGCAGATACGACCTGGTTATCGATCTCTTCGGAAATCCGCGCAGTGCACTGGTAGCGCTGATGAGCGGTGCGCGGCACCGGGTGGGATACCGGTTCGGCTGGCGCCAGTTCTGTTATACCGCGATTGTTGAGCCGCGGGGAGGAGAAGTCCATAATGTCAAATTCAATCTCGACGCACTGAGGCGCATCAACGTCCCGATCGTTCATTCGGCTCCGTCATTTCCCGTCAAGACGGAATCTGAACGGTTCGCCGAGGAATTCTTCTCCCAAAGCGATCTGAAATCACGGGCTGTCATCGCGTTTAATCCCGGAGGGGGCTGGTATACCAAACGGTGGCGCTCACATCAGTTTGTTGAGCTTGGAAAGCTGATCGTCGAACGCCTGGAAGCGAATATTCTGATTTCGTGGGGACCCGGTGAGCTTGAGGACGCTCAGGGGACAGCTGGAGGAATTGGAAACCACGCGTATCTTGCCCCATCAAGCTCGTTGAGCCAATTTGCCTCACTGATGAAACGCTGCTCGATGCTCGTCACCAACGACAGCGGGCCGATGCATATTGCCGCATGCATGGGAACACCGATCGTTGCGATCTTTGGGCCTACGCGTCCGGAACTCCAGGGGCCTGTCGGAACGCGCGCACTGGTTGTCCGGAAGACGGATCTGGACTGCCTTGGATGCAATCTTACCAAGTGTCCGATAGGAAACCCCTGCATGGAAGAACTATCCGTCGAACAGGTGTACTCCTCGGTCGTTGCTTTGAAGGCGAAATTGTAAGGTGCGGTGGAGAGGCGAGAGGGGATGCGGGTAAATGGAATGCGGGTTTATTTCTGTTGCGCTGCGGTCTCCTTGCTGTAGTCTTCCCATTTGGTGGTCTTGTACCGGTCACTGCCGATGTACTTGATGATGGTCAGGAACTTCGGTGCGTCGACATACCCTCCCAATGCGTTGATCGGTGCACCTTCGGAATCCAGGAAGAAGATGGTTGGATAACTTCCCACACCGAGCGTGTTCGCGAGTCCCTGTTCGCTGGATTGTGTATTCCTGTACGTGAGTGCCTTACCGGATTCGGCGTTCAACTTCACGGGAACGTAAACCTGGTTGATATATGCCGACACATCCTTGTCGGAATATACATCACGGTCCAGTTTCTTGCACCATCCGCACCAGTCGGTAAAGACATCGAGCAGAATCTTCTTGTGTTTCTGTTTCGCCTCGATCGTACCCTCGTCGAATGACCGCCACCGGAGTTCAGTTTTGTCGCCGGCACGGCTGCCAGCAAGACTCAGGAGGATCAACATGCTCACAAGAATCGTTCTCATCTGTTCCTTTCGAAGGTTGATCGGTTACTCAATGCCGATATTGAGCGAAAACGTGTGTGTCGTTCCAAAATCTTCTCGAAACGGAACGAAGGCATAATCAAGCCGCAAGATTCCATACGCAAATCCCGCACCCGCGCTGAAATCCTTCGTATCATATCCGGTTTCGTAACCGGCCCGGAGCGCAAACTGCTTCTGATATTCAAATTCCAGACCAACATTGGCGTGAGTCGCCGATTCATTTGTCACCGACACAATATCGGACGCAAGTGTCAGCACGCCGTCCATACTCTCGATCGGTGTCGTGTAAGCTCCGCCGATCCGGAATATGCGGGGGAGGGTTGTCGGATCATCCGCAAGGGCGTTCATGGATCCCAGGTTGGCGATGGAAGCCCCGAAACGGATCTTCCACGGTGTCTGGTAGAGAACACCAAGATCGAATCCCAGCCCCGATGCCTCGTTGATGAGGATCTTCTCATATAAATACTTACCGGTGATTCCCAGGCTCAGATCCGAGTTCACCGAGTATGCCGCTGAGAATCCGATGGCGGCATTCCGTGCGTCGAACGAGCCGAGAGCAGGGCCCGGCGCGTTGCGGATGTCGATATTGTTTACGCTGGTGCTGTTGATGCTGATCCCGAGCGAAAGAGCGCCGGCATGCGTGTCTGCTCCGAGATATTCTGTCGTAACGTCTTGGATCCAGGCCTTGTGCATCAGGAGAATTTGGGATGAAGGAGTCTGGGAAAGTCCGGCGGGATTGTAGTATGTTGCCGTCGGATCATCCGCCACAGCTGTGAATGCCTCTCCCATGCCAAGTGCGCGGGCGCCGGTACCCAATTTCAGAAATGCCATACCCGTACTTCCTGCCTGGGCGAACAATACCGAGCAAGTCGCGAACAGTGTCAATATAAGGAGCCAGACTTTCAGCATAGCGAATTACAATACCGCCGAAACAGTGATGATGTGCATTCCCTGAGGTGCGAATGATTCGATAACATACGCGTACGTTATCTCGGGCGTCCATCCATTCAAAGAATTTTTCACCGTAAATCCAAATGAAGGTTCGACTCCAGTCGCATTGTCGCTTAAATCGATACGGTTTACCCCTCCGCGGACGGTGAGATACTCTCCGAGAACGTACTCGAGTCCGCCGCGAAAGAGATTTGTGCTCTGTGAAGAATTCTCGAATTCACCCGAGACGAGCGCGTCTCCGCCGGCAAACCGGTACGCAACGGCGATTCTTCTCAGGTTGGGAAAACTGTCGTCTGTTTCATTTCCGGACGTCCCGTAAATCGAGGTTGTGTTCCACTTATACTTCGAATTGATATCCTGCACGACTGCTCCGACGGTGAGATCGGGTATTGGCTCGACGCAGATTCCGACGTCAAATCCGACGGTGGTTGTCGTCACCTGATCAAAGAGCTTGCTGTGATAGAGCTTGATCGTTGCCCCGATGGAGACATTCTTATCGACCCGGTTGGAAAAAGAGAGATAAAACTGATCCTCAAAGGTCGAATAGTCGGAGAGATGGATGCCGTCGGCGTCACGCCCGTCGATATTGCTGACGCCTGCGTTAATCAGGCCGACCGACATGCCCGCCGTGGGCTGGATTGACTGCGTGTAGCTGAGAAAGTTCAAGCTTCGGTCGAGTGACAGAATACCGTACGTTGCCTGCCCGACACGATGTTCGGAGAATGCAGAAAGTGCAGGGTTATAGTACGTCGAAACATCTCCGTCGATAACTGCCGTTAGTGCATTGCCCATGCCCATACCGCGTGCACCGAAACCCATGCGCGCAAAGGCACCCGCAGTTCCTGCATTTTGAGAGAGAGCAGGTGCCGCAGTGAGGAATACGATCAGCGCTGGAGTGATATATCGCATCATACGTTATTGAAGGACGATAATTTTTCCGAACAGCGGGTCTCCGCCGCCGTCGAATTGTATACGGTAAAAGTACACTCCGTTTGCAACAAGCCGTCCGTGATCGTCCTGACCGTTCCAGATTTCATCAAGCTCAGCGATGCCGGTCCGCGTGGAGTTGATGAGAGATCTGACACGGTTCATGCCGAAATCAAACAGTTCGATGCGCACGGAATGCGATGATCCGGACGGAAGCTTGTAATGAATGCGCACCTGCTCGCTAGCCGGTGAGAAGGGATTCGGATAGGCATAGGTATCCGACTGGCTTGCCAAAACACCGTGAGTCCGATCTACTTCCCATCGGAGTCCGAAAGGATTCTGCGCGTTGTCGACCGTGCGCGCCAGGCCGTCACCCGTCCCGATAATGACCGTGTCGTTGATAACGCCGCACGTGTAAACCGGGTTGCTGAGAATGTAGCGGCGGTTGACGGGATCCGAAAAGCTCGAAAAATTCACAAACGACTGTCCCCCATCGGGTGTGCGGAAAATACCGTTGTCCGTGGCGATGTAACAGACCGAATCCTTGAACGCGAAATCGTATGCCCGTATACCCTGGAGAAGATTGGTCCAGGTGAGACCGCCGTCATCGGTATAGCTGACACCGAAGTCTTCGTTGTTGTCGACTGCTTTCCAGTTTGTGGTCCAGATGCGGATCCTGTTCTGAATCCGCTGCCCTTTGATCGAGATTACCCAGTTTCCGAGAATCCCGCTTGGTTCATTCTGATGATTGAACTTCACCCATGACTGACCGCCGTCTGTCGACTTGTTCACCCCACCTGCAGTACCGCACCAAATGGTATCGTCATCAACCGCATACACGCTGAATCCCAGGAAATTGTTGTTGTTCCGCGGGTCAAGCCGCTGGCGGATAGTATCCGTCGGAGAAAGTGAATTCTGCCCGTCGTTCGGGAGGAGGATGCGCTGCCACGACTTGCCGCTGTCGAGGGACTTTCTTAGCCCGGCTGCCCAGCTCGCAGTCCAGACTGTCGTCGGGGTGAGCGAAATATCAAATGTCACGTTCTGCTCCGGAACCACAACCGGGAGAATCCAGATCGAGTCGTTGATGCCGTAGGAAATGAGACTGTCTCCCCGGCTGTCCATGGTTTGGTGCAGGTGATGCCAGCTCTGGCCGGCGTTTGTGCTGTATGCATATCCGCTTCCAGTCTGCACCGTGGATCCTCCGCCGACGTCCTCATCGTGTCCGGTCGCCGACCAGATGAATGTGTTCTGGAGAGAGGCAATGGAAAAAATACCGAGGTCCGCGAAGGCAGAATTGCCGTTGAAGTCAACCCATGTCCTTCCCGCTGATGCACTTCTGGCCAGACCGTTACCAGTGCCGATCCAGAGTGATGTCCAGCCGCCGGACGTATCGACGGTCATGTGTGAGATGCTGTTGCTTGGAGGATATGCCACGGAATCGACGGCAACACTTCCAACCTTAAATGACCGGAGGAAGACCTTCTGACCCGGGCTCGCAGCCGGTATCAACAGCAGCATACCGAGGAGAAGAGTCGATGTGGGGAAAAATCGGTTCATCGTATCGTTATACTCCTCACCACCGGAGTTGCAGAGGCATTCTCTTTATCAATTGCGTGGAATTCAAAATGGAATGTTCCAACACTTCTCACAAACGGACTGTCCACGAGCTTGACGGTAACCGTGTACGTGCCATCTCCTGCGACGTCGTCGCCGCTCGTCGGATTTGTCGTCAGGCCGCCATCGTCGAGCAGGTAGATCGGCACATCGGGTGCAGTGGAATTCAAACTGTAGAAGAAGACCTGTGAAATATCGCCCTGACCGTCCGGATCGCTGAGCGCAGCTTTGATCTTGATGAGGATGGAATCGTTCGCAGGAAGAACGACTGTGTCCGGCATCGTGATGGTCCCGAGAACGGGCGGGTGGTTGACCGCTCGTTTGATCAACAACGCCTCCTGCACGCTGTTGCTGACCTGCCCGGATGCGGTAGTGATGGAAAAGACAAGATGCATTGATCCCACATCGGTGTTTTGAATCGTGAAGCTGACCGGAGAGGAGAATGAAAATGTATCGGCCTGCTGTGATTCGATCCCGAAGGAATTCTGGAGCAGGGGAGAGAGATCGGCGGGTTTGAAAACCTGAACGATACCCGACGAAGGCAGATCCCCGGGGACGGCGACGACCTTTCCGCTGAAGAGTATGGTTATCCGGTAGGTCGAGCTGTCGATCTTCTGCACACTTCCGGTGGTATCATTGCTGATATCCAGAACCTGCCGGCTCAGCGCAACGGGGGCGAGATACGGTGAGGCGTAATTTGGGTCGAGTGGAGTGTCCTTCTGCTTTTCGCACGAAGAAAAAAGGAGAGGCGAAAACAATGCGAGGAGAAAGACTATTCTCCTGATAAAATTTCTTAGGGGGAAGTGAAAACTGCTCTGGCGGTCTTCCCGCCAGCAAATATTACACACGGATACCTGGCTCCATTCTTAGTGGTGAAACAACAGTGTCGCAAGATTCCGGGTAATATTTCCTCTCTGCAGTGAGTAAATGTGTACACCAAACCTACGAAAATAACGCCTGAAAGTCAAGATAAGTTTAATCGAAGAACGGAATCGGCGGAAAACTGATCACGAAGATTGCCATGCCGAGCCATCCGAGGAATTTCCGCGCGGGAGTGAGTTCGTCCGAAAAAGCAAGCGGCGGATGGTCGAGCTTGATGACGAAAAAGAGAATGGCAGCCCAGACCAGCCATCCCATGGTCCCGACCTGGCGTGAAGATCCGAAGAGCGGGAGGAACCCCGTGAGACCGAGAAGAATGAGAAAAACGAACGTTATGCGGGCGACCCTTCCCTGGGGACCGGGGCCCACGAGAGAATAGAGTATATGTCCGCCATCAAGCTGTCCGACGGGAAGGAGATTCATTGCCGTAACGAAGAGACCGAACCAGCCCACGCAGAGGAGCGGGTAGTGGTAGATTTCGTTCATGGGCGGGACAAAGGCGTGAGCAGAGAAGATCTTGCAAAGCGCCCAGAACAGAATTGAGGAACCGAAAGTAAAACCTCCCGAAGGAATTCCACTCATGGTGGCGTATTCCGGATGAATTGTGTAGAGATATTCTTTTCCCGGCAGCGTGAAGAAACCAATGAGAAGAACAGCGAACGCGACGATGAATCCCGCAATTGGCCCGGCGATCCCAACATCGAAGAGCGAACGACGGGAGGGAAACGGGGACTTAATTCTGATTACTGCACCCATCGTTCCGAAGGGATTCAGGAGATGGGGAATGGGGATAAAAAACGGCAGCGTGGTTGAAATTCCGTAGAGGCGTGCGGCGATATAATGGCCGAACTCATGTGATGCCAGGAAGAGCATGAGAAGGATGGAGTACGTCATACCCGTGGAGAAGTTCGCCAGCTCGAAAGAATCCTTGTTCAACCACTGGACGCCGGCAA
>Ga0335081_10011504_pt1 | contig 14324 bp, 9 predicted proteins | sample Lox_Sample_35_FD_206713 | JGI IMG/M metagenome (GOLD analysis project Ga0335081, IMG submission 206713) | Soil microbial communities from Loxahatchee National Wildlife Refuge, Florida, United States - Lox_Sample_3.5 | ecosystem: Environmental > Terrestrial > Soil > Wetlands | place: USA: Florida... | reverse complement strand
GCGCGACCCATCGAACCCCCGATTCCCTCGAGGGTGACCTCGTCGTGCTCGTCAACGAAGTTGAGAGCGCCGTCGCCGGGAAGGAACGCCGTGACCTGCTTCCCGTTCTTCACTATCTGGACGCGGACGCACTTCCTGATGGCGGAGTTGGGCTGCTTCGACTCTATCCCCACCTTCTCCAAGACGATCCCTCGAGCCTGTGGGGAGCCCTCGAACGGGTCGGCCTTTACGTCGAGGCCTAGAATCTTCCTCTTGTAGTACTTGTTGCTCCAGCGCAGCTTCTGCCTGTGCATGTTGATCTGTCGGGCGGCGAACTCTCCGCTGGGCATTCTTCAGCGTCGTGGCCGGAGTTGTGTATAAAAGGGTTCGGACTGCTTGACGCAGTTCAGCCCCGCCGCCCTGTGAGAATCTTTCTTGAGGCGAGGGCGACCGTCGCGACGACCGCGAGCGCCACAACCGGGAGGGAGGCCCCCGGAAACTCCGGAGCCGTGGACGACGTGGAGGAGAGCGAGGACGAGATGACGGAGACGGTGTTGTCGCCGTTGTTTGCGACGAAGACCTCGCTCTTGGCGGCGTCGTAGTCTACGCCCGACGGGTCGCTCCCGACTTTCACCGTCGCGACCACGGCGTCGGTAGAATCGGAGACTACGGAGAGCGTGTTGTTGGCGCCATTTGTCACCAGGATCTGGCCGTTCGAGGAGTCGTAGGCTACGCCGGTTGGATTCGCCTCGACGTTCGCCGTGGCGACGACCCTGTTGGTCTCGTCGGAGACGACAGAGAGGGTGCCCCCCAGAAAGTCCGCCACGAAGACCTCGCCCCTGGCCGGGTCGTAGGCGCCTCCCGTGGGGCCGCTTCCGACGGCGACCGTCGCGACCACCGCGTCCGTGGCCTCAGAGATGACCGACGTGGTGTTGTCGAGGGCGTTGGTAACGAAGACCTCTCCCTTGGCGGCGTCGTAGGTGGGGGCGTAAGGGTAGCGACCCACGTTCACTGTCGCCACGACCGCGTTGGTCGAGTCCGATATCACCGAGACGGTGTCCCCAAGGTAGTTGGCGACGAAGGCCTCCCCTTTGGCCGGGTCATAGGCGACCCCGGTGGGGCCGCCTCCCACCTTGACCGTCGCGACGACGGCGTCGCTCGAGTCTGAGATGACCGAGGTGGTGTTGTCGAACGCGTTCGTCACGAACACGTCTCCCTTGGACGGATCATAGGCTGCACCCGCAGGGTGGCTACCGACTTTCACCGTCGCGACCACCGCGTTTGTGGCGTCGGAGATGACTGAAACGGTGTCGTTGAGCAGGTCGGTCACGAAGACCTCGCCCCTGGCCGGGTCGTATGCGACGCCCGCGGGGCCGCTTCCGACGCTCACGGTGGCGACTACCTGTTGAGATTGTTCCTGCGCCCGCGCGGATGGCGCGACGGCTCCCGACGCGATCACGATGGCTGCGAGTAGGAAGGCCTGGGCCACGGCGGGACTGAGATGGCTGCGGTTGCGCATTCGTGACGCCGTGGCGAACTCGCGGGCTGCTTACATCAACCTTCCTGAGCCGCCTCCCGCGCGGTCGCGGGATGCGAACGCCGCCCTAGAACGCCGTCGTTATCTGGACGTTGGCGATGTCGAAGTACTTCTTGGCGATGAGGCGCACCTTCTCGGCGTTCTTCCCTCCGCGCCCAAGCACCGCGCCCTTCCTTCTCGGGTCGACTATGACCGACATGCTCTTCGAGCCGTCGAGCCGGTCCGTGAGCCTGACCTCCTGGACCGCGCTCGGGTCCAGCGCGTTTCGGATCATCTCGGCGGGGTCGTCCGACCATTCGACGACCTCTATTGGCTTCTTCACCACCCTCTCGACGTTCTGGATGGTCGCCCCCCTCTTGCCTATGGCCAGGCCCATCTGCCCCTTGTTCACGATGAATATCAGGCGGCCCCCTTTCTCGTCGACGATGCAGTCTCGCACCGTGGCGCCGCTCATGTTCTGGAATATCGATATTAGCCCGAGCTGGTCAGATGTGAGCTTTATCGCGGGCAATCTATCACACTGTCGCCTTGGCCGGCTGCGACGGCGAGCCCACGAGCTGCCTAAAGTCGCCTTCCGCCACGACCCGCAGGGATATTGCCGAGACCCTGTAGGGCTTTCCGAGCATCCTTCCTAGCTGGGCTGACGACCTGTCGATGCTGACGACTGGGACCTTGTTCTTCGCCGCCTCGCTGACGAGCCCACCCTCCTCCAAGCTCCCGGCGGAGAGAGTGCTCGCTGCGACGACCATCTTCGCGCTCTTCAGCTCGGAGATGACCTCCTTGGTGCCGATCGTGTACTTGCCGGACTTGAGGGCCTCCTTCAGGACCCGCGCGAGCACCTGCTGGTCTCCCGTCGCGGTCGCTGGTTTTGTCTTTGTGACCATTTTCTTGCAACTCTTGTGGCTAGCCCATGTACAGGTCGACGATGCCCGTGCCCACGGGTATCGGGAGGCCCACGATCACGTTCTCGGTGACCCCTTTTAGCTCCTCCGTCTCGCCGTAGATGGCCGCCTCCGCGAGGGTCGGGACGGTGATCTCGAAGGCCGCCCTCGCCAGGACCGAAGTCTTTGTGCCCGCGATCCCGTGCCTGCCTATCTGCTGGAGGTAGCCCTTCGACGTCATCAGGTCGGCGACCAGGAATATGTGCCTCACGTCGACCTCGAGCCCCTGCTCGTCGAGCGTGCTCATCACCTCCCTGATCAGGGTGGCGCGCGCCGCCTCGATGCCGAGCACCTGCGCGACCTCGTGGATGTTGTTGGTGGTGATCCTCTTGGTGTCCACGCCGGGTACGGCGATGACCTTCGCGAGGTTCGAGCCTGCGGTCTGGATGACCCACTCGTCGTTCTCCTGCACGACGGTGACGCGGGTGATGCCGGGGATGCCCTTGAGCTTCATGTTCATCAGCTTGTTCCTCAGGGTGAACAGGGTGGAAAGGTCCGCGTTCTCGACGTTGACCCTTATCACCTTCCCGCCCTTCTCAAGCTGGGCGTTCCTCTTGCCGGTCTCCATCGCCTCCGCGACGTCCTCTGCCTTCACGTCTCTCTCCGCGAGCATCGCCTCGTTGAGGTGGAGCTTGATGCCCTCCGTCGGGTCGACCTCGGAGTACTCCACGACGTTCCCTATCCTCGTGAAGAGGATGTCGTTGGCGACCTTCACGGCCTTCTCCTTCGAGTTCTTGTAGCCCTCGTCGAGGTAGACGTCCATTGAGGGTTTGGCCGGTATCTTGCGCGCGTCGACGAGCTCCATCAGCCTTGGGAGGCCGAGCGTGACGTCGCGCTCCTTCACCCCCGCGAAGTGGAAGGTCCTGAGCGTCATCTGGGTGCCGGGCTCTCCTATGGACTGGGCGGCCACTATGCCTGAGGCCTCTCCCGGCTCCACGGTCGCGTAGTCTATCGACTCCATGACCCTGTCGAGGACGCTCTTGACCCCGTCCTCGGTGAGGTTGGCGTCGGCCAGCCTCTCCCCAAGCTCCTTGAAGAGGCGCTTGTTGAGGTTGCCCTCGTACTTTGCGAGGATTGCGTTCGCCTCCTTCTCCCCGAATTTGGCGCGCGCGTGGTCGGTCAGCTCGGCCGAGCCGATGACCCTGTCCAGGTTGACCGGCCTGCCGTGGTCGGACTTGGCCGGGTCTATGCCGTCCTCGCCGTACAGGAACTGGATGACGTTGCCCGTTGGGTCCCTGACCGTGAAGTCGTATTCCACGCGGAGGTGCTCCATCGCGTTGACGAGCCGCCTCTGCATGTACCCGCTCTGCTGCGTCCTGACGGCCGTGTCTACGAGCCCTTCCCTCCCTCCCATCGCGTGGAAGAAGAACTCGGTCGGGGTCAGCCCGTCGCGGTAGTTTCTCTTTACGAATCCCTTCGCCTCGGGGGCGAGGTCTCCCACCGGGAAGTGGCTGAGCGACCTCCCGCGGAGGCCCTTCTCGATCCTCTTGCCTCTGACCGACTGCTGCCCGAGGGCCGCGGTCATCTGCCCGAGGTTGAGGCTCGAGCCCCTCGCGCCGGTGCGGGCCATTATCACTCCCGAGTTCTCCGTGGAGAACGACCTGTCGGCTATCCTCCCCGCCCTGTCTCTCGCCTTCGATAGCTCGTTCACGATGTAGAACTCTAGCGAGCCCTCCGGTGAGAGGCCCCTTGTGAGCGGGAGCGTCCCGTTCTTGTACTTCTTGATGAGGTCGTTGCAGTTGTCGTAGGCCTCCTTGAGCGTCTCGGCGATCTTGCCCATCGCGTCCTCGGAGAGCTTGAGCTCGTCGTATCCGTAGCTGAAGCCGCGCCTGGTGATGTATTCCTTCAGGACTGAGAGTATGGAGTTGAGGAACCGCCTCGCCTCGTCGTTCCCATAGTCCTTCAGGACCCTGTGGAGCAGGCTGTCGGGCTCCTCGGCGCCGATCGCCGCCTTGTCGATGACTCCCGAGATCAGCTCGCCGTCCTTGATTACGACGTCGTTCCCCTGCCCGGTCTTTGCCTTGCCCCACTTCGACGTGAGCACGAGGTTCATGTCCTTCGGGAGGAACAGCGAGAAGAGCTGCTTCCCCGTGTATAGGGGGTTGGCGCCCTTCGTCTTCGGCTCGGGGAGGTCGCCGGTGTACCCCCCCTGGAGCGCGAGGTTCGAGAACTGGTCGGGAGTGAGCATCGTCTCCTCGCGCGTGAGCAGATAGGCCCCGGTGAGGAAGTCCCTGATGGCGCCGATGATAGGCCCGCCGTACCTCGGCGACAGTATCTGGTCCTGGACGCGCATGAGCATGAGGGCCTCCGACCTCGACTCTTCGCTCTGGGGGACGTGCAGGTTCATCTCGTCGCCGTCGAAGTCCGCGTTGTACGGGGGGCAGACGGACGGGTGGAGCCTGAAGGTCCGGTATGGGAGCACCCGCACGGAGTGCGCCATCACAGACATCCTGTGGAGAGACGGCTGCCTGTTGAAGAGGACGATGTCGCCGTCCATTAGGTGCCTCTCGACTATGTATCCAGCCGCGAGCGAGTCGGCCAGCGCCTTCCTGTCGCTCGCAAAGTCGAGCCTGATCTTCACGCCGTCGGGGCGTATGACGTAGTTGGCGCCCGGGTGCTCGAACGGCCCAGTCACGACCAGCTTCTTGAGAGACTCGATGTTCCAACCCGAGACCTTGTCTGGGATGGTGAGCTTCTTGGCGACCTCGAACGGTATCCCGACCTCCGCTATGTCCAGGCTGGGGTCTGGGCTGATGACGGTCCTGCTGGAGAAGTCGACCCTCTTTCCGGAGAGGGAACCCCTGAACCTGCCCTCCTTCCCCTTGAGCCTCTGGCTGAGGGTCTTGAGCGGCCTCCCGGAGCGGTGGTGGGCCTGCGGGATGCCCGAGACCTCGTTGTCGAAGTACGTGGTGACATGGTAGTGGAGGAGGTCGACCAGGTCCTGGACGATGAGGTGCGGCGTCCCGGACTCCTTGGCCTCTCTGACCCTCTGGTTTACGCGGAGTATGTCGACTATCTTGTGCGTGAGGTCGTCCTCCGACCTGATGCCGGACTCTAGCGTTATCGACGGCCTGACGGTGAGCGGGGGGACGGGGAGGACCTGGAGGACGAACCACTCGGGCCGCGCCACGTGGGGGTTGTAGCCGAGGAGCTCGATGTCCTCGTTGGTGATCCTCTCGAGGCGCTCCCTTATGGCGCCGGGGAGGAGCCGCGTCGCTCCGCCCTCCTCGGTGATCTCGTGGAAGATCGTCGGCTTTGTGAGCTCGATCTGGTACTGCTGCTTGCCGCAGTGAGGGCACAGCTTGACCTTCTTCGCCTTGGCGAGGATCTCCTTCGCGATCTCCTCCTTCATCGTGGGAGTGAACTCGGTGACGTTCTGGAGCCTGACCCTGTAGGCGTCAAGCTCCTGCTGCGAGAGGAGGATCCGGCCGCATGTCCTGCACGTGGCCTGGATCATCTTGTTGATGTCGGAGACGAAGGCCATGTGGAGGACGGACTCGGCCAGCTCGACGTGCCCGAAGTGCCCGGGACACCTCGACGCCGTGTTCCCGCACGTCCCGCACTTTTGTCCGGGCTCCAGCGTCCCGAGCCGCGAGTCCATCAGCCCGCCCTGGACGGGCATCCCGTCCTCGTCGTACGTCTCTGGCTGCGTTATCTCCGCGACCGAGTACTTGCGTATCTCGGTGGGCGAGAGGAGGGCGAAGTCGATCGCGCGTATCGTTCTCAGTGCTTCTTGCATGGCCATCTTATTTCACCAAAAACCCCGCTACACCGCGTCCTTCAGCCGGAGCCGGGGGGCGATGTTCAGGCTCATCATCTCCTGGAGCAGGAGCTTGAACGCGTACGCCACGACGACCGTGGATATCTTCGCCTGGTCTCCGTCGATCTTGCAGGCGTACTTGCGCTGCTTGGCGTCGTAGTAGGCGATGAGCCCGCACTTTTCGCAGACGTTGATCTCGGTCTTGTCGGCCTCGTCGAGGAGCCTGTCCTTCAGGACCATCGAGGCGCCGTAGGCGATGAGGCAGTCCCTCTCCATCTCCCCGAACCTGAGGCCTCCTCCCCGCGCCCTCCCCTCTGTGGGCTGCTTCGTGAGCATCTGGACCTGGCCTCTGGCCCTGGCGTGGATCTTGTCCGCCACCATGTGGTGGAGCTTCTGGTAGTAGACCACCCCGATGAAGACGTCGACCGCGAACTTCCTCCCGGTCTTTCCGTCGTAGAGGACCTCCCTCCCGGTGGGCTCGAAGCCCCTCTCCTGGAGGATCTTGCTCATCTCCTCCGGGGTCTCCCCGGCGAACCCGGTGCCGTCGGCCGAGAAGCCTCTCAGCGAGGCGGCCTTGCCCGAGATAGATTCGATGAACTGACCCACGGTCATCCTCGAGGGGAAGGCGTGCGGGTTGATTATGACGTCGGGGACGACGCCGTCCGCCGTGTAGGGCATGTCCTCCTGGGGCACGACCAGCCCGACCACGCCCTTCTGCCCGTGGCGCGACGCGAACTTGTCGCCTATCTCGGGCGTCCTCATGTCGCGCACCCTCACCTTGTACATCTTGCCGCCTTCGACGTTCTCGGTCATGAAGACGGAGTCCACGGTGCCGGTCTCGGTGGGCCTGACGGCTACCGAGGTGTCGCGCCTGTAAGGCCCCTTTATCTCGAACTCCTTGTACTCCTCCATGAAGCGAGGGGGGCTCGTCCTGCCGATGACGGCGTCCCCGCCGGTGACCGTGGCCTCGTGCATGACGACGCCGTCGGCCTCGAGGAGCCGGTAGAACTTCTCCCCGCGGTATCCCCTGATGTTGGACTCGGCCGAGGGGACCTCGAAAGTGTCCCTCATCCCGCCGAGGTACTGCTTGGACTCGGCCTCGTAGAGCCTGTAGAAGAAGGAGCGAGCGAACCCGCGTTCGATGCTGGACTTGTTCATGACGATGGCGTCCTCTATGTTGTATCCCTCGAAGGAGAGGACGGCGACGACGGCGTTGGTGCCGAACGGCCTCTCGTCGATGTTGAGCAGCTCAGTGCTCTTCGTGCGGACCATCGGGGACTGCGGGTTTACTAGCAGGTGCTGCCTGACGAAAGTGGACAGCGGGAACGTGGGCGTGGAGAAGCCGAGGCTCTGCTTTGCCATCGCGGACTCGTACGTGTTCCTCGGCGACTGGTTGTGCTCCGGGTACGGGATGATCGAGGCGGCGATGCCGAACATGGCTCCCGGGTAGAGCTCGAGGTGGGTGTGCCTGGTGGTGGCCTCCTCGGGCGACATCGCCACGAGGCAGTTCTCCTCCTCGTTGGCGTCGAGCATCTCGATGATGCCCCTCTCCACGATGTCCCTCCACGTGAGCTCGTTGGAGGCTATCTTGCCGACCATCTCCTGCGTGAGGAGCGGCTTGGCGTTCTCTACGACGATGAGCGGCCGGATGACCCTGCCCGCGCTCAGACTGATGTAGAGGCGCGAGTAGCCCTTCTTGTTCGCGGCCTCGTAGTGCATGACGCTCGCGCTGGGGTGGATCTGCCCCTCCCTGCGGAGCTTCCTGAATGCCTTGGCGAGGCGCTCGCCGTCCTCCACGTAGCCGATGAACCTCCCGTCCATGAATATCTTGCAGCCCTCGAGCGCCAGCTTCTCAGGTATGTCGCGGATCGACTTGGCTCCGAGCTCCCAGAGCCTCTCCTCCACCTCCGCCGGAGGGACGCTGACCGATATGGTCGCGGAGAGTGCCAGGTTCTTCACGAGCCCGCAGTTGACGCCCTCGGGCGTCTCAGAGGGGCAGACCCTCCCGAAGTGGGTCGCGTGGAGGTCTCTCGCCTCGAAGTTCGGCTGAGACCTGCTCAGCGGCGACTGGATCCTTCTCAGGTGCGAGAGCGTGGAAAGGTAGTTGGTCCTGTCGAGGAGCTGCGTGACCCCGACCTTGCCCCGTCCCCAGTTGCCCGTCGCGATTGCGTTGTTGAGCTTGTCCGTGATGATGCCCGTCCTGATGGCGGCCCCCACGACGTTGCCGCCCCTCTTCTGGCCGGCTCTCTCGAGCTGGTACTTCATGTCGCGCACCAGGTTCCTGAACGAGGTGCGGAAGAGGTCCGCGAGCATCTGCCCCGCGAACTTGATGACCTTGTTGCCGTAGTGGTCCTTGTCGTCCGGCTCGATCCAGCCCAGCCTCAGCTCGAGGAGCTTGCAGACCGCCTCGCCGAGGAACATGGCCTTGTCGTACCTCTTGTCGTCGGACTTGCCGAGGTGAGGAAGGAAGCCCCAGTCGAGCATCGACAGGGCGCGCTTGATCCTGTACTCCTCGAGCATGCCGTGGGCGACCCTGTTCCCGATGTAGACGAGCGCGTCCTTCTCCGTGGGGGCCTCGTTCGCCTTGTCGAAGGAGACCTCGAGGAGGTCCTGAATCTCGGGCTTTGGAGAGACGGCGTTGGCGATGTCCTTGTCGGACTTGAAGCCCAGCGCGCGCATGACTATCACGAACGGGATGTCGATCGGGCAGCTCGGGACCTTGACGTTGATGGAGCCGTCCTGCTTCAGCGTGGCCTCCAGCTTGGACCTGTAGCCCACGACCGAGGAGTAGACCCGGGCCTTGTAGGTGGCGACCGCGCCGACCTTCTCCAGGTCGACGAGGATCTTGTTGGGGGAGAGGTCCTCCAGTCCGACGATGACCCTCTCCGAGCCGTTGATGATGAAGTACCCTCCGGGGTCGTTCGGGTCCTCCCCGGACATCACCAGCTGCTCCTTGCTCATCTTTGAGAGCTGGCACAGGTCCGACTTTACCATTACAGGCAGGTCACCGATGTGCTGCCGCGTCGCCTCCCGCGACATGCCCTCCTCCTCGATGGTCATGTCCAGGTAGATCGGCGAAGAGTACGACAGGTTCCTGAGGCGTGCCTCCATCGGGAAGATGTTACTCACGGAGCCGTCGATCTCGACTATCCTCGGCCTGCCGAGCTCGACCCTCCCGAACTTCACCTTGTACGGAGTGCTGACCGTCTCAATCTCCGTCTCGCTTATCTCGTCTATGATCGACTGCAGCCCCTTCGCTATGAACTCGTTGTAGCTGTTGAGGTGCTGCCTCGCGACTCCCTCCCTCTGGAGGATGTCTCTGAGGACTGCCCATGAGTCAAGCTGCTTTGTTGTTATCGCCATTGCTCTCTATGCCTCCACCACGTACCTGTAGTAGACGGTCTCGCCTGCGGTCTCGCTCGCCCTTGTGACCTTGAGGAAGTCCCCGGGCTTCGCACCGATCGACTTTGCTGCGGGGTCGGTGGAGAGGACGAACGGGAACTCGTGCGGAGATGAGTTGTACTTCTTCAGTATGGCCGCCGCCTCGTCGGGGGTCATCAGCTCGTGCTTGGGCACAAGAAGATGGTCTGTGATTTTGAAGGGAAGTTCCTCCTCCTTCTTTGCCCTCGTAGCCTTTGCTTTCGTGGGCATCAGAAAACCGCTTCTCCATTCATATTTGACCCTAAGATAGGTCTAGAATACACTCTAAAGGACCCAAAAAAAGCATGATTACCGGAGTTATTTAAGAATTTTGACCGCGGCTCGAAGCAGGCGACCTTCGCAAAGGCCGCCAGCACCCTGCGCGGAGCCGACACGTTTTCGGACGTCGCGTCTTCTCGTGAGCCAGGGGCCCGCGGGGTGTCATCTTGCGAGGTGGTTCAGGACGTGCGGGAGGACTCCTCCGCTCTCGAAGTAGCCCATCTCAGCGCCGTTGTCTATCCTCGCCTTTAGCTTGAACTTGACCTCCCTTCCGGCCGACCTCGCCGTCGCCTCGAGGGTCGCGCCCGGCCTGAGCCCCCTCATCCCTCTGATGGAGAACAGCTCGTCCCCCTTCAGTCCCAGAGCCTTCGCCCCCTCTCCTGGCGCGAACTCCAGCGGGAGGACGCCCATGGCCACGAGGTTGCTCCGGTGGATCCTCTCGAAGCTCTCGGCTATCACCGCCCTCACCCCCAGGAGCTTCGGCGCCTTCGCGGCCCAGTCCCGCGAGCTCCCCCCGCCGTACTGTTTGCCGGCGATTACCACGAGGGGCACGCTCTGCGCCTGATATCTCACTGAAGCGTCGTAGATCGTCAGTATCTCGTCGCTGGGGAAGTGTTTCGTGTATCCCCCGACCTTCCCGTCCGCGAGCAGGTTCTTGAGGCGCGGGTTGCTGAACCCCCCTCTCACCATGACCTCGTGGTTGCCCCTCCTGCTCCCGTATGTGCTGAAATGGACGTAGTCTACACCGTGGTCCTGCAGGTACTTGGCGGCGGGGCTGTCGATGGGAATCGCGCCCGCGGGCGAGATGTGGTCCGTCGTGATCTTGTCTTCGAAGACCGCGAGGGCGCGCGCGTCCACGACGTCCTCGAGCGCGCGGTCCTTGGGACTCCCTCCCTGGCTCTCGAACCACGGCGGGTTCCTGACGTAGGTCGAAGAATCGTCCCACGGGAAGGTCTGGCTAGACCTGGCCGACAGCCCGTCCCAGTTCGAGTCGCCCACCAGCGCCGCGGCGTACCGCTTCTTGTAGAGCTCGCGGCTGAGGGACTTCTCCGCCACCTCCTTGATCTCCTTGAGGCTCGGCCAGAGGTCCCTCAGGTACACCGGCTTGCCGTCGTCTCTACCCGCTCCCAGCGGCTGCTTGAAAAAGTCAAAGTCGACGCTCCCGGCGAGGGCGTAAGCCACCACGAGCATCGGGGACATGAGGAAGGCTCCCTTGGCGAGCGGGTTGATGCGCCCGTCGAAGTTCCTGTTGCCGCTGAGCGCGGCGACGACGTAGAGATCCTTGTCCGTTATCTCCTTCTCTATGGCCGGAGAGAGCGGGCCGCTGTTGCCTATGCAGGTGGTGCACCCGTAACCGACCAGGTAGAAGCCGAGCTGGTCGAGGTAGGTCAAGAGGCCCGAGCCCTCAAGATAGTCCTTCACGACCGTGGAGCCGGGTGCGAGGCTGCACTTCACGAACGGCTTGGGAGAGAGACCCCTCCGGACCGCGTTTCGCGCCAGCAGCGCGGCCCCGATCATCACGGTCGGGTTGGACGTGTTGGTGCAGCTCGTAATCGCGGCTATGATGACCGAGCCGTCGGAGAGCCCCTCGGCGCTCTGCGCGGGCTGCTGTTGCATTAGGAGCTGGCCTTCGAGCCGAGCCGACTCTACGCTTGCGGAGCCGCGTTTGGGGCTCTGCGCGAGGGCCGCCTTTCGAATTCTTGCTTGGTCGGCAGCCAGCGACCTCGCCAGGGAAGGGACGTCCCTTAGGGCACGCCTCTCCTCTGGATTCCTCGGGCCTGCGACGGAGGGCTCTATCTTGGCCATGTCCACCTCGAGGACCTCCGAGTAGCGGGGGTCAGGCGACTCAGGAGTGAGAAAGAGGCCCTGCAGCTTGCAGTACTCTTCGACCATCCTGACCAGCGCCTCGTCCCTGCCCGTGTCTAGGAGATAGCGCATGGTGGCCCTGTCCACCGGCGAGAATCCCACGGTGGCGCCGTACTCGGGGGACATGTTGCCCAGGGTCGCCCGGTCTGGGACGGAAAGCCGCAGGTACCCATCCCCGAAGTACTCGACGAAGGCGTCCACCACGTTCTTGTTCCTCAGGAGCTCCGTGACGGCGAGCACGAGGTCGGTGGTGGTCGCCCCCTCCTGGAGCTCTCCCCTGAGCCTCACACCGACCACGCGGGGAATCGGGATGTGGCACGGCTCCCCCAGCATCGCCGCCTCGGCCTCCATCCCGCCCACTCCCCAACCCAATACCCCAAGGCCGTTGACCATCGGCGTGTGAGAGTCCGTCCCGACGACGGTGTCGGGGCAGGCGAAGCGCCTCCCGTCCCTCTCTCCCACCGCTACGACCGTCGAGAGGTACTCGAGGTTCACCTGGTGGCAGATGCCCTTGCCCGGAGGGAAGACCCTCATGTTCTTGAAAGAATCTTGAGCCCACTTCAGCAGGGCGTATCTTTCGGAGTTCCTTTCGTACTCTCTCTCGATGTTGTACTCGAATGCCGCGGGGCTCCCCCACCCGTCCACCTGGACGGAGTGATCGATTACCAGGTCGAGCGGCGCGATCGAGTTGATCCTTCCGGGGTCCTTGCCCCTCCTTGAGATCTCGTCCCTCATGGCGGCGAGGTCCACTATCAGGGGAACGCCCGTGTAGTCCTGAAGAAGGACCCTGTAGGGGACGAAGGGGAACTCCGAGCCGACGCTCCTCGGCCACTCCAGCAGCCGGTTGGCTGCCTCGGCTGCGCCCTCGACGCTCTTTGAGTGGCGGATCGCGTTCTCGAGGAGTATCTTGATGGAGTAGGGTATCCGGCTGATGTCGTGCCCCCTTTCGGAGACCTTGCGAAGGTTGTAGAAGTCGGCCCTACCCTTGTAGGTCTCGAACCTGTCAACCGCAAAATCGAAGGACCTCTCGCCGCCCGCCATGAAATCCCGGGCCGACCGGGAGTATTTAACGCGTGAGCCGACGCGACGGCATTTCCGGCCTTTCCTTGTCTAATCCTTTTATTTCCTCGTTGGGGCGCACTGACCATGGCCGGCGGAGACTGGGAGGTCAGGGGACTCTTCGGGAACGAGTACGCGCTGGAGCGCGCGGTGGACGAAATCAAGAAGATGGACAAGGCGCCCGAGTTCGCCGTCCTCGACAGGAGGAACCTCAAGGTCGTCCTCTCGAAGAACGATTCCGAGACGAAGATGCTCGTGAGGAACATCATCACGATAGCCCACGGATTTGTGGAGAGCGACGCCCCGTTGGGCGCGTTCGACAGGATGAAGGCAGAGCAGAAGGCCAAGAAGCTGAAGGCCGCGGAAGAGAAGAGGAAGAGGGAAAGGGCGAAGGCCCAGCACTAGGCCGTGTAGTTCGCGTAGACTGCGGGGAACTGCGCTATCAGGAGCAGGTTCACCTTCTGGACGTTCACGTAGGGGCTCCCGAATATCCACCACACCCCCTGGACGTTCTGGTTCACTATTGCCTGGAGCGTCGAGGCTGGTATCCCTGTGGCATTGCTTATTCCCGGGATCTGCAAGTCAGCGGGGTTCTCGGAGGCGGGCCCCTGGAGAGGGATGTCGGGGTCGAAGCCAGACGCGGAGTCGTTCCTGAGGTGGAAGAAGACGGGCTGCGTGTAGTCGGTAGAGTTGACCGCGACCACCGAGCCCACGGTGTGTCCGTTGAGGGAGGCAAGCTCGCCGTTGGCCTGATAGGGAAAGACTAGCTGCGCCACCCCCGTCACCACGAGCGGGAAGAGTATGCCGCACAGGAGGAGCGAGACCACGGCGACGGCCAGGATCGGCCTCACGTGGCTTGATTTTTTCTTCCGATTTGTGTTCGATTCTACCATCGTTTTCACCTACACGGCCGAGATCAGCAGGTCGATGAGCTTGATTCCCAAGAACGGGACGACCACGCCCCCCACCCCGTAGATCAGGACGTTCCTCAGGAAGATGGTCATCGTGTCCGCGGGCTTGAAGGCGACACCCCTCATCGCGAGAGGGATCAACATGGGTATGATGATGGCGTTGAATATCAAAGCCGAGAGGACGGCCGTGTGAAGCCCCAGGCCTAGGACGTTCAAGGCCTCTAGCTGAGGGATGGCCGCGGCGAAGAGCACGGGCATGATTGCGAAGTACTTCGCGACGTCGTTCGCGATGCTGAAGGCAGTGACCGCGCCGCGCGTCATCAGGAGCTGCTTCCCAAGCATGACGACGTCGATGATCTTCGCGGGGTTCGACTCGAGGTCCACCATGTTCGCGGCCTCCTTCGCCGCCTCCGTCCCCGAGTTCATCGCCAAGCCCACGTCGGCCACTGCCAGCGCCGGGGCGTCGTTGGTCCCGTCCCCTATCATGGCGACTATCCTCGACTGGGCTTGCTCCTTCTTCACGATCTCGAACTTGTCCTCCGGCTTCGCGCGGGGGACGTACTCTGTGATCC
>Ga0335081_10011503_pt1 | contig 14324 bp, 11 predicted proteins | sample Lox_Sample_35_FD_206713 | JGI IMG/M metagenome (GOLD analysis project Ga0335081, IMG submission 206713) | Soil microbial communities from Loxahatchee National Wildlife Refuge, Florida, United States - Lox_Sample_3.5 | ecosystem: Environmental > Terrestrial > Soil > Wetlands | place: USA... | reverse complement strand
GACGTGGGCGATTCCTGGGAATGGGCGGATGAACCCAACTATCCGGCGGACTATGCCCAACTGGGAGTGCGGATCGGCGTGAACTACGTGGTTTACGCCATGACGCATTGAGGGCCTCACAACGGCCGGGACCGCTCTCGCGGAGCGCGCGCAGGCGATTCCCCGGCTTTTTTCTATGGAACTCGAGCCCTGTCCGGTACGTTGTCTGAGCAATGGGAACGATTCTCGTTGATCTCCGCTACGCCCTTCGTACTTTCCGGTCGAGCGCCGGCTTCACGTTGGCCGCCGTGGCCGCACTTGCGCTAGGGATCGGAGCCAACACCGCCATCTTCACAGTTGTTAACGGCGTCATGCTCGCGCCCCTGCCCTACCCGCAACCGGACCGGTTGATGCGCCTTGGCCGCAAATATCCCGGCGGGAACGGCTACTCCAACTCGATTCCCAAGTTCATGACCTGGCGCCAGAACGACGTCTTCGACTGCATGGCCTTGTACGAACAGGGCGGCGTGGGGATGAATCTCGGCGCGGGCGACCACCCCGAACAGGCCAAGGTGAGTCACGTTTCTAAGGACTACTTCCGCGTGTTCGGGGCGTCGCCGGCTTTCGGACGAACCTTCAGCGAGGCCGAGGACCTGCCTCAGGGCGCTCCCGTGGCAGTGCTCAGCGACCGCTTGTGGCGGAATCGTCTGGGCGGCGATGCCCAAATCGTTGGCCGCACCATTCTGCTGAATCTGCAACCCTACACGGTTGTCGGCGTCATGCCGCGGAGCTTCGACTCCGATCCACCCATGGATCTTTGGCTGCCGCTGCAGGCCGATCCAGCCAGCACCAATCAGGGTCACTATTTGGCCGCCGCGGCGCGTCTTAAGCCCGGCGTCAGCATCGAACAGGCCCGCGCGGAGATGAAGATGCGCGGAGAGCGCTTCCGCGCCGCTAACCCCAAGTGGATGGACCCGGCGGAAAGCGTGGCCGTCGTCCCGATGCGAGACTCCATGGTGGAAGATGTCCGCCTCGCCTTGCTCATCCTGCTCGGCGCGGTGGGATTCGTGCTGCTGATTGCCTGCGCCAACGTGGCCAACCTTCTGCTGGCGCGCGCGGCGGTTCGCCAGAAGGAACTGGCCGTCCGCGCGGCGATTGGGGCCAGCCGCTGGCGCATGATCCGGCAGCTCCTCACCGAGAGCGTGCTGCTCGCCGGATTCGGCGGCCTGCTGGGATTCGCAGTGGGCGCCGCGGGGGTCCGCGCGCTGTTGCTGGTTGCGCCCGGCAACATTCCGCGGCTTACGGACACCGATGGTCTCCATCAGGCCCTGCCTGTCGTCGACTGGCGGGTTGCGGCTTTCACCGTAGGCGTCGCCGCGCTCACCGGCATTCTATTTGGCCTCCTTCCGGCCCTTTCGATTTCGAGCCCCGATCTGGCTTCCACGCTCAAGGAAGGCGGCCGCTCCGGCGGCGGGGCACTCGGCAAGCGGGCCCGCTCGCTGCTGGTGATTTCCGAAGTGGCCCTGGCCTTGGTCCTGGTTACGGGCGCCACGCTGCTGATCCGCACGTTTGCCGGTTTGCGCTCCGTGAGCCCGGGGCTGAACCCGCATAACGTGCTGGTCTTGGACACTTCCCTGGCCGGCGGATCCTACGACTCCACCGCCAAAGTGGACAATTTCGTCCGCCAGGTGGTCCCGCGCCTCGAGGCTGTGCCCGGCGTTCTGAGCGCTTCTTCCGCCATCATGTTGCCGCTCAGCGGTGAGGATGTGGACATGCTGTTCAACATCGTGGGCCATCCGCCCGCCAAGGGAGAATATAACGGCGATGAACAATGGCGTTCCATTTCCCCGCACTATTTTCGGGCGCTCCAGATCCCGCTGCTGCGCGGCCGGACGTTCACGGAGACGGACACCGCCAACTCCACGCGCGTTGTGATTGTCAACCAGGCCATGGTCAAGAAGTATTGGAAGGATCAGGATCCCCTCGGCCAGGTCATCGTCATCGGTAAGGGACTCGGCCCACAGTTCGACGACCCGCCGCGCCAGGTGGTCGGGATCGTCGGCAGCGTGCGCGAAACCGGCCTGGACGCCGTCGATCAAGGCGTGATGTACCTCCCGCAGAGCCAGGTGGCGGAGGGGATTACCAAACTCGCCAACGGTCTCATCCCGCTGTCCTGGGCCATCCGCGCAGCGGGCGATCCGCTGGCTCTGCGGCCTTCCATGGAGCGCGAGATTCGCTCCGTGGATGGATTGATGCCCGTCTCGCACGTGCGAACCATGGACCAGATGGTGGCGGAATCGCTCTCGCGCCAGAACTTCAATATGCTGCTGCTGACGGTTTTCGCGGCGATCGCGCTGCTGCTGGCCGCCATTGGGATTTACGGCCTGATGTCGTACTCCGTTGAGCAACGCATGCAGGAAATCGGCGTCCGCGTGGCGCTCGGGGCGGCGCGCGGCGACGTCCTCCGGCTGGTCGTGCTGCAGGGCATGAAACTGGCCGGCATCGGCATTGTTTTGGGATTGGCCGCGGCTTACGGAATGACGCGCTTGCTGGCAAGCCTGCTCTTCGGCGTTAAGGCGACCGACCCTTCGACTTTCGCGGGCGTCGCGATCATGGTAACGCTGGTAGCGGTTGCCGCCACCATGGTACCGGCGCGCCGCGCGGCTGCGATTGCGCCTTCCGACGCCCTGCGCCACCAGTGAGGTCGACCACTCGCTGAACGCGGTACCATACGAGCGATCAGCTTTCAGCGATCAACAATCAGCTTCTTTGCGGTGGGCTGTGGCTGATTGCTGACTGCCGATTGCCGAGAGCTCCTATGAAATACCGACAACTGGGCCGTACGCCCTGGAAAGTCTCCGAGATCAGCTTTGGCGCCTGGGCCATTGGCGGTGCGTGGGGACGCGTGGACGACACCGAATCCCTGGCGGCCCTGCATAAGGCTATCGACTGCGGCGTAAACTTCATCGACACCGCCGACGTTTACGGCATGGGCCGCAGCGAGCGTCTCATTGCCCAGCTCAAGCAGGAGCGCAAAGAGGAGATCGTGGTTGCTACCAAGGCTGGGCGGCGGCTGCCAGCGCAGACGGCGGACGGCTACAACGAGGGGAACCTCAGGGCGTTCATCGACGACAGCCTCAAGTATCTCTCGACCGATTGCCTGGACCTGGTGCAACTCCACTGCCCGCCCACCGACGTCTACTACCGGCCCGAGGTGTTTGGGTTGCTCGACCGGCTGGCGGAAGCAGGTAAGATCCGCTACTACGGCGTCAGCGTGGAGCGCGTCGAGGAAGCGCTCAAAGCCATCGAGTATCCCAACGTGCAGACGGTGCAGATCATCTTCAACTGCTTCCGTCACCGGCCAGCCGACTTGTTCTTCGGGGAGGCCGCGAAAAAACGCGTGGGAATTCTGGCGCGGGTTCCCCTGGCCAGCGGTATGCTCAGCGGCAAGCTGACGCGCGATTCGAAATTCGCCGCTGACGACCACCGCCACTTCAACCGGCACGGCGAGGAGTTCGACGTCGGCGAAACATTCTCGGGGGTGGATTACGACACTGCGCTCGCGGCGGTGGAAGAGATCCGAGGGCTGCTGCCGCCGGGCGTCACGATGGCGCAGTTCGCGCTGCGCTGGATCCTGATGTTCGATGCGGTGACGTGCGCGATTCCCGGAGGCAAGCGCCCGTTGCAGGTGGAAGAGAACTGTGCGGCATCAGATCTCCCAAAGCTATCCGACCGGGCGATGGAGGCGATTCGCGCGCTCTACGATGCCAAGATTCGCGCGTCCGTGCACCAACGGTGGTGAGCCGCCTGAAGCGACGTGGCGCGCGCACTCTTGCGTGCCGCGTCCCGACTCGTAGGGACGCCTGTCGTGCGCGACGGAAACTACGCGTCGAGATGAGTCTCGACGCGGCAGAGACGAGTCTCTGCGCCACATCGGCAGCGAGCGGCACAAGGTGGAGGGATTTGACCCGGAGATCGAATCTATAGCACCGCCCCCTGCCCCGCCGGCGGCCGCGAAAGCACGCGCTTCTCCGGCAGGATTGCGGTATTGATCACTTTGCCTTCCTTCATCACGGTGCGCACTTTGCGGATATTGTGGATGTCCGCGAGCGGATCGGCATCCAGAATCACCAGGTCGGCCAGCTTGCCCTTCTCCAGCGTGCCGAAATCGGACAGGCGGCGGCAGGCGATGGCGCCGTTCTTCGTGCCGGAGACGATCGCCTGGGCGGGCGTCATTCCCAGTTCCACTAAGCCTTCGATCGCCAGAATCGTGCCGATGCCGTGGTCCTGGTTCTCGGGTTTGGGCTCGCGCGCAAACTCCGGCGCGGCGCCCCAGTAGCTGTCCGTGCCGACTGTGATCACGCAGCCGGCTTGAATCAGCTTCTGCGCGTTGCGGCGGCGCGTTTCGAGATCCTCACCGAGGTCCGACTGGCGCTTTTTCGCTTCCGCGGAAGTCAGCGTGTGGGTGAGGCCCTTCTTGTCGGCCTCGTCGATCTTCTTCTGCGCCTCCTCGCGCGTCTTCACGTGCTTGGTCCACGCTTCGCCGGTCATGGTGCTCACCAACATGGAGCCGATGATCTTGCGGTCGCGGATCATGCGTACCAGGTCGTCGGGCATGGCGCGCGGTGACAGGACTTCGGGATGCTGGATCAGATCAATGCCGGCGGCGATCGACAGGCGCAGGCCTTCGATCGACGTGGAGTGCGTCTCGGCGGCTTTGCCGCGCTTGTGCGTCTCCTCCACCATCACCTTTTGCGCTTCGGGTGAAAAACCGATGAAGGTGGGCTGGGAGAAGTGGCTGGTGCCGCCGTATTTGAGGAAATCCGGCCCTTTGTCGAGATATTGGTTGATGGCGACGCGTAGTTCGTCGGCGCTCATGTCTTTGAGGTTCTCGCCGGCGCCTTGCGCCACGTAGTCGTTCATCTGCTCCTGGAAGAGCGTGAGGTCGCGCTCGGGCGTGAGGCTGAAGGTGATGGAATACGGGCCGCCCCAACCCACGATGTTGCCGGCCGCCTGAATCCGCGCGCCGATGGCTTCCCCGCGCGCGATCTGGTCGCGGACGTGGGTCAGCGGGATGAGCATGCCGTAGCTGTCGCGCACCGAAGTCACGCCATACTTCAGGTCGATCTGCGCGCCTTCCAGCACGATCTCGTTCTGATGCGGCTGGTAGCGCGCCAGCGATTCGTAGCGGTCGCGCATGCCGCCGTATAAAGAAAGGTGGACGTTGGTGTCGATGAAACCGGGCACAATATAGCGGCCCTTGGCGTCAACGACCGTAGCGCCGGCAGGCACTTCCACCGAAGCGCGCGGGCCGATTGCGGTGATGCGCGTCCCGGTGATCACGATTACGGCATCGGCGACCGACGGACCGCCGTTGCCATCGATCAGCGTGCCGCCGGTGATGGCCGTCACGCTTTGCGCGGCGAGCGACGAAACCGTCAGCCCGACCGCCAGAATGATTCTATGCATAGAAATCGTTTTCATATTCGTGTTTATTCGCGTTGATTCGCGGCCAAAGTCTTATCCCCATAGCACCACGGGGAGCTTATCCAGATCGAAGTACATCCGGTAGTACAGCGCCTCGATGATGGAATAGAACGGGTGGAACAGGGCCTGCACGTTGGCGCCGTCGGGCGGCACGAATTTGAATGAGCCCGGCTCGCGCGCGGGGACCAGTTGCTTGTTCAGGTCTTCGTCGTTGTCCGGCAATTTGAAGATCGGTTCGTGCACGTTGCCTTCCTGCACCAGCACCACCGGGCCGCGCACGATTGCCACCCGTTTGGGATGCTGCGCGTCCACGGGCTGATAGCGCATCTTCAACGGAATGCGCAACTCGACCTTGTCGCCGTCGTTCCACAGGCGGTTGATGCTCGCCCATGTTCCGGGCGTGGCGGTCACCTGCGCCGCCGTGCCGTTGATTTTCACTGAGACATCGCGCGCCCACTGGGGAACGCGCATCCGCAAGCCGAATTGTGTGCTGCGCGCCATCCGCAGGCTCAAGGTGGTGGTTTCGTCCACTGGGTATTGCGTCTCCTGCAGCAGGGTTACGTCGCCCTCCGGGCGCTTCCAGGTGACTTCGGAGGGCACGTAGAGACTCACATAAAGGTCATCGGGGCTTTTGTAGTAAATCTGATTGTGAAAATCGACCACGTCCTGAATGTAGGTTCCGGAGCAGCAGGTGTACGCGTTGCGGCTGAAAATCTTGACGCCGGCGCCCACGCGGTAATCGGCATAGTAGAAATGGCGCCCGGCTCCGTTGATCTCGAGCGCCGCGCCGATTCCGTTGTACAGCAGCCGTTCCGCCCAGTCGCCATAGCGGGCTTCGCCGCTGAATTGCGTCAGATAGTGGCACAGCTTGAACCCGGCCCACGAGCCGCAGGGCGCCTCGAAACTGTTTGGCTGATAGTCCAGGGCCTTGCCGAGGCTTCCCTGCGGCATGATGCGCTCTACCGGCCCGAAACCGCCGGTGGCGTAGGTCTGGCTGTTTTGCAGGAAGTCGTACGCGTTGCGGATGATGCGCAGGTATTTTTCGTCGCCGGTCACTGCGTACGCCATGGCCGCGCTGCTGAAGGTGTTCACGTGGCTGTAGGCGTGGACGCCGGAAGCGTCCGTAGGTGACGAAGTTTCCGCGAACTTATTCCAATACGGGTGGTACAGCCACACTTCGGCGAAGTCGCGGAACTTGGCGTTGCCCGTTTCAGCGTAGGCGCGGAAGAGATTTTCGGGAACCGTGTACCATTCGAGCGGCTTGCCCGAGTGGTTCTCCCAGGGTTGAGGAGAAGCCGGCAATCGCGTGCGGTCGAAGCTCTTGATGGCCCAGTCGGTGACGCGGTCGGCGAGCCGCATGGCTTGTGGGTGGTCGGTGTACCGGTGCAGGTCCACCAGGCCGCAGATCAGCTTTTCGAACGGGTAGTGGCCCATCCTGCAATTGCCGTCGGCCGGCACGGTTTTGTCGAACTCCGTCACCAGGTAGTCGGCCTTGTCGCGGATGGCGGTGTCGCCGGTGGCCTTGGCCATGCGCGCCATGCCACTCAACCACTGGCCGAAAACCGTGTTGCTGTTCTGCGCGCACCAACCTCCGAGCGGCCTGCCTGGCGCAGGCAACTGCGCGGCCGCGCGAAAGCCGTGCAGGATGTCGTCGTTCGAAACACCGAAGTAGAAGTCGCGGCCACGCTGATATTGATCGCGCCAGCGGCTCTTGCCGAGGCGGACACCGTCATAATCGAAAGCGCTGATGCGGTTGCGGCTTTCGATCTCGGACCGCGCATCGGGAGCGGCGGCAGCGGCGCCGGCGAGAGCGCTAGTGGCGGCAGCAGCTTTCAGAAAATCCCTGCGATGGATTTCGGGGTTCATTACGGGACCTCCTGCCAAGGCTTTCAGCAGTCTATGCCCCGTCACCGCCGGTGTCAATGCGGGCGCAAAGGCGGGCGCAAAGGGATGGGTCCGGGCAGTGTGCGCGACGCGGGTGCCAGCCATTTGCGGGAAACGTTGACGCTGCCTTGAGAGTACTAGGACAAGACGCGGTTTTAGCGGCCCTCGTTCTTCGAGAAACAGCGCCGTTGGACCGCACTATCATGTTTCAACCAGATGTTAGGAAAACGGCTGGTCCTCGCCGCCCTGGCAGCAGGCGCGGCGTGGGGGCAGGCGCCTGTTTACTCCGCCTCGAATATTGTCAATACATCAAATTCCGCGCCGGGACCGTTCGCACCTAATTCCGTTTTGAGCCTCTTCGGAACCGACCTGGCATGGTCGGAGCGCGCGCTGGTGTCGAGCGACATCGTGAACAACACCTTGCCCACCCGTTTAAACGGCGTGGCGGTGTACGTGGACAACTGGCCGGCGCCCCTGCTGTACGTTTCCCCCACCCAGGTCAATTTCATCATCCCGGGAAACGAGATACCGGGCGATGTGCCGATTCGAGTCGTGCGGGAAGGCGTCACCGGGCCGGAAGTGACGGTAGCGCTGGTAGACGCGGCGCCGGCGCTGTTCGCGAGCGATGGCGGATATGCCATCGCGACTCAATCGGACGGCGCCACCCTGTTGACGACGGACTCGCCGGCGCATGCCGGCGACATTGTCGTGATTTATGCCACTGGCTTTGGGAAGACCCAACCCAATCCCGCGCCCGGCGCGCTGCTGCCGACGGCGGCGCTGATTGTGGGGCTCGACAGCTTACAGGTCTACCTGGACGGCGTGCCGGTGGACCCCGCTCGCATCTACTATGCCGGAATCACGCCGCTGTCGGTCGGACTATACCAAATCAATCTGCAATTGCCGGCCGATGTGGGGACGGATCCGGAAGTGCGTGTGTCGATCGGGGGGCAGTGCAGCTCATCAGGGCTGAGATTAATTGTGCGATAACGCAACTTTCCACGACGGAGCCGCGTTCCATGAATGTACGCTAGAATCGGTCTAGAGACCTTGCGGATGTTCTTGCGGCCTTTGATTGCAATCACTTTCGCGGCAGCCAGCCTGGCGGCGCAGGATCCGGCGCCGGTCGGCGCGACCCAACCCCAGGCGGTTAAGACCAACGAGTTCACGGTCGAATCCGGCACCAAGGTGGCGCTCAGTGTGATCAACGCCATCAGCACCAAGCATTCGGAGAAGGGCGACCGGTTGTACCTCGAGACCGCATTTCCGGTTCTGGTCAACGGGCGTATCGTCATCCCGGTGGGAAGTTGGGTGATGGGGACGGTCACGGAGGTCAAGAAGCCGGGACGAGTGAAGGGCCGTGGCGAACTGTACGTGCGGTTCGACACACTCACTTTGCCGAATGGCGTGACGCGGGAGTTCCGGTCGCGCCTGGGCGGCATGGACGCAGGGTCGAGCGGCGAACTGGACCGCGCCGAAGGCACGGTCAAAAGTGAGGGCAACAAGGGCGGCGACGTGCGCGCAGTCGGGGAGACCACCGCTGCGGGCGCACAGGTCGGCACGATTGCCGGCAGCGCGTCGGGCCATGCCGCTATGGGCTTGGGCATTGGCGCTGCGGCAGGCGCGGCGGCGGGCCTGGTCTACGTGCTCGCCACGCGCGGGCCGGACGCTATGGTCGCCAAGGGCAGCACCGTCGAGATGGTGCTGGACCGGCCGCTCAGCTTCAAAGAGAGCGACTTGGACTTCACGAACCCCGTGCCGCGCCCGGATGCGACGGGGCGGGGATCGACGGACAAGGGCGGGGCCTGATCAAACGCTCGCCGGCTTACGCCGCTCACCGCCGGTGATTCGAGCGAGTAAAGCTTCGTACTGATCGGTTACGGCGTCCCAGGAGTATCGCTCGCGGATCCGTTCCATAGCCAACCGGCGCAGGGTAGCCCGTTCCTCTTCGGGCATGTCGAGCAGACGCCGCAGCTTATCGGTCAGTTCGGCGGGTTCGAAAGGAACGCCTACGCCTCCGGCGACTTCGGCATTCTCCGGCGTATTGCGATACAGCACGAGCGCGCCGCGTCCCATGGCCTCGATGAGCGCGGGGTGCGTGCCGCCGACTTCGGTGGCATGGACGTACGCGAAACAGTGGGAGCACAGCTCGCGGTAGCCTTCGCCATAAATCGCTCCAGGAATGACGATGCGCGGGTCACGGGTATCGCGAACACGGCGGATGTATTCGTCCGCATACGGGGCGTCGCCAATCAACGCGAGCCTGACGGATGTGTCCAATTGTTCGAAGGCCTGGCGCACTTCGAGCGCGCGATTCTCGGGCTCCATGCGGCTGACGTAGAGGAAGTACCGGCCGGGTTCGAGGCCCAATCGGGCCAGCACTTGGGAAGTGGCGACTTTGCCCACCTCGGCGCCATAGGGAATGAAGGTGCTGCGCTTCTGGTAGCGCCGGCGGTAATACTCCTGGATGGTCAGGGCATCGGTGACCACCACGGTGGGACAGAAGGTGGCGAGCCACTCCGACACCAGGTACCAGGCTTTTGCCAGACGGTTCCACTTCTTGCGTTTGCGCTCGATGCCGTCGACATTCAACGCCACCGGCATGCCGAAAAGGCGCGGCCACAAGGTGAAGAGCGCGTTGGCGCCATTGCAGTAGAGGGCCGCGTCCGCGCGATGCGCCAGCAGGTGGAGCGTGGAGAAAAACGTGTGGGCCAGGGTGTCGAAGTATTTGTGGCGAATGGTGGGAAGATACTGAAGACGCGCACCGCGGTAATTCGCCGGAAAGTGGCGCTCACGGCAGTAGACCGTAACCTGGTGGCCGCGAGCCGCCAGACGAGCGGAAAGCTCCTCCGCGAAAGTCTCGAACCCGCCGTAGTTGGCGGGAATGCCCCGCGTGCCAAGGAGGGCGATGCGCACGGGCTAGGTCTTCGCGGTCTCGGAACGCGAAAGCAGACGGACCATCTTGCGGGACGCTTGTTTGCTCACCGGCGCGTATTGGAACCAGCTCGCCATGTAGTCGTTGTCCACGCGCTGGCGGGCTTGGATCGCGCGGCGCTTGGCGATCAGCCGCTTCATATTGGTCCCCAGGAACCAGAATGCCTTGAGGGAGGTGTGCTCCCAGAACACGCAGCACAGGATTACCACAAGGTCGCGGGCAGTGATCGAGAACCAGTTCCGCCAATAGAGGTTGGGCGAAATGTTCTTGATGCGCATGAGGAACCGGTTCTTCACCGAGTGCATGTTGATTTCGGGAGGCAGCGCGCGCCGGTTGCCGGGCAGAACCTTGCGCACATGATAGCCTCGGGCGTAGGGCGCATACAGGCACTTCCAACCCAGTAACTGGGCGCGCCAAGCCACGTCGGCGTCCTCGCGGTAGACGAAGAAATCGGGATCGAAGAACTCACCGTCGAGAGAAACGTCCTCGATCATGGAGCGGCGATAGAGCGCCGCCGCGGCGCTGGCCCCGAACACGTACTCGTATTGCAGGTAGTGGCCGTTGTCGACTTCCTGGCTGCCGCGGTCCAAGTGGCGCAGCATGGGGTTGAAGTAGATGCCGGTGGAATCCACGACCGGCTTTTCGGGGATCTCGAAGTGCGACGTCATGGTGAGCAGTTTGCCGCACACGGTGCCAATGCGGGAATCGAACTGGCTGGCGTCCACCAGCGCCTGGATGAAGTTGGGCAGCAGCAAGACGTCGGGATTCAAGGTGAGCATCCAGTCACCGTTGGAGAGCTTGATGGCTTGGTTCTGCGCCGCCGCGAAGCCGATGTTCTCCTCGTTGTAGTAGATGCGGCAGCGACCTTCGAACTGCTCCAGAATATCGATGGTGCCGTCGGTGGACGCGTTGTCGACGACGATCACCTCTTTCAGCCGGTACTTCTGCGCAAGCACCGATTCGAGGCAGCGTTTGATAAAGCGGCCGCTGTTGTATGTAACTATCGTGACGGAGACGAAGTCGTTTTGCGCCATGAACAAGAACCTGAGAGACCGACTTTTATGTACATTGCCTCACCCGAGATCGTTTGGGGCCGGACCAACCTGCGCCGCCCCCCAGCCGAATAAAAAGCAACGGCTGGCCTGCCGCACGACTTTCCCGTAAGCTGCCAGGGGTTCCGCACTCCCGCGCAGAGCCGATTCCCCTACGCCCCGCAACAGGGAGCCGACGACCACCGCCAGACACACCACCCGAAATGCGACCGGGCGAAAATGTTTGGCTGAATATCTCAGTAAACTACCATACCAACAAACAACGCGTTTCTCTAGTGACAAGTCTGAAATCGAGTGGCCTCCCGTATGTTTTGCGACAGCCGATGGTTCATAGTAGAACCGGTGCCCGCGATCAGCGGCCCGTTTGCAGAAATCGACATCCTCGAACCAGATCGGGTAAAACCCTTCATCGAAGCCGCCGAGTTCCTCCCATACCGGCCTGCGGATCATGAGAAACGCCCCTGCCGGTTGCTCGACCGGAATGCAAGCGGAGTAATTCAGGCTCAAACCACGGTAGCGCCGGTTGATCGGATTTTTGCGCCAGAGCCTGTTTAGCAAGAGAACTTCCAAAACCAGAGTGAGGGCCGAAGGGAATTGTCGAACCATGAATCCGACCTGGGGGCGCCCGTTAACGTCCAGAAGGCAGCCTCCGGCCCCCGCCGATCCAGGCAAACTGGAAGCTTCGCGCAAGGCGTTCAAGTCCCCTTGCAGGACGACATCGGGGTTCAATAACAGCACATAAGGGGAGTTCAATACAGTAAAACCCTGATTCACCGCCGCGGCAAAACCGCGATTGACCGGGTTGGCGATCAGATGAACTCCGCGGCGGGCGGCCTCGGCGATGGTGCCGTCGTGCGAGCGGTTGTCGACGACGACCAGATCGGCGCCCGTGAGCAAGGCAGCGTCCAGGCACGGGCCGATGTGATCCTGCGAATTATAGGTGACGATGACGATCCCTGTATCGGACATGTGTCACTTTGCCCCACCACCGGTTAAGAGGAAGTACAACTTCCAGTAGGAATCGAAGCCGATGGAGGTCTGAAGGTCCCGAATCAGGTGCTCGTTCTCACGCAAGAGAGCCTCTAGTACTACCGGGACAAAAGTTTGCTGCGCTCGCCGAGCAGCGGCGAATTGGCGCAGCCCTTGCACCACGCCGCGGATCCAGGCGAAAGGCGCTCCGTGACGGAGGGCGAGTCCGCCCCACAGGAACTGGGCCACGGCGATTGGCCAGAGCCAGCGCAACAACAGCCGCCGCGGGAAATGGCGGGCGACCAGGTAGAGTTGGTTTCGCGTCATGCGCCGGACGGTCTCGGGATGCCACCGGCCAAGCGCGGCGCTGCCCTGGTGCCAGGCCTCAGCCCCGGGAACGTACAGACCGGCGAGCCGCGAGGCGGCGCAGCGCAGGCCGAAATCCACATCCTCCAGGTAGGATTCGAAGCTGGCGTCCAGCAGACCGACGCGGCGGAACAGTTCGGCGCGTAGCAAGACCGCGGTGAAGGGCGGTGACCAGATCTGCCTTCCCGCGGAGAAGACCGGACGGTCGGTGACACCGTTGCCGACGCGCCAGGTGGTTCCGCCCCGGCACATGGCGTCGAATGTGCCGTCGATCTGTTCCGCTGATCCGGCTGCCAGGATCTTGCCGGTGGCGAACCAAGCCTTGCCTGCTTCCGCCGCGGAGAGCAGTTTGGCGAAGTAATCCGGGGCCAATTCCACATCGCTATTCAGCACAGCCAGCCACTCTCCGCGGCTTTCGCGGATGCCCTGGTTGACCGCTTCGGCGAAGCCCGCATTGCGGCCCATCGAGAGCACGCGCGCGCCGCGCTGGCGGGCTGCCTCGGGCGCGCCGTCCTCGGATCCGTTGTCAACCACCACCACCTCGCCGGCGGTTTGCGTCTGGGTCGCCAGGCTGTCCATGAGCCGTTCGAGGAGCGCCCGGCCATTCCACACCGGCACAATGGCGGTGATGCTCATCGGAAGAAGCGCTTCTTGGCGAGGAACATCAGGTTCTGGAAGCCATCGCGCCACGGGTTGAGTTTCTTTTCGCCCAGGCGGGACGAATAGAGAATCGAGATTTCGCCGAAGCGAATGCGCGCGTTGCGCACGGCTTCGATTTTGATCTCTTCGGAAAAGGCCATGCCGTCGGCTTCCAATTTCATGTCCTTGAGGATGGCGCGGCGAAAGACCCACATGCCCGACTGGGAATCGCGCACCCAGCGAAAGAAGAGAATCGACATGGCCAGCGAGAGCAGCAGGTTGCCGAACTTGTGTTTGAAGCTCATGGAGTGGGAGTCGCGCACGGGGAAGCGGGACGCGTTCAGAAAATCGACTTCCAGGTGGAGGAAGGCCTCGAGCAAATAGGAAACCCCATCGACGGGGTAGCTGTGGTCCCCGTCGAGGGTCACGATGAGGTCGCTGGTGGCACAGGAGAATCCTCGCCGGTAGGCTCGGCCGTAGCCGCGCACCTCCTCGACGATTACTTTGGCGCCGAGGGCGGCAGCCACGGCCGCGGTGCGGTCGGTGGAAGCGTTGTCGACCACGATGATCTCATCCACATACTCGGGCATGGCGCGGAGCACGCGCTCGATGCCCTGCTCTTCATTGAGGCAGGGGATGATCACGGTGATGGAGTGACCCTTATACATGCCAGTCAGACTTTTTGCCCACGGGGAGCGTCATAATGAAACAGATCATGAACTCGACGAAGCTTGCTTTGGCTTTCCTGGCCGGTTGCAGCGTGGCGCTGTGCGGCGCCGACCTGAAGGAAGTGCGCTCGGTGTATGTGCTGCCGATGGCCCATGGAATGGACCAGTACCTGGCCAACCGGCTGACCAACGAGCATGTATTCCAGATTGTGACCGATCCCAAAGCGGCCGACGCGGTTCTGACGGACCACATCGGACAGGGCCTGCAATCGAAGCTGGATGAGATGCTGGCGGTTCCGGCACCGCCGGCGCCGGCCAAGGCCGACGAAAAGGATTCCACCAAGA
>Ga0335081_10011502_pt1 | contig 14324 bp, 8 predicted proteins | sample Lox_Sample_35_FD_206713 | JGI IMG/M metagenome (GOLD analysis project Ga0335081, IMG submission 206713) | Soil microbial communities from Loxahatchee National Wildlife Refuge, Florida, United States - Lox_Sample_3.5 | ecosystem: Environmental > Terrestrial > Soil > Wetlands | place: USA: Florida... | reverse complement strand
TCGAGCTTCGACATGATTTTGACGCGCGAGGTGATGGCGTCTTTCAGCTTCAGGGGCGGCGACATGATGGATTGCAGCACGCCGTCAATGCGGAAGCGCACCCGGAACTCTTTTTCGTAGGGCTCCATGTGAATGTCGCTGGCCCCGCGCTTCACCGCGTCGGTAAGCACCAGGTTCACCAGTTTGACGATAGGTGCTTCGTCGGCCGCCTTCTCCAGATCGGCCAAACCCATCTCTTCGGCGTCCGCCTGCAGTTCCACGTCGGCCTCGCCGATCTCCGCCATGGACTGCATCACCTGCTCGAGGTCTTCCTGCTGGGTGGTGCCGTACGCCTTCTCAATCCCCTCCAGAATCGAGCTCTCCGAAGCCACAACCGGCTCGATATTGAAGCCGGTCATGAACTTGATATCGTCCATGGCGAAAACGTTGGTGGGATCCACCATGGCGATGGTGAGCGAAGCCCCCACGCGGCTGAGCGGCAGAATCTGGTAGCGCTTGGCGGTCTCGAACGGAATCAGCTTGACCACCGAGGGATCAATTTCGAAGTAAGAAAGATTGATCGCGGGTACGCCGTACTGGCGCGACAGGAAGTTGGTGACATCCTCATCGCTGAGGAAGCCCAGCTTGACCAGGGCGGAGCCCAGGCGGCAATTGGTCTCTTTCTGGACCTTCGTCGCCTGTTCCAACTGCTCTGGGGAAATGACCTTCTCTTTTACCAGAAGGTCGCCCAGCCGTTGAGACATACCTCGATCTCCTATCGGAACAAAGAAATGCCGCTGGTCAAGATTGATGGCGCGAACTCGTGCCGGCTGCAGGGGAGATGAGTGGCGCGTTTCGCGTTGACATAAATTGTCAACGCAGACGGGTTTAGGCAAAAGTAACTTTAGTACCTGAACAGGCGGAGGTTAGAGGTAAGAGCACGGCCGGCGCCGCCCGCGTGCATGAATACAGGCGTTGCGAACATGGAGGTTGGCGAAAGAACCGCGCGGTCATGCACTTCGGTAAGCAAGGAGCTTTCAGCTCTTAACTCTTAGCCCTTAGCTTTGACGGAAGTATCGCGATTGGCGATTCCGTGCGCCCGTGCCCTCTGTGGTGAAACTTTGCACTTGGCTTTCCTGCCATGTGTCATTTGCCAATCGGCAATTGCAAATTGACAATTGTCCCGTGACATCGAATTCCAAACAGGAAGAGCTGCGCCTCTACTACAACACGCTTTTCGAGGCATGGGGACGCCAGCACTGGTGGCCGGGGCGCTCGCGCTTTGAGGTGATCGTCGGCGCTTATCTCACGCAGAATACGGCGTGGACCAACGTCGAGCGCGCGCTGGGTCAGCTTCGGCAGGCGAAAGTGCTCAGCGTGAAGGGCATTCGCAGCATGCCGCTGCGTAACCTGGAGAAATTGATTCGCTCTTCCGGCTACTTCCGGCAAAAAGCCGCGCGGCTGAAATGGTTTATCGCGTTTCTCGATAAGAACTATGGCGGATCGCTCGCACTCATGTTCGCCCAGCCAACTGCAAAGTTGCGAGAAGAACTGCTGGCGCTGAAGGGAGTTGGCCCGGAGACGGCCGATTCCATTCTGCTCTACGCCGGCCAGCAGCCGGTCTTCGTGGTGGACGCCTACACCCGCCGTATTCTCGACCGGCACGGCATTTTGTCGGCTCATGCACCGTATGAAGAGATTCGGGCCTTGTTCGAAGGCGCATTGAGCGGGATCGCGACCCAGCCGGAAACTGAAAGCCGCGGCCGGAAAACTAACTTGAAGACCTGCCACTCGCCTTCGCCCATGAGTCTGGCCCAACGCTCGCCGCGGGCGCAAATCTACAACGAGATGCACGGGCTGATCGTCGGCGTGGGCAAACACTACTGTTCCAAATCGAAACCGAAATGTGACGGATGCCCTTTGCAGAGGTTCCTGCCTCGGTGAAATGGCGTAGGCTGAGGGGCGGTGTCTTTTTTGACCACAGCGGGCACCAAGCACACAAAGGAAATCACTCACTTACCACGAAGGGAACCGGCGCACAGCAAAGAATGAGGTTTTCCTTCCCGGACCTTCGTGGCCTTCGGGGTGAAATGGTTTTCGCCGGTCAACGCCTTTCGCCTGGAATTGCAAAGGCTTAAACCGCCGGGCGCAGAGGATTCGCAGAGTTCGCAAAGTCTCTACGAGCAGATTTTTCGGGGATGATCTTTGGGGAACGGCAAGCTCCCGGAGTTGAGCAGGATGACAAGCTGTCAGATTTCCGCTAAGACAGCCCTGGGCGCGGCGTTAGTGCTCACGTCGTCAATCTTTTTCTGCCCGAGCGGGCGCGCGCAGACGCTGCGCCAGGAAGCGGAGCGCATTGGTTTTCTGGTGGGGGCGGCGGTCCAGCCGGGTTATCTCGATCAAGCCGCTTACGCCACCACTCTGGCCCGCGAATACAACATGATGGAAGCGGAAGATGCGCTGAAGTGGATGGCGCTTCGCCCGAACGAAACCAGCTTCGATTTTTCCGGCGGCGACAAACTGGCCGGCTTTGCCTACGAGCATGGCATGAAGCTGCGCGGCCACAACCTGGTGTGGGGCATTCATAATCCCAAATGGCTGGAGCAAGGGCAGTTCACGCCGCAGCAGCTCAACGCTTTGCTGCACCAGCACATCGCGAAGGTGATGCAGCATTATCGGGGCAAGGTCTTCGCGTGGGATGTGGTCAACGAAGCCCTGGATGAAAACGGCAAGCTGCGCGATTCCATCTGGTATAACCAGCCGGGAATCGGACTGGCAGGCAAGGGCACGGCGTACATCGAGCAGGCCTTTCGCTGGGCGCGTGAGGCGGACCCCAGGGCTTTGCTTTTTTACAATGACGGCGGCGCCGAGGTGGTGAACCGGAAATCAGATGCGATCGCCGCCATGATCAAAGACTTCCGGCGGCGGCGCGTACCCATAGACGGAGTGGGTTTGCAGATGCATCTCGACCTTGCAGCCGACACGCACGCAATTGCCGCGAACCTGGAGCGCCTGGGAAAGCTGGGCGTACAGATTCACATCACCGAGATGGATGTGGCCGTGCCGGTTGGGCCGGATGGCAACGTGCTGCACCCGGATGATCTGTGGCATCAAGCGCAAATCTATCGCCAGGTGGCCAAGGCCTGCCTGCGAGTTCCCCGCTGCACCGCCTTGCAGACCTGGGGCTTCACCGACAAATACTCGTGGATTGGATGGGCCACGAACCACCAGAAGGGAACCGCGCTGCCCTTTGACCGGCAGTATCGCCCCAAGGCGGCGTTTCAGGCTTTATTTCAGACGCTGGCGACCGCAAGGCGCTGATTCGCAAGGGGAAAACCTTGTCAAGCCCGGGGAAGACCCTCGATTCTGCCTAAGCCATTCATTCCGATGGAAATATAAATTCCCCGACGATGTCCCATTTGCCCGGCGCGAATTGCTATTCTGAAAGTATAGGGAAAATTCAGAAGGAACCCCTGGGATACGCCGACTTCTGTTGCCCGGGATGAACCCTTCAGTGGTTCAGGTCTGAGTTGTGAGTTCTCAGATGCCTGCACCATTTTCAGTGCAAAGGGCGGCTTATAATGGCGGCGTTCGAGTGCGCCCAATCTGAGTAGGCGCAAAAGCAGTGGCGGAAAAGACTCCAATTCGCGTGGCGGAAGAGCCCTCGCGGCGCAAGCGCGTGATCTATATCACGGGGACGGCGGTTTTTCTGCTGCTGGCGGTGATCGTTTCGCAGACCTCGTTTGACCTGAATTTTCTTCGCCCCGATACCAACGAAGAAATAGTGTTTTTCGCCACGCTTTCGGCGGTGATTTTTCTGCTGTTCGTGGCGCTGACCTTCGTGCTGGCGCGCAACCTGCTCAAGTTGTTCGCCGAGCGGCGGATGGGCGTGCTGGGCTCGAAGTTCCGCACCCGGCTGGTGGTGGTGAGCCTGCTGCTCTCGTTTCTGCCGGTGATCGTGATGTTCTGGTTCGCCTACGGGCTGATGAACCGCTCGATTGACAAGTGGTTCTCCAGCCCGGTGGAAGAGGTGCGGCAGGATACGGCGGCCATGGCCTCGCTGCTGGCCAATTACGCCGCCGATAATGCGCGCGCCGAGGCGGCCTCATTCGCGGCCTCGCCGGAAGTGCAGTATGCCTTCGAAGGCCACAGTTTTTCGCCGGTCGCGGCCATCTTCCGCGAGCATGAGGCCACACTGCAGGGCGGGTTTGCGCTGGCGATTCTGGATGGAGAAGCGGAGGCCAGCTTTGGGGCTCCGGCCCCCTGGGCGCTGCTGCGCGGGGCTTTGCCGCAGCAGCTGAGCGGAGCGGCTTCGCCCATTCATTTCTCCTGGCAGCAGACAGAATACATTTTCGGCACCGCAGCGGTGGGCGAGCGTGGAATGATCCTGGTGGCCATGCCGCTGCCCAAGAAGTTCGCCGAGACGCAGCGGCAGATCGAGACCAGCCAGAACCGCTATTTCGAACTGGCGCACCAGCGGCGGCTGGTGCGGCGGGTGTACATGGAATGGCTCTTGTTGCTGACCGTGGTAGTTCTGTTCGCGACCACCTGGCTGGCGCTGTTTTTCTCCAAGCTGGTGACCCGGCCGGTGGTGGCGCTGGCCGAGGCCACGCAGCACATTTCCCGCGGGCGGCTGGATTACCGGGTGGAGGTGAACGCGGCGGATGAGATCGGCGATCTGGTGAATTCCTTCAACCGCATGGCGGAGGAGCTCGAAACCAGCCGGCGGCAGATTGAAGCTTCCAGCCGCGAGTTGAAAGCGGCCAACCTGACGCTGGAGCAGCGGCGGCAGCACATCGAGACCATTCTGGAGAGTATTCCGACCGGCGTGCTCTCGCTCGACGCGGGCAGGCAGATCACTCATGCCAACCACGCGCTGCTGCGGCTGTTCCGCCCGAAGGCCAGCAAGGCGGAAGCGGCCAACGCTCTGGTGGGATCTCTGATCGAAGATGTCTTTCCGCGAGAGGTCATGGAGGATCTGGAGCCACTGCTGCGCCGCGCCGACCGCATGGGCACGACCACGACGCAGATGGAGATGGACGTGCCGGGCGCAAACCTGAATGCCGCGGTCACCGTGGCAGCACTGCACCATGAAGGGCAGCGGCTGGGGTATGTGCTGGTGTTTGAAGATTTATCGGACCTGCTGCAGGCGCAAAAGCAGGCGGCCTGGCGGGAGGTGGCGCGGCGGGTGGCGCATGAGATCAAGAATCCGCTGACGCCCATCGGGCTTTCGGCGGAGCGCATCCGCCGCTATCTGCAAAGGGATTCTCCGCTGGATGGAGCAGCGCGGCAAACGCTGGCCGGCTGCGCCGAAACGATTTCCGGAGCGGTGGAGACGGTGCGCACCCTGGTGGATGAGTTTGCCACGCTGGCGCGGTTTCCGGCGGCGCAGCCGCAGCCGGCGAACCTCAACGCGGTGGTTGAGAGCGCGCTGGCAATGTTCAACGGGCGGCTGGATGGAATTCACGTGCGCACGCGGCTGGGGCAGGACCTGCCCAAGGTGATGATTGATACCGAAGGCATCAAGCGCGCGCTGGCCAACCTGGTGGATAACGCCGCCGAGGCCATGCAGGATTCGCTGCTGCGCGAGATCGAGATCACGACTGCGCTGGTTGCCAGCCGGGACGCGGTGGAGCTCACGGTTGCCGATACCGGGCACGGAGTGACGCAGGAAGTGAAAGAACGATTGTTTCTGCCTTATTTTTCTACCAAGAAACGCGGGACCGGGCTTGGGCTTGCGATTGTAAGCCGGGTGATCGAGGACCATCACGGGTCCATTCGGGTGGAAGAGAACAAGCCGGTGGGAGCGCGGTTCGTGGTGGAGTTGCCGCTCGCGCCGGAGGCCGCCGCAGTTACGCCCGCCAGCCAGCATGCATAACATTCTCATTGTGGATGATCAGGCCGCGATCCGGCAGTCGCTGAAAGGCGTGCTGGAGGATGAAGGCTACAAGGTGGCGGGGGCGGAGAGCGGCGAGGCTTGCCTGGAGGCGCTGCGCAAGCGCGCCTTTGACCTGGTGCTGCTCGACATCTGGCTGCCGGGGATGGATGGGCTGGAGGCGCTGCAGAAGATTCGCGAAATGGAAAATTCCCCCGAGGTCATCATGATCTCGGGACACGGAACGATTGAGACGGCGGTGAAGGCCACCAAGCTCGGGGCCTACGATTTTCTCGAGAAGCCGCTTTCGATCGAGAAGACGCTGATCCTGATCAAGAACGCGATTGAGGCCAAGCGGCTGCGGCAGGAAAACGTTGATCTGAAAAGGCAGCTAGCGCCGCGCAGCGCCATTGAGGGCGTGAGCATTCCCATGAAGGCGCTGCGACAGCAGATTCAGCTGATGGCGCCGACCAACGGCCGGGTGCTGATTTATGGCGAATCGGGCACAGGGAAAGAGCTGGTGGCGCGGGCCATTCACGCCGAGAGCCTGCGCAAGGAAGAGATGTTCGTGGAGCTGAATTGCGCGGCGATTCCGGAAGACCTGATCGAGAGCGAACTGTTCGGGCACCGCAAGGGATCGTTTCCAGCGGCGACCGCGGACAAAGAGGGAAAATTCCAGAAGGCGGATGGGGGCACGCTATTTCTGGACGAAGTGGGCGATATGAGCCTGAAGACCCAGGCCAAGGTGCTGCGCACGCTGGATGAGCAGCGCTTCGCTCCGGTGGGCAGCGACGAACTGATTACGGTGGATGCGCGGGTGATCGCTTCGACCAACAAGGACCTGGAAGAAGAAATTTCGAGGGGAAATTTTCGCGAGGATTTGTTCTACCGGTTGAACGTAATTCCGTTTTACGTGCCGCCGCTGCGCGAGCGCAAAGAAGATATTCCGCTTTTGGCGCGGCATTTTCTGAAGGAATTTTCAGCCGCCTATGGGCGGCGGCCGCGGGAGATCAGCGACGAGGCGATCGAGACGCTCATGCGCTATTCCTGGCCGGGGAATGTGCGCGAGCTGCGCAATGTGATCGAGCGGATCGTGATTATGAATCCGACGGTGATTCGCTTTGACCGCAAGCATCTGCCGGCGCTGGTGCACCGCGACGGCGGAAGGCGGGCGGCGAGCGGGGAGTTCTCGACGCTGCATCAGGCGCGGGCGGCATACGAGCGGGACTATATCCTGAAAAAGCTGGATGAGAACCACGGGAACATCAGCCGGGCGGCGGAGGTGCTCGGGTTGGAGAGGAGCCACTTGTACCGGAAGATGAAGACGTTGGGAATCGCGGCGAAGGAGTGAGGGCCTTCTTTCAAATGCAAAATCCCCGCGCTACGCGCTTAAGGGTGGGGCGTCCGCTTCCATTCAAATTCTCTATTGGGCCTGGGGGTTGCGGACGGCTTTTTCGCAGTTGTCGGCGGCGGTAAGGATTTCGCTGAAGCGGGGATCGGCGCGCAGCTTGGCCAGCACCGGATCGGAGAGCAGGGCGGAATAGGAGCAATAGTTGCTTTCCACGGCGGACTTGAGAAAGCGCAGGGCATCGTCGGTCTGGCCGCAATAGGCGAGCAGAGTTCCCTCGTGGTACCAGTCTTCGGGATCGGGCTCGGTGAGAGTCGAGACCTCCTCGTTATGCAGGATCTTTTCGAAATCCGCGGGGCGCGGTTGCTGCAGACAGGCAATCAGCAGATCGCGGTGAAAACGGGGATTGGGCGAAGTCTGGCGGGCCGCGGCGAGCGCAGCTTCCGGGTTGCCTTCACGGAGAAGGAGATGAGGAGTGACCCAGCGGGCCCACTCCGACCCGACATCCAGGCGCAGGAAATCCTGGGCGCGCCGGGTCTTGCCGAGGCTGATGAAGACCCAGGCGCAGGAGCGTAATTTGTAGTCGCCGGGATCGAGAGCGAGAGCGGTGTCGCATTCCTTGGCGGCCTCTTCCATCATGCCGCCGTAACGCAGAACATAACTGAGGGCGAAGCGGGCGTCGGCGCTTTCCGGCCGGCGCTTAACCAGGTCCTGGGCCTGGATGTAGGCCTTGCTCAACTCGCCGCGCTCCACCTGATTGGTGATGAGGTTGCTGGCGGCGGTGACGCGGTTGGGGTCCAGGGAGAGAGCGCGCTCGTAGGCGGCGGTGGAGCGCTGAAACATCTCTTCACCGCCGTTGGAATAATCGGAGTCGTAGTAATAGCGCAGGCCGAGAGCGTCCCAGGCGGGAGCGTAGGTTGGGTCCATGCCGACGGCGCGCTCCAGCATGGTGATGGCCTCCTTGTTGGGCGCGGGATCATGAGGAATGGCCACGCTGCGCAGGTAGAGATCGTAAGCCGCCTGATTCTTGGGATGGGAGCTGGATTCCAGAAATCCGCTGGCCGCACCCAGGGCGGGCAGAAGGCCTTGCCGAATCTGCTTCGCCATCTGCTCCTGCAGTCCGATAAGGTCCTGGCTGGAGCCGTTGACGTTGGCTTGCCACAACACGCGGTCGCTCTGCACTTCGACGTCTTCGAGCGTGACCAGCAGGTGGTTTCCTTCTTTGATGTAGTGGCCGGTAAGCAGATTGGCGACATGCAGCTCGTGGCCGACTTTCTGCGGATCAAGATCGGCGCTGACGTATTTGCGGGTGATGGCGGAGGGGCGAACGTCGAGAGTACGGGCGTAGGTAAGAACGCTGGAGATTTCGTCGGCCAGGGCGAAGCGGAGATAGTCCACGCTGAAATCGCCGTTCATGTTCTGCAAGGGGAGAACGGCAATGGTGCCCTCGCCGGCGGCATTGGCGGCGGCGGCGCGGCGTTTTACCCACCACGTGCCCACGGCCACGAGCACGGTGAGAACAAGGCCTGCCGCCATAAGCCAGAGGTAGCGGTAAGGTGAAGTTGAGCGCTTGAAGGTATTGGTGGCCAGGCGCAGAGGAGAGATTTCGCGCGCACCGGTGCGGGTCATGCCCGACTCGGTTTCTTTCTTCAGGCGCTGCAGGTCGCTCTTCATGGTGGCGGCACTGTCGTAGCGCTGATCGCGGTCTTTCTCCATGGCCTTGCCGATGATGCCTTCGAGCTCATGCGGCAGGGCGGGATTCAGAGTGACCGGCGAGACCGGCTTCTGATTGAGCACCGCGTCGAGCGTGGTGACGACGTTGTTGCCATGAAAAGGCTTTTGACCGGTGGCCATTTCATAGAGGACCACGCCGAAGGAAAACAGATCGCTGCGCGGGTCGAGCTCTTCGCTGCGCGCCTGCTCGGGAGACATGTACACGGCGGTGCCGGGAATCACGCCCACAGCGGTAAGGGAATCTTCAAGCGGAGTATCGTCGGTCACGCCGGCCTGCTTGTCGCGGGCGAGCTTGGCCAGGCCGAAATCGAGAACCTTTACCTGGCCGGCGGGGGTCAGGTAAATATTGGCCGGCTTGATATCGCGGTGGATGATGCCTTTGGCGTGGGAAGCGACCAGCGCATCCCCGACCTGCACGGCCACATCGAGAAGCTGATCCATCTCGAGCGGCTTGCCGCGAATGCGCTGCTTGAGGCTTTCGCCCTCGAGCTTTTCCATCACGATGAAGGGGTGGCCATTGTTGTCGTCAATTTCATGAATGGTGCAGATGTTGGGATGATTGAGAACGGAGGCGGCGCGGGCTTCACGCTCGAAACGTTCGACGGCCTTCTTGTCGCCGACCAGATTTTCAGGGATAAATTTCAGGGCAACGTGACGCCCGAGGCGAAGATCCTCCGCCTCGTACACCACACCCATACCGCCGCTTCCGAGCTTACCCAGAACGCGGTAGTGAGAGATCGTCTGGCCGATCATAAACAGGCGAACTTACCGACGGCGGTAATGTTAGGACGGGAGTGCGAGATGGTCAACTGGGCGGGGGGCGCGCCGAACTGGGCGCAGCCCTTCGAGCAAAACGTGAAACGACAAATCTCTGCATTCACAGCGTGATTTGCATTAGCATGGAAGAGCATGACGCGATATGAAATTTGAAAGACTGGAGGCCTTCTTCCGCCGTCCGCCGGTGGTGGTTGTCTGCCTGTTGATTCTGGCGATAGCGGCCTTTGCCGGGGTCACCCGCCTGGCGAACCGCTTTCATGAGCAACAGAAAGCCCTGGCGCGGCATTTGTTCGCGGCCGGGCAGGCGGCGTTGCAATCGGGGGAAATGGAGCAGGCGGTCGAGGATTTTCGGGCGGCACTTTCCTACAGCCGGGACGATCCGGAATACCAACTGAGCCTGGCGCGCGCCCTGCGCGACACCGGGCGCACCGACGAAGCCGAGACCTATCTCTTAAGCCTGTGGGAGCACGCCCCGCAGGAGGCCGACATCAGCCTGGCGCTGGGCCGGCTGTACGCGCGCGAAAAGTCGGTGGAAAGCGCCATCCGCTTTTATCACAACGCCATCTACGGAGTGTGGGAGTCGGATCCCGATCTGCATCGCCGGGACGCGCAACTGGAGCTGGTGGATTTTCTGCTGAAGCAGGGAGCCACGCAGCAAGCGCAGGCGGAGCTGATCACCCTGGCGACGGAATTGCCGCGCGATGCATCGTTACTGGTTCGGGTGGGGCAAATGTTCGCGCGCACCCAGGACTATGACCATGCGCTGGGCGAGTTTCAGCGGGTGCTGCGCTTTGACCGCGATAACGCCGAGGCGCTGGCAGGCGCCGGCGACGCCGAGTTCCATTTGGGACGGTACCGCGCGGCGCAGGGCCACCTGCAGGCGGCGGTGCGGCAGAACCCCAATGACAGCCAAAGCAAAACGACGCTGGAAATTTGCACCCTGGTTTTGCAATCTGACCCGTTTGCCCGGCGGATCTCAAACGCGGAGCGGAACCGGCGGATTCGAGCGGCCTTCGACCGGGCTGGCGAGCGGCTAGCCAGCTGCGGGGCCGAGCCCGCGGGCAATCAGCCCGGCCAGGGACTGCCTGCCAGCCTGGGTGTACTGAAGGCGCAATGGGAGGAGATGAAGCCAAAGCTGCGGCGGCTGAACTCTCCCGAGGAAGCCGACTTGCCAGACACGGCGATGGACCTGGTGGCACAGATCGAACAAGAGGCGGGAAGCGAAAAACAGTGTTCTTCGGCCACGCCGCTTGACCGCGCCCTGTTGCTGGTGGCGCAGGACCACTCCGGAGGCGGGCGATGAGCAGCAGTAGCACAGGCCCGGCGGTCGAGGCCCCCGCCAGCGAGGCGGTGCGCGAAGCGGAAGAGCGAGCCCGAAGCAATGGGCGCTGGGCTTCGTGGTTTTCTCTGGCCACCACCTTCCGCGAAGAGCGCTTCTTTCTGATGCTGGCGGTTTTTATCGGATTTTTTTCCGGGCTGGCGGTGGTGTGCTTCCGCCTGGCGATTGACTGGAGCCGCATCGCGCTGCTGGGGCCTGCGCCGCAGCCCCATAACTGGCGGCTGCTGGTGGCGCCGGTGGGCGCGGGACTGCTGGTTTCGATCCTGGTGATTCACGTTTTCCCCAAGGCACGGGGCAGCGGAGTCAACCAGACCAAAGCGGCGCTTTACATCTATAACGGCTACATTCCCTTCCGCACCGCAGTGGGGAAGTTCGTGACCGCGGCCTTGGCCATCGGCTCGGGACAATCGCTGGGGCCGGAGGATCCTTCGCTGCAGATCGGGGCCAGCCTGGCCTCGGCGCTCGGCCGGCGCCTGGACCTTTCCCGGGAAAAACTTCGCCTGTTGGCGCCCATGGGAGCGGCCGCCGGCCTGGCGGCGGCGTTCAACGCTCCGATTTCGGCGGTGCTGTTCGTGATCGAGGAAGTAATCGGCCGCTGGAGCGCCGGGGTGCTGGGCTCGGTGGTGCTTTCGGCCATCTCCAGCGTAGTGGTGATGCGCTGGTTTCTTGGCTCGGCGGCTTTGTTCCGCATCCCTTCGGTGGGATTTGTGCGGCCGGCGGAGTTGATTGCCTACGTAGTTCTGGGCCTGACCGGCGGCGTTGCGGCTGTGATTTTCGCGCGGGCGATCGGATATTTTCGTCCCCGGCTGCAGAAGTGGCCGCGCTGGGCGCTGTATCTGCAGCCGGCGCTGGCGGGCTTGATCATCGGCCTGATTGGCTACTTCGGAGCCCCGCAGGTCATGGGCGCCGGCTACGAATATATGGACCAGGCCCTGCACGATCAGTTCACCTGGCAGATGCTGGGCATTCTGGCCGGACTGAAGATTATCTCTACCACGCTGTCGTTTGTGAGCGGGACGCCGGGCGGTATGTTCGCGCCGGCGCTGTTTGTCGGGGCCATGCTGGGAGGGGCGGTGGGAGGAGTGGAGCACATCTTTTATCCCCACCTCTCGGGCTCGACGGCCACTTATGCCCTGGTGGGCATGGGAGTGCTGTTCGCGGCATTTCTGCGCGCGCCCATGACCTCGGTCTTTATGGTGCTGGAGGTGAGCGGCAATTACTCCATCATTGTGCCGGTGATTGTGGCGAACACGTTTGCCTACCTGGTTTCGCGAAGCCTGCAGCCGACACCGATTTTCGACGTGCTTACGCGGCAGGACGGCCTGGATTTGCCTTCGCTCGAGGAGCAGCGGGACCAGACTGTCTTACGCGTCGAAGATGCCATGCGCCCCAGCGGCCCGCTGCTCGACTTCGAGAACTCGGTAGAACAGGCGGTGCGCCGGGTGGAAGATTCGCCCGCCGACACCTTTATTGTGCGCATGAGCCCGAGCGGCTGGGGCAGCATTACAAAAGACGCGCTTAAGAAGCTGGTGGGAGAAGGCAAGGGCGAGCTCACCCTGGGCTCGACTTTGCCGGTACGGTCTCTGCCCTATCTTCATCCCGACCAGGCGCTGGAGATTGCCCTGCGCTATGTGAACCAGACGCCCCTGGTTCCTGTCGTCCACCGCGCCGACCTGCACAAGCTGGTGGGAGTGATTTCGCGCGACGACGTGCTGAAGAAGTACCAGATCGTCGGGGACGGCGAAGAGTAGAGGCATTCAGCATTCAGCATTCAGCATTCAGCATTCAGCATTCAGCATTCAGCATTCAGCATTCAGCATTCAGCACTCAGCACTCAGCATTCAGCATTCAGAGCCTCCGCGGAAAAGGCGGTTCAACCGCGCCCGCGTTCACATCCTAAGAAGCGCCTTACAATGAATTCATGCGTGCCATGGTGCTCGAGACGCCGGGCCCGGCAGAGTCGGCGCCGCTTCGTCTGGAGGAGGTGACCCTTCCGACTCCGCGGGCCGGCCAGATTCGGTTGCGCGTGCGCTGCTGCGCCGTGTGCCACACCGATCTGCACATTGTGGAAGGCGAGCTGCCGCTGCCGCGCTTGCCGCTGGTGATCGGGCACCAGATTGTGGGCGTGGTGGAGGCGGCAGGCGCGGGCGTAGAGCAGTTCAAAGAAGGCGATCGCGCGGGGGTTCCGTGGCTGCACTGGACCTGCGGGCAATGCGATTACTGCCGGCAGGGCCGGGAAAATCTCTGCCAGAATGCGCAGTTCACCGGCTACCACGTGGATGGCGGCTACTGCGAATACGCCATTGTGGCGGCAGACTTCGCTTACGCTATCCCTGAAGTTTTTTCCGACGAGCATGCGGCGCCGCTGCTCTGCGCGGGCGTGATTGGATACCGCGCTTACCGGCTGAGCGGCATTCAGAGAGGGCAACGCCTGGGACTTTACGGCTTTGGCGCCTCGGCGCACCTGGTTTTGCAACTGGCCCGCTATGAAGGATGCGAAGTGTATGTCTTCACCCGCTCGCCATCGCACCGGGAGCTGGCGGCCACGCTGGGAGCGGCCTGGTGTGGGGCGGCGGAAGATACGCCGCCGCAGCTACTCGATTCGTCCATTATTTTTGCGCCGGCTGGGGCTCTGGTTCCGCAGGCTTTGCGGGTGTTGCGCAGGGGCGGCACCTTGGCGCTCGCGGGCATCACGATGTCGGCCATTCCGCAATTCGAGTATTCCCTGCTCTATTACGAGCGGACGGTGCGCAGCGTAGCCAACAGCACGCGGCGTGATTGCCGGGAATTTCTGGCGCTGGCGGCCGAAACAGCAGCCGCAAGGGGCGCCTTTCAGACGGAGATCCAGGTGTTCGACCTGAAGGAAGCCAATCAGGCGGTGCAAGCGCTGAAGCGAAGCCAGCTTCGTGCTGCCGCGGTGCTGCAGATCGGGTAGGGCAACCGGCTCAGCGGTCAGGCGGCCTCGTGCAGTTCCTGGCGCGCTCTTTCCACGTCCTCGGCCCCGGATTCCCGAAAGATGGAATGAACGCCCGAAGCCTGCGCGTCCTGCTGCACGTGCACCACCACCAGCGAACGCCCGCGCTTCAACAGGCCGTGGTAAAAAGCGGTGTGTTCTTTGGTAAGAGCAGTCTTCTGCCGCGGCTTATCTTCTTCCCGTGCGAAAGAGAGAAATCCTCCATAAGTATGCAAACAATTGCCCTGGCTTGCGCCCATGGGTTGAAAGAAAAAGACTTGCGGCCTGCGATTTTGGCAGCGAGGTTGCGATATTACGG
>Ga0335081_10011501_pt1 | contig 14324 bp, 15 predicted proteins | sample Lox_Sample_35_FD_206713 | JGI IMG/M metagenome (GOLD analysis project Ga0335081, IMG submission 206713) | Soil microbial communities from Loxahatchee National Wildlife Refuge, Florida, United States - Lox_Sample_3.5 | ecosystem: Environmental > Terrestrial > Soil > Wetlands | place: USA... | reverse complement strand
ATGCACGTACTGTCCGCGCAAAAAAGATGAACGGGAAGGACAACACAATGGAGTGTCAATCAAAAAATCGTTGAACGTCAAGCCTTGCGAAGCCATGAGTTGCTGTAAATGAGGCATGTATTGAAGCATGCCCAGCTTCGCATCCAGGTCATCGGTAAGAATGAATAGAATATTGGGACGGTTGGATTTAGGGACAACAGTTACATCCATCAACGGCATCAGAGTCGGCGGCGGCGTAGAGGTTGGTGTCGCAACGGGAGCCAATCCCGGCACCGAAACCGAACAGCCAATAAGAAGAGACATTATCAAAAGAAGTGAAAGTGTTTTCCAAATATGTTTCATTTTTATTTCGTCATTTCAGATTTATCGTTGGATTGATATTGCCTTTGTCTACGATTCAAAACAGCAACGCGGATTCGATTCAACCCAATCAGATTCAATATCGCGGAACCAAATAAATTTAACCGCGCCAAAGCCGTCGGCGGATGAATTGTAAGCGCTCGCATCCACGCTTTGAACGCATTCCAAGATTGACCGTCATCAAGCAGATAACGCGCATCCACACGATGAGCAGAAGCGCGCGCGCGGCGTCCGACGCGCTGTAATATCGAAGCAAGATCAGGTTGAGTTTCCGCCCAATCCAAAACGCGAAAGGCTTCGCGTCCAAACTGGGCGGCTTTGAGTCGATTCTTTGCCAGCAGATGATAGCGCGCCGCCGACCATGTTTGATCGACATGAACAATTGATCCTTGTGCGGCAAGCTTGATCCAGAGTTGGTGATCCAGCACAAAATGAAAGTTGAGGTCAAGCCCACCGGCTTCTTCAAACGCACCACGGCGAAAAAATACCGCCGGTTGACCAATGATTTGAAAACAAAGCAAATCCTTGAGTGTTAACTGGCGATAACGCAACTGATTAATAGTTTGACTATTTTGATCCACAGCCAGCATATTTCCATAAACCATCACCGCCTGCGGATTCGATTCGAACGCCGCGACCGCCGACTTGATCGCGTCGGGCAAATAATAATCATCGGAGTTGAGCCAGGCTACGATCTCGCCTTTTGCGCGTCTCATGCCTTTGTTGATGGCGTCGGCTTGCCCTGAATCTTTTTCCGAAATCCAATATGCCAAGCGCGATGAATATTTTTTAATGATGTCCGCGCTTCCATCGGTGGATGCGCCATCTATCACGATATATTCAATGTCAGGATAATCTTGCTCGATAACAGAATGAATCGTCTGCTCGAGAAAAGCAGATTGGTTGAACGATGGCGTGATAATAGAGACAGAAATCATAATGATACAGTAGGGGCGAGTCGTTGACTCGCCCCTACACGTTATTTTGGTTTATGCAAATCGTATAATACAAATCCATCGCCTTGCGCGGCGATAGTATATCCATCCAAAATCTTTTTTAATTCTGGCTGTGCATCCAATTGATTAGAAGCCGATACCAAAAAATAATCCCGTCCCGCAACCAGTTCGGAAAACTTTGCCTGTGCATTGACGCTTGTGCCTTTTGCTTGAGTGAGACCATTTACATAAGGCCACAGTACAATTTTTCGCCAGCCATAATACATCAGACGATAACCATAATCTTGAGTCAAGCCAATCAGATTGGCATTTGTGGGAATCGCCTTCGCCATATTTTCCCAATACGCCGGTTCACGATTGTAATCCGCTGCTTGCGCGACAAGATCCGAACGCGCGATCCAGGCTTGATATCCAATGACAAAAACAACGATAGCGATCAGCGCGGCTTTAAGCCAACGCGTCTCACCTGACACGCGAACGGCCACCATTTCGATAATTGGAACTAATCCCAAAGCGACAATTGGAATCAATTGAATATGATAATAACTGTGAGTGTACATCTGGAATGGAAGCGTCAGGCCGTAGATAAAATATCCAATCCAGATTCCGATCAACATCCAGCGCAGACGCGGCGGCGCGAGAAACACTCCAGCGATGCTGAGAAACAGAATCGTCAATCCAAATAATGAGCCGATAAATCCCAGCCAATGAGCGTAGAAACTCGTAGTGGTAATCAGCTTGATGAGGTCTACCGTCCACGCAAAAAAATATTCGTCCGAACGACCCGGATGCCCGAGGATGTAATAGATAAATGCGGGGATCGCCATCAGAACCATCATTACCCACACTTGACCGGATTTCCAGAAGCGCAGTCCAAGTGTGGATAATACAGCTGCAATCGCCGCACCGATGACAAAGAAAACGATGACGATTTTGACCAACACTGCAAAGCCAATAAAGACACCAGCGAGAATTGCCCATTTCCAGTCCGCCCCACCCGGCCTTCGGTCACCCTCCCCAAATTCCTTCGGAATTTGGGGAGGGAAGAGTGGGGTAGACCAGCGATAAAGAAAATAGATTCCGATGATGAACGATGATGTCATCAACGGATCAGGTTGAAAGGAACGGCTGGCTTGAACCGCAAAGGGAAGCACAAGATAATATGCCAGCGCGATCAAAGCTGAAGTCGGAGATGCGATGCGACGCGCAAGATCAAATAAAGCCAATCCAGCCAAGAGCCAAAATAGCGTTTCATAAACGCGCGGCACGGCAATGTTCTCACCGCCTGTCCAGGTGTACGTCCATGCTGTAATTGATTCAGTGATGGGCGGCTCGTATTGTCCCACCGCGTTATAGAAAGCTTTGGCGAGAGCAGCCTTTTGTGGATCAGGATTCGGAATGAGCTGATAATAAAAGGAACGCGCGACGATCAGGTTGCGTAATTGACGCACAGGATGAAAATCGAGAGGCGGAACAGTGATGCTGACAAAGCGCAGCCCTGCGCCGAGGATGAGCAAAAGAACGAGAAGGACGCGCCAGTTGAAAACTTTTGAAGAAAGTGAGGAGAACATTGAGAATCCGTAAAACGTGAATTTTAGAAGAGTGAATTGTAGTCTACTTTTGGGAAGATGGTCAGCTTGCCGCCGATGGTCGCGTCAAGAACTTCACGCCCAGCTTTGCGATAAGCATCACGCGCTTTTTGATATCCAATTTCAGATGTATCGAGATCGGGCAATTGCCAGCGGAAACCTTTGCCGAAATAATTGGCGGAAAAATGATTCAGATCGTCGCCGGTGGACACAACCGTTTTATTCGCATCGCCTTTGGATGTAAAGTTGTGATCTACGCCAATCAGAATCACTTGCTGAAAGCCCATATAAAACGCGAGTTGCAAAGCAACGTTCGTAACCGTCGCGCCTTCCCAAACCCGGCCCGTCATATCGCGAGAAAACTTTGGACCGGTGTACGTGGTATATAAAAACATCATATCAGCGGGCAAAGTTTTAAAATGACGATTTGAATGCCATGCAACAAATTTTGGCATCGAAAGCGTGGCGATCTCATCCGCACATTGCTCGATGACCAGATCATTGATCGAAACAAAATAAGTTGTAGTGAAGCCTAATTCGGGAAACAATAAATAAACGCGGTTCAGCCCAAACGTAAATTCATTTTTGAGTTTAGTCAAGTCGGTTTGTTTCAGGCTCGGACCATTACCAATAATGAAAGTGCGTTTGCCTTTGTGAACATCTTTGAATGCTTTGATTCTATTAATGCTCTCCCGCCGCCACGGATGAAGATACGCGTCCGGGAGTTGAGGCAGACGACGAAAAGCATCGTATGTGTTTTTCGCACTTTGGAGAATAGGTGATGGAAGAATGGATTCGATAGTTTGCATTCAATGTTCTCGATATTCGGGAATCGGGAGTCGGGAATTGGTACCGAAGGACGATTTCCGAATCACGATTCCCAATTTACTTTACTCCGTACTCAACCTCGCGGTTGCGCCGCCATCCACAACCAATGCTTGTCCAGTCATAAAAGATGATTGTTCGTTATCGGCGAGGAAATAAATCGCGTGAGCGATCTCTTCCGGTGTACCAATCCGTCCATTGACGGTTTTGCGCGCCAGATTATCCAGCCGCTCCTGCATCTCGCCATGACCCACATGTCCGCGTCCGAGACCGGCGCGCAACATCGGCGTATCCACCGCGCCGGGAAGAATCGCATTGACGCGAATGTTATCAGGTGCAAACTCAATCGCCATGGCGCGCGTTAATGCCAGCAGTCCACCTTTGGAGGCGGCATACGCGGCAATGTTTGCCGAGGTCTGAATCGCGTGAACCGATGAAACATTTACAATTGCGCCGCCATTTACTTTGAGCAATGAATGCGCCAACTTAGCGCTCAGAAACACCGAACGCAAATTGGACGCCATGACCGAATCCCATTCTTCAACAGTTGTTTCTATCAACGGCTTGGCAATTTGTTGCGCGGCGTTATTGACTAATGCATTAAGTGAATCAGTAAAAGCATGAGCCTTCTCGAAGATGGCGTGCATATCTTCGGGGCGTGCAATATCGGATTGAATGAAGAGTCCGTTTTTCGGAAAGCCATTGCCCCCTTCGACTTCGCTCAGGGTGTTTCGATCCACGCCGATTACGCGCCAATCTTTTTCAGCAAAGAGAGCAACGGTTGCGCGTCCAATGCCGCCCGCCGCGCCGGTGATCAAAATGGTTTTATTTTTCATTCATCAATCCATCCGATGGAATTCCCAAGCCATCCAGTAAATTTCGAATCGTATTCCAATGCACGCGTTCCCACGCCGCGGGACTGGAATTGGAATTGTGCGGCGCCAGCATGACATTCTCCATCTTCAAGAGCGGACTGTCGAACGGAAGCGGCTCGACTTCAAAGACATCCAATGCGGCTCCCGCGAGACGTTTAGTTTGCAGCGCTTTGATCAAGGCTCTCTCATCAACAAGAGGTCCGCGCGCGGTGTTGATGAGAATCGCTTCAGGCTTCATCATCGAAAATGTTTTGTCATTCATCAAATGATGACTGGTCGGATTCAAATCACAGTTGACAGAAACAAAATCAGAATTAGATAATAGATGTTCAAGACTCGTCATTTCGATTCCGGTTTCCGTAATAAACACATGATCGATATCAACAATATCATTGCCAAACACCTTCATTCCGAAGGAACGGGCGCGGCGCGTCACAGCTTTGCCGATGTTGCCCACGCCGATCACGCCGAGCGTAAATTCGCTCAAGGCTTTGCCGGGAATCTTTTGCCACTTTCCGTTTTTCATTTCTTTATCCATCCACGGCTGACGGCGCGCAAAAGCCAACATGTAACCGAGAACGGTATCCGCAACCGGCGTGGTAAAAGCATTGAGCGTGCGCGCCACTTTGATCCCGAGTCGAGATGCGGCTTCACTATCAATCGAATCAATCCCGGTTCCCCACTTCGAAATAATTTTTAGACGCGGCACGCAGGCTTTCAACACGCGTTCGGTGTAACGGTCATCGCCGCAAATGGCGCCATCGAACTGACCAGCATATTTCAACAGATCGGCTTCTTCCATGCGCTCTCGGACTTCGGGGACAATCAGCTCAATGTAATGTCTCTCGAACGTTGGTTTGAAGTGATCGAGGAACGGAATCATGTATGGTGCGGAAAGCAAAACAACAGGCATTATTTTTCTCGGCTCAACAAAAAATTACAAATATCAAAATCAAGTTCTTCATCAATGTCCCAGGCTTCCTCTCGGTCTATTTCAAACATCATTGGCTTTTCGCCGATGCGATGATTATGCTTGACCAGATTCGCGCGCGTGAAAAGATAAAGGCAGGAATTCTCTTCGTAAACCGGAGGCAAATCCTGGGTCTGGATCAGAACCGAAGGATCATGATTGATGGCTTTGCCGTTCGAATCATACAGCCGCGTCTGCCAACGCGTCACGGAGAAAAGCGAATCGTGATTCGGATAATCGGCAAAAAAAGTTCGAATGGCACGCGAAACCGTTTCGGGTCGAAGTAAGGGATTCGTGCTGTGGGTCTGCAAATAGAAATCGGCTCGCACCTGACTCGTATCATAAATCAAAATGTCGTTCATCGGGACATCATCAGCGCGTAATGATTCGGGGCGATTAATCACTTTCACTTGCGGAAAGTCTTTTCGCAAGCCGTCCATCACGGGATCGGAATCGGTATCCACCACGATTTCGTTGATCTCACGAACAGCAAGCAGCGTTTCGATAATGTGATGAAAAAGCGGCCTGCTTGCGAGCAGACGATAGTTTTTACCGGGCACGCGCTGAGAATGATGACGCATGGGAACAAGAGCTATGAGCTTCATATAGGTTTGATTATACCGAATCAACAAAATAAAAAGCGGGACACTTTTCGTATCCCGCTTCGCGAAAACTTTTTTCTTACGCGACCTTTTCGAGCCACACGAGACTGTAGTCGGCGATTTCTTCCCAGCCTCTTTCGCCGATGCCAAAGTGATCGCGGCCCGCAAACACTTTGAACTCTGTGACCGATGGTCCTTGATATTTTTTATAGTTTGATTGATTCAACGACGCGGGAACGATATGGTCTTTTTCACCAGCCGTGATCAACAGCGGACGATGCGGCTTCTTGAAATCTATTTTTCCTGCCGCGCCGAGCGATGAAGTTGGCACGCCGCGCGATTCTGGGACAACGTAACGATCATACGCGGCGCGTTGTTCATCCGATGGAAGCGTATTGACAAACGCATATTGGAATTGCTCGAAGGTCATCATCACAGGCTGATTGAGTAGAAACGGATTGATGGCCGGAAAGTTCGCCTTCAAAAAAGAAAACGCAGTGGTGAACACGCCCGCGGGCGGAGCTGGATCAATCGCCACGCCTGCGAGGGCTAGATCGCGTTGAATCAACAACTGCACGACCAGTCCACCCATCGAGTGACCGATGATAGCGGGTTTCTCATCCAAGCCTTGAATGAAATTAGCAATATGATCGACAACATTGTTCAACTTCAATTTTGCCAATTCGGGGTCGGGATGATTCTTGCGAAGTTCTTCAATCGGCTTATCGCGTCCGGGCCAGGCCGGCGCAAGGACTTTGTATCCTTTGGCTTGATAATATGGAATCCATTTCTCCCAGCACAGCGGATTCATGAACATGCCATGAATCAGAACAATGGTTTTGGTTTTCATAGTTATCTCCTTTAACGATAAGAATTTAAAACAAGAATTGCATTATGGTTTTCTTCTTTGAAAGCCCTCAAGCATTTCAGAAACGCGTTTATTCTCAATTTCCTTTACCTTATTAGCAATTGAAAGGTCGCCATTCAGAATTGGTGCACAATACTGAGACATAAGCTTGGCAAGCCTGCTAACTTGAGCATCAACGGAAGCTTCATGATTGGGAAAATCAGTAGGAACATTAGGAAAAATATACGCGGTGAGGTCAGGCGCAAAATAGTGAAGCACATCCGAAAATTCAAACCATTCGCGTCTAGGCTTAGCAAGCGAACCAATCGCAATAAGCACTTGACTTCTATCAAGTGCGATGTCAATTCCGATTAAAGTTGATTCAAAGATCACCTGAGCATTTCCCATCATATCGGGATCGTATCTCTCGTGTACAATAGAAAAACCATAATCTTTTATCAAAAAGCCAAAATGTCGTTTGACCGGTGAGGAAAGGTAATTGGTTTCCATTCCAACCTCTTCTACAAAGATATATTCACTTTTCATTATATCTTATTGGCTCGACTTCTCTCTTCTTTTCTTCTTTCTTTCCCTCGCATAATAAAACGTTTCGCACAGTTGCGGCGCGAGCTTGAAGAGCGTTTAAAACAAAAAGCTTACTATCACTCCAGCTTCTTGATCATATTCAAACTCGAGACTTCATATCCGATGCCCTCGTACAAATTTCGTGCCACGCGGTTCTCGCCAAAGACATGCAATCCAATAGATGCCAAGCCGAGTTCGCGCGCTTTGTCCTCAATTAGCAACATGATCTGTTTTCCATAGCCTTTGCCGCGAAACTCTTCTTCGATTTTCACATCAAAGATGAAGCCGCTTTTCTTGGGACGATCCACTTCTGCCTTCATCCAAATTATCCCAACTGCATTATTCTCATCGTATAACGTGTACAGATAATTATCCTTAGTCTTTAATCCATCCGGCAAAAGCGACTCGGTCTGTTTGCGCGATTTCTCCAGCGCCTCGGACTCATCCCAATATCCGGCTTTGACATTGTCTGCCGCGTATTCGGGAACAAGACGCGCAAAAAAAGCTTCATATTCGGTTTGGGTCATGGGAACGAGTTTAGGCATGCGTAATTCCTTTTCTTATTTCCGATTATACCGAATCGGCTCGACATCTCTCTTCGCAGAATCCTTTGGCTTGCGTTCGCGCGCATAATAAAACGTCTCGCGCAGTTGCGGCGTCAGCAGACTCGACTCGCGGTAACCCAATCGCGTCCCATGAAATTGCATGAAGCGAAACCAAAATATAGAAGCGACATTTTTCCACAGCCGGCCTTCGCGCGCCGCGTGATAGATGTCACTAAAAATATTCGTGGCGGTCAAACGCACGAAATCGTATAAATTGAAATGCGCTTCGGGATGGATGTGTTTGAACGCCATCGCTTCGCGGCGATAGCGATTGAACACGCCGCGCGGCGTCTCATTGTGCACATGCACGATCTCCGCCTCCGCCACATACGCAATCGCATGTCCCTGCTCCTTTGCCCACTTCGCCCACGCCAAATCCTCCAGCCCGGTCAGCGTTTCATCGTACGGATTTACCTTCCACAGCCTTTTCCGGATGGCGGCATTGGCGTTGTTGCAAAACGCGGTCGTTTGATTCAAATCGCTCGCATCGGGATACCATTGATGAAAAATTTGTCCCTCCGAAAATTTTGCAGAATCCGTTCCGCGCTGTTTGCCATAGGTCAATGCCACGTGTTCATCTTCAAACGGATGAAGCAGAGTCTCCAACCAATCGGGATAGACTGGGTAAACATGTGCGCTGGCAATGACGATGAATTCACGCCTCGCTGCGCGGACTCCGAAGTTGAGCGACCGCCCAAAGGTAAACTCGTCTGACGGGATTCTCACGATCCGCGCCCCGAACGACTCAGCAATCGAGGCGGTTGAATCCGTCGAACCCGAATCAACCAAGATGATTTCTACATCCTTGATCGTTTGTTGCTGAATCCCTTCCAGCAAACGAGGAAGATGAATTGATTCGTTGTAGGCTCTAATAACTATTGAACAATTCATCGGGAATCGTTGTCTGGGAGTCGGGAATCGTCTGCGTTGATTGTGGAGTCTTCGGGGAGATCAATTTCATATGAGGCAGAATCTTCACGAACGGAACGACTTGCACCGGGTTCGTTCTGTCCTTGTTTACTCTTTTTCAAGTAGCCAATATAACCGTTGATTAATTGAGTCAATTTCTCGCCATCATCTTCTAGCGAATCAAACAGGGCCTTTGAAATAAATTTCATTTCATAGCAAACAACCAGATGACTTAAAGTTTCTTCGAGTGAGCCGCGAGCATTGTAACAAAACCGAATGTTGTCCTGATAATAAAATCGCCCATAACCTTCGGCAATGTTTGCAGGGATGCTATTCGAGGAGCGCCTCAACTGCTGATTTAGATTCCATTTTTCTTCGGGAGGCAATAAAGGCAGAACTTCACGATAGACTCGCAGAGCAAAGTCTTTCGCTTTCTTCCACGCTTCAAGTGTTTCCAAACTCTTTATACTCATAGCTTGTTCTCCATACCTACCAACCACGAATCCCGAATTCCGACTCCCGATTCCCGTTATCACCAATTATTATCTTTCTCATATCCCAACTTTATCAACAAATCACCTGCCACATCCTTGAAAATCCTTTTATGTTCGGATGTGAAAAGTTTCTTCCATTCGCCCGTTTTGCCTGAACGGAATGTGGGAGATTTGCTGGGATTGATGGATGACTCGAGCGAATCGAGAATCGTTTTGCGGGGAATTGTCAGCGGAACGCGGGCGAGGAAATGATCGATGATTCGATTCAATGTTGCAACGCGGTCATTGACCAAATCCTCAAAATGAATCTTCATCACTTCAGGATGATCGAGCCAGCCAAGATACGGCGCAAAACGATCCGCAATATTTGGAAACTCAATGTCAAGTTCGGGCCGTCCGAGAATGCTGACCTTGAGTCGCGAGTCAAAGTCAGGAAGCGAGACGTAATAATTGTGATGAACGTGACGAGCTTCCATATCGGTCACATAGAAAACATGGGAGACGACAACGTCACGCGGATCGCGGAAGATAAAGTATGGAACGAAGCTAGGCTTGATTAAACGATTAACCGCTTCGGGTCGGGCGAAGAGATGCGCCGAGGCAATGTCGCGCGGACGAAGTGAATCCAGCCAATCAATCGCCTGTTCAGGCGCGCGCTTGATCCCGCTTTCGCCTTCGTATTCGGCATAGAACGAATGCAGTCGAAGCGAGAACGGCGCGACCTTCGAGAAGCCGAGCAGGATTTGGTCGAGCAGATGCGTGCCGCTTTTGGGAAAGGAAATGCTGAGCAGGATGGGCCAGCCGTTTTGCGGCGTGGGCTCGGATGCAAAGCGAACGCGCTGAATTTGTTTTTCACTTTGATAGGAGAATGAGCGAAGAGATGATTTGAGAGACATTATTCTTTCAACAAAAAATCTTTGTTATCGAGTACGCCGTTTAAAATTGTTTTGATCGCGCTCGACTCCAACAACTCATCCAACTTAAACAATTTCAATCTCGTCTGTGTAGTGCGCACAGATGGCTCAAGAAAATCTCCAAACGGCAATGACGTTCTGAACAACTGGTAATACAAAAATCTGCGCGCATTGCGTTGGAACTCAGATGGCACATCAATTGTTTTAACTGCTAAAAATTCTTCCATCTTGCTTCGTTGCTCTTCAATCGTCTGCGGGAAGAACACGGTGGGATATTGGGTAAAGCGCGCCTTGCCCGCACACAGCACGGGCTTGCCCATCAGTGAAGCCTCCAACCCAATGGTCGAGTTGTAAACCATCACGAATTTTGATTTTTGAATCAATTCATATGAACTTAAAGTTTCTTTTGGACCGATGAAGATCACGTTCAGTTCTTTCTCGACTCCATTCTTACTCACCCAATTTTCAACCGTCTCTCGGCTAGATTTTCTGACGCGCAATTCATCGGGGTGTGCACGAATGACAAACAACGTATCACGATGTTTGCAAATCATTTCGAGAGTCATATCCAGCCAATCGAACATATCTTCAAATACGGTATTGGCGTGCGGCTGACTCGTATCAAAGATCACATTCGTAAAAATCGGTACGATTTGTTTGAACTGCGATGCTCTTTGTAAAAACGACTGGCCGACTCCTTTCATATCCGCCCAAAACTTGATGCCGGCCATGGTAAAGTCGCCTTGAAAACGTTTCGCTAAATATGCGTCAAGTTTTTTGTTTTGCTCATCGTTCAATTCGAATTCATCCGGAATGCGAATCGGATACGCCGTCGCTTCGCCATCGGTGAAGAATGCGGACGCCGGTTGCAATCCCACTTCATGGGTAATGACGTGGATGCCGCGTTTTAGTGCAATGTAGCGCGCGGTTGCTTCGGGGAAGAATTGTCCGTTGAACAAGATCACCGCGCGCGGTTTGACTTCATCGAGAAACTTGGAGAATTTCTGCGCCACATTCCATGCCGATAAAATATATTCACGCAACAGATAACGCGTGTTCTCATCATCGGTCAAATGATGGATGCGAAGAATCCAGCGCAAGCCCGGAAGACATAAATTTCCAAGTGGAATCGTTTGCCATTCAAAGTTCATTAGTTGTTGGATAGAAAGGTTTTGAATCGCGGACGCAAGTTGCTCATCGCGTTGATAATCAAACCAATATGGATTCCCGCCTGTATATAAAGTCTTTGATTGATAGACACATGATTTGCACGGCATCGCTTTGTGTGGATTATCTCGATTCGTCCCTAAAACGCACTTGCTCATTCCAGCATTGCATGCAAAATATGCAACGGGGATTCTTTTCAAGCGTAACGCCCACGAAGCCAGCAGATGAAATCCACTATTCCACGAAAGATCATCAATCCCAGTGGATGCTTTGAAGAAAGCAACGGGCTGTCCGTTTGGCTCAGGCGCGCGCTTCGCCACCTGCAGCGCCATGCTGGCGATTTTGAGATTATTGAGCCTGCGGACGAGTCCGCGTTTGATGCGTTGGGTGAAAAAATCTTTGAGCACTTTCAGCTTTCCAATAATAATGCTAGTGTTATAGCTAATAACATATCAAACAAGCCGATTCCACTAATCATCCATACTAACAACTCTACCATCGACGATTTCAATCAAGAAAAGTAGCGGATCAATACCGCCAGATGGTTGAGAAAATTGTTCAAATAACAGCTCGCCCTCATTTCCTTTCCTAACTATTTCATTTAGCGAGACTTCTGCATCCTCGATAGCACCAAGCCAAGATTCGAAATCCCATTTCTCAAAGAACTCAGGGTGAGAGATCCTTTCTTGATCAGGTATCTCAAACCATTTTTTGCCTATTTCACTTGCTTCTTCCACTGACCAAAACTTTATTTTTAGCTTACTGCCGAGAGTCTTCTTCATCTCCTCCCTATCTATCTTGCCCTTTTGCTTACCAATAGATAGACAAGACCATATTTGAGATAGTTTATCCCAAGATTCAGATTTTGAGAGAGTAAATTTTATTGAGGACATTTTTATGACTCGTTTCTGGGACATCAAGATTACCAATCATTGCTCTTCTCATATCTTAACCTCACTAACATATCCCCCGCCACATCCTTGAACAACTTCTTATTCTCTTCTGTGAAATGTTCGCGCCAGTCGCCAGTTTTTCCTGAACGGAAGGTATGACTCTTCTTTGGCTGAATTGCCTCAATTAAAACGGATAATGCTTTTTCGCGCGGCGTTGGGATTTTGTAGCCAGTCTTTTCCACTTCATCGAGCATGGCATTCAATGTGGCGTTGCGATTGTTGATCAAATCTTCAAAGCGGATGCACATTACATCCTTTTGTTCCAGCCATTGGAACACACCTTCATATCTTTTTTTCACGCTGACCATGTGCAAACCGTCTTGATCGGTTCCTGTGATTGCCACTTTGAGTCGCGCGTTGAAATCAGGCAATGACTTATAGTATTCATGCATCCCGTGTTCTTCGTACATGTCGGTTGCAAAGAACACTTGTGAGACAAGCATATCGCGCGGGTCGCGATAGATGAAATAGTTGACGCGTCCGCTTCGGGTCAGGAACGAAGCGTTTTCATTTGCCGCTTCCAAATATCCCCAGCCGATCACGCCGTTCGGAATCTTCTTCAACTCATCCAATATTTCGTTTTGCGTTTTACGCCTTCCATCTTTGGTGATGGTGCGAATCGGATTCGCATCTACATAACGATACGGCATGATGCGAGTGAAGCCATTGAGAATTTGCAGCAACAGATGCGATCCGCTCTTCGGCTTGGAATTACCAAAGACCGGCGCAGCATCATCGAAAGAGAATCGCTTCCAACGAAAAACGGCTTGTGCGGTTTTACCAGTAGGGCGAACTGTACGGCGGAGTTGTTGAATCATTCCCATAATTAACGTGTAGGGGTGCAATATATTGCACCCCTACAATTTATTATTCATCGTTCACGCGGCGCAGTTTCTTCATCGAAGACTTTTCGGATTCGTAAACGCGTTTCATGCCATCACCCAATGAGGCTTCCGCCACGCGAATATATTTGACCAGCCGTTCAAAGCCGCCGGGTTCTACTGACGCGGCTTGATCGCTGCCCCACATGGCGCGGTCAAGAGTCATGTGGCGTTCCACCATACATGCACCGAGCGAAACAGCAATCGCAGATGGAACCAATCCCACTTCGTGACCTGAATATCCAATCGGATTATTTGGAAATTCTTTGCGAAGCGTTTCGATCATTTTGAGATTCAATTCTTCCGGTTCGCACGGATAGGTGCTAGTGCAATGCATGATGACCAGCTTCTCCTCGCCGATTGCTTTGACTGCTTTGCGAATCTGTTCCATGGTGGACATGCCCGTTGAAATGATCATCGGCTTGCCGGTCTTGCGAACGTGCTTCAATAATTTGTGATCCGTAAGCGAGGCGGATGGAATCTTATAGGCGGGCGTATCGAAGTTTTCCATGAAATCCACCGCCGGTTCGTCCCACACCGAAACCATCCACGGGACGTTTTTCTCTTTGCAGAAGACATCAATCTCGTGATATTGTTCCGCAGTGAATTCCACTTTATGACGATATTCGAGATAGGTGATGTAACCCCACGGCGTTTCGCGCATTTGTTTTTGCTGTTCTGGCGGAGTTGCGACTTCGGGCGTGCGCTTCTGGAATTTGACCGCATCCACGCCCGCATGAACTGCCGCCTCGATAATTTGTTTGGCAATTTCAAGATCGCCATTATGGTTGA
>Ga0335081_10011500_pt1 | contig 14326 bp, 9 predicted proteins | sample Lox_Sample_35_FD_206713 | JGI IMG/M metagenome (GOLD analysis project Ga0335081, IMG submission 206713) | Soil microbial communities from Loxahatchee National Wildlife Refuge, Florida, United States - Lox_Sample_3.5 | ecosystem: Environmental > Terrestrial > Soil > Wetlands | place: USA: Florida... | reverse complement strand
TACAATTTACCGCAAGCGAAACGGATTGCCGGATGACTTGATCGAGTCTCTCTTCCAGGATTACCGCGGACGCATCTGGGTTTCGACGCATGGCGGGGTTGCCCGGTTTGAGGATGGCCGATTTGTGCCGATAAGCGGCGTGCCTGCGGGAGCTGTGAACTCGATTGCCGGAGACAATACGGGGAATCTCTGGATCGCCGACCAGTATCAGGGTCTGTTTCAGTTGTTTGAGGGGAGTGTAGTCGAACGGATTGCGTGGGCCAGGCTCGGACGGAAGGACTACGCCACGGCGCTACTGGCTGATCCTGTGAAGGGCGGTCTATGGCTTGGATATGCTCAGGGCGGCGTGGCGTATTTCCAGGACGGTCAGGTCCGCGCATCGTATGCTAGCGCCGATGGGTTGGGCGCAGGTTCTGTCAACAGCCTTCAAGTCGATGGGGACGGTGCGCTCTGGGCCGAGACAGACGGCGGGCTGAGCCGGCTGAAAAACGGCCAGATTGCCACGCTGACCAGCAAGAACGGCTTGCCTTGCGATGCCGTTCACGGGGCGGTGGAGGACGACGAGCATTCGGTTTGGCTGTACATGGCCTGCGGCCTAGTCCGGTTGGCGCGGACCGAGTTGGATGCGTGGGTCGCTGACCCGAAGCGCACAATCCAAACCACGGTTTTCGACAGTGCCGACGGAGTCCGAACCCACTCGATAGCTGGCTTCTACACTCCGCATGTGGGCAAATCCAGGGATGGAAAATTGTGGTTGGCGCCCTGGAACGGCGCCAGCGTCATCGATCCGCGTCACCTTCCGTTTAACAAACTTCCGCCGCCGGTGCACATCGAGCAAGTCGTTGACGGTCGCAAGACATACGATGCAGTTTCGCACTTGCGCCTGCCTCCGCTGGTGCGCGCTCTCGAGATCGACTATACAGCGCTGAGTCTGGCGGCTCCGGAGAAGAACCGTTTCAAATACATCCTGGAAGGTCACGATCGCGAGTGGCAGGACGTGGGCAATCGCCGGCAGGCGTTCTATACCGATCTTCCTCCGCGCGACTATCGCTTCCGCGTCATCGCCTGCAACAACAACGGTGTATGGAACGAGGGTGGCGACTCGCTCGATTTTTCCATCGTTCCGGCGTACTACCAGACGAATTGGTTCCGCGCCTTCATGGTGGCTGCGGTTTTGGCGATGTTCTGGGGCCTGTATCGGTTTCGCCTGCACCAGTTGGCGCGAGAATTCAACGCGCACCTGGAAGGGCGTGTCGACGAGCGCCTGCGCGTCGCCCGCGAGCTGCACGATACGCTCCTGCAGAGCTTCCATGGACTGCTGTTGCAATTTCAAGGGGCCCGCAACCTGCTCCGCGGACGCGCCGAGGATGTCGCGCAAGTATTGGATACGGCGCTCGATGGCGCCGCTCAAGCGATCACCGAGGCACGCGATACAGTTCAGGAGATGCGCTCATCGACCGTGATCCGTAACGAACTTGCGCAGGCGGTGGAAGCATTGGGCAAAGCGCTGGCCCAACAGCAGAAAGCTGCCAATGGCGACGCAACTGAATTTTCGGCAGAAGTAGAGGGCACGCCACAAGAGCTGCATCCGATTCTGCGGGATGAAATCTACCGGATTACGGGGGAAGCGCTGCGCAATGCCTTCCGGCACGCGCGGGCGCGGCGGATCGAAGTTGAAATCCGGTACGATGCGCGGAAGCTGCGGGTGCGGGTGCGGGATGACGGCGCCGGTATGGATGCGAGCGTGCTCCAGGAAGGACGGACGGGACATTTTGGGTTAGGGGGCATGCGGGAGCGGGCGCAGCGTATCGGCGGACAACTGGAAGTCTGGAGCGAGCAGGGAGCGGGGACCGAGGTGGAACTGACGATCCCCGCTTCGGTGGCTTACACGGGGCACGCTGGGCGGTTTCGGTTGTTTGGGGGGTAAGGTGGCGACGAATTAATAGGTGGGCAGCGCATGGCGCCGCCCCACATGACCGGAGGAAGGCGCTATGAGGCTTTGCGCCGCCCGCCCCAGGCGCTACGCTTCTGGCCGGTCACACCACTCGCCTGAACTATCGCAGGAAACGGAACAACCGCTTCGGCCGCTTCGGCCACCACTTCTGGCGGGGTGTCCTCGCCGTCCTTCACGAAGACCATGCGTCCGGACGGCACGTCGTAATCCACGCGCAGCGAATCCCAAGCGCATATCTGATCGGTCGCGATCAGGTTGGACAATGGCTGCACGAGGTGGAGTTCGATGGCCCGCTTCAGGTGCCTGGCGCCATACCTCATATCCGTGCCTTCCGAAAGAAGGAAACCCCTGGCTGCGGAACTGCACGTGAACATGAACGGGTTCTCACCGGCAGCCAGGATGCGCTGTTGCACCATTCTCAGTTCGATATCCAGGATCTTGCGCAGTTCCGTATCGCCGAGCGGCTTGAAAACCGTAATCTTGTCCAGCCGGTTTATAAACTCCGGGGTGAACCTCCTGCGTGCCGCTTCAACGCCCGCGTTGGCGATCTTTGTTTTCAGCGGGCCGTCCGATGAGATATTTTGCGAATGGTCATACGCCCTAAACCCCAGCTTCGGAGCTATGACATTGGCCATTTCCCTCGCGCCCAAATTGCTAGTCATAAAAATGAGAGCGCGAGAGAAGTCGACCCGGCGGTTGTCGCCTAGTGTGAGCGTCGCCTTGTCCAGAATGCCTAACAAAAGGTTCCAAAGCGAATCGCTCGCTTTCTCGATTTCGTCAAACAGCACAAAGCTCAACTTGCACGTTTCGGTATGGTGCTGGTTCAGCGCCTCCTGGCTGAGCAGAGCATGGGTTTCGCGGTGTCCCAGATAGCCGGGAGGCGAGCCAATCAGCTTGGCAATCTCGTGGCTGTGCTGGAACTCCGCGCAGTCGATCTTAACCACGGCGCGCGAATTTCCGACCAGTGCCTCGGCAGTCGCTTCGACCATTCGCGTTTTTCCCGAACCGGTCGGTCCCAGAAAAAGCAAATTGCCGACTGGACGACCCGGGGAACTGATCCCCGTCAGATGCCTTTGGTAGATGTTGACGATCTGCTCCATTGCCTCGTCCTGACCCACAATGCACTTTCGCAAATGGGACGCGAGCGAGTCAGCTTCTCGACCTCTCTTCGTGGGATCCAACCGGATGTTAAGCCCTGCCATTGTTTTCAGCCCCCTTCTCGCTGATGCTCGTATCGAAGCACATGCAGTGCCATATGCGAAATCGGCCTGGCAAAAGGGATAGGCGCCTCGGCTTGAGTCGGCAGACCAACAGTCGTGTCGGCATACGAGTGTGTGAACCTCCCCTCCCGTACGGTCACGGTTAGGAATTGGCGCTGACGGCTTTGGCTCAGGCACGGGCACGTCGTTGGTGAGCGGTTGTGCAGGAACAACGCAGCTATCGCAAAGTCCGACAGTCGCGCCGATCATCCGACAAAAGCCAGCGCCGACATGCAGGACGATCTGAGAATAGATGTCATTAGATTGGCGTGCCAAGTGCAGGACAGGGTCCGGACGGCGGGGGGACGGCCCTATCCCAAGCGGCGCCGTTCAACGCGAAGCGATAAATGATGTGTCTGGCACATTCGACCGTTGACATCAGACGGCTGGCACGAACAGCCATCAGAGTTGTACTTTTGACTGCGATCACCCCGATATTCGCTCAGTCTCCGCCCCCCTCGCCCGATCGCCCTTGGCATTCATCCGAACAGCAAATTATAGAGGACGCGCGACAGTTTAATTCGACTGGCTTTCGCGTCGAGTCGGACAGAGTCTATTCCTTGGCGGAGTTGATTGATCTGGCTGAAGCCCACAATCCGGAAACGCGCGTCGCTTGGGAGAACGCGCGCGCCCAAGCCGCTTCCGTAGGAATCGCTCGCAGCGAATTGTTTCCGACGCTGGCTGCCGTTGCGCTTGCGGGTGTGGATCGCACCGAGGCAGCGGTAGGTTCGCAGTTTTATCGACAAACCCTCCCGGTTTTTCAGCTCTCGCTGGACCTGAACTATACGATTTTCGACTTCGGCGCGCGTCGTGGCCGCATCAATGAGGAAAGCGCGCGCTTGCTGGCCTCGAACTTCGGGTTTAACGACGTTCACCGGCAGCTGATCTACGATGTTTCGCAGACCTATTATCGGCTGCTGAATGCGGCAGGGCAGGAAGAAGCCGCGGGAGCAAGCCTGGTGAATGCGCAGGCCGTGCAACAGGCGGCGGAGGAGCGTTTGCGTAACGGTCTGGCCACGCTGCCCGATGTTCTCGAAGCGCGTAGCGCGACCGCCCAGGCACAATACGATCTACAGGTGGTATTGGGAGCGGAGGAAATCGCGCGGGGCGACCTGGCGACTGGTCTGGGAACATCGGCCACGACGCGAATTCGCGTGCAACCCCTAAGCGAAGTGTCGACGCCTGAATCGGTGCCGGACAGCGTTGAGGAGGCGATTCATCGCGCGCTGGAACAGCGTCCCGATCTTCAAACGCAGTTCTCCGACGTCCATTTGGCGCAAGCGGAGCGGCAACAGGCGCGGGCCGCTTTCTTCCCCAGTCTGAGTGTGAGCGCCGGCCCGAGAGCGCAATCGTTGTACATTATGCAGCAGACTCTTCCATGGGGACACACTGCCGGTTTGGCCGGCGGCGTGACCGCGAGCCTGAACTGGACGGTGTTTGACGGAGGCGCGCGACGAAACCGGCTGGCGCAGTCGGAAGCTCACATTCGCGAGGTGGAGGCACGAGTCAGCGCCGCGCGCGATCAGATTGAAGACCAGGTTTGGACGGCGTATTCGAATTTGAATACGGCATTGCGACAGCGGGAGGCCGCCGCCGCATTGGTAACCGCCGCGACGCAGTCCTATAGCGCCGCGCTGGAATCCTACAACTACGGTGTGCGCAATTTGCTGGACGTCACCAACGCGCAGAAGGTCCTTGCCCAGGCGCGCTCGACCGACATTCTGGCGCGTACCCAGGTGCTGGCGGCGCTTGCGGATCTTGCATTCCGTACCGGCGACGCGATTCAAACGAATGTCAGGAGGGCCCACCATGATCACCAATGAAGTAGGGCGGCCGTTACGGTTTGGGGTTTTGTTGTTCGCGGTAGCGCTCTCCACGAGCTGCAGCCGGGCTCCCTCCTTCGACATTCTAGGTTCCTTCTTTCCGGCATGGCTCGTCTGCCTGGCGTTGGGCCTGCTGCTCACGGTGGCAGCCCGCTGGCTGCTCTTGCGCGCTCGTATTGTGCTCGCGCTTCCCATATTGACCTACCCGAGTCTGACTGCACTGTTTACCTTCGCGCTCTGGCTCGGCTTGTTTCGATAGCGAGGAGAATTATGGAGCCCATCACCAGTAATCAGTGGCGAGTTTGGGTTAGCCGCGTTCTCAGTGTTGCGATCGTGATCGGCGCAATCGCTTTGGGGCTTGCGATGGTCTATCACGCGGACTATTACCCGCGAACTGACGATTCCGAGATTCTCGCAAACTATATCGGAATCGCGCCCCAGGTGGAAGGCCCACTCGTCCGACTGAATGTCCACGACAACCAGTTCGTGAAGAAGGGAGATCTTCTTTTCGAAATTGACGACCGCCCGTATCGGTATGCCCTCGAGAAAACAATTTCTGAGCAGGCCACCCTCGAAGGACAGATCTCGGATGAGCGCAGAAGAATCGCGGCTCAGGTGAGCGCCGTCTCAGTTGCTGCGGCAAATATCCAAAGCACGGAAGCCGATGTCAACCGATGGACCGCGGCAGTCGATCAGGCCAGGGCAGAAGTAGAAAACGCCGAGCAAGGTGTCAGCCGCGCTAAAGCCGAGTGGGTGTATGCGAGCAACAATCTGGGCCGCATTGAGCCACTGCTGCTGAAGCAGTTTGTCACCTTCGACCAAGTGGATCGGGCGAGGACTTCCGAAGTGGCACAGGCGCAAGCGCTGAAGCAGGCGGAATCTCAACTGATGGAGGCGCGGGCGGCGCTGCACTCCGCATTGGCACAAGAGGAACGCTCCAAGGCGGTGCTGACGCAGAGCAAGGCTCAGCATGAACAGACGCAGAATGCCGTCACAACACTTGAGCCTCTCATCAACCAGCGCGGCGCAAAAGGGTCGGCTATAGAGACTGCGCGCTACAACCTCAACAATTGCCGGGTCTACGCGCCGTTCGATGCTCGTGTCACGAATCTCACGATTTCGGAAGGGGCTTATGCGCACACCGGTCAGCAGATGTTCGTGCTTATCGATGCACGCACGTGGTGGGCGGTCGCCAACTTCCGCGAAGGACAGCTACAGCACATCGCGCCCGGCATGCGGGCCGACGTCTATGTGTTGTCGAGACCGAACGTGCGCTTCTCGGGCGTGGTGGACAGCATTGGATTTGGCGTAACTCCGGATGCAGACGTTGTCGGCCGTTTCGAACAAGGTCTGCCGGATGTGCAAAGAACGCTGAACTGGGTGCATCTGGCGTCGCGGTATCCGGTTCGGGTCCGTGTCGAGAATCCTTCCCCAGATCTATTTCGGGTGAGTGAGTCGGCAGTCGTGGTGATTCGCGGGCGCTGAGATGGCGCCCATCGCGCAACCCCTGCCTGCTTCGAACCGCCCGCTGGCGGATCGGATTGAGGGCGTTCGACTGGTGGGTGCGCGTGGGCTTGACGATTCTGGGAAACTCTTGAAACGCACGATCGAGGAAACTCAGGAGGAAGAGTTGCGAGGATTAGCGCCGGGACGGGCGCTGTCGTTTGTTACATTGTTGTGCGGAATAGAAGGGTTGACCACATCGTTGGCGTCGGAAGGTGCAGCGGAATTTGGCGGTCACGTTGGGCATTTCTAACGCGCTGTCAGCTCTGTTGCGGGTGAGTGAGTCGGCAGATGGGGTGATTCACGGGTATTGAGATGGCTTCGATCACACAAACGCTGCCGAATTCGAACCGGGCGCTGGCGTGGTTCTGGGAATGGCTCAAAGACGAGCTGACTCCATATCCCGGTAGAGGGCTGGTAGTGGCGCGGATGGTTCTCGCAGCGACTCTGGTCATGATCATCTGCATGACGTTCCGCATTCCGTATGCCTGGCAAGGCGCGATCTACGCGCTTCTCGTTTCTCGTGAAAGTCCGCGCGCAACGCTGCAATCGGCGGCAACCGTGTTCGTTGTTACTGGGATTGGCGCGGCCTACCTTATTTTTTCGATGCGGTTAGTTATCAATTCTACAGCACTGCATTTCCTCTGGATCATCGCCACCCTGTTCCTCGCCTATTATGCAATCAGCGCGCTTACCAACTACCTGGCGGCGGTTGCCTTCGTGAATACAGTCTCCATTGGCATTCCATTGTGGGACCTGCATGTTTCCGCCGAGACCAATGTAGAGCAGACGCTGTGGCTATGTTTGACAGTATTGATCGCAGTTGTGGTTACGACGGGTGTGGAGCTGGCATTTGCCCGGCGCCCGCCAGGGGATGAGGTTGTCTCGCCGATCACCGAGAGATTGTCTGCAGTCGAAACTGTGTTAACTTGCTACGCGGAGGGCCGTGCTGCAGATCCCGCTACCGAACACAAAATTACACAACTCGAAATGCTCGGCACCTCGCTGTTGCGCCGGATGTTGCGGCGTTCTGATTATTCAGCCCGGTATTCCACAAATATTGCCGCCGTTGCAGGCCTTGTTGGAAGGCTCGTGGATCTTGCGGCAACTCTGACACATCTGAGCTTCCTGCCTGACGCGAGCGATCAGAGCCGCTTCCGGAACCTGGCCTCGGCCGTTGCCAACATTCGCAACGATCTGAGCAGGGGTGAGGCGCCCAGCGCAGTTCAGTTTCATTCAGCCGAGGAATCCACGGGTGTCGTTCCATTGCTGGGCGAGATGGAGCACACAGTCACCCTGATTCCTCAGGTATTTGCGGATTCTCGTGGGACTACTGAACACCTGCTATCGGCAAGCGATCTGCCGCAACCGGGTTTTCTTACCGGAGACGCTTTCGTCAACCGTGAGCACCTTCGTTTCGCGCTAAAAGGATGCTTGGCCGCGAGCAGTTGTTACGTGATGTACAACGCGGTGGCTTGGCCAGGAATCAGCACAGCGGTCACCACGTGTCTACTGACCGCGCTGTCCACCACAGGCGCATCGCATCAAAAGCAGGGACTTCGTCTCGGCGGCGCAATCGTAGGTGGCTTCCTCTTCGGAATGGGCTCGCAGATGTTCATTTTGCCCTACGTTGACTCTATCGCGGGATTCTTAGTTCTTTTCGGTCTCGTGACTGGAGTGTCTTCCTGGTTCATGACGTCGAGCCCACGGCTGTCATATTTCGGCGTGCAGCTCGCTCTGGCTTTCTACCTCATTCACCTGCAGGAATTCACCATACAGACCTCACTCGCACTAGCTCGAGATCGCGTTGTTGGAGTTTTGCTAGGCCTTTTCATGATGTGGCTTGTCTTTGACCAGGTATGGGGAACACGCGCCGCTGTTGAAATGAAAAGGACGTTCATACGCAATATTCGATTGATCGCGCAGCTTGCAAGAGAACCGAGTTCTAATGACCTAAGAATTGCGCTCGGCCGCAGCCTTGCTCTTCGCGAGACGATGAACGCAAATCTGGATAAGGTAAGGGCTCTTGCCGATGGTGTTCTTTTTGAGACCGGCCCCTCACGGCGCCGGGATCTCGAACTGCGCAGCTACATCCGCCAGTGGCAACCACAATTGCGCACGCTTTTCGTGTTGCGGATTGCGTCACTGAAGTATCGTCTGCAGTTACCCGGCTTCGAATTGCCGGAGGTTGCTCGCCTTCGACACCACGCGTACGACGATCACTCAGCTCGCATGCTCGAGAAAATGGCCGAGCTGATCGAGCAGAAGACGCCATTCCCAAAGCAGAGCGTCCAGGATTCCCACGAACTCTTAAACAGGACCATCGAAGCAATCCAGGATGACGACTTGCCCAACGGCCGCGCTCAATCGTTCCTCACTCTGCTCCGAAGCATAGATGGCCTGACAACTTGCCTAGCATCGGAGATTACCAGAGACGTCGCCACTTCGTCCTGCCTAAATTCGTAGCCTTTCTCTCATCCCGACTTGCTGTTTGCTCGGGAGCCGGCGACCTAATTCGGGATCAGACAACCCGAAGGTCTGCACAGTGAATAGAACATGCGCAACGACAAGAGCCATAGCCAGAAGGCTACAACCGTTCCAGAGGGATGTGTCGCGAACTCCGACATTAAGGCCGAAAACCCGACACCTCGCTGTCGTGATCGTTTTGCTTTGGCCCTTTTCGTCCAGTTTGTTTACAGGGATGCCTCATTTGGAACCGTCCGTGCATTCTAGAGGTCAAATGGCGCAGAAAACAGTTGCGGATTTGTTAGTTGAGGTTCTTGCAGCGGCCGGCGCCCGGAGGATCTACGGAGTCTCCGGCGATTCGCTGAATGGCATCACGGACTCGATCCGGGCGACAAACCAGCTTCAATGGGTTCATGTGCGGCATGAAGAGACGGCCGCCTTTGCCGCGGGAGCGGAAGCCCATCTTACAGGAACATTGGCGGTGTGCGCCGGGAGCTGCGGTCCGGGCAACCTGCATTTGATCAACGGGCTTTACGATTGCCATCGCAGCCGTGTTCCCGTCCTGGCCATCGCCGCGCAAATACCCAGTGCCGAAATCGGGAGTGGATATTTTCAGGAGACTCATCCGGAGCATCTCTTCGCGCAGTGCAGCCACTACTGTGAACTGGTCTCGCAGCCCGAGCAGATGCCCCGCGTACTCGAAATTGCCATGCAGACTGCGATCTCAAAGCGCGGCGTGGCAGTGGTTGCCCTGCCAGGCGATGTCGCCTTGCGAGATGCCGTTGAGCAGGCGCCGCGGCTGCAGTTTTCAGAACCAAAGCCGACGGTGTGCCCATCCGAGGATGAACTCAACATACTCGCGGAAGTCCTGAATCGGTCCCAAAAGATAACGATCCTTGCCGGTGCGGGCTGTGCCGGGGCGCACGCAGAGTTGGTTGAGTTCGCCGGCAAAGTACAGGCGCCGATCGTACACGCGATGCGTGGGAAAGAGTTCATTGAGTACGATAATCCGTTCGATGTGGGGATGACAGGGCTGCTCGGATTCTCTTCCGGCTACTACGCCATGATGAACTGCGATCTGCTGCTCATGATTGGAACCGACTTCCCGTACCAGCAGTTCTTTCCCAAAGAAGCGACGGTCGTGCAAATCGATCTTCGCGGCGAACAGATCGGACGCCGCACCAAGGTTGACTTCGGTTTTGTAGGTGATACAAAGACCACGCTGCGAGCCCTGTTGCCGAAGCTGGAGCAAAACCAATACGAAGCCCATCTGCAAGAGTCACTCGAGCAATACCAGAAAGCGCGCAAGGGACTTGACGAACTAGCGACCGCAAATTCCGCCAAGAAACCGATTCATCCTCAGTATGTCGCGCGAGTGCTCGATCAACTCGCAACCGAGGACGCGATTTTCACGTGTGACGTAGGAACTCCAACCATCTGGGCCGCGCGGTATCTCAGCATGAACGGCAAGCGGAGGATACTCGGTTCCTTCACGCACGGATCGATGGCCAACGCTCTGCCTCAGGCCATTGGCGCGCAGGTGAGTCACCCCGGCCGCCAGGTGATCTCGATGTCGGGTGACGGTGGATTCTCCATGCTCATGGGGGACCTGCTGACGCTGAGGCAGCATGATTTGCCAGTGAAGCTGTTTGTGTTCAAAAACGATTCACTGGCCTTTGTCGAACTGGAAATGAAAGCGACCGGCATCCTTGACTTCGGAACCGACCTGCACAATCCGGATTTCGCAAAAATCGCAGAGGGAGCAGGACTTCTCGGGTTACGAGTCGAGACTCCGGATCAAGTAGAACCCCTGATTGCGCAAGCTCTCAAACATGACGGTCCTGCATTGGTCGAAATCCCGGTGTCTCGTCAGGAACTCTCGATGCCGCCAACGATTACTTTGGAACAGGCCAAAGGCTTCAGCTTGTTCATGATGAAGGCCGTCCTGAGCGGACGCGGCGACGAAATCATCGATCTCGCACGAGTCAATCTCCTCCGCTGACAAGTGCACAAGACGACTCAACCATAAAGAGAAAGGAAAAACACGAAATGGCCTCGTTACAATCAATGCCTCCGTTACCTGTTGCAGATACTCCTCGCGGGATGGAACTCCTCGATAGCCCGTTACTGAACAAAGGAACGGCGTTCAGCGATGCGGAGCGCACCGAGTTTGGCCTGCAGGGTCTTCTTCCACCTCAACGGGAGACGCTTGATGAACAAGTTGCGCGCGCTTATGAGGCTTACCGAGGAAAAGATAACGACCTGGAGCGGCATATTTATCTGCGGGCTCTCCAAGACACGAACGAGGTCCTCTTTTACAGACTTCTGCTCGACCACATTGCGGAAATGACGCCGATTGTCTACACACCAACGGTTGCGCTGGCATGTGAACAGTTCAGCCACATCTATCGGCGGCCGCGGGGAATATTTATTTCCTATCCTCTTCGCAGCTCTATCCGAACACTCTTGCGAAATCGGCCGAATAAAGACGTCGATGTCATCGTCGTGACCGACGGCGAGCGCATTCTAGGCATCGGCGATCAGGGCGCGGGTGGTCTCGGGATCCCCATCGGAAAGCTCTCTCTCTACACACTGATTGGCGGCATCCATCCGGCACGAACGCTGCCGATCGTGTTGGATGTGGGAACCAACAATACCGAACGCCTCGAGGATCCTGAGTACCTTGGCTGGCGGCATGAACGAATCACTGGCCAAGAGTACTTCGACTTCGTAGACCAATTCGTGCAGGCAGTGAAGGAGGAGCTTCCGGAAACGTGCCTGCAGTGGGAAGATTTCGCAACGCCACATGCCAGGCCGATTCTCCAGCGCTATCGCGACCAGTTATTGACCTTTAATGACGATATTCAGGGGACGTCGGCAGTCGCCCTTGGGGCGATTTTGGGCGCTGTCAAGGTGACTGGAAAGAGTTTAAAGGACCAACAGATCGTGATGCTCGGTGCGGGCTCAGCCGGAATTGGCGTCGCCGATGGATTACGTGAGGCAATGAAAGGAGAAGGACTCTCCGAAAAAGAGGCGCGCACTCACTTCTGGGTCATCGACAAAGATGGCCTTCTACACTCAGGGCGGACGGACCTTACCCCGGAGCAGAGTGTCTACGCCCAACCGGAGAGCCGCGTTTTGGGGTGGCCCCGAACTTCCAAAGGACGCATCGGGCTTGCCGATACGATCGGAAGAATCGATGCGACCATCCTTATAGGTCTCTCTACGGTTGGGGGCGCATTTTCGGAGCCGATTGTTCGCGAAATGGCCCGTAAAGTCGAGCGGCCTATTATCTTCCCTCTCTCGAATCCCACTACGAAGTCGGAAGCGAACGCCGAGGACCTGATTCGCTGGAGCGGTGGGCGCGCCCTGGTAGCGTCAGGATCTCCTTTCGCGCCGGTAAGCTATGGCGGTCGGACGATTCCGATCGCACAGTGCAACAACGTCTATATCTTTCCTGCAATGGGACTGGGCGTCGTCGCATCCGGGGCTCGCCGGGTTACGGAGGCCATGATGCTGGCAGCGGCTCGAACACTCGGCGGAAATTCGCCTGCCCTGAAAGACCCTTCGGCGTCGCTTCTCCCTCCTCTAACAGAGATCAGGCGGGTTGCGGCGGAGATCGCGTTTGCTGTTGGCATAGAGGCACAAAAGGACGGCGTAGCTCCCAAGATCAGTGAGGAGGAACTGCGTCAGCGGGTGCGGACGACGCAGTGGACTCCCGCTTACTCACCTTCGGTTTGAGGTCGGTGAACTTTATGGCGAACGCAACCTACCCGGCCGTTCGGCACGTGGCCGTCGGCTATTGACTAATAGCACTCTGGGAAACCCGGCATTGAGGTCTACTCACTGTTTTCGAACGAAAGGACAACTATCTATGAGTGTTGGTCACGTAAAAGCACGGGTTTTAAAGCTTACTCTGCGCGTTGGTCTCGTCCTTGGGCTCATCATGATTTCATCGGCGCTGGCGTCGAGCTTGCACTTCGAGGTACCGGAGGACACCGCACTGCGGATTCGGCTAGACGACACCCTGACGAGCGTTGATTCGCAGATCGACGATCCGTTCAGTGCAACCGTTGTTGATACCGACGAATACCGGAATGCACGGGTGTACGGGCACATCGCGGAGATTGATCTGTCCGGCAAGGTCAAAGGCCACACCAGCATGGTGCTTCGCTTCGACCGCTTGGTTATGGCGGACGGACGTCGTGCTCCGATTCACGCCGAAATTGTCGAACTCTACCATGCGCCGTCAGGCGAGAAGGTGGACGTCGAGGGCGCATCGAATCCGGCAGCAGGGGCCGGAAAAGTATCGAGCATACCGTAATCGGGGCGGGAGCCGGCGCCTTGCTAGGCGGCATCTTCGGCGCGGGCAAGGGCGCCGGGATCGGGTCCATAGTCGGGGGCGCCGGCGGGCTAGGCACTACCGCGTTCCATGGGCACCAGAAGATCACACTCAGCAGCGGGCAGGAGATGTTAATTCGCATTACGGGCCGGTGATCTCGAATGAGAAAGGGAACTCTAAGATGTACATAGTTTTGAGAGTACGAGCGAGCGCTCTGGCGGGGATCGCCATTGTCGGCGCATTGCTGCTGAGTGGCTCCGCTTGGGCGCAAGCTGTGCAGAATAACGAACCCGCATGCCCCAGCGCATCGACGAAGCTCCCGCTCATGACTTACGACGAGCCGGTTCACGCCTTTGAGGATCCCGCGTGTCGAAAGAGTTTTCTGGACTCGATGCAGTTTATTCCGCTCAATGGCGAAAATGAGAGCTACTACCTCTCGTTTGGTTTCTGGATTCGGGAACGCGCCGAATATGCGAGCAACACAAACTTTTCACCCACTCCTCCCGGCAATGTGTACCAGATGCAGCGGCACTTCTTTCACGCGGACCTGCACCTGGGTGAACGTTTTCGCTTTTTCGGTGAACTTGCTAGCAGTCTGGTCGATGGCAGAAACGGAGGGCCGCGGCATGGCTTAGACGAGGAGAAGATGTATGTGCATCAGGGATTCTTCGATATCGGTCTCCTTAAGTCGGGTGACAACAGCCTGACATTACGAGCCGGCCGACAAGAAGTCGCGCTCGGATCGCAGAATCTCGTTTCCACTCGCGACGGGCGCAATATCCGGACCAGCTTCGATGGGGCCCGGCTTACATGGGTGACGGGCGACTGGACTGTCGATCTATTTGCGCTCAAGCCGGTCCTGAACAATTCGGGATATTTCGACGATCCACCCAACCATGCCAGTAGTTTCTGGGCCGCGTACGCGGTTCATCCATTCATGTTTCTGCCCCAGGGAAGAATTGATCTCTACTACATGGGC
>Ga0335081_10011499_pt1 | contig 14327 bp, 15 predicted proteins | sample Lox_Sample_35_FD_206713 | JGI IMG/M metagenome (GOLD analysis project Ga0335081, IMG submission 206713) | Soil microbial communities from Loxahatchee National Wildlife Refuge, Florida, United States - Lox_Sample_3.5 | ecosystem: Environmental > Terrestrial > Soil > Wetlands | place: USA... | reverse complement strand
GCAACACGGCGCCGTTCGGCGCCACCGCCTCGTGCTGGTTGCCGGCCGGGCGCCACACGAACTGGCCGGGTCCGGCGACGCCCTCGTGATCCTCGAGCGTGCCTTCGAGCACGTAGGTCTGCTCGAGCGCGGTGTGCTCGTGCAGCGGCACGACGGCGCCGGGGTCCATCTTGAACAGCGCCGTGGTGATGCCGTTGTCGTCGCTGTAGAGCACCTTGATGCGAATGCCGGGAAACTTGGTCGGCTCCCACGGCATGTTGGGAACATCGAGATAATGCGAGGCGAGTTCCGGCCGGTCCGACGGCTTGATGTCCGGATGCGCGAGGGTGCGGGCCTGTGGCGCCGACATTTGGGGGTCTCCTGGGTCGGTGAGCGGTCAGTCCCCAGCATATTGTGCGGCCGGCGGAAGCTCCAGGGCGCTCCGCTGCCCCTGCGTTAACCATGCTCCTCGTGGCGCATGGTCGCACTTGCGCAATCGTCAAAAAAAATCCTTAAGTTCGTACCGATTTGGTCACGATCGGGCAGTTAAAGCCGCCCGATCCGACGGCGCCCCTCGCACGGACCCCGGCGGAGGGGGCGGCATCGACCATTCATACCGAGTTGTCACGGGAGAAGTCGCCATGCGGGCCTCGTTGCTTGCCCTCGTTTCCACTGCCTTTCTTGCCGCCGCCCCGGCCTTCGGCGCCGATACGCCGAAGGACGTCAAGGGGCTCTATCTGCTCACCGACTATCCGGCCATGTCGGTGCTGCCCGGGACGACCTCGACCATCGCGCTTCGCCTGCAGAACTACGGCCTGAGCCCGGAGCGCTATGAGCTCTCGGTCGGCGACGTACCGCCGGGCTGGAGCGCGACGCTGCTCGGCGGCGGCCAGCCGGTCGGGGCCGCGATGCCGGCGACCGACCAGAGCGTGAGCCTGCAATTGCGGCTCGACGTGCCGTCGACCGCCGCCACCGGCACCAAGACGCTGACCGTCAAGGCCGAAGCGCAGGGCACCACCGTCACGCTGCCGATCGCGGTGACGCTCGCCAAGGAATTGCCGGCCAAGCTCAAGGTCGAGGCGCCGCTGCCGGCGCTGCGCGGCACACCGAAGTCGACCTTCGACTATCAGCTCACCATCAAGAACGACAGCGGCCGCGACCTCACGGTGAGCTTCCTCGCCGACGCGCCGAAGAACTTCGAGACCAACTTCACCGAGAACTACGGCAGCCAGCAGCTCACCTCGATCCCGATCAATGCCGGGCAGTCGAAGGACGTGAAGCTGCACGTACGTCCGCCGTCGACCGCCGGCGCCCAGCGCTACCAGGTCGGCGTGACGGTGTCGGCCGAGGGCGCCAGCGCCAAGACCAATCTGTCGCTCGAGATCGTCGGCCAGCCGCAGCTGCAGATCTCCGGCCGCGACGGCCTGCTCAGCGCCGGCGTGGTCGCCGGCACGCAGAGTTCGATCCCGATCGTGCTCACCAACACCGGCACCGCCCCGGCGGATGCGGTCGATCTGGCGGGCTCCGCGCCGTCCGGCTGGAAGATCGAGTTCAACCCGAAGACCATCGACCGCATCGATCCGGGCAAGGACGCCGAGGTGCAGGCGCTGGTGACGCCGACCGCGAAATCACTCGCCGGCGAGTACGGCGCGTCGATCCGCGCGACCTCGGGCGGCGACACCGCCTCGACCCAGTTCAAGTTCGCGGTCAGCACGTCGAGCACCTGGGTGATGGCCGGCGCCGGCATCATCGGCATCGCGGTGCTGTTCATGGCGGCCGCCATCGCGAGGTTCGGACGCCGATGAGCACGCCCGTCATCACGGCGCGCGGTCTCACCAAGCGCTACGGCAAGGCGACCGTCGTCGACGGCATCGACTTCGACGTGGCCAAGGGCGAGATCTTCGGGCTCCTCGGCCCGAACGGCGCCGGCAAGACCACCACCATCCTGATGATGCTTGGCCTCACCGAGGTGACGGCCGGCGACATCCGCGTGCTCGACCACGATCCCGTGCGCGATCCGCTCGGGGTCAAGCGCCGGGTCGGCTATCTGCCCGACCAGGTCGGCTTCTACGACAACCTCACCGCCTTCGATAACCTGGTGTACACCTCGCGCCTGATGGGCATCCCGGCGCGCGACCGCACGGCGCGCATCATGGAGGCGCTCGAGCGCGTGCGGCTCGCCGACGTCGCCGAGAAGCGGGTCGCCACCTTCTCGCGCGGCATGCGTCAGCGGCTCGGCCTCGCCGAGATCGTCATGAAGCGCGCCGAGATCGCGATCCTCGACGAGCCGACCTCGGGCCTCGACCCGCAGGGCACGCTCGAGTTCATCGCCATGATCGAGGGGCTCAAGCACGAGGGCGTCACCGTGCTCCTGTCGTCGCACCTGCTCGACCAGGTGCAGCGGGTGTGCGACCGCGTCGCGCTGTTCCAGACCGGCCACATCGTGCTGATGGGCAGCGTGGCGGAGCTCGCCCGCAAGGTGCTGGGTGCCGGCTTCGTGGTCGAGGTCGAGGCGGACGCCGCGGCCGATCTCGACGGGCGCTTCAGCGCGATCCCGGGCGTGAGCTCGGTCGTGCGGGTCGGCCCGGACCGCTATCGGCTCACCGCCGATCGCGACGTGCGGCCGGAGGCGGCGCGCGCGGTGGTTGCCGCCAACGGCGCGCTGCGGCGGCTGTCGGTCGACGATCCGAGCCTCGAGGCGATCTACACGCGCTTCTTCCAGCAGCAGACGCAGACCGGTGAGGGGGCGCGCAATGCGGCGTGAAGGCTCACCCTGGGAAGGTCTCGGCAGCGTGACCGCGAAGGAGCTCGCCGATCACCTGTCGAGCGCCCGCATGATCGTGATCGGGCTCCTGATGACGATCCTCGGCTGCGCCGCGGTGGGCGTCGCCATCTACGCGGTGCGCCAGACCACCGCCGAGGACCCGTTCGTCCTGCTCAAGCTGTTCACCGCGTCGCGTGCGCCGCTGCCCTCGCTGGTCGGCGTGCTCAGCTTCCTGGTCCCGCTGATGGCGATCGGCCTCGCGTTCGACGCCATCAACGGCGAGCACAATCGGCGGACCATGTCGCGCATCCTGTCGCAGCCGATCTATCGCGATGCGCTGCTGGCGGGAAAATTCGTCGCCGGGCTCGCGACGCTCGGTGTCAACCTCCTGTGCCTGTGGCTGCTGGTGGTCGGCCTCGGGATCATCTTCCTCGGCGTGCCGCCCAATGCCGAGGAGGTCGCGCGCTCGCTTGCCTTCCTGGTGGTCACGTTCGCCTACGCGGGAACCTGGCTCGCGCTCGCGCTGCTGCTGTCGATCCTGTTCCGCTCGGCCGCGACGGCCGCGCTCGTGGCGCTCGGCCTATGGCTGTTCCTCACCGTCATCTGGCCGATGGTAGCCCCGACCATTGCGGCGATCGTCGCGCCGCCTGATCCGCGCTTCGAGCTCCTCGGCATCCCGACGCCGGCGACGTTCGCCTGGGAAGAATCGCTGTCGGCGATCTCCCCCAATCACCTCTTCATCGAGGCGGCGACCTCGCTGCTCGCCCCGGAAGTGCGGGCGGTCGGCATGGATCCGCTCACCCAGCTGAGCCAGCTGCAGGGCGCCGTGCTCGGCGCGCCGCTGCCGCTGAGCGAAAGCCTCGCGGTCGCCTGGCCGCAGGTGGTGGCGCTGGTCGCCGGCGTGATCGTGCTGTTCGTCGCCGGCTACGTCGTCTTCCAGCGCCAGGAGGTGAGGGCGTAGATCCCCCGGCGCATCCGCGGCGGAAAAGAAAAAGGGGCGGCCCATGGGCCGCCCCTTCGTTCAGGTGCCACAATGGGCGTCAGGCCGGGATCACGGCCACGATGTGCAGGTCCGCCGGGTCGACGATCACGATCTCGTCGCCCACCAGGAAGTACTCGAAACCGCGCCACACGGGCTCGATCTCGACGATGCTCGACGGCACCGGCGCGAAGTGCACCTTGCCGCGCGGCACGACGGTGCCGACGCGCACATCGAAGTCCACGTGCTCGACGCGCGGCGCGCTGCGGTCGGCGATGATCACGGTGTGGATCTTCTGCTTCTGCTCGGTCGTCAGGTTGACCGAGGTCGAGCTGCTGCTGCGGCCTTCGACCGACGTGGAGGTGCCGCTGCGGCCTTCGTTGGTGCGGTTCTGCTCGACGCCGCCTTGCTCGCGGTTCTGCATCGCGCCGCCGCGGTTCTCAGGCGCGCCCTGACCGGTGGTCGATCGGTTGCGCTCGCGTTGCTCGGCGCGATTGGGCTCGCGTCGTGCGTTGCCTTCGAACTTCTTCCGCTCGTTGCCCTTGGCCTTCTCCTGCTTCGGGTTCGCCTGGGGCGCGGCTTGGCTCGGCGCCTGACCGGTCGTCTCCGACTTGGTCTTGCTGTTGCGCTCCTGCGCCGCTTCGCCCGCCTTTTGGCCCGCCTTCTCGTTACGCTCGTTCGCCAGGCCGCCCTTGCTGCGCTCGTTCATCTGGCCCTGGCCGACGGTGCTGCGCTCGCCGGCGCCCTGGCCCTGCATGTGGTTCTGCGCCGCACCGCGCTCCTCGCCGCGCTGCCCGCCCGGCATTTGCGCGTGCTCGGCCCCGCCCGGCTTGGCGGCGGACGACGGCGCCATCTTCTCGGCCGGGGCGCTCTTCGAGGCCGGATTCGACTTGGCGTCCGGGCCGCCCTGCGCGATTGCCAGGGTCGACCCCGCCGTCAAGGCGGCGACCGCGGCGGCGATCATCAGCGTGTTCTTCCTCATTTACTCTTCTCCTCGCGATCCTATGGTCGCTTCCTAAGCTCCCCACGCATGTCACTCATGTGATTTGCAAGCGGCTAACGCGCGTCTTGTTCGGTTCGTTCCTTTCCGGACTCGCGATGTGAAATGCGATTAACCTGCATTCATCGGGGTCTAGCCGAGGTTGCACGCGGTCTGCCCGCATCGCCCCGACAATAAAAAAGAGGGCGGTTTTCCGCCCTCCTTTTCGCGCCGCAACGGCGCTTCGCCTGGGTTACCTTACTTGTTGTAGTCGGAGCCCGGGCCCTTCGGCGTCCCGCGCGAGTCGCGTTGCTTCGACTGGTGAATGCTCGGGTCGTTCTGCGGTCCGCCGATCGCGCCCGCGCCCGTCGTCGAGCGATAGTGACGCCGCATTGCAACGTGGTGGCGCGTCTTATGCTTGATCGTCGCGTGCTTCTGCGACACGCCGCTGTTCGGCGACGCACCCTTCTGATCGGACGGCGCGCCGTTCATTTGCGTCGTCTTGTCCGATTTGTCGTTGGTCGAAGCCGGCGGATTCTGCGCATTCGCCGCTCCGATACTTGCGAGCAGCGCCACGCCGGCGGCCGCCGCCATCCAATGTTTCATGGCAAATCTCCTGTTCATCGGCTGTTCGGCTCGCGTCATCGCGAGACGATCGAGCCCACCCGATGCAAACGGAAAAGCACGCCTCCGGTTCCGCCCGGAGCGTGACGTCACGTTCAGCAATGCATTTCGATAACGATGCAGACGCGGATGCGATCCGGTTCCAGATGAATTTTCATTCAGCATCGCGGCGAGCGGAAAATGTGACGACGCGGCCGCACACGCCGGCCGGCTGGTCACGTGCTCCGGCGCAACGAAAAAAAAACGCAAGAGCGGCATGTGCCGCTCCTGCGAGTAGTCCACGCACAAAGCCCAGCGCCGCGTTTTGCGGCGCGGGTTGTTTGCTCGGCTTATTGCTTCGGCGTGCCGCGCGAGTCGCGGTCGCCGGCCGACTGGTGAATCGAGTCCTTGTCGCCCATCGACGGCGCCTTTGGCGCTCCGGCGCGTGGCGCCACGCCGGTCGTCTGCTCGGGCGGAGCATCCTTGGTCATTGGCTGACCGGGGGTCTTCTTCGCGCCCGCCTGGTCGGCGCCGCGCTGGTCCTGGCCCGGCGAACCGGCGCCCGGCGTGCCTGGCGACTGCGCGCTCGCTGCGGCGACGCCCGCAAGCAGCGCAGCCGCCGCGCTCATGGCGATCCATTTCTTCATGGTCGTCTCCTCGTGTTTTTTCGTCTCGTGTAGGTTCTAGCAACGTGCCGGGCGCGCCGGCTCGATCGGCGAATCGTGCGTCCCGGCCGCGTGAGCGCGACCGTTGCGCTCACGCGTCCGATAACCTTCCACATTGGTTTTCGGTTCCTTTACCGACCTATTACCGGGTCGCGCGAGGTCCATTGCGTTTGCGCCGCCGGCAAGGCAGCCTGAACGGCGAAGGAGGGGCGCATGACGATTCTCGCTTCACGCATCGACACCGCCGCGCCGGATTTCCGCGCCAACGCGCAACGCATGCGCGCGCTGGTCGCCGAGCTTGCCGAGCGCCGCGCCGAGGCGGCCGGCGGCGGTCCCGACAAGGCGCGCGAGCGGCACCTCGCGCGCGGCAAGCTCCTGCCGCGCGATCGCGTGATGACGCTGATCGATCAAGGCTCGCCGTTCCTCGAGCTGTCGCCGCTTGCCGCCAATGGCATGTACGGCGAGGCGACCCACGGCGCCGGCCTGATCACCGGGGTCGGCCGCGTCGAGGGGCGCGAATGCATGATCGTCGCCAACGACTCGACCATCAAGGGCGGCACCTATTTTCCGATGACCGTGAAGAAGCACCTGCGCGCCCAGGAGATCGCGCGTGAGAACCGGCTGCCGTGCGTTTATCTGGTCGATTCCGGCGGCGCCAACCTGCCGCACCAGACCGAGGTCTTTCCCGATCGCGAGCATTTCGGCCGCATCTTCTACAATCAGGCGACGCTGTCCGCTTCGGGCATCGCGCAGATCGCCGTCGTGATGGGCTCGTGCACCGCCGGGGGCGCCTATGTGCCGGCGATGGCCGACGAGACCGTCATCGTGCGCAACCAGGGAACGATCTTCCTCGGCGGTCCGCCGTTGGTGAAGGCCGCGACCGGCGAGGTGGTGAGCGCCGAGGAGCTCGGTGGCGCCGACGTGCATGCGCGCCGCTCGGGCGTCGCCGATCACTATGCGGCCGACGACCGCCACGCGCTCGCGCTCGCGCGCCGCATCGTCGCCAACCTCAACACCCGGAAGACCGTCGACATCCCGCTGCTCAAGCCGCGCGAGCCGGCCTTCGCGTCGGCCGAGCTCGACGGCCTCGTGCCGGTCGACCTCAAGAAGCAGTACGACGTGCGCGAGGTGATCGCACGCCTCGCCGATGCCTCGGAGTTCGACGAGTTCAAGGCGCTCTACGGCACGACGCTGGTCGCGGGCTTCGCCCACATCCACGGCATTCCGGTCGGCATCCTCGGCAACAACGGCATTCTCTATTCGGAGTCGGCGCTCAAGGCCGCGCATTTCGTCGAGCTGTGCTGCCAGCGGCGCATTCCGCTGCTGTTTTTGCAAAATATCGTCGGTTTCATGGTGGGACGCGACTACGAGGCGGGGGGCATCGCCAAGGACGGCGCAAAAATGGTGACCGCGGTCGCCTGCGCACAGGTGCCGAAGATCACCGTGATCGTCGGCGGCTCGTATGGCGCCGGCAATTACGGCATGTGCGGCCGTGCTTTTGGGCCGCGCTTCCTGTTCACCTGGCCCAATGCGCGCATCTCGGTGATGGGCGGCGAGCAGGCCGCGAGCGTGCTCGCGACCGTCAAGCGCGACAACATCGAGGCGGCCGGCGGCAAGTGGTCCGAGGTCGAGGAGGAGGAATTCAAGCAGCCGATCCGCGAGCAGTACGACGAGGAGGGCAATCCGTACTACGCGACCGCGCGGATTTGGGACGACGGCATCATCGCCCCCGCCGAGACCCGCCGCGTGCTCGCGCTCGCCTTCGCGGCCGCGCTCAACGCGCCGATCCCGGAGACACGGTTCGGCGTGTTTCGGATGTGAGGCCCGCTAGGCCCCGGCGCCATCGAGTTACCGCATCCCGCACGACCTACGTATTTTCCCGGATTGCGCGGCTTTACGGACCCTTTATCCGCCCGCGCCTATGGATGGCAGAACGCGCGCCGCGCGGCTGCGCGATCCACAAGGGATGCATCAAACAATGTCAATGTCTTCAATCCGGACGTCCGCAATCCGTACGGTCGCGCTGAGCTTTCTGTGCGGCTTCGCTTTCGCCCATTCCGCCACGGCCGCGACGGCCGAGCTGTCCGACAATCCCCCTTACAGCATCAAGTCCGGCGATCGTCCGGGCTTCTGCGTCGAGGTGGTCAACGAGATGGCGAAACTGCTCAAGGTCGACATGACCTATGAGTTCGGCGGCTGGAGCGACGCCCAGGCGAAGGTCCAGGCGGGGCATAATCTGCTGATCTTCCCGTTCGCACGCACGCCCGAGCGTGAGGGCAACTACGGCTGGCTGCAGAAGCTGTTCGACATCAATGTCGGCTTCGTCAGCGGTCCCGGAAAGACGGCGATCGACACGGTCGAGCAGGCGAAGGCGCTCACCGCGATCGCGGTGCTCGAGGGCACGCCGTGGGACAAGGAGCTGGAGAAGCGCGGGGTCACCAACGTCAAGCGCTACAAGACGTCGCCCGCCATCGCGGCGGCGATCGCCTCCGGCGAGGTGCCGGCCGCCTACGGCCCGGATATCGAGCTGAAATACGCCTGGCGGGTCGGCGGCCATCAGGGCGCGCTCACGGTCGGCAAGCAGATCCAGAAGATGGATCAATACCTGGCCATGTCCAAGGACTCGCCGGCGATCAAGAGCGCGGATTGGCAGCAAGCTTTCGACGTCCTGCAGCAGGACGGCACGTTCGATCGCATCTACACCAGCTACTTCGGCGGCAAGTAACGGCAATTCGGGGGCGTCACGTGGGGAAGATCGGGTTGGGTGCGCGCGTCGCCGCCTGCGTGGCGGCGGTCGCGCTGGCGGGCTTCGCGGTGGTCGCGCTGATTGGCCTCGTCAGTCAGCGGGCCATCATGCTCGATCGCTTCGATTCCTCGTCCAGCCGCGTGAGCGAGCTGCTGGCCGACGACATGGCGGGGTCGGTGCGGTTCGCCCGCTCGGCCGGCATCGAGGCGGCCTTCGCGGGCCTCAAGGAAAACGAGCCCGATTTGGCCGCGGTGCTGGTCACGGATGCCAAAGGCGGGCGGCTCACCACGTGGAAGCGCGACAGGATCGACGACGCCGCGCTCACCGTCGCCATGCCGAGCGGCAGCTCGTTGCTCGATGCGGGCGGCATCACCATCGTCGAGGTCGCGGTGCGCCAGACCCGCGATTCCGATGCCGTCGGCACCCTACGCACCCTGTGGAGTCATGAGCGGCTCGACCAGGAGACGCGTTCCGCGGCCCTGCGCCAGGGAATCATCTCGCTGGTGTCCATGCTCGCCATGACGGCGCTGCTCTACGCCGTCCTGCGCCGTATCGCGATCCGTCCGCTGATCGCCATGACCAAGACAACCGTCGATCTCGCGCACGGCCGTCTCGACGTGGCGGTGGGCGGCGTCGACCGCAGCGACGAGATCGGCGCCATGGCGCAATCCATCGAGGTCTTCAAGAAGAGCATGATCGAGGGCGAGCGCCTGCGTGCCGAGCAGGCGCAGATGAAGGCCCGTTCCGAAGCCGAGAAGAAGGACGCCATGGACAGCATGGCGAGCGATTTCGAGGCCAGTGTCAAAGGCATCGTCCAGCTGGTGTCGTCCGCCTCGACCGAACTGCAGACCACCGCGCGCTCGATGTCGGTGACGGCCGACGAGACGAGCCGTCGCTCGACCGCGGTGGCCGCGGCCTCGGAGCTCGCCTCGTCCAATGTCCAGACGATCGCGTCGGCGGCGGAGCAGCTGTCGTCGTCGATCGGCGAGATCGGGCAGCAGGTCGCCGAATCGACGCGCATCGCCCGCCAGGCGGTCGCCGATGCCGAGAGCACCAATGTGCAGATCAAGAGCTTGGCCGACGCCGCCCAGCGCATCGGCGATGTGGTCAAGCTGATCAACGACATCGCGGGCCAGACCAATCTCCTGGCGCTCAACGCCACGATCGAGGCGGCGCGCGCCGGGGAGGCCGGCAAGGGCTTCGCGGTCGTGGCCTCGGAGGTCAAGTCGCTGGCGACGCAAACCGCCAAGGCGACCGATGAGATCGGCTCCAAGATCGCCGAGATGCAGGCCGCGACCGAGCAGTCGGTTCAGGCCGTCCAGGCGATCGGCCGTACGATCGGCCGGGTCAGCGAGATCGCCACGACCATCGCTTCGGCGGTCGAGGAGCAGGGGGCGGCGACCAAGGAGATCGCCCGCACCGTCCAGCAGGCTTCGGACGGCACCCACGAGGTGTCGTCCAATATCGTCGGCGTCACCAAGGCTGCGGCCGATACCGGCGCCACCTCGTCGCAGGTGCTCAATGCCGCCAGCGCGCTCGCCAAGCAGTCGGACTTGCTGAGCGGACAAGTGGACGGGTTCATCTCCAAGGTGCGCGCCGCCTGATTGCAGGCGGCGGGCCGCGCGGCGGTCAGCGATTGAATAGCCAGAACACCGCGCTCAGCAGGATGCTGATCAGCACGCAGGTCATCAGCGGAAAATAGAAGGTGAAGTTGCCGCGCTGGACGACGATGTCGCCCGGCAGCCGGCCGATGCCGAGCCGGGCGAGCAGCGGCCACAGGAGGCCGGCCGCCAGGATCGCGAGCCCGAGCAGGATGAGAAAGCGCGACATGCCATACTCCCGCCCGTAGTGTGGGCACGGGGCGGCCCGGATCAAGGGGAGGGACACCCGGCCGCGGTCGCGTTATAGTCGCGGCTCACGCGCATGTCCCGGGCGAAGTGGACACCGGTTCGCCGACAAGGACGTGCGCCAATGCGTGAATCAAACGACCGCAAATTCAAAACCACCACCTCGGGAGGACTCCATGAAACGCACACTGCTTCTCGGTGCGGCGCTCGCGCTTGCCTTCGGCGCCGGCCTGGCGACCCAGTCGATCGTCAGCGCCCAGCAGCCGGCGGCACCGAAAACTCTGATGGACGAGGCGCTGGTCGGCGGCACCTACGAGCAGGTGCTGATGCAGGAAGCGAGCCTGCCGGCGAACGCCAACGTGCCCTGGCACATCCACCCGGACGGCCACGAGATCACCTACGTGCTGGACGGCGAGGTCACGCTCAAGCTCGAGGGCAAGCCCGACCACACGTTCAAGGCCGGCGAGGGGTTGCACATCAACGCCAACGTCCCGCATGCCGCTCAGGCGGGCCCGAACGGCGCCAAGCTGCTGATCGTTCGGCTCAAGCCGAAGGACAAGCCGGTCATGCAGCCGGTGCCGCACACCAACTGAGCACCGACTGAAAGCCGGATTCCGTCCCCGCGCGGCGCCGCGCGGGGACGGTTCTCACGGGATCGTCAGCACCACGTTGCCGGCCGCGGCGCCTTGCTCGACGGCCTCGTGCGCCCGCACGACGTCGCCGAGCGGCACGGTCAGTGCGACGTTGTGGATCAGCTGATTCTGCGCCATGCCCTGCGTGATGGCGCCGATCGCGGCGGCGCGCTCCTCGGCAGTGAGCTCGTAGACGAAGATCCAGTCGATCGAGATCGCGTTGACGAGCAGAAACTGCGCCGGGACCTGCGCCTGCGCGGCGCCGGTGCCGTAGACGACGACCCGGCTGCGCGGATGCAAGAGGCCCGGATAGAGCCGCGCATTGGCGGCGAGATCCATCTCGATCACCGCATCGATGCCGCCATTGTCGGTGAGGTCCATCACGGCGCCGGCGACGTCCTCGCGTTTGTAGTCGATCACGTGGTCGGCGCCGGCCGCGCGCGCGAGCTTCGCCTTCTCCGCCGAGCTTATCGTCGCGATCACCACCGCGCCGCGCGCTTTGGCGAACTGGATCGCATAGTGTCCGACCCCGCCGGCGCCGCCCGAGACGAGGACGGTCGCGGCGCTGTCCGCCTGCGCGGTCGCGACTGCGTGGTAGGCGGTCATCGCCGGGATGCCGAGGCAGGCGCCCTCGGCGAAGCCGATATGGTCGGGGAGGGGCACCGCGAGCGCGGCGGGCAGCACCACGTATTCGGCGGCGGTACCGTGGGCGCGCTTCCACTGCGCGTTCCAGACCCACACCCGCTCACCGACCCGCGCCGGCGCGACGCCGCTGCCGACCTTGTCGATGACGCCGGCGCCGTCGCTGTGCGGAATGACCCGCGGGAAGGCGATCTTGCGGGTGCGGCCCTCGCGCGATTTCACGTCGGACGGATTGACGCCCGAGGCCGCGAGCCTGATCCGCACCTCGCCGGGCCAGGGCTCCGGTGTTGCGACGTCGCCCACCCGCAGCACCGCGGCGGCGGGCCCGTTCGCTTCGTAGAAGGCAGCGCGCATCAGCATCTCCTCGCGGACGGCGCCGCTCAATCCAGCACCTTGTAGAGCCGCTCGTCGTAGAGCGCGCCCGCCATCGGTCCGAGCTGCTCGCGAAAAGCGCGCGTCTTTGCGTCCATGCCATAGGCATCGGCCGCCTTGCGGTCGCGCCAGGCCGCGACCACGGTGAAGTGGTTCGGCCGGCTCACCTGCGTGAGCGACTCGTAGCGCAGGTTGCCGTCGTCCTTGCGGCCGTCCTCGGCGATCTGCTTCACCAGCGCGGTCGCGCCGTCCTTGTAGGTCGGGACGACGTCCACGTGGGTGACGGTGAGGACCGCGGCGCGGTCGAGCTTCGCCGCCAGCGGACCGACCGACAACGCATAGGTCACCCGGTCGTCATAGGGCGCATCCTCGATCGGCTTGAGCTTGTCGTGAAACTGCGCCGTGCCCGCCCCCTTGGCGTGGGCATCGAGCGCGGCCTGGTCCTGCCAGGCTTCGAGGATCACGAACTGGTTCGGCTGCCCGATGCGCTGCGCCGCCTCGGCGCGCAGGTTGCCGGCCTCCTTGCGGGTCGCATCACGGAACTGGCGCACCATCGCGGCGCCATCCTTCGTTGCGGTCGGCATCACCTCCACATAGGTCGCGACGTAGCGGGGTCCTTCCGGCGGCGTTGGTGTCTGGGCGCCGGCCGGCGCGACCGCAAACGATGTGCTCATCAGCATGCCCGCGAGCGCGTTCAGTGCCGCTTTCATCTGCTCCTCCCGATGCAATGGCCTGATTGCTGCTTTTGGCGGCAGGCTATCGTTGCGGGCCCGACACCGTCAACGCGCATGGAACCGGGCCTCGGACTGACGTGTTGGCCTGACAGGTGAGGGGGCCAATTCCCAACCCAGGGAGGCAGCGATGGCCTATCGCGTCTACAGCGGCCCAAAGGGGGCGCCGGTGCCCAAGCCGCTCGAGAAGGACCGCATGCTGTACAAGGAATTTTCCGGGCTCGACGAGGCGATGAGCTGGGCCCGCCACGTCAACGACACGGGCCTCACCGCCCTGCTGATCGAGGGCGATGACGGCACCAGCATTGCGAAGCAGGAGATCGCCGCCGCGCTGCGGCATCGCGAGACCGAGCGCGCAAGCCGCCCCGCCTGAGCGGCGATCGTCGCGTCATCGGATGGAAATGACCGGCCGCACCGCGGGCCACGCGGCGCGGCACGTTTATGTCCGCCTCACTTCGCGGTGAGCTTATTCCACTGATTGCGCGCGGCATCGACCGCGTCGCGGGTGACGCCGCCGAGCTGGTCCCAATTCACCAGCGGCTTTGCGGCGGTGCCGGCGACGGCATTGTCGCGCACATAGGCGGCCCCGATGGTCGCCGCGATCCCGAGCAGGAATGCCATGATGGTACGCATGTCCGGTTCTCCCACCTGAAATGGATCGATGACTCGGCCGATGGATTGGGCGACAATTGCCGCAGCTTCTCAGCGATCAATATAACCGGGCGGCGAGGCGGGTTCCATGGCGGCCGACAATTTTCGCAAGGCGCTGATCGTCGGCGCCGGCGCGGGCCTCAGCGCCGCGCTGGCGCGCGCCTTCGCCAAGGAGGGCTTGGCGCTCGCGCTCGCGGCGCGCACGACCGATGATCTCGGCGCGCTCGCCGCCGAGACCGGTGCGGAGGTCTTCGCCTGCGACGCGTCGCGCCGCGCCGACGTCGAGCGGCTCTTTTCCGAGCTGGATGCGAAAGGCGCGCCCGACGTGGTCGCATACAATGCGAGCTACCGCACGCGCGGGCCTTTCGTCGAGCTCGACGCCGACGAGGTGGAAAAGTCGCTGCGGGTGTCGGCGCTCGGCGGCTTCTACGTCGCGCAGGCCGCGGTGCGCCGCATGCTGCCGCACGGGCGCGGCGCGATCTTTTTCACCGGCGCGTCGGCGAGCGTGAAGGGCTATGCGCAGTCGGCGCCGTTCGCCATGGGCAAGTTCGCGCTGCGCGGCCTCGCGCAGAGCATGGCGCGCGAGCTCGCGCCGCAGGGCATTCACGTCGCCCACGTGGTGGTCGACGGCGGCATCCGCTCCGACCGCCGGCCCGAGCCGGCCGACAAGCCGTCCAGCATGCTCGACCCCGACGCCATCGCGGCGAGCTACGTGCATCTGCTGCGCCAGCCGAAAA
>Ga0335081_10011498_pt1 | contig 14327 bp, 9 predicted proteins | sample Lox_Sample_35_FD_206713 | JGI IMG/M metagenome (GOLD analysis project Ga0335081, IMG submission 206713) | Soil microbial communities from Loxahatchee National Wildlife Refuge, Florida, United States - Lox_Sample_3.5 | ecosystem: Environmental > Terrestrial > Soil > Wetlands | place: USA: Florida... | reverse complement strand
GCTGACCGAGTGGCTCGCCAAGGTACTCGAACGCAGTCAGGGATGGGGACCGAATGGAGTGACCGGGGTTGCGATCGGCAACGGAGCCAGCAACATCATCTCCTCCTTCCGCGCCCACCTCGTCGATGCCGATATCGGAGTGACGTCGCTGTTTCTTGCCATGGAAGAAAAGAAGACCGGCCGCCTGCTGTTTCCGGTCACCAAATACGAAGGCAACCTTGCCGCCGGCACGCTCTACGCCTCGAACAATCTGATCAAGACCAATCCGAACGCCGTGCGCGAATTCGTGGCCGGCTGGGTCGACACGGTAAACTACATCCGCAGCCACAAGGCCGAAGCCGTTAAAATCGAAAGCGGCATTACCGGCTTTCCGGAAAGCGTGATGTCAAAGGATTACGATCTCACGATCGGCATGTTCAGCAAGGCCTGTGAGTTCGACCCGGAATCGCTTGCAACGCTCAAACGTTCGTTCACCGAACTCAAGCTGCTGCCGACGACCCCGGATATGTCGAAACTCTATACCAATGCGTTTCTGCCGAAATAGCGCACGATCCCGAAAAGCGGGCGCCGGTTTTCGGGAACAGATCATGCGCCAACAACAGATCGATCTCATTGCCGAGGCGTTCACTCGATCCGCAGGCCGATCGTTTTGAGGACCTGGCTGTAGCTCGCATCGTCGGCGCGCAACCGCGCCTGCAATTCATCCGGCGTCGTCGGATCAGGTTCTCCGGCGCCGGCTTTTTCCAGCCTCTGCGCGAATTGCGGCTGTGCGATCGCCTCGTTGGCCGCCTTGCGCAGCCGCGCGATAACCGCCGGCGGCGTACCTGCAGGGACTGAAACGACCTGCCAGATGATCACGTTATAATCGGGATAAAACTCGGAGATCGACGGCAGATCCGGAAACAGCGGCACGTGTTTGCGGCCGCTGACCGCGAGCGCGCGCAGCTTTCCGGACTGCACCAGCGGCGTGGCCGAGCCGCCGCCGAACATCGCCGCGACCTCGCCGCGCATCACGCCGATCGCTGCGGGTCCACCACCGCGATACGGCACGTGCGTCATTTGCAGCCCGGCCCGCTCCTTCAACAGCTCCATCGCCAGATGATGCTCGCTGCCGTTGCCGATCGATCCGTACAACAGCGGCGGCTTTGCGGCGCGCGCGTAGGCGATGAACTCCTTGAACGTTTTCGGCGGCAGAGAGGGATTTTCCGCCAGCAGCAATTCGTCCGACACGACGCTCGCGACCGGCGTCAGCTGCTTGAACGGATCGAACGGCATCTTCGTGTAGAGATGCGGGTTGACGGTGTAGAGCGAGCCCGACGACAGCAACAGCGTATAGCCGTCGGCGGCGCTGTGCAGCGCGACATCGCCGGCGACGTTGCCATTGGAGCCCGGCCGGTTCTCGACCACGATGGGCTGACCCAATAGGGGCGACATGAATTGCGCAAGCAGGCGGCCGACGAAATCGGCGGCGCCGCCGGGCGGAAACGCCACCAGGAGGCGCAGCGGCCGGTCCGGAAACGGCTGTGCGCGCGCCGGCGCGGCCAGCGCTGCGAACGTGACACAGAGACCAAGGAGAGCAGTCAACCGAACGAGCCGCCCCATACCGACCTCCCACAATGCCGATTGGATTTTTGCGAACATCGTAGTCAAGCATCGGGCGCGCGCAACCAACCGGCATGCGCCATGCTGGCGCAGACCGCCGGCGGCGTCATGCTCTCGGAGGTTTGAAAAGGCGGCGGTTTACTCGGCGGCACCGCGGAACGTGGCAGCGCCCTGCCCGTGCGCTTTGAGCGACCGGAACAGGTCGAAGGCGTCCTTGGGCTTCATGTTCTTGTGTACGACCGCGCCGACCGCCTCGATCATCGCCTTGGGTGCGTCGGACTGGAAAATGTTGCGGCCCATGTCGACGCCGGACGCCCCCTGCTGCACGGCGTTATACGCCATGGTGAGAGCTTCGAGTTCGGGCAGCTTCTTGCCGCCCGCCATCACGATCGGCACCGGGCAGGACGCGGTGATCGTCTCGAACCCTTCCTCGACATAATAGGTCTTCACGTATTGGGCGCCGAGTTCGGCGATGATCCGGCAGGCCAGCCGGAAATATTTGGCATCGCGCGCCATGGTCTTGCCAACCGCGGTGATGCCCATGACCGGAACGCCGGTGCGCAGGCCCGCATCGACAAGTTTGGTCATATTGTGCACCGAGCGCGTCTCGTGCTCGCCGCCGATGAACACCTGGATACCGACGCCGGCGGCGTTCAATCGCACTGCGTCGTCCATATCCATGGCGATCTGCTCGTCGGACAATTCTTCGCGCAGGATCGAAGGCCCGCCACTCGCGCGCAACACCATCGGCTTGCCGCACTCCGCCGGAATGAGGGTGCGCAGGATGCCGCGCGTGCAGAACAAGGCGTCGCAGGACGGCAGCAGCGGTACGATCGACAGGTCGATGCGCTCGAGGCCGGTGGTCGGGCCCTGAAAGTAGCCGTGGTCAATCGCCAGCATCACGGTACGGCCGGAAGCCGGATCGAACACCCGCGCCATGCGGTTCTTCATGCCCCAATCGAGCTGATGGCTGCCTTTGAGAAAAAAGCCCGGCGTCCGCTGCGGCTGATCGACGGCGTAGCGTTCTCCCTCTCGGTCGGCTTCCGGCATTGAGCACCTTCCTGAAAGACCGCGCGGAACTACGCCACGCGACATCGCAAAGCTATGCGCCATCCCCCTAACGCCAGCAAGACGACCGCTAACAGCAAGACCACGTGAGGCGGCAAGCACTTAGCGCCCCCTGCATTTGGCTGTCAGACCCTCTTGGCAATGTTCTTGTTTTGTTCTAGTATTGGAAGCCTGGAACGTACAGCGAACATTCTTGGGTTTTTCACAGCCGATGAACGAATCCGCTGACCTTACCGCGGCGCGCAACCGCGCCGCCATCATGGAGGAGCTGCGCCGCCTGATGCCAGGGGCGGAGGGATTACGCACAGCCCTGCCCTTCGGCCTTTTCGCCATTGATTCACACCTGCCCCAGGGCGGTCTCGCCTGCGGCGCCTTGCACGAAATCGTGCCGGGTGGCGAACGCGCCATCGCGGCGGCTTTCGGGTTCATCGCGGCGCTGCTCGCACGTCTGCCACGGACGCAGCGGCTTGTTTTCATCGTGCCGGGCTATGAGCAGCGCCACTATGGCCGGCTTTCCGGACATGGCTTGAATGCGCTCGGCTTCGATCCCGCCCGCCTGATCCTGGTCGAGACCGCGCACCGCACCCAAACCCTCTGGGCCATGGAAGAAGCGTTGCGGTCTGGCGCACCGGCCGCCGTCGCCGGCATCGTCGACAAGCTCGACCTGAAACTGAGCCAGCGGCTGCATCTCGCCGCCGCCGATTGCGGCCTGCCGCTCCTGCTCATCCGCCCGGCGCGCGATCTGGAATCGAGCGCAGCAGCAACACGCTGGCGCATCGGCACCGCGGAAGCCGCACGTGACCGCTTCGGCCTTATCACGCGCCCGAGGTGGCGTCTGCACCTCGAACGAGTCCGCAACGGACGGCCAGGCGAATGGGTAGTGGAGTACGATCATGTCGCGCATCGTTTCAGTTTGGCTGCCGCGCTGGCCGATCCTGCGCATGCTCGCAGCGCAAGCCAAAAAGCCGGCGAAGAAACCAACAGACAAGCCCATTGCGCCTGAAGCGCCGTTTGTCCTTACCGTTGCGGGATCGGGCGGCCCGCGCATCGCGGCTTTGAACGAGGCCGCCGAAGCCGCCGGCCTCGCTCCCGGCGAACCCTTGGCCGACGCGCGGGCAAAAGCGGAATTCCTGCAGGTGCGCGCCGTCGACACCGCCGCCGATGACGCGGCTTTGCGCCGGCTGGCGCTGTGGGCGACGCGCTACACGCCGACCGCCTCGCCCTATGACGAGGCTAACGGCGCCGACGGATTTTTCCTCGACATCGAAGGCTCGGCGCATCTGTTCGGCGGCGAGGCGCAGCTCATCGCCGATCTGACCGGCCGGCTGCGCAAATTCGGCCTGCCCTCGCGCGTCGCCGTTGCTTCAACGCCGGGCGCCGCCTGGGCGCTGTCGCGCTTTCATGCCGCGGCCTTGTTCGTTCTGCCGCCGCGGCAGGAAGCCGAAGCCCTGTCGTCGCTGCCGATCAAGGCGCTGCGGCTCGCAGCGGACACGCGCGCGGCCTTGCATCGGCTCGGCTTCAAAACCGTGGGCGCTCTGCTCGACAAGCCGCGCGCGCCATTTGCGGCGCGATTTCGCGCGGAATTGCTGCGCCGCATCGACCAGGCGCTGGGCCGCGTCGACGAGCCGCTGGTGCCCGTGGTCGCGCCGCCGGTCTATCACTCCCTGCGTTATCTGCTCGAACCGGTCGGCACGCAGGACGCCGTCGTCGCGCTGGCCCGCCGTCTGATGCAGACGCTTGCCCATGTACTGGCGCGCGATAACGCCGGTGCACGCGCGCTGCGGCTTTCACTCTACAACGTCGATGGCGCGGTGGAAGCGATCGACATCGCGCTGACCATGCCGGCGCGCGATGCCGATCATGTGGCGCGTCTCATCGCGCTCAAGCTCGAAGCGCTTGCGGCGATGCAGGACACTGGATTTGGCTTCGAAGCGGTCGGCCTTGCCGTGACGCGCGCCGAGCGCATGACGGCGCAACAGACCGAATTCACGGCCGCCGGAGATAGCGACCGCACGGAACGCTGTGCCGCGTTGATCGATGCGCTGCGCCAGCGTCTCGGACCGGCGAGCGTGCGGCGCTTTGAACCTGTCGCCAGCCATATTCCCGAACAGGCTGAATTGCTGACGCCTGCTATTGGCGACACGACGGCATGGCCGGCAGCGGACGGAAAAATGCGCCCGCTGCTCATGCTGCCCAAGGCCGAGCCGGCCGAGGTCACCGCGCTCGTCCCCGAGGGGCCGCCACGGCGTTTTTGCTGGCGTGGCGTGAGCTACGACGTTGCCGGCGCGCAAGGCCCGGAACGCATCGGCGCCGAATGGTGGCGCGCGCCTCCTGAAGTCTGCGCAAGCGAACGGCAGGCCGCGCTGACGCGCGACTACTTTGTCGTCGAGGATGCCGGGGGTCATCGCTTCTGGCTGTTCCGCGAAGGGCTTTACGGCCGCGAGACCGCGGCGGCGCGCTGGTTCGTGCACGGACTGTTTGCGTGAGTGTCATTTCGGATTGCCGCCTAAAGCGGCAAGTCGCGTCGCTCGGCCCCGGAATGACGATGGGAAATAAAGATGAACCGCTACGCCGAACTCGCCGTGACCACGAATTTTTCCTTCCTGCGCGGGGCCTCGCATGCGGAGGAACTGGTCGCCATGGCCGACGAACTCGGCCTTGCCGCCATCGGCGTCACCGACCGCAATTCCTTTGCCGGCGTGGTGCGCGCTTACGACGAAGCGCGCAAACGAAGGATCAAGCTCCTGGTCGGCGTGCGGCTTGTCACCGTCGACGGTTTCGAGGTGCTGGCCTATCCGACGGACCGCCTCGCCTATGGACGGCTCTGCCGCTTGCTCTCGACCGGCAATCTGAAAACCAAAAAAGGCGAATGCCATCTGACCTTCGAAGAGATTCTCGCTGCCGGCACCGGGCAGGTGTTCATCGCCGTGCCGCCGCATAATGTTCACCGTCATCCTGAGGTGCGAGCGAAGCGAGCCTCGAAGGACGACGGCCCGGGCGCCTCGGCCGACATCCTTCGAGGCCCGCGCTTCGCGCGGGCACCTCAGGATGACGGAAGTTTTATCTCCCGCCTCTCAGCCCTCGCCCGCGCCGCGCCCGGCCGCACGTTTCTGGCCGGCACCCATTATCATTGCGGCGACGAACCGCGCCGGCTCGGGCTGCTCGCCGAACTTGGCGAGCGCGCCAATGCGCCGCTGGTTGCCGTCAATGACGTGCTTTATCACGCGCCGGAACGCCGGCCGCTGGCCGACATCGTCACCTGCATCCGCGAGAAGTGCACGCTTGCTGAGGCGGGCTTCCGCCTTTCCATCAACGCCGAACGGCACCTCAAATCGCCGGCGGAAATGGCGCGGCTGTTCAAGGATTTTCCCGACGCCATCGCCCGCACCCTCGATATCGCCAAGGCCTGCAATTTCTCGCTTGACGAACTGCACTATGAATATCCCGACGAGCCCGTTCCGCCGGGCAAGACGGCGCAGCAGCATCTCGAAGATCTGACCTGGGCCGGCGCGCAGAAACGCTACCCGAAGCACCGATATCCGCAAGGCGTTCCAGACCACATCAAAGCGCGGCTTGGCGACGAGCTCGCGCTTATCGCCAAGCTCGGCTACGCGCAGTATTTCCTCACCGTCCATGACGTCGTCGCCTACGCGCGCGACGAAAAGCAGATTCTCTGCCAGGGCCGCGGTTCGGCGGCGAACAGCGCGGTGTGCTTTTGCCTTGGCGTCACCGAGGTCGACCCCGACAAGACCCAGCTGCTGTTCGCCCGCTTCATCTCCGAAAATCGTGGCGAGCCGCCCGACATCGACGTCGATTTCGAGCATGAGCGGCGCGAGGAGGTAATCCAGTACATCTATAGGCGCTACGGCCGCCATCGCGCCGCGATCTGCTCGACCGTAGTGCATTACCGCTCGCGCCGCGCCATCCGCGAGGTCGGCAAGGTTCTGGGACTGACGGAGGACATCACCGCAGCCCTTGCCAAGACCGTGTGGGGCTATGGCGACGGCTTGCCCGACGACCACATTCGTCAGGCCGGCCTCGATCCGGCCAATCCGGCGATCCGCCAGGCGATTGCGCTGACCAACGAACTGCTCGGCTTTCCGCGCCACCTGTCCCAGCATGTCGGCGGCTTCGTGCTGACGCGCGGGCCGCTCGACGAGACGGTACCGATCGGCAATGCCGCCATGGCCGAGCGCACCTTCATCGAATGGGACAAGGACGACATCGACACGCTCGGCCTGATGAAAGTCGATGTGCTGGCGCTCGGCATGCTGAGCTGCCTGCGCCGCTGCCTCGATCTCTTGAAAGCCCATTACGGCAAGGACTATTCGCTGGCCACGCTGCCGCAGGACGACCCGGCAGTCTACGCGATGTTGTCACGCGCGGATTCCATCGGCGTGTTCCAGGTCGAGAGCCGGGCGCAGATGTCGATGCTGCCGCGGCTAAAGCCGAACCGCTTCTACGATCTGGTCATTGAGGTCGCGATCGTGCGGCCGGGGCCGATCCAGGGCGACATGGTGCACCCGTATCTGCGCCGGCGCGACGGCATCGACCCGGAGCATTACCCCTCTCCTGCCCCGGAGCATGGGCCGAAGAACGAATTGGAGAACGTCCTCAAACGAACTCTCGGCGTGCCGCTGTTTCAGGAACAGGCGATGCAGATCGCGATTACGGCGGCGAAATTCACGCCTGACGAAGCCGACGGGCTGCGCCGCGCCATGGCGACCTTCCGCCATACCGGAAAGGTCCATCTGTTTCGCGACAAGTTTATCGGCGGCATGACCGCGCGCGGCTATGACCGCGAATTTGCCGAGCATTGCTTCGGCCAGATCGAAGGGTTCGGCGAATACGGTTTTCCGGAAAGCCACGCGGCGAGTTTCGCGCTGCTGGTCTACGCCTCCTCTTTCATCAAGTGCCACTATCCGAACGTGTTCTGCGCCGCCATTCTCAACAGCCAGCCGATGGGCTTTTATCAGCCGGCACAGCTCGTGCGTGACGCACGCGCACACGGCATCGAAATCCGCGAAGCTGATGTCAATTTCAGTGAATGGGATTGCACGCTCGAGCCGGGCACCGACGGCACGCATGCCGTCCGCCTCGGTTTCCGCCTCATCCAGGGCTTGAGCGAAGACGAACTGAAAGACCTCGTCGCCGCGCGCGGCAACGGCTTTGCGTCGATCGAGCGGCTCGCCGCAACGGCCGGCGTCTCGCGCTTCACCATCGAACGGCTGGCCGAGGCGGATGCGTTCCGTTCGCTGGGCCTCGATCGCCGTGCCGCGTTGTGGGCGGCACGCCGGCTCGATGTGATCGGTGCGCGCGTGACGCGGCGAACCCCCACCCTTCCCTCCCCCGCAGGCGGGGGAGGGTCAGGAAGGGGGAATGACGCGCTGCCACTGCTCACACCGCATCTGAGCGACGAGCTTTTTCCGGAAGACGCCGTCGCGCTGCCGGCCATGGCGCTCTCCGAACATGTCGTCGAGGATTACGTGGCGACCGGGCTGTCGCTGAAGGCGCACCCGGTGCGGTTTTTCCGCGACTGCCTCGACGCGCTCGGCGCCGTTCGCAATGCGGATCTCAAGAACGAGGCGCTGCGGCAGGATTGCAAACTCACCGTCGCCGGCCTGGTGCTGGTGCGGCAGCGCCCGGGCACGTCGAAAGGCGTCGTCTTCATGACGCTCGAAGACGAAAACGACATCGCCAATATCATCGTCTGGCCGAAAGTCTTTGCCCAAAACCGCCGCACGGTGATGACGGCGCGTTTTCTCGCCGTGCGCGGCAGGCTGCAGCGCGCCGGCCTCGTCATTCACGTGGTCGCCGAAAGCTTCGTCGACCTGTCCACACAATTGCCGTGGCTGCGCGAGGGTGGCGATCTGTTTTCGCCGAAGCTTTCCGGCGGCCCGCGGCCGGCGGAGTCTCCCCTGCCGCTGCGCAGCCGCGACTTCCATTGACCGGAGTCCGACAAGGAGGCTCACCATGTGCGGCCGCGCCAAACTTCCCGACGACGTTTCCGAGATCAAGCTCGACCTGAAAATCGATTTCGACGAAATCGATCATTATCGGCCGCGCTGGAACGCCGCTCCGACTACGCAGCTTCCCGTCGTGGTCTCCAGCAACGGCAAGCGTATTCTCACTGCGATGCGCTGGGGGCTCGTGCCATCCTGGGCCAAGGACATCAAAATCGGCCACTCAACCTTTAATGCCCGCGCCGAAGGCATCGACACGCGTCCCGCCTTCCGCGGCGCCTGGAAGGCGCGCCGCCGCTGCCTCGTCGTCGCCGATGGCTATTACGAGTGGCGCGCCGCGGATAAACAACCTTTCGCCGTGGCGCTTGGTAATCGCGGGCCGATGACCTTTGCCGGCCTGTGGGATCTCTGGCGCGACCCTGCGGCTGCTGAGGCCAAGCCGCTGAAATCGTTCGCCATCGTCACGACACCGGCCAATACGCTGCTTCGCTCCCTGCACGACCGGATGCCAGTCCTGATTGCACCGGACAACTGGGCCGCGTGGCTAGGCGAAACCGAGGCGACCGAGCCCGAACTGAAGGCGCTGCTCAGACCTTATCCGGATAGTGCGATGGCGTTCTGGCCGGTCGACCGAAAAGTGGGCAACGTCAAGAACGATGGTCCGGATTTATTCTCTCCACTTTGTGAATTACCCCTGATGGGCAGGGTTATTGGGAAAACCTTCTGATTGCCGTGCGCACCCCGGTTAAAACGTCACATGACAGTTGCACGGCCGACCGCCGACCTATATCGTCCCTCACCTGCGGAATGCAGGGTTCCTCGCAGTGCGCGCTGCGGCGCGATCGGGGAAACCGGTTAGGCCCGCGACACCGCGTCGCCGCGGAAACGATTGGCAAGTGCGATAGTTGCGATCGTAATGTGGGCAAAGACCTTCAACACTAACGGCCCCGAAGACGGCCGGGAGGAAATTGTGCAGCCTTCCACGAGCCTTCTCCGCGACCTTGTGCGCAAGAAGGATTTTTACGCCGGTGGCCTGATGGTTCTCATCGGCCTCGGCATTGCCCTTAAGGGCTTCACCTATCGGCTCGGCAGTCTCATGCATATGGGGCCCGGCTTCATGCCGACCGCCCTTGGTGTGCTGCTCGTCATTCTGGGAATTGCCATTGCCGCCACGGCGCTGGCGCCTCCCGAGGAAGGCAGCGAAGAGAGCCAGAGCATTTTGCCCGAAAATCCACAATGGTGGGCGTGGTTCTGTATCCTGATGAGCCCGGTACTGTTCGTCGTATTCGGGCGATACTTCGGCATGGCTCCAGGAACCTTCGCATGCGTATTCATCGCCGCGCTCGGCGACCGTAATGCGACCTGGAAGAGTACGATAATTCTATCGACCGTGGTGACTGTGTTCGGCGTGGCACTTTTCTCCTACTTCCTGCAAGTGCCGATGCCGATCCTCACTTGGGGGGGCGGCCTGTGATAGATACTGCAATCACGGACCTTTTGTACGGCTTCACCGTCGCGCTTGAGCCACACAATTTGATGTGGTGCTTCGTCGGCGTGCTGGTCGGCAATATGGTCGGCGTGCTGCCGGGCATGGGCCCGCTGGCAACCATCTCGATCCTTTTGCCGCTCACCTTCGGCATGAAGGCGGTGCCGGCCATTCTGATGCTGGCAGGCATTCTCTATGGCGGGCAATACGGCGGCGCGATCTGCTCGATCCTGCTCAATTTGCCGTGTCATCCACCACACGCCGTGACCTGTTTGGACGGCTACCCGATGACCAAGCAGGGGCGCGGGGGGGTGGCCCTCGGCGTCACTGTGATCGCTTCGTTTATCGGGGCGTCGTGGGGCATCACCGAGATGATCTTCCTGTCGCCGCTCCTGGTGAGGGCGGCGCTGCAATTTGGACCCGCCGAGGTCTGCTCGCTGATGCTGCTCGGCCTGTTGGCCGGATCGACGCTGGCACGCGGTTCACCGCTCAAGGGCGTATGCATGACGGTGCTCGGGCTGTTCCTCGGCTCGGTCGGCACCGATCTTGAAACCGGCTCGGAACGCTTCACATTTGGGATGACCGAACTCGACGACGGCGTCGAACTGATTGCGCTCGCGCTCGGCCTCTTCGGCGTGGCGGAGTTCATGAGCAGCGTCAATCAGATGTCGCCTATCAATATGGCGTATACCAACGTGCGCCTGCGCGACATGCGGCCGACGATGGCTGATCTGAAACGGGCGTTCTTCCCGATGTGCCGCGGCACGATCGTAGGCAGCCTGTGTTCGCTTATTCCCGGCACCGGCCCGACCATTGCGTCGTTCGTCGCCTACGCCGCCGAGAAGAAGGTATCGAGGACGCCGGAGAAATTCGGCACCGGCATGATCGAGGGCGTGGTCTGCCCCGAAACCGCGACGCATTCGTCGATTCAGGGCGACTTCATTCCCACCATGAGCCTCGGCATCCCGGGCGACGCCGTGATGGCGCTGCTGCTCGGCGCGCTGATGATTCAAGGCATCGTGCCGGGCCCGCAGCTGATCTCGCAGCACCCCGACATCTTCTGGGGCTTGGTGGCGAGCTTCTGGATCGGCAACATCATTCTCGTCATCTTGAACGTGCCGCTGATCGGCATCTGGTGCAAGATGCTGGCGATTCCGTATCGCTTCCTTTACCCGAGCGCGATGTTCTTCGTCTGCATCGGCGTCTATGCCGCCAACAACGATTTCTTCCAGGTCGGCGAGGTCGTGGTGCTCGGCATGCTGGGCTATATCCTGCTGCGGCTGGGCTTCCATCCGGCACCGGTCGTTCTCGGCTTCGTGCTCGGACCGCGCTTCGAAGAGAACTTCCGCCGCGCCATGCTGATCGCGCGCGGCGATATCACGGTGTTCGTCACCCGTCCCATCAGCGCGGTGTTCGTCGCCTTGTGCGTCCTTCTGCTGGCGACGCAGCTTTACTTCCGGCTGAGGGGTCCCAAGATCAAACCCGTTGCGGCCGAGGGCGAAGGCTCACCGCCGATATCGCCGCAAATGTCGCCGCAGCGGATCCCGGTTACGCCGGCCGAATAATCCTGGCTCCGGCCAGATCATCTTCCGAAATTCCAAGCGCGGCTTCAGGCCGCGCTTGGCGCGTTTTTGCTTCCCAACCCGCGCTCGAGCACGCGCGCCAGCCGGTCGGAGAACGAGCGCGCATCGGCCGGGCGTTCGCCGTCCAGCACCCTCGCCTCGTCGAATAGAAGATGTGCCGCATCTTCCTTGAAGGCGCGTTCGTTCTCGCCGAGCGCCGCAAGCGCCGTGACCAGCGCGTGCCGCGGATTGACTTCGAGAATCGGCTTCGCGGCCGTAGACAGCCTCCCGGCACTGGCCAGTATTTTTTCCAACGCACGGTCGGGACCGCTGTCCGGCGCCACCAGACACACGGCGCTGTCGGTCAGCCGGTCGGACACACGCACGTCGGACACCGCATCGCCCAGCGTCGATTTCACAAATGCGACAAATATTTTGACCGCAGGCGCGGCCTCAGCCTGCACGTCGTCCTTGGCGTCGGTCCGCGCGATCGACGCCAGATCCGCCGCGCCTTGCGTCACCGACTTGAACGGCTTGCCTTCAAATGAGACCCCGGGCATCACCCAGAACGAGTCGACCGGGTCGGGCAACAGCAGGACTTCGACGCCACGGGCACGGAAGCCTTCGAGTTGCGGCGACGATTTGAGCCGATCGAGATCGTCGCCGGCAAGATAGTAGATAGCGGTCTGATTGGGTTTGAGCGCGGCGACATAGTCCTTCAGGCTGCGCCACCCATCGCCCGATGCGGTAGTCCTAAAGCGCGCCAGCGCCAGCAACGCGTCGCGGCGCTCGAAATCCTCGTAAATGCCCTCTTTGAGCACCGCGCCGAATGTCTCCCAGATTCTGGTGTAGGCAACCGGCTCCTTTTCGGCTGTGCGTTCGAGCTCCGACAGGACGCGGCTGGTCGCGCCCTTCCTGATGGCGGCAAGCAGCGGGCTTTCCTGAATCTTCTCGCGCGACACGTTGAGCGGCAGGTCGGCGCTGTCGACCAGCCCGCGCACGAAGCGCAGATAGCGCGGCAGAATGTCGGCATCGTCGGTGATAAAGACGCGCTTGACGTAAAGCTTGATGCGGCCCTTGCGATCGGGATCGAACAGGTCGAACGGCCGCGAGCCCGGAACAAAAAACAGCGTGGTGTAATCCTGGCGGCCCTCGGCGCGGAAATGCACTGTCAGCGCCGGATCGTCGAATTGGCCGGCGATGCTGCGATAGAAGTCGGTGTAGTCCCCCGTCGTGATCTCGGCCTTCGGTTTCGTCCACAAGGCGGCGCCATCAGTAATCTCAGCCGGCGCGGCATCGGGCTTGTCGACGATCGAGATTGGCACCGGCACGTGGCCGGATTGCGCCTTGACCAGTCGCTCGAGGGTGTGCCGCTCGGTGTAGGTCTTGGCATCGTCGGTCAAGTGAAGAACAACGCGGGTGCCCCGCGGCATCGCATCGGCCGGCAGCGGGGTGACCGAAAATGTCCCCTGCCCGTCCGAGGACCACAGCCAGCACGCATCCGTTCCGGCCCGGTGCGACAGCACGTCGACCCGGTCCGCCACCATGAAGGCCGAATAGAAGCCGACGCCAAAACGCCCGATCAGGGCGTTGTCTTCACTGGCGGCTTCACTGCCGCCGGCCGCCGCCATGCGGTCGAGAAACGCCTTGGTGCCGGATCGCGCGATCGTGCCGAGCGCCTCGACCATCTCCTCACGTGACATGCCGATGCCGTTATCCTCGACCGTCAACAGCTTCTTGTCGGCGTCGACGAGGAGCGTGATGCGCGGCTTGGCCTCGTCGCCCAGCAGGGCCGGTGCGGCGATCGCTTCGTAGCGCAGCCGCTCGCAGGCGTCCGCCGCATTGGCGATCAGTTCGCGCAGGAAGACCGACTTGTCGGAGTAAACCGAGTGCACCATCAGCTGTAGAAGCTTGGCGACATCGGCCTCGAATGGGCGGCTTTCGGCTCTGTTTTCCTCGGTCATCGTCACGGCGGCTCCCCGGGGCGGATTTTGTTGGTGTCCAGATGGAGGCAAACCGCCGCCGATTCAAGATTTGAAGGCGGCGTCCCGCCAAGCCCGACGCTCGCCCTATACCGGCACCCGCACCGTCGCCCGCAGGCCGCCCAGCGGGGAATCGCCGAGCGTGATGTCGCCGCCATGCGAGCGCGCGATGTCGCGGGCGATGGCAAGGCCGAGGCCGGTGCCGCCCTGGTCCTGATTGCGCGCGTCGTCGAGCCGCAGGAACGGCTTGAACACTTCTTCCCGCAGCTTGACGGGAATGCCCGGTCCATCGTCGTCGACCGCCACCGTGAGCCAGCGGTGATCGCGGTGCGCCGTAACCGCCACAGTCGAGGCAAAGCGCACGGCGTTGGAAACCAGATTGCCGATACAGCGCTTGAACGCCGCCGGCCGCACGGTCACCTCGGGCCGGCCGGTAAAAGCAACGTTGACGTGATGGCCGTTGCGCTCCATGTCGGCTCTCAGTTCATCGAGCAGTGCGGCCATATCGGTCGGTGCGGACTGCTCGCCCGTGTCGCCACGCGCGAACGACAGGTAGGCCTCGAGCATGGCCGCCATCTCGTCCACGTCCTTCTTGATCGCATCAATCTCCGGACTGTCGCCGAGCAGCGCCAATTCCAGCTTGAAGCGCGTGAGCACCGTGCGC
>Ga0335081_10011494_pt1 | contig 14330 bp, 15 predicted proteins | sample Lox_Sample_35_FD_206713 | JGI IMG/M metagenome (GOLD analysis project Ga0335081, IMG submission 206713) | Soil microbial communities from Loxahatchee National Wildlife Refuge, Florida, United States - Lox_Sample_3.5 | ecosystem: Environmental > Terrestrial > Soil > Wetlands | place: USA... | reverse complement strand
AACCGGATGTCCCGTCGGGATAGCCGTCACATGTAAATGTGAGCTGGTGCCCCTGAGTATGCCAAGACGCCTCCACGGTCGCTTGTACCGGGCTAGGCAGCCCGTCGGGATACCCGATAACATCGCAGGCCTGCGGTTGTAAACCCGTCAGCAAGTTAAGCGAACCGAGACGGCCTTGCACGTCTGCGCCGACTTTCAGGAAGCAGAAGTCGTCGTCAACGCTCTGGTCTGCCTGCCAGGCGGAATCGGTGTATTGGTGTATGCCTCATGAACTTGCCACAGATCGTGCGGTGCCTGTCCGTTCGCATAACCGGGAGCGAATATGATGCTGGAGGCACTCCGGCCGCTGAGAATGTGGGCTGCCGACATGAGCATGTTGCCGTGCCCGCTCGCCACGACGAAGGCAGTAGCAAAATGCGTGGTCGGCTGCCCATTATTCGAGTCGAACAGGGCGCCGATGTAGGGTACGCCTCCGAATTGCGTAGCGGAGCATCCGCTCATGGCGCCGGCCTTTCCGGTATTGAGCCGTCACCTGGACTGTACTCACGTTAGCGGCTGCCAAGCACGCGGGCAATGAGGCGATCTCAGCGAATCCCGCCCGGTGCAGCCGGGTTCAGCTACCGCCCGCTTCCGCCCGCGCCCGGGAGCAACTTCGCTTTACGACGATCAGACCCTCTGCCAGGAGGCGCGTATTGCGCTCTCCGGCCTGGTCGTCCCATGCTGAGAGCGTGGATGTCAGCGGCAAGCTGCAGATAAAGCCTGGTCAATCGGTAGCACTGCTGAACCCGCCGCCCGGCATGACACTGCCGGGCGCGCAGGCAGCGGCTACCGCCGCGGATGCCGATGCGCTGATCGCCTTCGTGGTCCGGGAGCAAGACCTGGGCGCGGCAGAGCAGGCGGTGGCCGCGGCGCGCGCAGGTCGGCTGGCGTGGATCAGCTACCCAAGGGCGGCCAGCTCGGGACAGACCTCAATCGCGACCGGCTGGTCGCGGCCCTGGCCGCCCACGACGTGCAGCCTGTCCGCCAGGTGTCCATCGACGACACCTGGTCCGCGTTGCGTTTCCGCCCCGGGAACCGGTAACGCCCGACACCGCCGGCCACGGCCCGCCGGCCACGGCCGCCTGCCCGGTGCGCGTGCCGACCCGCTGGCCCCGACGAACCGGCGGCCAAGAGCGTGGGTCAACCAGCCGGCAAGGATCCGCCAGCTAACAGCTCACGGCAGAACCGAGTATTGCCGCGGACTCGCTGTCGGCCGAGTTAATTCGTCGCCGCGACGCCGCCGGGCTGCGAGTGGATTGGTTGCCGTGCATGGGCACGGCCGGGACTGCCTGCGGCCGATCCGGGTAGATTCAGGCGATGAAGAAGCTCTTTGAGATCCTGATCTGCTTTCTGCACCCTCTTGCCGTTGTCCTGATGTGGATCGATCTGGCCGCCGACCGTCCGGACCTGGGGCCGGGCGGCAAGCTAGCGTGGGGGATCCTGGGCCTTATCCCGCTGGTGCCGTTCCTGTACGTGCTTACTGGCGGCGACCTGTGGTGAACCGGCGGTGCCACGGCCCGCTGGCGGGGTCGAGCCCGCGCAAATCGGTCAGCCAGAAGGCTGCATGTCAAGCCGGGGCCGCCGTTGCCCAGGATCCGCGGCAGAGCCCGACGCCGTCGTCCGCGCCGTCGGCCCAGAACAGCGGCGAGCGCGGTGATGAGGCCATCGACCTTGCCCTCAAGGCCAGCCAGCGATGCTCTCCGTGGCCGCGGCCGACCGCTTGATGAGCGCGTCGAACGCCGGATCGGGCTCGGTCCCTAGCTCCCGCAAGCTGCTCAGACAGGCACAGAGAACGGGCGCGGCCGACTGATACCTTGACGTGTCCGCCCTGCGGCCTGGCCGATCAGGGCCTGATCAACGCCGAACGTCGGTCAGTGATCGTCGCCGGCGGGCGAGACGGGCAGGCGTGCGGTGATCGTGGTGCCCTCGCTGGGGGCAGACCGGACCTCCAGCCGGCCGCCGAGCGCGGCGAGCCGGTCGGCCATGTTCTTCTGGCCCGAGCCCATCGGGGTGTGACGGGCGTCGTAGCCGGTTCCGTCGTCGGACACGGTGAAACTCAAGGTCCCGTTGACTGCCCGCAGACAGATGCGAGCCTGGGTGGCGTGGGCGTACTTGGCAATGTTCTGCAGTGCCTCCAGGCAGCAGAAGTACACGGCCGCCTCGGTGTCCTGCGGGTAGCGCCCGATCCCGTCGGCCTCCACCGTCACCGGCACCGTCGACTTGGCCGCCTGGGAGTTCAGTGCTGCCGCCAGTCCCAGGTCGGCCAGCATCGGCGGGTAGATACCGTGGGCGAGGTCGCGCAGGTTGGCCAGCGCTCCGGCGGCGTCCGCCTGCAGGTCGCCGAAGACCTGCTTGGCCTGCTCCAGGTCCTGGGCGGTCGCCCCGGCGAGCCGCAATTTGATGGCCAGTGCCACCAGGTCCTGTTGCGCTCCGTCGTGGATGTTGCGTTCCAGCCGTCGCCGCGCCTCGTCCTGGGCGGCCACGAGCCGCTGCCGGGACGCCCGCAGATCCTCGATCAGGCTGGCGTTCGACAGCACCAGGCCCGCCTGCGAGGCCACGTCGGTGACGAGCTGCTGGCCGGCCAGGCGCAGCGGCTCCCCCCGGGGCATCCGGATCGAGATCGCGCCCAGCAGCTCGCCTTGGTGCACGACCGGGACACTCAGGTCGGCGTCGGGCAGGGCCGGCATCTCGTCGCCGTCGGCGGGCAGCGCGGCCTTGTCTGGGCGGCCGCCAGAAAATGCCTCGGGGCGCAGTTCGCCGCTCACCCGCAGCCACACCACGGCACGTTCGGCGCCGGTCCCCGCCGCGAGGATCTGCGCCATGTGGGGCAGCACGTCCTGGCTGGCATAGGTGCCGCCGATGCGCCGGGCGAAGTCGGAGAGCACCTGGTACGGCGTGGCCCGCCGGCCGTAGACGACGCGGTTCGCCAGCCGCTCGGCCCGCTGCCGGGCCGGCTGGAACGCGACCGCGACCACCGCGGCCGCCAGCGCCGACAGCAGCGCGCTGCGGCGGTTGCCGACCAGCGTCCCGACGCCCGCGACCAGGCCGACGTAGACAACGGTGATGAACGCGGCCAGCGTCCCGAACAAGACGGCCTTGCTGATCACGACGTCGATGTCATAGAGCCGGTACTTCAAGATCGCGATGGCGACGGCTGCGTAGAGACAGAGGAACGCCAGGTTCGTCAGGAGCCCGGTGACCAGCAGATTCGTCAGGAACCACGGGATGAGCGTGGCGACCAGGAGCAGGGCCGCCGCTGCGAACCACTTCAGCTGCAGCCGCTCCTCACCCGACGACCGGGCGAACCGCATGACCAGCGCCGCGACGCTGGCCACCAGCGCGGCAACCATGAGGGCGTACGTCGCGGTCACGTCGGGCGGGCTCGGTGACAGGGTGACGGTACGGAACGGGTCACGCCAGAAGCGGGTCGCGTTCACCAGCTGATCAACGGCGGCTATCGTGAACGCTCCCCCGACGGCCCACGTGGCCGCCTGCCACCGCCGGGTGCGCGGCCGCCCCGTCGGGAAGAGCAAGAACACCAGCGCGAACATGGCGAAGGGGATCACCCAGGTCCAGTTGTAAAGCCACGCGACCGCCCGGCCCGCCGGCAGGGACCCGGGCGCCGCGACCAGGGCATGCAGCGCGTACGCATTCGAGAAGCTGCTCAGCCCCAGCGCCAGGCCCGCGGCCAGGAACAGCCAGCCGATGCGGTTCGCGGGCCGCCGGGACGTCAGAACGAATCCCACGACGGGAACCGCCAGGTTCGCCACCTGCCCGAAGATGTCGGAGAAATCCCAGCCCGTCAGGTCGGCCGGCACCCGATGCCGGTTCACGTACGCCAGGGCGAGCCCCGCGGCTGTCAGCGCGACCGACACCGCCGCGATGCAGCCGGCCGCCCACCGGGCGGTCAGGACCTTCATCCCACCCCCCGGGGAACGGTTCTGCCTCCTCAGGGCGCCGCGCTCCATCGGCCACCTCGCCTGCCGCGCCCGCTACGAGCGCGCCGGGCGCGAACCGTGACGACGACCCCTTGTACCACACCATCGCATACCTCCGCTTAGCGTCACAGGGCGTGCCCTCCGGCTGCGGCGTGGCCTGGCGATGAGGCCCAGGGCAGGGCTGCGGGACCTTAGTACTGGAGGGCCGCCCGGTGCGACCGCTCGGGCATGGCGGCGCCGTCGACGGCCGGCGCGGCGTCGATCACCGCACCGCCATCGGCGACGCGGGCGCCGATCCCGATCCGGGCAACGTCGACCTGGCCGCGCTCGCGGGCGCGTGCGCCGACGATGACGGCGTGCCGGCCCCGGCGAACCGGGTCGCGAGCGTGCGCCCGATGACGCCCGAGCCGACGGCGACCTTCGCGGACCGCACGGCAGTTCCTCCCGGTGCTCAACGGAGCGTACGCCATCGCGGACGACTGGGCGCAATCATCAGCCGGCTGGACCTCCTGCGAGCGATCATCGCCGAGGCGCAGGAAGCCGTTTTCGCCGAGCAGGGGATCAGCGCGGCCGTGCCCGGCCGGCGCGCCCTGCGCCGCGATCCGCCGGCGGCCGCCGCGCGGCCGGTTTCTCGCGGCGGGCACGCGGGTAGGACTGCGCCGCCCGGCACACACGAGGGGCGCGTCATGGACATGAAACTGGAAGTCGTTCCCATCCCGGTGCGCGATGTCGACGCCGCGAAGGACTTCTACGGCCGCCAGGTCGGCTTCGGCCTCGACCACGACGTGCGGCCCAACGAGAACATGCGGGTCGTGCAGATGACGCCACCCGGCTCGGCCTGCTCCGTGGTGATCGGCGAGGGCCTGCCGCTGGGCGAGCCCGGGTCGGTCAAGGGTGTCCAGCTCGTCGTCGAAGACCTGGACGCCGTCCGCGGCGAGCTCGCCGGCCGGGGCGTGGGCATCACCGAGGTGCAGCAGATGGGACCCGAAGGCACGCCGGGCTCGCGTTACTGCTTCTTCGCAGACCCCGACGGGAACATGTGGGCGATCCAGGAGTACAAGCACGCGTAGGCACCGCCGGCCGGGGAGTTCGCGGGTCAGTCCTCATCCGGGCCCAGGTTCCTGAAGGTGACAGGGCTCGGCGAGCGCGAGATGCCGAGGGATTACAGGGCCGGCAATCCAGGTGCAACTGCCATGGGTTACCGGCGGTGGAAATCCAGTTAAAATCCAGATGAACAAACCGTGTACGCCGGTTGGCTTCCCACCTCCCAGCAGCCCTGGGTCCGGTGACCTGACGGGCTGCGATCAAGTCGGCGCGGTGCGTTCTGTGGATCGTCAATCGAGGGGAGGGTAGCGGTGCCGCACGGCAATGCGCGCGCCGGCCGTAACCGGGACCAGCGCCGCGCCCGCATCACGGCCATCGCCAACGAGGCGGCCCGGCACGAGGGTGGCCAGCCGGGGTACGGCTGGACGGTGGTATTGCGGCGCCAGCCGGCCGCCGCCGCCGCTAGCGGGGTGCCAGGCGGTTACCTCGATGCGTTCGAGCTCATCTGCTGCGAATGCGGTGACGATCCCGACCGCGGTTACCGCGAGGTCTCGCCCGCGTTGCAGCGGATCCGCGGACCGTATCCGATCGCGGCGGGCATCGCCGCGTATGAGAAGCACGTACAGCACCACAGGCAGCACGCGACCCATCCCGGGGAAAAATCCGCAGCCTGGGGGAGCCCGTGAGCAAGGCCCGCGCCGGCGGGCGGTTCTGCGATCGTCAGGAGCAAGGACGTGGCCACCGCCATCCGTGATATCGAGCGGACATACGATCCCGCCGCGGCCGGGGCGGCCGTCTCGGATGCGGTGAGGAGCATGACCGGGGTGGCGGGAGTCGCGGCCGTCGCACAGCAAACCGGGCAGACCCTCGATGCGCTCTACTACGACACCGCGGATCTCCGGCTGCTCCGTGCCGGCATCACGCTGCGGCGGCGCGCGGGCGGCGAGGACGCGGGCTGGTGCCTGAAACTGCCCGGCTGCTCAGGGGGGGACGAGATACTCCGCCCGCTGGGCAGCCGGGCCCGCGCACCGGAGGCCCGCGCACCGGAGGCCCGCACGCTGGCTTCCGGGCAGGCTGGGCAGCCCGCGGTGCCAAAGGAACTCGCGGCCTTGGTCCGGGCCTGGGCCCGGGGCGAGGGGCTGGAACCGGTCCTGCACCTACGGACCACCCGGGGTTTGCTCCGGCTGCTCGACGGCGCTGGCCGGCCGCTCGCCGAGGTCATGTCCGACCACGTGTCGGCCGAGCCGGCGGGCGGCTCCGCAGCAACGTCATGGGACGAGATCGAGGCCGCGCTGGTGAACGGCCACCGCGGACTGCTGAAGGCGATCGACACCCGCCTGCGGCAGGCCGGGGCGCGGCGGGTCGCCACGACAGGACTGGAGCGGACGCTCGGCAGCATGCTGCCCGCCGCCGAGGCCCCGGGGGTACCGGCGCTGACGGAACGCTCGCCCGCGGGCGAGGTGGTGCTCGCCTACGTGCGGCAGCAGGTGCTCGCCATCTTGCGCTGCGACCCGCTGGTCCGCCGTGATGAGCCAGACGCCGTGCACCAGATGCGGGTTGCGACCCGCCGAGCCCGCAGCGCGCTGCAGGCCTTCGGCCAGATCGTCGGCCGTGAGGCGACCCGGCCGCTGTGTGACGAGCTTAAGTGGCTCGCAGCGACGCTCGGGCACGCCCGCGACGCCGAGGTGCTGCTGGCCCGGTTGACCGCTGAGCTCGCCGCCATCCCCGCCGCCCTCGTCGTGGGGCCGGTCAAGGCCCGGATCACCGGTCACTTCTCCGCGGAGCTCGCGCAGGCAGGCAAGGCCGCCCTGCGTGCGCTCAACGGGCAGCGCTATCTGAAGCTGCTCGATGAGCTGGACCGCATGCTCGCCGACCCGCCGCTGACGCCACAAGCCCGGCGCGCGGCAGGCAAGGCGCTCGCCAAGCCGGTCCGGCGGGCGGCACGGCGGCTGCAGATTGCCCTGGCGGCCGTGCCGGGCGCCGAGGATCAGGACGCCGCGATCCACGAGGCGCGCAAGGCCGGCAAACGGGCGCGGTACGCGGCTGAAGTGGCGCTGCCCGCGCTCGGCGGCAGGGTCAGGCGCCAGGCCGCCCGAACGAAGAATCTGCAGGAAGTGCTCGGCGACCACCAGGACAGCGTGGTCGCCCGGGCCGTTCTGCGCGATATCGCCGACGAGGCCCGGTCGGCCGGCGAGGACACGTTCAGCTACGGCCTGATGTACGAACGCCAGGCCTGCCAGGCCGCCGAGATCGAGCGGGCACTGCCGCGCCTCGCGGCCCGCGTGAAGTGATCCTCGCGCAGCTCCCTCGACCAGAGCGAGGCTGCCCTCCGACGCACGCTGGCGGATGCCATCGCCTCGAGTAGCGCTCCGACTCATGCCGGCGCCGCTCGTGCGCGTGCGGGTGGGACCATATGGTCATGGACGCGGCCCCGGCGCACCGGGGCGAGGATCTGCTGCGCGGGCGGAGGTCATGGGTCAGGCTGAGAGGGATCCCGTGATCGAACTCGACGAGCGCGGTATTGACTTGCTGCGATCCTGGATGCATCCGTGCACGCAGTTGCGTGTCACGATGCAGTCGGATGGCTCTGTCATCTTGCACCCGATGTCCGCGCACGACGCCGAGCTGTGGCGGTCCGGGCTGATGGACAAGATCATCGAAAATTTCTGCCGGCCAGAGCGGATGATCCGGCTGAAGCCAGACAAGCTGTGACTATCCGGCTTCTTGACTTTGCCCCCGACGCCTGGCAGGCATACCAGCGCCTGCGAACGGGCGAGATCGGCGACCGGCTCAGGCAGGTGCTGGAGCAGCTGGCAGACGATTCGGCGGTGGTGCGCGCGGACCCGCGCTCAAGCCGGTACCTGACCATCGAGCGGGAGCTGCGGCAAGCGTCGCAAGTGTGGGGGACACCCATTGCTGGCGGTGACGGCGCCCGCTGGCTCGTCATCTGGCGCGAGATAGCGCCCGTGATCGAGATCGGCTACATCGGCCCCGCGCCGAGCATGCCGTGAACTCTCCCGTCCGGCCTGCCGTTGCTAGAGGCAGCGCAGGTCTGTGCAGTCGGACGAGGAGATGACATGTCAACGTTCACGGTCTTGTTCGGGGGGACCGGGTCAGCACGTCATCCCCCGCGGGCACCCGCCCCCTGCGTTTCATGATCCCGGAGCCCCGCCCGCGAACGGCGCGAGTTCCGCCCCGGGATCATGAGAGCCATTCTGGGGTTTGCCGCGGCCTCGCCTGCGGCGGTCACCTCTTAGCGAAACTGTCGAATTCCCCGTTTCGCACTCCGCCGAGAAATGCGCGCCATTCGTCCGACGTAAATCGGAGCACCGGGCCTTCGCAGTCCTTGCTGTCACGAACACCGATCCCGCCCTCGGGCAGGCTGGCCACCTCGACGCAGTTGCTGTTGGAGAAACTCAGGGAGCTCTTCATCCAGTGCGAACCTGAGTCCAGCCTTCCCCGGTCGTTTCCGAGCGCAAGTCTTTCCACGTGCCTACCTCGCTAAGTGTCGCCTGACTAATGACTGATCTTGTGAGTACGTACGGTACGTTAGCAGCCACTGAGAGTGCGTGCGGCCTAAACTCGCGGAAATCATGGGCATCTGGCGTGGCCGATCACCAAAGGAGGCCCACAAGAAGGAACTGCATAAAGAAACGGTATGAGAAGCCGCAACCCGGGCACGCGGCGCAGAAACGCGCTCACCGGATTGACGCGGCCGCTACGGCGCACTCGGTACTCAAACGTCCCACCAGGGGCTACGCCACAGCCTGTTACCGCAATGACCCCGGGTAAACGACCATGCCAGAGGACACTTAACGTGCCTGCCGGGCGCCGGTCCAGTACGAGTCGGCCGTCTCGAGGATCAGGGCCTTGGACGACGCAGGGTCCAGCGACGCGTCCACAAGCATGGCAAACGCGAGCCTGTGCAGGTATGTCTCTTTCTCGCCTTCCAGGGAGAAGTCGTTCCTCAAATGCTCAGTACAAACGACGTCCTGGAGCATGGCCTCGCTATCCGTGCCGAAACGGAATATAACGAACGACTCGCTGAATACCGTGTGCTGCGCCTCAAGAGGCAGTATATGCACCGTTACGTTTGGCCGGTCCGCCTCGCGCGCGAGCCGCTGAAGTTGCTCATACATGACTTTTTCGTCGCCGACCCGGCGCTTGAGGACCGACTCGTCGAGTACGACCGAAAGCTGCAGCTCCGGCTCGCGGTCAAGCACCTGCTGGCGTTGCATGCGGACCTTTACGAGCCGCTCGATCATTCCCGGCGTGATCGGCTCTACCCGGCCGTAGCTAGCGATTATGTGCCTGGCGTAGCCGACTGTCTGCAAAAGCCCGGTTACGACGTCAACGTGCCATACGGAGATCGAGCTCGCCTCATGCTCCAGGCCTATGAACTGCCGATAGTCAGCGGAAAGGCCGTCTGCGAATTCTTCCCACCAGCCCTTGTGGGTCGCTTCCTCGGCGAGGGCGAGCAGGGCGGCGCGGCGGGATCCGGTGATCTGGTAGTAGTCGAGCAGCCTCTCGACGTCGCGTGGCTGTAAGCCGGTCCTGGCCCGCTCGTATCTGCTGATCTTGGACGGTGACCACTTCAGCGCCGCGGCGACGGTGTCTCCGCTCTTGCCCCTGCTCTCCCTGATCTCGCGAAGTTCGGCGGCCAAGCGCAGGCGCCGCACGGTGGGGCTTCCCGGAGCGGTCATCGGGCGTCCCTCCTCATGTGCTTGCGAGCGGGACAGTTCGACGGTTGCGTCGATTTTACCCAGAAAGCGTTATGAAACTCTCATTGCATGCCGCGCCGAGCGGCTAGCAGGCCGACCTCGCTGGCATTGGACAAGCGCCGGCGGTTAGATCCGGCCTTGCCCCCGGGCACCTTCGGGAGGGGCGCGCCAGTCGTCCAGTCCGGGCGCGAGGTCCGTACCGGGGCGTGAGCGGGCGTGCCGGGCGGCTCAGCGGATCGTCTCCGGCCGCCCCAGCGGGCTGGCGCCGCCGTCGCACATCACGCGTCGGGTCTGGCGCTGCCAGATTCCCGGGCGGCAGAGGTCGTTGGGGCCCATCGACGGCAAGGTCGGGGCGATGGCGGGCGCGAGGACCAGCCAGGGCGGGCCAGGCTGGGGCGCGGCCAGAGTCGGACGCGACGTGCCCGTACGTTGCCGACGGCCCAGGGACTGGCCAGCTTTGAACTCTCGCTACGGCTGAGGCTAGCGAGGCTACCGCAGAGAAATAGGGGTGCCAACGGGGCGGGACAGGACGGGTTCCGCGATCGGTGATGCCCATCGCCCTGAGGTTGCCGCGCCCTGGCAGAGCCGCGGGAGCGACTCGCTGCGGCACACGGCCGCGTTGTGTCGCAGCGAGCGTGCCCAGCTGGTTTTAGCCGTGCAAGTAAGTGTCGAGAACGGCGTGATGGACGGTCGTCTGCACGTGGACACCCGGCGCGCTTGTGGCCGTGACAGCTAATTCCGAAGGGGCCAGGACCGATCCGGCAACGCTGAGCGTCAGGATGGCTGGAATGATGATCCTTCGTCCGATGCGCATGATTCCTCCATGGCAACTCCGCAGGTCAGCCACCGGGGACACCGGCTGCAGGCCGACACAGTGCCTAACAATTTGTTGAAAGTATTTCCCGGATCCGGCCAGATTAATAGCTTTCTTGGCTACTAATACCGGCATGGCAATGGTCGTGATTAAATTGACAGAAAAATTTATTTCCGGATGCTTGGAAATATTCGCGCTCCCGTGCGGTGCACGTGCCAATGCAACATTCATTGAGCGGCGCTGGAACGCTGTCACCGATGTCGGGCCCGGCGGGTGAACTTACAGCCGAATGATCCGCTTGTTTCCCAATTGTTCTGGTAGTAAAGTTCGCTGCGTGCCCACCGTGAGCCTGGCCGGTGCGCTCGTCGGCCGCGACAGCGAGCTCGCGATGCTGGCCGGGCTCGTGCGGGATGCGGTCGCGGGACGCGGCGGTTCGGTGCTGATCGAGGGCGAGCCCGGAATCGGCAAGTCCGCGCTGATGCGGGCGGTGGTGGACGACGCGGCCCGTACCGGCTGCCAGGTGTTCTGGGGCGCCGGCGATGAGCTGGGGCAGGCGTTGCCGCTGCTGCCGCTGCTCGAGGGATTACGGATACGCGAGCCCTCCGCAAATCCTCGGCGGAACACGATCGTCCAGCTCCTGCGCGGCGAATTGACCGCCGACCGCGGCATGGACGTGTCGGCCGCGATCGGGGAGCAGTTGCTGGCGCTCATCGCCGAGCACTGCGCCGCCCAGCCGACGATCATGGTGATCGACGATCTGCAGTGGGCGGATCAGGCCAGCGTCGCGCTGTGGGCGCGGCTAGCGCGCTCGGCGCGGCGGGCGCCGCTGCTGCTGGCGGGCATGATGCGTGCGGTGCCGCAGCGGGAAGACCTGCAGGCGCTGCACCGAGCGGTGCGGGACGCCGCGAGGCTGCGGCTCACCGGGCTGCCCGAGCTGGCCGTGGCCGACCTCGTGGGACGCCTGATCGGCGGCAAGCCAGGCGACGGGCTGTTGAGGCTTGCGGATGGCGCCGCTGGCAACCCGCTCTACGTCACTGAACTGGTCGCCGCGCTGGCCCGCAGTTCCGCCGTGACCATCACCGGCGCGGGCGCAGCGGAGCTGACCAACGTGTCGGCGCCAGGCTCGCTGTCCGCGGCCATAGCCGACCGCCTGGGCTTTGTACCCGGATCTGTGCGCGAGGTCCTGAGGGCGGCGGCGCTGCTCGGCGTGGACTTTGCCGTCCGGGACCTGGCCGTCGTCCTGGGCTGCAACGTGGCGGGCCTGATCCCGGCCGTTGATGAGGCACGTGCGGTCGGCGTGCTGGCCGAGTCCGAAGGCGGCCTGAGGTTCCGGCACGCGCTGATCCGTGCGGCGCTGTACGAGGAGATGCCGGTGCCGGTGCGCGCCGCCTGGCACCGCGACGCGGGGCGCGCGCTCGCCGAGGCCGGCGCGCCGGCGGACCGCGTGGCCCGACAGCTCTCGCGGGCCGCACGTCCAGGCGGCGCCAGCGAGCCCATGGATGAATGGGCGCTGAGCTGGCTGGCCCGCATCGCGGAGCCGCTGGTCGGCCAGGCGCCCCAGGTGGCGGCGGAGCTACTCCGCCAGGCCGTCGCCAGCTCTCCGCCCGGCTCGGCCCGGGGCGACCGTCTGGCGGGGAGGCTGGCCGACGCGCTCTACCGCGTTGGCGACGCGGCCGAGGCCGAGCAGGTCGCCAACGCGGCACTGGCGCACGCCGTCGAGCCCGACCTCGTCGTTGACCTGCACTGGACGCTCGCGCAGTGCCGTATGCGGGCCGGCCAGTTCGCGGAATCCCTGGCCACGCTGGACCGGGCGCTGGAGTCGCCCGGGATCTCGGCCCGGCACCGCGCCCGCCTGCTTGTGCTCGCGGCACGCACCCACGCCCACCTCGGCAAGGTCGAGAAGGCGGGCGAGGTCGCCGCCACGGCGCTGGCGGTGGCCGCAGAGGCGGGCGACAACTGGGCCATGGGCTGGGCGCTGCACGTGCTGGCCGTGGTGACCGGCGTGCAGGGCCAGACGGCCGACGCGCTGCCGCTGTTCGACCGGGCGCTGGCCGTGACCCAGGCCGAGCCGGCGCTGACCGACCTGCGGCTGCTGCTGCAGATTAACAAGGCCGTCACGCTGGGCAACCTCGACCGGTATCCAGAGGCGTTCGCCGCAGCCCGCCAGGCACGGGACCTCGCCGACCAGGTGGGCACCGTGATCCGGCGGGTTCAGGCGCACGACGCCCTGGGCCAGCTGCTATTCGACACCGGGCGGTGGGACGACGCCCAGGCCGAGGTGACGGTCCTTCACGAAGACCTGAAGGAGCCCATCGCGGCCTGCTCCGATCTCGGCATCGCCGCCGTGATCTGCTTCCATCGCGGCGAGGTCGATGCGGCCCACCGTCACCTCGCCGCCGCGGTCCCGGGCGCCCAGCGGATCGGGAACCGGATCATCGGCCCGCTGGCACTGGCCCGCAGCATGGACCGCGAACACGCTCGCGCACTGCCAGCGGCCCTCGCCGTGCTGACCACCGGGTTCGCGGGCAACACCGAAGAGCTCGACGAGATCGAGGACCTGCTGCCCGACGCCGTCCGGCTGGCCACGCAGGCCGGCGACCTCGAGGCGGCACGGAGACTCGAGGGCCACGCGGCGGCGCTCGCTGCCGAATCACCGATCCCGCATCGGCAGGCGAACTCCCTGTACTGCCGCGGCCTGCTGGATCACGACGCACCCCGGCTGCTCGCGGCCGCGGAGCGTTATGTCGAGGCCAGCCGGCCGCTACTGAGGGCAACGGCGCTGGAGGCCGCGGCAGGAGCGTTCGTCTGCTCGGGCGATCGCGGGCAGGCACGGGCCGCGTTCACCCGTGCCGTGGAGATCTATACCTCGCTGGGCGCCGTGGTGGACGTCGCCCGGCTGCAGGCCAGGTTCCGCGCCCATGGGATCCGCCGCGGCCCGCGCTCGAAGCACCGCCAGGCGCTGAGCGGCTGGGACAGCCTTACCCCGACCGAGACCAAGATCGCTGGCCTCGTCCAGGGGGGGTTGTCCAACCCAGAGATCGCGGCCAGGCTGCTGCTGTCGCGGCGGACCGTCGCGACCCATGTCTCCCACATCCTGAAGAAGCTGAACGTTCATTCACGCACGGACATCGCCCGCGAGGCCGCTTTGCGCGCCATCGGGCCGCAGTGATCGTGGCGCGGGACCGGCCCTGGCGCGCAGGGCGGGCCCGGTGAATCGCTCGGGGGGGGGTTGACGATCCACCGGGCCCACGTTTGATCAGCCGCGTGCGGCGCGTTCTGTTAAAGCTCGTCCTGGGGCGAGAGCGTGAAGTAAACGGCCTTGCCCGCGGCAGTCCGGTAGAAACCCCAGCCGGTGGCCAGGCTGGAGACCAGCATCAGACCCCGTCCGACCTCCGCGTCGGCTGGTGCGTCGACCGGTGCCGGTAAAGCGCACGACGTGTCGTGCACATCAACCCGTAACTGGTCGCAAACGCAGGTGATCGTCATGGTGATGGTCTCGCCCGTCTCGTGCGTTATCGCGTTGGTGACCAGTTCGCTGGTGAGCAGGGCGGCTACGGTCGGGTCGACCGGGACATGCCAGGCGCAAATGGCCGCTCGGACCTGGCTGCGGGCTTTTGCCGCTGCGGACGGTCGCGCGGCTAGCGAGATGCGGCGCGGGCGTTGCACGGTCGGGCGGAGCGGCGCCATCGTATCCATGTGGTTTCCTTGCCACGCCATCTGGGCTGGTCCTCCAGAGCGTCGTTACTTCGCGCGGCCAGTCCTGGGCGAGATCCG
>Ga0335081_10011493_pt1 | contig 14330 bp, 11 predicted proteins | sample Lox_Sample_35_FD_206713 | JGI IMG/M metagenome (GOLD analysis project Ga0335081, IMG submission 206713) | Soil microbial communities from Loxahatchee National Wildlife Refuge, Florida, United States - Lox_Sample_3.5 | ecosystem: Environmental > Terrestrial > Soil > Wetlands | place: USA... | reverse complement strand
CGAGCCGTTCGACGACGCGGCGTGGTTGTTCGAGCTGAAGTACGACGGCTTTCGCGCCATCGTGGCGCGCGAAGGCGCGCGGCCGCGCATCTTCTACCGCCGCGGCTCGGACGCGACCCCGGTGTTCCCCGACCTGGCGCGCGCGCTGCTCTCGCTGCCGGCCGACCGCTTCGTCGCCGACGGCGAGATCGCGGTGCTCGACGACACCGGCCGGCCGGTGTTCCAGCGGCTGCAGAAGCGCGCGCTGCTCACGCAGCCCCGCGACATCGAGGTGGCCGCGGCGGAGTTGCCGGCCACACTCTTTCTCTTCGACCTGCTCGCATTCGAGGACTTCGATCTGCGCGGATTGCCGCTGGTCGATCGCAAGAAGTTGCTGGTGCAGCTGATCCCGCGCACCGGGCCGGTGCGAGCGGTCGATCACGTGACCGGACACGGCCGCGCGCTCTTCGCCAGCGTACGCGAGCTGGGCCTGGAGGGAATCGTCGCCAAGCGCGCGCAGTCGGCGTACCGCGCGGGCCGCTTCCGCGACTGGCAGAAGATCCGCATCGACCGCACCGGTGACTTCGCCGTGGTCGGCTTCACCCAGGGCGAGGGCTCGCGCAGCGGCTTCGGCTCGGTGCACGTGGCGGTGCAGCAGGGCGAGGGTCTCGTGTACGTGGGCCGCGTCGGCGGCGGCTTCAGCGAGCGCGAGCTGGCCGCCGCGCGCGCGGAGCTCGAGGCGCTGCGGGTGGAGAAGCCGCCGTGCACCGGCCCCTTGCCGACCGGGCGCGGCCACACCTGGGTGAAGCCGAAGCTGGTGGTGGAAGTTCGCTACAAGGAGATCACCGAGGAAGGCCTGTTGCGCCAGCCCACCTTCCTGCGCTTCCGTCCAGACAAAACTCCCGAGGAGTGCACCTCGCCGGAGGCACCTGCCGTGGTTCCCGTCAAGCGCGAAGTGCAGTTCAGCAACCTGGACAAGATCTTCTGGCCCGAGCAGGGCTACACGAAAGGCGATCTGCTCGAGTACCACCGCGCGATCGCGCCCTGGCTGCTTCCCTACCTGCGCGATCGGCCGCTGACGCTGACGCGCTACCCCGACGGCATCGGCGGCAAGAGTTTTTTCCAGAAGGACGCCCCCGACTACGTGCCGTCGTGGATCCGCACCGCCATGTTCGACGGCAACAGCCACTTCATCTGCGAGGACGTGGAGAGCCTTCTCTATGTCGTCAACCTCGGCACCATCCCGCTCCACATCATCTCTGCCCGGCTGGCCGACATCGAGCACCCCGACTGGTGCATCGTCGATCTCGATCCGAAGACCGCGCCGTTCGGCGACGTGGTGACGCTCGCGCGCGCCGCGCACGAGCTATGCGAGGAGATCGGGCTGCCCAGCTACTGCAAGACGTCGGGCCAGAAAGGCCTGCACGTGCTCATCCCGCTCGGCGGCCAGCTCACGCACCCGCAATCGGTCACGCTGGCCGAGCTGATCGCGCAGGTCATCGAGAAGCAGCACGGCGACATCTCCACCACCGCGCGCCACATCCCTTCGCGCAAGGGCCGCGTCTACCTCGACTGCTACCAGAACGGCATGGGCAAGACGATCGCGGCGGCGTTCAGCGCGCGGCCGGTGCCGGGCGCGAGCGTCTCGATGCCTTTGAAATGGAGCGAGGTGAACGGCAAGCTCGATCCGTCGAGGTTCACCATCAAGACTGCGGTCGCGCGGATGAAGCGGCTGAAGAAGGATCCGATCGCGAGCGTGCTCGGCGAAAAGCCCGACCTGCAGGCGGCGCTGCAGAAGCTGGCGGCGAGGCTGAAGTGATCTTCGAGCGCCCGGACGGCGCCTGGTGCCTTTACGTCTGCGCGCACGGCGCGGGAGCGGGCATGCGGCATCCGTTCCTGGCCGCGCTCTGCCGCGCGCTCGGCGCGCTGGGCGTGGCGACGCTGCGCTACGAGTTTGCGTACATGGAGGCGCGGCAGAGGCGCATCGATCCGCCGGCGCTCCTGCACGCGCGCGTGCGCGAAGCAGTGGCGGCGGCGCGCGCGCAGGAGCTGCCGCTGTTCGCCGGCGGTAAGTCGATGGGCGGGCGCATGACCTCGCAGGCGCAAGCGCTCGAGCCGCTGCCCGGCGTGCGCGGCATCGCGTTCGTCGGCTTCCCGCTGCACCCGGCGCGCGAGCCCGGCGTGGACCGCGCCGGGCACCTGGCGCGCGTGCAGGTGCCGATGCTCTTCCTGCAGGGCACGCGCGACGAGCTGGCCGATCTGGAGCTTCTGCGGGGCGTCCTGCGATCTCTGCCCCTCGCCACGCTGCGCGCCTTCGATGACGCCGACCACTCTTTTCACGTGCGGAAGAAGAGCGGGCGCACCGACGCGCAGGTCATCGCGGAGCTGGCGCAGGCGTTCGCGGAGTGGGCCCGCCGCCTCACCTGAGGGTGCAAGATTACGTCTGGTCTGCAAGTTGCATCTCCGCGGCAAGTGGCGTCGACGACGGACATCGGGCAGGCCCTGCATCCCGCCAGCTGGAAGCCACCACTGCGGCCCGGCCAAGAACTTGCGGCGCGCGTAGTCTCCTCGGCGCAAGAATTTCGCCGCCTGGAGGAGGACTGGGCTGCGCTCCATGAGGCGACCGGCAGTTCGGTATTCCAGTCATGGGACTGGCAGTGGACCTGGTGGAAGCACTTCGGCAGGCAGGATCCCCGGCGCGCGTTGCACATCGTGCTGGTGGAGGGAGGGGGGCAGATCGCTGCCATCGCGCCCTTCTTCATCGAGAAAGTCGATGTCCTGCCGGGCTTGAGGCTGCGCCGTCTTTCCTTCCTGGGCACCGGGCTCACCGATTATCTCGACCTGGTGGTCCGCCGCGGCTTCGAGGAGATCGCTTGCGATTGCATCGCGGCACATCTCGCCAGCGCCCCCGGCTTCGACGTCTGCTCCCTCGCCGACATCTCCGCCAGCTCCCCTGTGCTCGAGCCCCTGCGCGCCGCTTTGGAGCGGCATGGGCTGGAGACGAACGCGTTCGTCTGCGAGCAGTGCCCGCGGACCGTGCTCAAGGGCACATGGAAGGAGACGCTCGAGACCTTCGATCACGAGCGGCGTCGCAAGCGGCTGAGCCGCATCCGCCAGCTCCGAAAGCAGTTCGACGTCGCGCTGGACATCTGCAGCGACTGGAAAGGCGTGGGGCGCGACGTCGAAGAATTCATGGGCCTGCACCAGGCCGGCTGGTCGGGACAAGGGAAGAAGGGGGTCTATGCCGACCGCAAGACCGCTGCGTTCCAGCGCGCCGTTGCGCAAATATTCTTCCGGCGCGGCGAGTTGTGGCTCGCGTTCTTGCGTGTGAACGGAGCGCGCATCGCGGCCATGCTCGGCTTCATCCATCGCGGCGAAATGGCCCACTACCTGAATGGGCTCGGGGACGCAGGCGAGGCCGCCCGGTTCTCACCGGGCACGACGTTGACCGTGCTCGCCATGGAAGAGCTGAACTCCCGGGGAGTCCGGGTTTACGACTTCCTCCGAGGCACCGAGGAATACAAGTACGAATTCGCGCCGATCGAGGTGCCCAATTGGGCGCTGATCTCGTTCCGCAAGGGAGCGCGCCTGGCGCGGATCAAGCATTCGCTGCGGCTATTGCGCGAGTCGCTCGGCCGGCGCGTGGAGCAGGAGCGCATCGCCCTGCAGCACCTGATCGAGGAGCACGGGCTCTTCTCTGCGGCGGCAGTGTGCCACCTGGTGACCCGGCTGCTGCCGACGATGCAAGACTCGATGAAGAAGCTGCGATCGCCCGAGAGGTCGCTCACCGCCGAGGAGTGCGCGCGGCGCGCGGGCGCCGCCGGCAGCGGCGCGGACGAAGCGCAGCCCGGTCCGGCCGTCAGCTCGCGGCCACCGATCCGGTGACGACGAACAGGCCGCCTTCGCCACCGAGCGTGCGCATCCACGATAGTTGCGAAAGCAACGATTCCGGCGCCCACTCGTCCTCCGACTGCGTGAAGAGATCGCCGTCCTCGCCGCCGAAGAGCGCGCTGGGAAAGCAGCGCAGGTATTCGACGCCATTCTCCGCGAACCATCCGCGCACCTCGCGCAACGTGTGGCGATGCTCTTCGGGGTGCAGGTACTGATCGCGCAGCCAGGCCTCGCGGCGGGCGGGCTCGGCCGATCGCGACGCCAGCACCGGATCCAACGGCGCCACGCCGCAGAGCCGGTATGCTGCCCGCCGCAGCCGCTGGGGGATGCGCGCGAAGGCGTTGTACAGGCCGATCACCAGCACGCCGCCCGGCCGCGCCAGCGAGGCCACTGCCGCGAACGAAGCGCGCGGGTCCGGCGTGTGGTGCAGCACCCCGCTGCAGATGACGACGTCGAACGCGCCACGCCGCAATCCCGGCGAGCGCAGGTCGGTCTCGACGAACTGCGCGCTCACGCCGTACCGGCCTGCAGCAGCGCTCGCGAGCTCCAGCGATGCGCGCGACAGATCGGCGCCGACGACGACGCGGTCGGCGCTGGCGAGGAACAGCGAGAGCTGGCCCGTGCCGCAGCCGATCTCGGCGATGACCGCGTCGCCGGGCAGGGATCGATCGAGCCTGCGCGCGAACGCGCTGCGACCCGCGCGCGCGCGCAGGGCCGAGAGGCTGTCGCGGGGCGGGTAGTTGGGAAAAGGCGCGCGCAGATAGAACTCGCGCACTGCCTCGGTGCGCGCGTCCGACGGCACGCGCAGATCGGGAATGCCGCCGCGCGCGTGGTACTGCGCGCGGCACGCAGCGCAGCGAAGCTCGCGCAGTTTCCCGCCGCAGCGGGGGCACGCGAGGAGGGCGTCAGAAAATGGCATAGACGAACGGCGCCAGCGCCTCGACGCCGGCCGCGACCACCAGCAACAGGCCGGTGACGCAGAGGAACACCAGGAGCGGCACCATCCACTTGCGCCCGCTCTCGCTGCGCCACAGCCCGCGCGCGCCGTCGGCGATGGTGGGCCCCGCCGCGCCCAGCATCACCAGCGTGCGCGCGATCTTTCCCCGGCGCCGGATCATGCGACCGCCTCCTCCTCGACGCGCTGTGCGCCTTCGCGCCGCTTGTGCACCAGCGTGGTGCCGGCGGCGAGCACGTCGATGCCGGAGCGGCGGAACGTCGAATAGCCCTCGGCCGCCGTCTGCACGATGGGCTCGCCGGCCAGGTTGAAGCTGGTGTTGAGCAGCACCGGAATTCCGCTGCGCTCGCCGTACGCCTCGAGCAGCGCGTGAAACCGCGGCTCCATGGCGCGCTCCACCACCTGCACGCGCGAGGTGCCGTCGACGTGCGTCACCGCCGCCAGCCGCTCGCGCCACTCGCGCCGCACGGGAAAGATGCCCGACATGTAGCGCGCCATCTGCGCTCCGCCCGGCGGCAGGTCGAAGTACTCGGCGGCGCGCTCCGCGGGAACGGCGGGGGCGAAGGGGCGGAACTCTTCGCGGCACTTGATCTTGCGGTTGAGCAGCTCGCGCATCCCTGCCCCGTGCGGCGCGGCGAGGATGCTGCGGTGGCCCAGCGCGCGCGGGCCCAGCTCGCTGCGGCCCTGCATCCAGCCAACCACGCGGCCGTCGACCAGCTCCTGCACCACCGGCGGCACCGGGTCGGCCGCGTGCGACAGTGGCAGCCCGTCCTCGCGCGCGAGCTGCGCCAGCTCGTTCGCGTCGAGGTCGGGTCCCCAGTACGGGTGCTGCGGCAGCTCGCGGTGCGGCGTGCCGAAGTGGACGCGGTCGGCGAGCAGCGCCGCGCCCAGCGCGCAGCCGGCGTCGCCCGGAGCGCACGGGACGTAGACGTTGCGGAACCCCGCCTCGCGCAGGATGCGCGCGTTGGCGAGCCCGTTGAGCGCGACGCCGCCGCCGAGGCAGAGATCGTCGAGGCCAGTCTCGCCATGCAGCTTCTGCGCGAGGTCGACGAGGATCTCCTCGAGCACGAGCTGCACGCTGGCGGCGATGTCTGCCCAGCGCGCGCCGTCGGGCGAGGCGAGATCGATCGGCTCCCACGGCTCGCGCGCCGGCCCGAGCGCGTCCACCAGCTTCTGCGAATGGCTGCGCCGCGCGGCGAGATGGAAATCGAAGTACGACAGGTCGAGCGCGAAGCCGCCGTCGGAGGTGCGCCGCGCGATGCGCCGCACCAGCTCCGCGTGCGCGGGCTTGCCGTGCGCCGCGAGGCCCATCACCTTGTACTCGCCCTCGTTGACCTCGAAGCCGAGGTACGAGGTGAAGGCCGAGTAGAGCATTCCCAGCGAATGCGGAAAGCGCAGTTCGCGCGTCAGCTCCAGCGACACGGCGCCGTCGACGGACACCTTGCCGCGGCCGAGCGACAGCGTGGCCCACTCGCCGACGCCGTCGGCGACGAGGATGGCGGCCTCGCGCGACGGCGAGCCGAGGAACGACATGGCCGCGTGCGAGCGATGATGCTCGGCGAAGAGGATGCGCGCGCCGGCCACGCCGAGCTGCGAGGCGATGATGCCTTTGACCCACAGCTTGCCGCCCAGCGCGTTCTTCATTGCGCGCGGAAAGCTCTGCCAGGTGCGGGGGAAGCCGCGCAGCGCCATGGTGAGGATGCGCTCGAACTTGAGCATCGGCTTTTCGTAGAAGACGACCGCGTCGAGCTCCTCCGGCTGCAGGCCGGCGAAGTCGAGGCACCACTCGACGGCGTTCAGGGGAAACGAGGGGTCGTTCTTGCGGCGCGAGAGGCGCTCCTCCTGCACCGCGCACACCGGCTCGCCGTCGACGACGAGCGCCGCCGCCGCATCGTGATAGTGGGCAGAGATGCCGAGCACGCGCGGCATGTCAGTACTGCCCGCGCAGAGGCGGCGCAGGGCGCGCCGGCTGGAAGCCTTCGGGCTCGCGCCGCGCGAAGAGCGCGAACGGCGGCAGCAGGACGAAGTACTGCACCAGCAGCACCGCGTGGCCGATGACCGACGCGAGCGCGCTTGCCGCGCGCAGGTACGCCTTCCACAGCCGCGCCGCGCGGGCCTGCCACAGCCGCAGCCCCTGCTTGCGGGGCGAGACGCGCGCCAGCTGCTTGCGGGTATAGGTCATGTGGAATGCCTCGTCGCTGAGGACCTGCGCGAACACGTCACGTGTGTCGATGTCGCAGTCGAGCACTTCCAGGTAGAGCGCGAAGCGCCGCGCCGCCGCCTTTTCCGACAGATGAAGGAACGCGAGCAAGGTTTCGGCGCTCTCGCCTTCCACGCCTACGCCGTCGAGCCCCCGTTCACCAGGCGACAGCCAGTTGGCCTCGCCGCCCGCGGCCGAGCGGGGCAGAGATCGCAAGAGCGCGCGGCCGCGGTCGCGGAAGAGCCGCGCGTGGCGCGACTCGTCTTCCGCGTGGCGCAGGTAGAGCCGCCGCAGCGACGGATCGCGCGTCAGCTCGGCCGCGCGCGAGATGTCGCGGCTGCCGTCGGCCTCGGTTTGCGCAAAGGTCAGCAGCTTGCGGGCGCGCCGGTGCGCGTCGCTCCACACCCAGCGGTGCAGCGGCTTGAGCAGGCGCTCGAGCACGGCTTCAGGCTAGCATGCGGAGAGCACTCAATGCTGCGATGGGCCGGCAGAGCTGTCTTGCTGTTCGCGGCGTCGCTCCTGCTGCTCGCCGCCGCGCGCGCCGACGCGGCGTGGTGGCAGCGGCACGTGGTGGTGCCGGCCTGTTACCTGCCCCCCGCGCCCTGGCTCTTGCCCGCGTTTCGCATCGGGATGACCGCGGTGGCAGGGGCGCTCCTGGGGCTCGCGTTCGCGCTGCGGCCGACCTGGAGCGGAGCGGCGCGAACGGGCGTGGCGCTGCTGGCGGCGCTCGCTGCCGTCGAGCTCACGCTGCGCGTGCTCGAGCGGCCGGAGCGCAGCGCGCGCCATCCACGGCTGGAATGGCTGCTCGGGGTTGCCGACCCGCGCAGCGGGTGGAGCTTTGTTCCCCGCACGCACGTTCGCTTCGGCGCGCCGGGCGGCGGGCCGGTGATCGACTATTCCGTCGATCGGCACGGAGATCGCGCCCCGTCGGTGGATTTCGTCGAGGACCTGCGCGCGCCGACGTTGATCGTCACCGGCGAGTCGATCGCGGTCGGCCACGGGCTGCCGTGGAGCGAGACGTTCGCGGCGCAGGCCGGCGCGCGCCTGGGCCTGCAGGTGGTGAACGTCGCCGAGGGCGGCTACGGCAGCGACCAGGCGCTGCTGCGCGCGCGAGATGCGCTGCAGCGGCTGCAGCGGCCGGCGCTGCTGGTGAGCACGGTCTTGCCGGTGCAGCTGCACAGAAACCTCGACGACAGCCGGCCCCACATGGAGCTGCGCGACGGCCAGCTTCAGCTCGACGGGCCATTCGCGCCGCGGCTGCTGCTGCGCGAGCTCATCGCCGATCGCGTGCAGGTATTGCCCGAATGGCGCCTGCAGAAATCGCTGCGGCTGACGCGCGCGATCCTCGAGGCCACCGCGCAGGTGGCCCGCGAGCATGGCGCCCACCCGCTGTTCCTCGCCCCGGTGTACGGGCCGCCGCCCGCGCTGCTGCGCGAGCTCCTGCAGGGCCTGCCCGCGACCATCGTGCAGCTCGAGCCCGCCCGCATCATGCCGTGGGACGGCCACCCCGACGCCGAGGGCGCACGCAGCATGGCCGACGCCGTCGTTCAGTACTTCAGCTCGCCTTGAGCGCGCACCGCGGTCATGGCCGCGAGGTTCACCACGTCCTGCACCGACGCGCCCTGCTGCAGCACGTTCACCGGCTGCGCCATGCCCATCAGCACCGGCCCGATCACCTCGGCGCCGCCCAGCCGCCACAATAATTTATAGCCGATGTTGCCGCTGTTCAGGTCGGGGAAGATGAGCACGTTGGCGTCGCCGGTCAACTGTGCGAAGGGGAACTCTGCCTCGCGCACCGCGCCGACCACCGCCGGGTCCACCTGCATCTCGCCCTCGACCTCGAGGTCCGGCCGCCGCGCGCGCACGATCTCCACCGCGCGCCGCACCTTCGACGGCGAGCCGCCGCGGTCGGTGCCGAAGTTCGAGTACGACAGCATGGCGATGTGCGGCGTCAGCTCGAACGCGCGCGCCAGCTCGGCGGTGGAGATGGCGATGTCGGCGAGCTCCTCCGCGGTGGGATCGGCGTTGACGGTGCAGTCGGCGAAGAGCTTGAGCGACTGCTTGAAGGCGACGATGTACGTGCCCGAAGCGCGCCGGCCCTGCTGCGTGCGCACGATCTCGAGCGACGGACGGATCGCCTCCGGGTACGTGCGCGTCAGCCCGGTGACGAGGCCGTCGACCACGCCTTCGCGCAGCATCATGGCCGCGAAGGTGTTGCGCTGGCGGGTGCGGTAGAGCGCCTCGGCGTACGACACGCCCGACCGCTGGCGCAGCTCGTAGAAGCGCTTCGCGTACGCCTCGAAGCGGTCGCTGGTGAGCGGGTCGACGATCTCCATCTCCTCGATGGCCGACAGGTGCGCCTCGCGCGCCGCCTCGAGGATGCTCTCGCGCTTGCCCAGCAGCACCGGCGTGCAGAGGCGATCGTCCACCAGCTCCTGCGCCGCGCGCAGGATGCGCGGATGATCGCCCTCGGGAAACGCGATGCGCGTCATGCGCCGCCGCGCGCGCGAGCGCACCACGCTCATCACCTCGTAGGTGCGCCCCTGCCGCTTGCGCAGCGTCTCCACGTAGCTGTCGTGATCGAGCGCGATGCGCGCCACGCCCGAATCCATCGCCGCTTTCGCCACCGCCGGCGCCACCGCCACCAGCACGCGCGGGTCGAACGGCTTGGGAATGATGTACTCGCGTCCGAACGAGAAGTGCTGCCCGCCGTACGCCGCGCTGACGCTCTCGGGCACGTCCTGCCGCGCCAGCGCCGCGAGCGCGTGCGACGCCGCCATCTTCATCTCGTCGTTGATCGCCTTCGCGCGCACGTCGAGCGCGCCGCGGAAGATGCCGGGAAACCCGAGGACGTTGTTCACCTGGTTGGGATAGTCGCTGCGCCCGGTGGCCATGATGATGTCGCCGCGCACCGCGAACGCCTCCTCGGGCAGGATCTCCGGCACCGGATTCGCCAGCGCGAACAGGATCGGATCCTTCGCCAGCGACGCCACCATCTCCTTCGAGATCACGCCCTTGGTGGAGAGGCCCACCACCACGTCGGCGCCCTTGATCACCTCGGTGAGCGAGCGCGGCTCGCGGCCTTGCGCGAACACGCCCTTCCACTCGTCCATGTCGTCGGGCCGCCCGTGGTAGACGAGCCCGAACTTGTCGGACATGAAGACGTGCTCGCGCGGCACGCCCAGCTTCACGTAGTGCTCTGCGCACGCCACCGCGGCCGCGCCCGCGCCGATGAACACCACCTTCACTTCCGAGATCTTCTTGCCGGCGAGATCGAGCGCGTTGAGCAGCGCCGCGCCGGTGATGATGGCGGTGCCGTGCTGGTCGTCGTGCATCACCGGGATCTGCATCTCGCCGCGCAGCCGGCGCTCGATGACGAAGCACTCCGGGCTCTTCACGTCCTCGAGGTTCACGCCGCCGAACGACGGCTCGAGGGCCTTCACCACCTTGCAGAAGGCGTCGATGTCCTTCGCGTCGACCTCGATGTCGAAGACGTCGATGTCGGCGAACTTCTTGAAGAGCACTCCCTTGCCCTCCATCACCGGCTTCGACGCGTATGCGCCGATGTCGCCGAGGCCGAGCACCGCGGTGCCGTTGGAGATGACCGCGATCAGGTTGCCGCGCGCGGTGTAGTTGTAGCTGAGCTCCGGGTCCTTCTCGATCTCGAGGCACGGCTCGGCCACGCCGGGCGTGTACGCGAGCGACAGGTCGCGCGAGGTGGCGACCGGCTTGGTGGGGATGACCTCGATCTTTCCCTTGCGTCCGGACGAGTGGTAGTCGAGCGCGTCCTGCTTCGAAGGGCGGCCCGAGACGTCGAATTGGGTGGCCATATGGGGCGCGTCTTACTGCACTTTCGCGATGCGCGCGATGTGGCGCTTGTTCACCAGCGTCACTTTGTCGCTGTGCTCGAGGCGGATGAACGGCTGCGCCTCGTTGAGGAAGTCGAGCAGGCGCGAGTGGCCCGGCGGCAGCACGAAGCGCACCTTCCCGCGCAGCGCGGCGCCGTCGAGCAGCGACAACTCCAGCTCGTGCTCCTCGACGCCGGCGAGCTCGTCGTTGGTCTCCCACTCGCGCGAAACGGTGGCGGCGGCGATCGACGCGCGGTTGACGAACTGCACCGCGTCGGTGGCCGCGTCGAGCGCGGGCAGGAAGTCGCCGGGCGCATTCAGGAGATCCGAGAGCCGCTCGTGGCCGCCGTGGCCCGAGGCAAACTCGGCGAGGAACACCGTCAGCTGGAGCGCCGCGCCGTCGGAGAGCTGCACCTCCACGCGCGCGCGCCGCTTGGGAACCCGAAGCTCGTCGCTCATGACCAACTCCTTGGCACTCCTGGAAGGCCATGATACGCGCACCCCATGGAGAAGTCCGAGCTCGACAGGCTGATCGGCGTCATGTTCCAGGCGCATCCCTGGCACGGCGTCTCGCCCGGCGATCCCTCGGACCTGGTGCAGGTGTACGTCGAGATCGTGCCCACCGACTCGGTCAAGTACGAGCTCGACAAGGCCAGCGGCCACCTGCGCATCGATCGTCCGCAGCGCTATTCGAGCCAGCCGCCGACGCTGTACGGCTTCATCCCGCAGACGTATTGCGGCAAGCTCGTCGGTGAGCGCTGCTCGGAGCGCACCGGCGCGGCGAACATGCGTGGCGATGGCGATCCGATGGACATCTGCGTGCTCACCGAGAAGAGCATGGCGCACGCGAGCTTCTTCCTCAAGGCGCGTCCCATCGGCGGGCTGCGCATGGTCGACGGCGACGAGGCCGACGACAAGATCGTCGCGGTGCTGGAGAACGACATGGCGTACGGCGAGCTGCGCGACATCGCCGACTGCCCCAAGGGCGTGGTCGAGCGGCTGCGCCACTACTTCCTCACCTACAAGCAGATGCCGGGCGAGCCCGCGCGCACGGTGCGCATCGCCGAGGTGTACGATCGCGTCGAGGCGGTCGAGGTCATCCGCCGCAGCCTGCAGGACTACCGCGCCGAGTTCGGCGCTCCGCAACAGCGCGCCGAGCTGCTGCGCAAGCTCCTCAAATGAAGCTGACGCTCACGCGCCAGATCCTGCTGGGGCTGGTCATCGGCGTGTTCGTCGGCTGGCTGGTGGGGCCCGCGCACGCGCCGCTGTTCCGGCCGTTCAGCGTGCTGTTCCTGCGGCTGGTGAAGATGCTGATCGCGCCGCTGATCTTCTCGACGCTGGTGGCCGGCATCGCCGGCGGCGGGCACGTGAAGGCGGTGGGACGAATGGCGGCGAAGGCCATCGTCTACTTCGAGATCGTCACCACGCTCGCCATCGGCATCGGCCTGTTGATGGTCAACCTCACCAGGCCGGGCGCCGGCGTGGTGCTGCCGCCGCACGACGGGCACCCGCAGCTCGCGCCGCCGCAGACGTGGCAGGACTTCGTCACCCACATCGTGCCCGATTCGATCGTGAAGGCCATGGCCGAGGGCGACGTGCTGCAGATCGTCGTCTTCAGCATGCTCTTCGCGTTCGCGGTCAACCTGCTCGGCGAAAAAGGCAAGCCGGTGGTTGCCATCTGCGAATCGCTGGCCGAGGTGATGTTCAAGCTGACGAACCTGGTGATGCTCTACGCGCCCGTCGGCGTCGGCTGCGCCATGGCGTACACGGTGGGGCACGGCGGCCTCGGCGTGCTGGTGAACCTCGGCAAGCTGGTGGGCACGCTCTACCTCGCGCTGCTGGTCCTGATCGTCGCCGTCTTCGTCCCGGTCGCGTTCGCGTTCCGCATTCCGATCCGCAAGTTCATCCGCATCGTGAAGGAGCCGGCCACCATCGCCTTCTCCACCACCTCGTCGGAAGCGGCGCTGCCGCGCGCGATGGAGGTGCTGGAGAAGTTCGGAGTCCCGCGGCGCATCGTCGCGCTGGTGCTGCCGCTCGGCTACAGCTTCAACCTCGACGGCTCGTCGCTCTACATCTCGCTCGCGGCCATCTTCGTGGCGCAGGCGGCCGGCATCCACCTCGGGCCCGGACAGCAGTTCGGCATGCTCCTGATGCTGATGCTCGCCACCAAGGGCGTAGCCGGAGTGCCGCGCGCTTCGCTGGTGGTGCTCTCCGGCGCGTTGATGCAGTACGGGCTTCCGCTGGAAGGCATCACCTTGATCCTCGGCGTCGACGAGCTGATGGACATGGCGCGCACCGCCACCAACCTCATCGGCAACTGCCTCGCCACGGTGGTGATCGCGCGCTGGGAAGGCGAGTTCGAAGAGGCCACCGACGAGGCGATCGACGCGGCCGTGCTCGCGGGCGAAATGTAACGGAACCGCCACCGCGAAGGCGCGAAGGAACCGAAGGGCCGCGAAGATCTTTTGGGGCTTGGCTCGGGCGTCCGGAGTAACCCCGACCAAAGAGAACCTTCGCGGCCCTTTGCGGTCTTCGCGTCTTCGCGGTTGCAGGTCCGGATCCATCGGTGTCCGCTTTCGGGACGCACCGTCCCATGGCCGGGCAGACACGGTGCGGCGCCCGAGGCGTGAAATGGCACGCCGCTGGCAACGTTGTTGGGCCATGGATTCACTCGCGCGTGACCTGAAGGTGGCGCTCCGCTCGCTCCGGCGCGCGCCCACGTACACGGTGGCCGCCATCGTCGCGCTGGCGGTGGCGATCGGCGCCAATACGGCGCTGTTCAGCCTGATCGAATCGACGTTGCTGCGGCCGTATCCGTATCCCGATCCGGCCGGCATCGTCATCGTGCAGGAGACGACCAGGAACTTCGGCGAATCGTCGGTGTCGTATCCGAACTACGTCGACTGGCGCGGGCAGACCGGCGACGTCTTCGCCGGTCTCGCCGCCTTCCGCCGCGACAGCTTCAACCTCACCGGCAGCGGCGAGCCCGAGCGCCTCGCGGGGCGCATGGTCGGCGGCGACTTCTTCGACATCCTCGGCGCGCGCCCGCAGATCGGCCGGTTCTTCGTGCAGCACGACGACACGCCCGGCTCCGCGCCCACGGTCGTGCTCTCGAACTCACTCTGGCAGAAGCGATTCGGCTCCGATCCGCGCGTGATCGGCACCAGCATCACGCTGTCGGGCCGCAGCTTCACCGTCATCGGCATCGCGCAGCCGGGCTTCCGCTTCCTGGTCTCGGCCGATCTCTTCGTGCCGATCGCGCTGTGGGCCGACAAGTTCAAGGAGCGCAGCGATCACCCCGGCATCAGCGTGCTCGGACGCTTGCGGCGCGGCGTCACCGTCGATCGCGCGCACGCGGCGCTCGACGCGGTGGCCGAGCGGCTCGAGAAGGCGTACCCGGTCTGGAACACCGGCAATCGCACGAGCGTGAAGACGCTGCAGCAGGATCAGACCGAGG
>Ga0335081_10011492_pt1 | contig 14330 bp, 9 predicted proteins | sample Lox_Sample_35_FD_206713 | JGI IMG/M metagenome (GOLD analysis project Ga0335081, IMG submission 206713) | Soil microbial communities from Loxahatchee National Wildlife Refuge, Florida, United States - Lox_Sample_3.5 | ecosystem: Environmental > Terrestrial > Soil > Wetlands | place: USA: Florida... | reverse complement strand
GCTTTCCATCGGGCGACCACTGGTAGGAGTAAACCCGCAGCGACGTATAATCCGTGATCTGGTGCCCGGTTCCGCCATTCAGCGGTTGCAGCCAGAGATTGTCCACGCCCTTGTCGCGGATGGGATAGATGATTCCTTTGCCATCAGGGCTGAATTGCATGTTGCCATTGTGCCGCGGATCGTATTCAAATGTGCGGGTGATCTGACCCGACGTGAGCGAAACGAGTGAAATGTTCGGCTTCTGTGCTTTGAAGTCGTAGGTTCCGAGGACGGCGGTATTCCCATCGCGCCCGATTGCAAAACCAGCCTGGACTTCGAGCGGCTCCTTGACATTTTTCAAAACTGCCTCAGGTTTGCCGCCGGGAGGAACTTTCATGAAGGCGCGATTGCCAGAGTCGATGTAGAAAACAGTTTTTCCATCGGGAGAGCAGGCTGGGTACTCGTCGTTCTTGCCATCGCTGACCTGGATCAGACCGGTGCCGTCGGAGTTGCTGCGCCAGATGTTGAGGGTCATCGTCTTGGGTACCCCGCGCGTAAACACCACGCTTCCGTCACCGCAACCACGTGGCTGAAGAGCGCCCGCATCGGCTCCGGGAGCCAGTTCGGATTTGACTCCGCCGTTGGTATCGATGACGCGTACAGCGCCCGATTGCTCGGTCAGGAGCTTGCCGTCGTTCGTCCAGGAAACAAAGGTGATTGGATCGCCCGAACTAATCTGTTTCAGGTCGGAGTAGTCGGGCTTTTCGCCAGCGCTCACATACAGGTCGCGAATCGACTGGCGCATGACACTGGCGATGGTCTTGCCATCAGATGAGACACTCACCGCGCCGTAGTCGTTGGCGTCAGCGGTGACAGGGTGCAACGTACCGTCAGACGAGTTGATCAGCCCAATCTGATCGCGGCTGAAACGTGTTTCCATGGTCGCGTACGTCACTGCCAGCGACTTTCCGTCGGGCATCCACGCCACGTTGTCGATCGCTGTGGAAGGAGGAGTCGAAATGCTCTTCTGCTCTCCGGTATTCGGATCGATGGAGACAATTGCCACTGTTCTGCCGCCGTTGCTCAACTGAACGGCAATTCCGGCGATGGATTTTCCATCTGGCGCCCACGATGTAGACATGATCGGGGCACTCATAGGCCCACTGGCGATGCTTTTTTCGTTGCCGCCATCCGCGTTGGCGATCAGGACGTGGAATTTGCCTGGTTCGGGGTCGTTGGCACGCGCAAAAACGAGACGCTGCCCATCGGGAGAAAAACCGGGATTAGTGTCAATGTCTTTGACCAGCAATTGTGGCGTTCCGCCGAGGACCGGAATGCGATAGAGATCGAACTCCTGAGAAGCAGGACCGCTGATGGGCAGAGTATGAGAGTAGTAGATGTGGCTGCCGTCCGGCTCGAATCTCAGTGCGAGATATTGCACGTGCTGGGGCGGATTGATCTGCACATTGCTTTCGCTGGCGAGATGCCGCAGCCACAACGATTCATTGCCTTCGGTGATGAGCACGTAGGCGAGATACTGGCCGTCGGGTGACATGGCGCCGATCCGCGCGTTGTGCGTGCCGCTGACTTTGGTGATCTTTATGCTCTCGAAGGGCTGATGCCGCGTGGAAAAAAAGAAGCTGTACACCCCGAAAACCGCGGCGGCTAGCAGGAGCACGAGCACGGTGACGATGACTCCGACGCCGGTCTTATGCTGGCGGGCCGCGGTCGCCAGAACCGAGCCGCTTGAGGCGTGCTCGGGCGATGCCACCGGTACGCTTGGGCTCGAAGCGGGTGTTGGGCCAGACTCTTGCGCTCGTTCGCGACCGGATTCTGTATCGCGTTTGAGGCGCTTCAGATCGCTTCGCAGCTCCGCTGCAGATTGATAGCGCAGGTCGCGATCCTTTTCCATCAACTTGCTGACGATGTCGTCGAGCTTCGAAGGGAGTGAGGTGTTGAGGCGCAGGGGCGTGACCGGGGTTCGATTCAGGATGCCGTCGAAGATGATGGCCGATGTGTCGCCCGGAAAAGGCAGAACACCGGTCGCCATCTCGTAGAGCACGGTGCCGAAGGAAAAAAGATCCGTACGGGAATCGAGTTCCTTGCCCTTCGCCTGCTCAGGAGACATGTAGGCGACGGTTCCAATTGCGGTGCCAGGGCTGGTCAGATATTCCAATGCGGTGGCTGCGGTTGGTCCGGCGGCAAGGTCTTTTGTCTGTGGCGCGACCTTGGCCAAGCCGAAATCGAGAATTTTCGCGTGGCCGCGCTTGGTGACAAAAATGTTGGCCGGCTTAATGTCGCGGTGAACGACACCTCCTGTATGCGCGGCATCCAGGGCGTCGGCCACTTCGATCGCGAGCGACAGAAGAGTCGCAGTGTCCATCGGGCGACCAGCGATGTGATGCTTTAAGGTCGCTCCATCGAGGAACTCCATCACGATGAACGTTTGCCCATCTTGCTCTGCGATTTCGTGAATGGTGCAGATGTTGGGATGATTCAGAGCCGAGGCGGCCTTGGCCTCACGGCGAAACCTGGCTAGGGCCTGGGCGTCTTTGGCGACATCGTCGGGTAGGAACTTCAGGCCGACGAAGCGTTCGAGATTGAGGTCTTCGGCTTTGTAAACCACACCCATTCCGCCGCCGCCGAGCTTCTCTACGATGCGATAGTGCGAGATGGTTTGGCCGATCATGGCGCGACAGTCATGGTATGCGTGGAATCCTAGGGAAGTCAATGAAAGCGAATGGGTTGATCTCTGAGTGGAAGTCGATTGGTGAAAAATCGCGATTTCGCTCATTGACCGGTCGGCCCATTCTCAATGAGTGCTAACGCCTGTTAACAGCAGTTATCGCTTTAGAGCCTCTAACAAATACCCTACTCGCAAGCGTCAAAGAAGAACAGAGATGTGTACGTGGCCATAAATGGCCGCTCATCCACGGCCCCATGTCGCAAAGAACGCGATAAAACTCCTCCCGGGCGTGGGCGCCCGCGCCACATTTATCCATTATTGCGGGAACCCGACTTTGCGGACCAGCTCCGCGTAGCGCGGGTCAGAGCGCAGGAAATCGAACAGTTGGTCCGTGGGCAACTGGCATAGATACATGCTGCGTTGCTGATAGGCAACGTTGAGCCATTCAAACGCGCGGTCTTTGTCTTCGAGATCGGCGTAGGTTTCAGCAATCAAGTAGGTGGCGAGATAGTCGGGATGGATCTTTTGCCGGGCAACCAGCGTTTCCGCCGCTTGGCGCAAGGCCGTCGGCCATCCGCCGGAGCGAAAGCCGGAGTCGAGTGCAGCGGTGTATGCGAGCCAACTCTCGTCCCCCAAGAGCTGGGCGTAGGTTTGAAATTCGCGGATGGCCTCCGGGTATTTGCGCTCGTCCCAATAGGTATAGCCCAGGCCTTGATGAGTCACGGGAAAGGCGGGATTGTCCGCGCTCGCCTTGTTATTGATCTCAATTGCCTTGTCGAATTGATGGTTCATGCGGTAGGCGTCGGCGAGGGCATAGGAGATGATGGGTGAAAGCGGGTCGAGCTCATGGGCACGGTTACACTCGGCGATCGCCTCCTGGAGCCGTCCTATATAGGCGAGCCCCTGGCAGAACCACTGATGGGCGGTGGCGTCGCTGGGGTCGAGGGCGAAAGCTTTTCTGAGTTCGGCCTCGCCGCTCGAAAAATCCCAGTCGAACTGCATCTCGTCGGAACCTAGATCGGCATGAGGACGCGCGAGCGTGGGGTCAAGTTCCAGGGCCTTCTCCGCCGCAGCTTTGGCTTTGGGAATGACTTCCCTTGGGTTAGTGCCGGTGTAATCTGGGATCACGGTATAGACGTCGGACAAGCCGGCATAGGCAAGCGCGTAGTTGGGATCTTTATCGATTGCTTGGTTGAAGAAAGATAGCGCGGTCTCCAGATCGGTGGTGGTGCGTTTGTTCCAGTAGTAGCGGGCCTTGACGTAAAGCTGATAGGCCTCGGGATTTTGTGTACCCTGGCGCGAGAGTTGCTGCTTTTCGGTTCCGCTCAGGTTCGAACGCAAGCGCCCAGCGAGATCGCCCGCGATCTGCTGCTGGAGAGAGAGAATCTCGGAGGCTTTGCCTTCGTATTGTGAGCCCCAGATTTCTGTATTGTCTCGGATGTTGGTCAGCTCAGCGCTCACCCGGACCGAGTCACCGCTTTGCACAATTCTGCCGGTCAGCAAGGCGTCCACGGTCAATTCCTTACCCACTTGCGCGACGTCAATTTCCTTGCCCTTATAGCGAAAGACGGAGTTGCGCGACTTTACCTTCAGTCCCGGCACGTGGGCGAGGCTGGCCATCAGAGATTCGGTCAGTCCGTCGTCGAGAAAATCGTTCGCGCCGCCCCCGGTGCTGGAAAAGGGGATCACGGCGATGGATTCGATTTGCGGCCCGCTTGATTTCGCACGCCAGAACCAGACTACGGCGGCTGCCGAAATCACTAGTAACGCTGCCAAAACCGCTACTCCGTAACGGCGGGATCGCTGCCTCGCGGCTGGTGCTGATTTTCCCGAGTCACCTGACGCAGCTGGCGTTGAACTTGCCGAAATCGGCTGAAGAGCGGAAGAGGACGGCGGAGCGGCAGCAGCCGGCGCGGATGGCGGCGGTTGGGCCGCCACAGACGAACTTGCGGCTGAGCTTTTTCCCGAATCGTGCTCGCGCTTCAGGCGCTTCAGGTCCGCGCGCATCTCAGACGCTACCTGATAGCGCAGATCACGGTTTTTTTCGAGCGCCTTGGTGATAATGCGCTCGAGTTCAGCTGGGACCTCGGGGTTCAGGCGAATGGGAGCGGTCGGGGCTTTCTCTAAAATTGCGTTAAATACGACCGCCGAAGTTTCTCCGCGAAAAGGCAACGCGCCGGTTGACATTTCATAGAGCACCCCGCCAAAGGAGAACAAATCGCTGCGCGCGTCCACTTCTTTGCCTCTGGCCTGCTCCGGCGACATGTACGCGATGGTACCCAGCGTTGTGCCGGGGCTGGTCAGGTGTTGTTCATCTAGGGTGGCGAGAGTGGCGTTTTTCGCGGCATGCCCAGCCTGCGATGACACCTTGGCCAACCCGAAGTCGAGAATTTTTGCATGCCCCCGTGTGGTGACAAAAATATTCGCCGGCTTAATGTCCCGGTGCACAATGCCCTGGGCATGCGCGGCATCAAGTGCGTCCGCGATCTCGATGGCCAGCGACAACAGTTCTCCGGATTCCAGCGGATGCCCTGATATGAGGTGCTTTAAAGTAGAGCCCTCGAGGAGCTCCATCACGATGAAACTGCGTCCCTCATGCCGGCCGATTTCGTGGATGGTACAGATGTTTGGGTGGTTCAGCGCCGAGGCGGCACGGGCCTCACGGTGAAAACGCTCGAGCGCTTGCGGGTCGCGAGCCAGTTCATCAGGCAGGAACTTGACGGCAACAAAGCGGCCGAGATCGGTGTCCTCGGCCTTATAGACGACACCCATACCACCGCCACCCAGCTTCTCTACGATACGGTAGTGCGAGATGGTTTGGCCGATCACCGACGCGCTATCTTACGTCGGCATAATGTTCAAGTCAATGAAGGCCATGGAGTTGGCGGCATCTCAACAGGATTGTTGTCGAAAAATCGCGATATCACTCATCGACCAGCAGTCAAAACGTGTAATCGCCTGATTAAGTAATAGATCCCCTCTTGGCGATTGTGATCTGTGTCATTGACACGCGCGGCAGTGTTGGGCATAGGCTTGGATTAGGAGTCGGATCAGACCATGGCCCACCATCTTGAGTTCGACTTTCAGCACAGAATTCTGCTGATCATCCACGAGGGCACAGTTCATGGACAGGAGATAGAGAAGCTCGGCGAGCAACTCAAGCCGCAATTGAGCGTACTTAACCCGTCGGCTGCAATAAGTGACTTCTCCGGAGCGACGGCTGTGCACATCACCAGTCATATGGTTCAACACCTGGCAATGAAAGACGCTGCTTCGTGTCTGCGAATCCTCCGACGCTTTATTGTTGCGCCACGGGAGTATCAGTTCGGATTGGCGCGAATGTATGAACTTTGTGCGCATCCCCCATTTGTAGATCTGTGTATCGTCCGAAGCAAGGAAGAAGCTCTGACAATAATTGGGGTTCAGAATCCCAAGTTCGAACGGCTGCATAGCAGCGTGAGGCTTAACTGAAAAGAACAGACAGTCTTAGGACCACCACAAACCGGAGAACGAACCGCGCGCCTATTGGCCTCTCATCCCTCCTCGCCAGTTTGATGGAGCGACTCTCCCGACTCGCGGCTTTGATCGGAGGAATAGCGGGCAGGAAAAATTGTGGTGCATCCGGCTTCTTCAGATAGTCTCATCGTCCCCGGCAAACTGTCGAAAAATCGCGATTTCGCTCATTGACCTGGCCGGGCGGGGTTTTGAGCGCTATCGCCTGGTAACGGCAGTCACACCGAACAGCCCGTCACTCGCAGGTCACTTAGTTGGTTTGGCGGTGGCTTTTGGCGGCTTCAGGGTCTGTGCGAATGGAATCTCCTTGCCCTCCGCATCCACCCAGTGAATGTCAAACGCTGCATCGGATGACAGGAAGACCAAACACGGGGAGGTTCCATTGCAGGTGGCCCGGTGGACATGATGCGATGGTAGATAAACGAAATCGCCACTCCGCGCCACGATGGCTTTATCGCCTTTCATCTGGGTTTCCAGCGTGCCGCTTGCGACCATAGCGGTTTCGCTGGGAGTGTGCCAGTGGTAAGGCGCGACGCAGTGGGGAGCGAAGCGGGCAAGGATCACCGATGGTCCCTTGGTGGGGTCCCCTTTCTCTACTGCAATGGTGAAGCATTCCGGCGCGTTTGGTATTGGAGCGAACTTGGCCCCGGCTGCAGGATTCACAATCGGATTCTCCGTCGCCTGGGCAACTAGCTGGGCTGAACCAAACGACAGCACGAGCATGAGAAGCAACATAGACGTGGGTTGGCGAGAGATCATGATCCCCTTCCGAATTGCTTGAGATGAGTCCTGAGAATCGACGGCTAATCTAGCGCAAGACAAACAAGAAATCAATGTGGAACTAGTCGAGGCCAGCGACGCCTCTTTTTGCTCGAACGGAGCAGTTGGCGAAACATCTCTATTACACTCGCCATCGGTTTCCGAGTGTGGGAGCTTGCCCAAGCGTTCAGTAGCCACCGAAGGATTCGCCAACGAATGTCCCATCCGGGGCCATGATGAAGTCGCACGTCAACGGCTTGAATGCCCGCCAGCCGCCATCATCGGCAGAGACAATAACCCTCAAGTCGCCGCCCTTCTTGCTGTCCCATACCGCTTGAATCTCAAGCTGGTAGGACTTGCCGTCTTCGGCGATAACCTGCTTGGTTTCAGGTTTCCCGACCAGAGCGGCGAGGTCTGAGTACGGCGACTTCCGCAGCCGTTTCAACTCGGAGTCAATCACCGCGTAGGCGACCTGCTCGTTCATCGACATGGGTATAAGAAGCATTTTCCCATGGGCCGCGCCGCCATTGTGGGTGAAAAATCGCCTTCTCTAACAATGTCGGCGGTTGTCAAGCTCCTTCGGAGCACACGACGGCGTGGGCTCGGAGAAGAGCGCCATTTCGCTCTCGTTGAAGGTTTGCGCATTCCAACCTGGGCTCGCTGCTAAATCGTGCGGGTCAGGAACTCGGTCCGACCCAACCATCTCTTCGATCACCGACTGCGATCATGATTACTTGTTCGAACTCCCCTGTTTTGGGGAGCGGGATGCCCAATCATTACATCGGTGATTTACCGCACACCATCGCGATTCCCGGGCTTTCCCGCGCGAACCGAACTGATGCGACTGACCGTAATCGCAGCCCTGGCGCCACATCCAGTACAGATGCACCGCCAGCTTCCTGGCCATGGCTACCTTGGCGATCTTCCGCCCTCGCCGCATGGCAAGATGGAAGAACCTATTGCGCCACTCGGATTGGCTCCGTACTGTGACCTGCGCCGCTTCCACCAGCAGAAAGCGCAGCAGCACGTTGCCTTGCTTGCTGATGTGTCCCAGGCGACGCCGATCGCCACTGGACTCTTCTGACGGAACCAGACCCACATAACTGGCGATCCGCTTCCCGCAGTGAAAGCGTTCCGGCGTTCCAATCACCAACTCGAATGCCAGGGCGGTAAACGGGCTTGTGGGAAGTTCTACGAGGATGGTCGTAATTGGGAAGTTGACTTCCGGCTTGCCCGTCATCCACCCCTATAACTACGGCCTACGAACCACTTCCACTCGAAACCGAGTGTGCCATCGACTACGGCAAGCACCGCGCAATTACCAGGGTTATGTCATCCTGCTGTTCGCCTCGGCTGAATTGTCCCACCTCGTCAAGAACGCATTGCAGAAGCTGCGGCGCAGGAAGTTCACTGCGCTTCAGCAGCACATCGACTAGTCGGTCCTCACCGAACTCTTCTCCGTTCTCGTTGAAGGCCTCCGTGACTCCATCCGTGTAGAGCACCAGCGTGTCTCCGGGGACCAGATTTACTTCAGCAATCTGGGCTTGCCAGTCCTCGAAGAGGCCCAATACTGTGCAGGTGGAATGCAGCCGCTGAATAGCGGAGGGTTCCCCACTTATCTGCCCCAAGCTCTTGCTCAAATGACGAAGGAGTGCCGGAAGGTGTCCGCAATTGGCGTAGCGAAGCACGCGGCTTGTGTCATCGTAGTCGGCAAAGAAAAGGGTCGCATAGCTGCTCTGGTCGGTGCTTTGAAAAAATAGGCGGTTCACAGAAGCGAGCAGTCGCGGCAGTTCTTCCACCGCCATCGCATATTGGCTCCGCAGATTGGCTTGCAAATTGGCCATCAACAGGGCGCCGGGCACTCCCTTGCCGGCAATGTCAGCCATTACCATGCCCAGACGTCCCGGGCGAAGCTCGAGAAAGTCGTAGTAATCACCACCCACTTTTCGGGCTGCCACACAACCCCCGATGTACTCAAGCGTCTTCATCTTGGGAAGCGTCTGAGGAAAAAGCCTTGACTGCACTTCCCGGGCAAACTCCATTTCCTGGGTCGCGCGTCGTTCCGCTTCGATGCGCTCGGCGATCTTCTCACCGAGCAGGATGCTTTCAAGCGCAACTCCCGCTTGGCTTGCGATCAATGCGAGCAAGTGCTTGTCTTCGCGGGAGTAAGGCTCCTCCGACCGAGGTATTCCCAATGCGATGAGGCCCACCAGATGCTCGTCGCGCCCAAGAATCGGAGCCAGGCAATCGGGCGCAAGCGCAAGGAGAGATGCCGGCAGCGGTACTCCGTTTGCGGAGCTATCGGAGACATCGCAAGGCTTGCCAGATCTGGTGAGCTCCTGAAGGGCCGCGTCGGCCGGAAAAATCGTTTCCGATCCGGCGGGCGCTTCCCCAGCGGCGGCTGTAAGTTGACCACTGCGCGTTTCCAGATACAACGCACCTGAACTCGGCTGCAGGGCCTGTTTCAGATGATGCTCGAGGAGGGCCGCGAGCTCCTTCCGGTCCGTCGCGGTTCGGGTCTTCTCTAGCAGGCTCTCCAGAACCAGGCGGGCATCGTAGTCATTACGGAAGAAAGCACGGTCGATCCGGTGCCCTACGTTCTTGTGGACCCGCGCTCCCGTCCAGAGCAGGAGTGTGCCGAATGCGGTACCCAAAGCTATGCCCCCGGGAACCGCAGCCGCCGTCAGAGACTGCAAGTAACGGGCAAACGACAAACAAAACGCAATGGTCAGGCCGACACTCAGTGCAATGAGCAAGATCACAAATCCGCGCTGCACCAGAAAGTAACGCGCACTACGGCGAAGCAGTACGGGAATTTCGAGAACGCGATGCTTTAGCACCGCATAAGCAAAGGACAAGGGAAACAGCCAAAGCAGAATCACGACCGCGACACCCAGCAGCACTCCTATGTGAAGGTTGAAGAATTCGGAGGCGAACAGGGCGACAGTGGGAGGCAGGACTCCTGCCAGCGTTCCCCACAGAATGACTCGAATCTTACGGCGCGCCTCTGGGGAAGTCAGAACAACGGCGTTGCAAATGAGGGAGACGAGACCCAACACCACTAGTCCATAATGGAATGAGGAGATCACGTGGCCCGCCCGGGGACTTGTCAGCCATGCCGGAGCCACAAACCTGCCGATCTCCCTCCACAATTCTGACAAAGCTAAGACCGCGGTAATCAGAAGTGCAGCCCACTTCAGCCACGGGATTCGATGATCGATCGGGGAACGTGCCGGAAACACAGCGAAAAAGAAATAAAAGAAAGCCGTGACCATATTGCTGAAGATTGCGCGATAAGCAATAGCGATCGGCCGCAGAACATCAGGCATGTTGAAAAATGTGGAGCTCGGTATGGTGATGAATCCGCCAAACATCAGAGCCATGAGCCAGGCATTCGGGTCCTCCACGCGGAGAAACAAGACAGCCAATCCCACGGTCAGAAAAACGAATGGATACAACCGCATGATCTGCGCGCTGACACTGCGCACAACTCCAGTCTCCTCGGCACCCGCCTCACTCGGACGAAAGATGCCGTGAAGGATGATGGGAGACGAAGTTCCGGGCCTTCGGACGGTCAGTTCGATCGCATCTCCGGGCTTGTGCCGGGACCACACGCGTGTCAATGTGTCCTCGCGCTCGATGGGAGCGCCATCCAGCGCAATCATGCGGTCTCCGGGCTTCAGCCCTGCCCGTTCGGCCGGACTCTGCGGTCGTACGCTATCCACGCGTTGGCTGTGATCATCAGGGATATATGTGTTGTCAAAGCCCAGCTCGACAGGAACCGGGCGGCTGCCGTAGAGCGTCCACAGCGCGCCATAGAGGATGGCCACAGCGGCGAATACTGCGGCCACTGCGGTAAGGAGCGGTTTGGGCAATGAGCGTAAGCCGCGCATACCAATCAACTCCGTCACCAAGGATAATATTACGCGGCTCGAATGGCGGAAGCATCTTGTCCTGTTAGCTCAGTCGCGCCTGTCTAGCAAACAGGTCGATTCGGGGCGGTTGGTCGGCAAACCGGAAGTTATCCGAGCCGCCGATTGGCAGGCAATCGTCTCAATTAACGTTAAATCGCGATTTCGCTCATTGACCGGTCGGCCCATTCTCAATGAGTGCTAACGCCTTCCATGAGAAGGCCGGTCAGAGTCAAGTGGGTTCTTTTGTTTTTTCGGTGCAGCGGAAGAACCAATTTCATCGAACGATGAGCTTCCATGCCACGATGACGACCACAACAGCGAGGCCGATGGTGTAAACGATTCCTCGAGCTCTGAGGAGCTTATCGTGCATGTACATAGGTGGGCCGTTTCCACTCCTGAACAAGCATCCCTTTTCTATCCGGGTTTGTCAAAGCGGCAATTCCAGTTTTGACCCACGCTCCGCCATACCATTGACCGATTCGTATCGGGCTAGCATGGGTCGGCTTGCCATTCCGAAACGTTGCAAAATCCATTTCACTCATGTGTGGCGTACTCAACCGGGTGTTGGGAATGAGCGATGTGGGTGAGGTCTTGTTCAAAGGTGCTTGGGTGCAGCTCGGCTGCAGAGTTACTTGATGGCTAACACTCTTCTGAGAGCCGGGGCCGGAATGCCGCAGCGAATAATCGCCGCGCGGAGATCGTCGGCAAGCGCCAGCAGTTCGTCCGGCGCCTGCTGCGCGTGCCAAGCCGCGCCGACTTCACCGATCCGGGAGTTGCAAACCAGTCGAAGCACCCATGCCAGCACAAACACCGGCGTTACGGCGAGGACCTGCTGGCTGGCGGGCACGATCTTGTGCCCCAGCGCCTTCAGCAGAGGAATGGTCTCGCGCATGGCTGCTGCGGCCAGCTTCAGGTCGCCGGGCGAATGGGCCGCCGCCTTGAGGTCGTTCCGGTATTTGATCGCCAACGGCGTCATCGCCGCCACACCGGCGGCATGCGTGGCGAGGTAATCGACGATCTTGGTTGAAACCTTGGCCCTCAGACCGGCCCAATTGAACAGCTTCACCAGCCTCTTCAGCCGCGGAGTGACCGTTCCGTCGATTTCGCCGAAGGGCGTCGGCATCAGCGAATGATCGAAGGGGCCGATCGCCCGGATGATATCCCCGTCGCGCTTGCCCCCCGCGAAGACGAATCCGAGCATCGGCCGCTGCGGGCCCAATGCCGCAACGATCTCCGCGGGACCGTTGAGATTGTTATTCATAAAGACGAGGTTGGGCGAGGTGTTGGAGGCCAGTGTGGGCAGCAATTCGGCAACCTGGTTGCGGCGCACGACCACGAGAATGTAGTCGTAGGTGTCCCCAGGCGCCAGTTCGCCGATGGCCCTGACCTTTGCGACCCTTCGCTTTTGACTGAACGGGTTCTCGATGACGATCCCGTTACTCTCAATCTCGGCGAGTCGCTTGCCGCGCGCCAGCACGGCGACATCCACGCCGCGCTCGGACAGGCGGGCGGCGCAGACGGAGCCATTCACTCCGGCCCCTATCACGAGTATTCTTGCGTTATCCGTGACCATCTTATGGTATTGAAATAAAGCGATTTCCTAATGAAACCGGTTAAGTACAAGTGTATCGTCGTCACCAAACGAGGCCCACCCGAGAATCTCCAAATCACCGAGTGTGACCTGCGGGATCCGTCGGCAAAAGAAGTTCGTGTCAAGGTTCTGGCCACGTGTGTCTGCCTGCCTGACGTGCAGAATCGCTACGGACTCAGCCCGTTTGCCTCGAAGGTGCCCTTCGTGCCAGGCTACGCCATCATCGGCGTCGTCGATGCGGCCGGCCCTGGAGTTAAGCAGGTCGCCCCGGGTGTAAGAGTGGCGGCGTATCTGATGGTCGGGGGCTATGCCGAGTATGTCTACCTTCGTGAAAACCTGATCATTCCAGTTCCTCCGTCCCTCGATCCAGCCGAAGCCGTGCCGTTGTTACTGAACTACCTCACGGCGTACCAGGCATTGCACCGATCCGCAAAAGTCAGAGCGGGTGACAAGGTGCTCATCATCGGCGCAAGCGGCGGGTGCGGGACAGCGTTCTTGGATCTCGGCAGGCTCGCCAAGCTAACGATGTATGGGATCGCTTCCAAGAGCAAACACCCGATCCTGGTCGAATATGGCGCAACACCGATCGACTATCGCACTGAGGATTACGTGGAGGTGATTCGTCGGGCCGAGCCCGGCGGACTCGACGCGGTCTTCGACGGAATGGGCGGCAATTACATCGACAGGGCCTTCCCGCTGTTGCGTCGGGGCGGCGTGCTCGTGGAATACGGCAATCCCCTGAGCATACGCGGCACGCTGCGTGTTCTTGCCAAAATACTCGTGCTTAACCTGCTACCGAACGGGAGGAGGTTCAAAAGCCTTACGGGGCAGGGTCTGTGCTCTTCAACCGAAAGCCGTTTCTGGAGGACTGGGCTCTCCTCTTCCGGTTGCTGCAGGAGGGCAAGATTCGGCCGGTCATCAGCGGCGAGTTCCCACTACTCGACGCGGCGCGGGCCAATGCGCTCCTCGAAAGCGGTCAGGTCGTTGGGAATCTCGTGCTGCTGGCGCCGGAACTGCTGAAGGCGAGTAGGACTAATCCCGAGTAGTCGGCTACGCTCACATTGGGATTACTTCCCGCTTGCCTGTCATCCGTCAACAATCTGGCCCAAGCCAACCGAAGGTTCCGATGACCGCACAAATCGTCTGATCAAACATCAAGAATCGCCTCAGTCATCGGCGATGGCGTCCCGGGACAGTCTGGTCTGGTAATTGCCTTGCTGCTCGCTCCGACGATACCATCGGCTCTATGCCAACCGGAATCCTCATTCTTGCCTGCTGGGTTGCGCTCGTCGTGTACTGGAATATCAGCGCCCGCTCCGTCAAGACCGCGGCAGAACCGCAGAATTTTGCGGCCAGGCTGGCCCGGATCCCGGTATGGCTGGGCTTCGTCCTGTTCGTCGCGGCTTGGGTGCACCCGTTTGGCCCGGTCGCGATGCGGCGTACAGTCTCTTCGGATTCGGTCGCCGTGGCTATCTGTGCGCTGGGGCTGTTCGTGGCCATCTGGTCGCGCAAGGTGCTGGGCCCCGAATGGAGCCGGGATGTCGAGTTGAAGCAAGGACACAAGCTGGTGGAACGCGGCCCCTACAGGCTTGTGCGCCATCCCATTTACACAGGGCATCTGCTGATGGGCCTAGGAACGGCTGTTGCCTCGGGCATGCTGGTTGCGTTCGTGGGGCTGGGGTCGTTCGTGGTGGGGTTCTGGATAAAACTGAACCAGGAGGAAGGCCTCCTTCAGCGCAGCTTTCCCGACGAGTATCCCGCTTACAAGTCGCGTGTCAAAGCGCTGATTCCCTATGTGTTTTGACGCGTGAGGCGGGCAGCATAAGGAATGTCGCGTCCGCCCAGAAGGCCTTCTATCCGCCTATTGTCAGCACTGCCAATCCAATCT
>Ga0335081_10011491_pt1 | contig 14331 bp, 20 predicted proteins | sample Lox_Sample_35_FD_206713 | JGI IMG/M metagenome (GOLD analysis project Ga0335081, IMG submission 206713) | Soil microbial communities from Loxahatchee National Wildlife Refuge, Florida, United States - Lox_Sample_3.5 | ecosystem: Environmental > Terrestrial > Soil > Wetlands | place: USA... | reverse complement strand
CCCCGTGGGTCCGCGCCTCGTGGCGCACGATGGAAACACTTAAGGCGCGTCCAACGGCTCGTACGCTCGAATCGTTCCCATGACCGTGGAGGAGTCGCTCGCCCACCTCGTCGACCGGTTCAACCGCCATGCCGAGCGGAACCCGGCCGTGCGCGACGAGCTCGCCGGGATCGAGCGGACGATCGCCATCCACTTGGCGGGCGGCGAGGCGTACCGGGTCGAGCTCAAGGACGGCCGGCTCCAGAACCTTCGGACCGGGAACTCGCAGAAGGCCGACCTCACGATCTCGACGGACACCGAGACGTTCTTCGGGCTCGTCCGGAAGGAGATCGGGCCGATGAAGGCGATCGTGACCCGGAAGCTGTCGATCGAGGGGAGCCTCGAGGACAAGCTCCTGTTCCGCAAGCTCCTCTAGGGCGGCCCCCGGGGCCGCGGGTCGGCGGGAGACTACGGCAGGAAGACGCACGCGGCGATGCAGACGCCGTAGTGGTCCATCGGGATGAACAGCTCCTCGGTCCGGTAGTGGATCCGGCGCAGCTCGACGCCGCGGAAGTGCGCGATCTCCTCCATCCGCCACTTGAGGAACTCCTTGAGCGACTTCTGCGTCCCGTGGAGGTGGCCCTCCGCGACGTACCCGCCCTGGCCGTCGGTCCTAAAGCCGTAGGCGATCCCGGCGCTGATCGCCTCCCCCTCGCCGCCGCCGTGGCGGGCGAGGACGCAGTGCGTGATCGCGCCGCGCGCGATCGGGACCCGCTCGACCTGCCGGATGCCGATCGGGAGGACGCTCGAGACCGACACCAGGTTCTGCTCGCCGATGCGGGCCTGCAGGAGGGCGAGGTCGAAGGCGTTGAGCTCGCTCGTCTTGTTGATCCCCTTGCCGCTCGTGACGAAGAAGCGGGTCGGGACCGGGACCAGGGTCGCCGCGGTCGGGCCCGAGCGGCTCGGCACGGTCCGCGCTGACCGTTCGACCCCTTTAAGCGTTCGCTCCCGGCGCGCGATCAGACCATGATCGCGTGGCGGCGGCGCATCGAATCCTCGGATTCCCCGCGGGTCCGCATGATCTCCGCGATGAGCGCGTCGGTGAGCCGGAGGCTCGCCGACTCGAACAGCGTACCGAGGGGCGCGAGCTCGCGCTGCTCCGCGTCCTCCGCGAACTCGAGGGGAAGGAGGATCGTCGCGACGTGGGCGAGCTTCGAGCTCGGCTTCGCCGTCACCACGACGAGCTCCGCCCCCTCGCGGCGGACGATGTTCGCGGCCTGGATCGACGAGTGGCTCTCGCCCCGGCCGGAGAGGATGAACACCGCGTCCCCGCGGCGGACGATCGGCGTGACGCTCTCGCCGATCACGAACGCCGTGAGGCCGACCTGGACGAGCCGCATCGCGAACGCCCGCCCGATGATGCCGGAGCGGCCGGCCCCGTAGACGAACGTCGTCGGGGCGCCGACGAGCAGCTCGACGACCCGGCCCACGGTCCGGGGATCGAGGCGACCGACGCTCGCGCCCACGCGCTCGCCGATGAGGCGCTGGGCGCGCAGGAACGGGGGGTCGCTAGCGGCGCCGCCGTTGGGCACGGCCCGAGCCTCCCTTCGCCTTCGCGCGGTCGCGACGGTCCCGCGGGGGCCGTCGGGCGGCGCCCGGCCGGCCGGTGGGAGGCCGCTTGGGAGGCGGGCGCGCCGCCGGCCGGGCGGCCGGCTTGCCGGCGGGCTTTCCCGCGGGCTTCGCGGCGGGCTTCGCCGGGGGCTTCCCGGGGGCCGGCGCGGGCGCCGGCTTCGGCGGCGGCGGCTGGTGGCGTTTCGCCCACCGCCGGGAGAGCGCCCGCTCGTAGAGGAGCTTCATGTACATCGCGTCGTGCTCGAGGAGCGGGGAGCTCGAGATCACCGTCGCGTCGTAGTCCCGGTCCGCGAGGACCTCGGCGAGCGGATCGAACCGGACCCGGCCACGCTTGATCGGGGTGAGCCGGAACTCGCCCGGCCCGTAGAACTCGACGCCCGAGAAGTTGAGGTACAGCTCCCGACCGCTCGCCTCGACGAACTGCTCGACGACGGGCGCGAGCTGCTCCGGCTCGTCGAAGGTGAGCCGGTCGCGCGCCGCGAGGTGCGGCAGGTTGAGGACCGGGACGATCCCTTTCACCCGCCGCGCGAGCTCGAGCACCTCGTCACGCGAGCCGAAGACGTCCGGGTGCCCGCTCGGCTCGATCGCGAGCCGGACGGTCCCGCGGCTGTACTCCCGGGTCCAGTCGGAGAGCTCCCGGGCGATCGAGGTGAGCTCCTGGATGCTGTCGGCCCGGTCCATCGGCCCGTAGAAGCCGAGATGGGTGACGGTGAGCCGGGCGCCGAGCCCCTCCGCGAGCACGACGGCCCACTGGATCTGCCGGATCGACCGGGCGCGCGCCTCGGCGCTCCCGAAGAAGTCGACGTAGTACGGCGCGTGCAGCGTGAGGTCGACGTCGAGCGCGCGCGCGAGCGCCTTCGTCTGCTGGAGGTCGGCGTAGTCCTTCGCGAGGCTCCAGGTGAGCGTCGTCACGGAGTCCCGGCGGCCCAGCGCGTTCGTGAGCGAGGCGAGGCTGGGCGGAGCGTACTCCCGGCCCGCCGGGCTCGCCGCGACGACGAGCTGCTGGACGAGCTCGCGGGGCAGCTTCCCGATCTCCTCGTCGAGGACGACCCGCGTGAGCGGATTGACCTTGATGAACTGGACCTCCATCGCCGTGAGGCCCAGGTGGTGCACGTCGGAGATCCCGTCGCGCAGGGTCCGACCCTTGCACGAAAGGGGTATCCCGGCCGGTCCAAAACGGATCACGACGGATCGACCCTCGCGAAGCGGGGCGTGTGGGAAAGCCTCGGTCTATATATCGGAGGGGTGGGCCCGGCGCAGGGCGACGAACCGGCACGCGGGTCCCTCCTCGAGGACGGGACCGGACGGTCCCGTGCGGTACCGTACGAGGCGCTGTTCCCACGCGTCGCCGACCGGGGCGACGACGAACCCGCCCGGTGCGAGGCCGTCGGTCCACGCGGAGAGGACCTCGCGCGTCGCGCAGGAGACGACGACCCGGTCGAACGGCGCGGCTTCGGGCCAGCCGAGCCGGCCGTCGCCCGCGCGGAACTCGACGGTCGCGTCCAGATGGAGCGCGCGAATCCGGGCCGTTGCGAGCCGCGCGAGGGAGGGCTCGAGCTCGACGCCCCGGACCCGGCCGCCCGGGACGACGAGCGTCGCCATCAACGCCGCGAGGTACCCCGAGCCGGATCCGATCTCGAGGACCGCGAGCCCCGGACCGAGCTCGGCGTACTCGAGCTGGAGCGCGACCATGTGGGGGGCGGAGATCGTCGCGCCGCCGGCCTCGAGGGGGAGGGGCTCGTCCCGGTACGCCGCGTCGCGCTCCGTCGCGGGGACGAACCGGTGGCGCGGGACCGAGCGCATCGCGGCGGCGATCGCGGGCGGCACCGGGCCGAGCGCCGCCACCATCGCACGCGCCTCGTCGCGCCAGCGGGGATCGTCGGTCATACGGGCGGGGGCGGGCGGTGCCCGAACCCGAGGACGTACAGCTCCGCCGAATGCTCCCGCGACGCGGGCGGCTTGGTCCGGACGACCCGCTCGAATCGCGGGGTCATCGTCTGGAGCAGCTCCGGCAGGAGGTCGCCGTCGAACACCTTCGCGACGAACGTCCCGCCGGGCCGGAGGAGGCGCGCCGCGACGGCGAGGGCGATCTCGACCAGCTCGACGCTGCGCGCGTGGTCGGTCGCGTACGCCCCGCTGATCCGGGGCGACATGTCGGAGAGGACGGTGTCGAATGGCCGCTCCCCAAGGCGGGCGAGGAGCGTGGGGTCGCCGGCGCGGCCGTGGACCCGCTCGACACCCTCGATCGGCTCGATCGCGCGGGGATCGACCGCGACGACCGCCCCGCGCGGCCCGACCCGCTCCCGGGCGACGATCGACCAGCCGCCGGGCGCCGCCCCGAGGTCGAGGACGCGCGTCCCGGGGGCGAGGATCGGGAACCGGTCGGCGACGTAGGCGAGCTTGAACGCGGCCCGGGAACGGAGGCCCTCGCGCTGGGCGGCCCGGTAGTACGGGTCCCTCCGACGGGCCTCCACGAACCGGCGGCCCACGCGGGCGGGACGGCCCGGCCGCCTAAAGCCGTGGCGACGCGGAATCGGGGCGCGCGACGTCACGGGGAGAGGGAACATTTCGAACTTGCCCCGAGGGCGATGGATCGCGAAGACCCGCCCACCCCCACGCCGGGGCGACGAGAGACTGCACCCAGGGGGGCCCGATGGGTCCCGGAACCCTCCGAGGAGGAGCCTCTCGGCCCCATCGAGGACGCTGGCTCTGCACGGATCCGAGAAAGTCGCGGTCGGCCTGCTTTTCATAGAGGCACGCCCTTACTCACGGACGTAGAATCCGGAGCGGGGATGCGGTTTGAGTCTAGCCTGCGCGGGCGAACCGCTCGCGACCGGCGACGGTGGATCGTCGCCGTCCCCGCACTCATCCTGGGGTTGGCGGGCGCGTTTGCCGGGCTAGGGTGTTTCGGACCTCTCGGCACGAACGGCGCCGAACCCTTCGCGAACGGACTGTCCGCGGCTCAACCCGGCGACTGTAATCCTCCCGCGAACATCTCCTCCCCGCCGGCAAACGAGTCCTGCGATTCCCCCGAAGGGCCATTCCCCGCCCCCCACGGCCCCCCTCCTGAGATTGCGGAGGTTACCTACACTGGGAGCCACATCGTGAACGGAGTCCCGGATTACTCTGTCGACCTCTCCCAGGTGAACCCCGATGTCACGACGGGGTGGATGCAGTTCTCGGTGTTCTTGCCTTCCGGTGGAGAGTGCGGATTCATCGTCGACCTTGAAGCGACCAACGGCAGCATCGTGGCGGTGTTCAACTCCTCGCTTTCGACCTGGGACAGCGGCTGGGGACCGAACGTCCAGACCGCCGGCGGCTGGACCTCCGGCTTCAATGTCTCGGTCCCCTCTATGGGGGTCCTTACCCTCAAGGGCCCGGAGGCGCTCTCGGGAGCGGTCTGGGTAGTGGGCGTGGGATTCTCTCCGACGGATGGAGAGGTCGTCCCGCTCGACCTTTAGGTCGAGCCCGGGGGGATCCACCGCCCTACCGGCGGCTCAAGTCGTTCGAGTGCCACGAAACGGCGGTACTTCCCGGGCGGTTTCGAGACCGGCCGGAAGGAATCACCGACCGAGCCGGCCCCGAGCCGATGCGGGGTCCCGGAAGGACCCCCAGCTCGCATCGGAATGCGGAGTGGGATGGGGCCGTCCGAATTTGAATCGGAGTCTCTTGCACCCCAAGCAAGAAGGATGGTCCAAGCTACCCCACGGCCCCATCGGGGACGGAACGCGGGAAGGTCGGCGGGGGATAACCGTTTGCGCCGGCGGGCCGCCGCTAGTGGACGAACCACCAGATCGCGACGCACGTGACGGCGATGATCGCCGTGTTCGCGAGGGAGAGCCAGAAGAACCCCCACAGCTCGCGCCGGCCCTCCTCCGGCGTCACGCCGGGCGGCTGCGTCGACGTCCCCGGGGTCGCCGTGTACGGCGTCCGGAACGGCGTCGCGGAGTGGGCCACGGGTCCTCGGGGACGGGGGGGCGTCGGGGGTACTTATGCGACGCGTTAGAGCGGACCGGACCCGCTCAGGCGGCGAACCACGGGAGCCGCGCCGCGGGCCCGGTCGGCTTGAGGACGAGCGTGTGGAGGTTCGCCCCGCCGTCGCCCGGCGCCCAGCTGTACCGCTGGGCGAGCTGGTAGAGGATGTAGAGGGCGTCCTCGTCGTCCTCGACCCCGAGGGAGCGGCCGACGTCGACCATGAACCGGTGGCGGAGGAGGCGCAACAGCTCCCCGAAGTCCACTGGGCCGGATCCCTCCTCCCGGGCCGCGCGGCGGAACAGGCCGACGACGATCCCCGTCGACAGCCGCAGGACGTCGCGCCGGTCGAGCGTGCGCGTGTGCCAGTGCGGGTCGGGCGACTCGCCCGCCGTCGACGGGACGACGAGCACCGCGAGCTCGGAGTCGAACGACGCGCCCGCGCTCCGCTGGGCCTCCGCCCACGTCGTCTCGGCCGCGGCGTCGGTCGGCACGACGACGATCGCCCGCGACGGGAAGCCGGAACGCGGCGCCCCCGCGCTGCGCGTCCCCGCGGGGCGGACCGGGGAGGCGCCGAGGAAGACGGGGAACCGGCGGCGCGGGACCCCGGCCTCCTGGACCCAGAACTCGGGCTCGAACGGGGAGCGGACCCGGGGCGCCTCCGTGCGCGCGAACCCGAGCCGCTTGAGGGCGGCCTCGGCGTGCGACCGGAACGCGGAGGAGGAATCGGTCGTCATCGGGGAATCGTACGCGCCCGGGTTTAAAGTCCCTCCCCCGCCGACGGGGGTCGCGCGCGGCGGCGAGGCTATCCCCTCCCGCTACAGGCCCGGCACGACGCCCCGCGCGACGAGCGCCCAGTTGACCACGAGCGCGACGAGCACGGCGAGCAGGTACGGACCCGAGTAGAGGAACCCGCGGCGGGCCCACCGACGGTCCGGGTCGTGCCAGAGCGGGGCCGTGGCGGCGACGAAACCGAGGCCGAGGGCGAGCAGGAGGACCGTCGTCGGCCAGGCGATGGGGCCGCTCAGGCCCAGGGCGACCGTCGCCGGCAAAAGGACGGCCGCCGAGACGACCACGACCTTCCCCGAGTAGGCGGGATCGTCCATCCGCGGCAGCATCGGGAGCCCGGCCTTCTCGTAGTCCGAGCGCAGGAGGAGCGCGAGGCTCCAGAAGTGCGGCGGCGTCCAGAGAAAGACGAGGAGGGCGAGCGCGAGGACCGCGGGCGACCACGTCCCGGTCGCCGCGGCCCCCCCCGCGAGGGCGGGGGCGCTCCCGGCGAACCCGCCGATCACGATGTTGAGGCTCGAACGGCGCTTGAGCCAGACGGTGTACACCCCGACGTAGGTGACGCCCCCGAGGAGGATCGAGAGCCCGGCGAGCGGGTTGAGGAGCACGGTGGCCCCGCCGATGCCGACGGCGAGGAGCGCGAGCCCCACCGCGAGGACCGCCCCCGGCGATCGGATCCGGTCGGTGGGAAGGGGCCGTCGGGCCGTCCGGACCATCCGGGCGTCGACGTCCCGGTCGACGTAGTGGTTCAGCATCGCCGCGCCGGCCGACGCCGCGGCCCCGAGGACGACGAGGGTGGCGAGCCGGCCAACGTCGATCGCGGCGGGGGCCGCGACGAAGTAGCCCCCGACGGCGACGAGCACGATGAGCCCGGTGATCTCCGGCTTCGCGAGCGCGACCCAGTCCCGCCACGCGGAGGGGACGCGGACGGCCGGGGCCGGGGCCAACGACGCCGTCACCGGCGCGGGGACCCCGACCGCGGGCATAAGGTACCCAACGCGCGGCCGGGGTCAGCCCGGCGGTGCGAGGCCTCCCACGCCCGGCGACGGGCGCGGGTCGAGCCGGCCGTCGGGGACGGCCTCGGACGGCGGGGCGGGGGCCCGCTCCTCCGTCGCCCGCCACGCCCAGTCGACCCACCGGCGGGGGATCTCCCGGAGGTTGGCGAGGAGGACAATGAGCAAGAGGAGGCCGAACAGGACCGTCGCGAGCCCGAGGTGCAGGAGGACCGCCGCGATGAGGAGGTTCGAATCGACGACCACGCCGCCCAGGATCGCCTGGAGGACCACCAGGACCGCGCTCGCGACGGAGAGCCTCAGCACGACCGGCCGGCTCCGCTCGTAGAGGAGCCCTAGGACCGCCATGGCGCCGATGACGAGCGAAAGGACGAGGGCGCTCAGCCGGTGCGCCCACTCGATGCCCGGCGCGCCGGTCGTCGGCCCCAAGAGGCTCCCCGTGCACGTCGGCCAGTCGGGGCACGCGAGCCCCGAGTCGCTCGCCATCACGTTGCCGCCCAGCAGGATCGCCGCGTAGCACGCGACCGTCGCAGCGACGGCGGCGTAGCGGAACAGGTCGTGGCCGCGCATCGGGTTACGAGCTCCCCTTCGCCGCCGGGACGGGGCCGGGGAGCGGCTTCGACTTCGCCGACGGCCCCACCATCGTCGTCGGCGCCGGCTCGCCCCACGGGTCGCCCGTCGCCCGCTCGCCCGCGTAGTAGCTGTACATCATGTTGAACGCGAAGACGAGCTGGCCCAGGCCGAAGATGATCGCCCCGACGGAGCTCAGGAAGTTGAGCGCCTGGAAGTTCGGGTCGAGCACGTACGTGTACACCCGCCGCGGCATCCCCTCGGCGCCGAGGATGAACATCGGGAACAGCAGCACGTTGACGCCGATGTACGTGAGGAGGAAGTGGACCCGGCCGAGCGTCTGGTCGTACCAGCGGCCGGTCCAGATGGGGTAGTAGAAGTAGATCGCGGCGAAGACCGCCATCAGCGTCCCGCCGAGGATGATGTAGTGGAAGTGGGCGACGACGAAGTACGTCGCGTGGAAGAGGTAGTCGATCGGGATCGACGCGAGGAACAGCCCCGACAGACCGCCGATGACGAACCCGGTGATGAACGCGACGCAGAACCACATCGGGACCGCCATCCAGATCCGGCCGCCCCAGAGCGTCGCGACCCAGTTGAACGTCTTGATCGCCGACGGGACCGCGATCGCCATCGTCGAGAGCATGAAGACGAACCGCACGTTCGTGGAGAGCCCGGTCACGAACATGTGGTGCTCCCAGACGGCGAAGCTGAGGACCGCGAAGACGCCGAGCGAGACCGCCATCGCGCCGTAGCCGAAGATGTCCTTCCGGGCGAGCTTCGGGATCACCGTCGAGATGAGGCCGAACGCGGGCAGGACGAGGATGTACACCTCGGGGTGGGCGAAGAACCAGAAGAGGTTCTGGTAGAGGAGCGCGCCGCCCAGCGGGGTCCCGTCGGCCGACGCGAGGAGGTGCGTGCCGAAGTTCCGGTCCGCAAGGACCATCGTGAGCGCGACGGAGAGCGACGGGAGGGCGAACAGGAGGAGGATCGAGTTGATGAACACCGACCAGACGAACAGCGGCATGTTCCAGTAGTGCACGCCCGGCGCGCGGTGCTTGATGATCGTGACGAGGAAGTTGACCGCGCCGAGGAGGGACGACGCGGAGAGGATGTGGAGGCCGGTGATCCACAGGTCGATGCCGTGGTTGTTCGGCGCGAACGACTGCGTCGAGAGCGGCACGTAGCCGGTCCACCCCGCGTACGCGTTCGAGAGCAGCAGGATGACGCCGGCCGGCGGCAGCATCCAGAACGCGATCGCGTTGATCCGCGGGAGCGCCATCTCCCGCGCGCCGATCATCGACGGGACGAGGTAGTTCCCGAAGCCGGCGAGGACCGGCATCACGAACATGAAGATCATGAGGACCCCGTGCATCGTGAACAGGGTCGAGTAGACGTCCGGGGTGATCCCGAGCGTCGTCTGGGGATCGAGGCCGAGGCCCTGGACGAACCCGAGGTCCGTCCGGATGAGGACCGCGTAGATCCCGCCGATGAAGAAGAAGACGAGGCCGATGACGATGTACATGATCCCGATGCGCTTGTGGTCCGTCGTGAATAGCCACGTCTTCGCCGTGCGGACGAACCAGGTCCCCCGCCAGGCGAGGACGCCGAGGATGAACCCGGCGAGCGCGAGGATGAGGACGATCTCGACGAACGGTCCCAGCTCCGCGGTGGTGGTCATCGACGTTTAGCCTCCCAGGACGCCCCAGAGGATGTACGAGATCGCGCCCGCGGCGATCGCGACGGTGAGGGCCTTGAGGAACAGCGCGAGGGCCGCGTCCGAGACCGCCCCCGGGTTCGGGGCGCCGATCCGCCGGCCGAGCGGGAACTCCCGGTACGTCCGGTCGATGAGGTGGACGACGAGGGCGCCGAGAAGGAACATGAGGCCGACCGCGAGGCCGAAGGAGCTCTCGACGCCCGGTCCGACGAGGGAGCCGAGGCGGATCGAGTACACGGCGAGCACCGCGATGCCGGCGAGCGAGAGCGCCGCCGCCGCCTCGTAGAGCCGAAGGACCCGGCCCGCCGCCGCGTCGAGCGCGAGCCCGGGCCCGCCGGTCGCGCTACTCAAAGAGCCGGACCTCCCGGTGCGTCGCGCCCCGGAGCCGGTCGACGCGGTAGAGGACGCCGGTCAACAGGAGGAAGAGGAACGTCGCCGCGAACCCCGAGACCAGGAGGACCGGCACGTCGAGGAGCCACCGGCCGTGGCCCAAAAGGTCGGTGAACCCGTAGACGAAGAACGCCGCGGCGACGGTCCCGCCGAGGAGGAGGAGGGTGAGGACCGCCCAGAGCGGGCCGGTCGAGTACCGCGCCGGGGCCGGCGGGGCGTCGTCACTCACGGGCCGTCGCCTCCCCGCGCGGCGCGAGCCCCGCCGCGGGCCGCCCGGCCGCGGGCGCGGGCGCCGGCGCGTACACGCCGCCGAGCCGGTCGGTCATCCCGCGGGCCGCCTCGCGGGCGCGGTAGCTGCGCCGGTACCGGATCCAGAAGGCGGCCACCACCACCGCGTTCACGAGGACGATCGGGGCGAGCCGCTCGGCGACGATCGGCGGGCTGATCGCCTGGCCCGGGGTGAGCCCGCCCCAGACCGTCATGAGGATGAAGAACCCGAGGAGGGAGTTCGCGGCGATCAGGAAGACCGGTCGATCCCGAGGATGCGTCCGCTTCGACCGGTCGAGGAACGGCAGGAAGAGGACGTACAGGATGAGGACCGTCGTGACGCCGATCGCGAGGACCGGCGTCACCCCCGCGAAGTCGACGAACTTGAACAGCCAGAGGAAGTACCAGTCCGGCTCCGTCACGACCCCGACGGCCGTCACGTCGCCGACGTACGTCGGGAGCTGCCACGGCCACAGCGCGGCGATCCCGAGCAGGAGCCCGATGTAGAGGAGCGCCCACTTGGTCATGTAGAAGAAGATGTGGGGCATGAACGGGACGTGCTCCTTCCCCTCCTTCTCGGTGAACCGGCGGCGCTGGAGCGGGTCGGAGGTCGCCGGCGGGGCGATCCCGTGCGACTCGAACAGGGCGATGTGCGCGTACAGGAGCGCCGCGAGGGCGATCGGGATGAGGACGATGTGGGCCGCGAACATCCTCGAGAGGAGCCCCTGGGGGGTCCCGTCGCCGAGGATGAACGGCCCGAGGAGCGGGCCGGCGTAGGGAAGCCGGAGCGCGAGGACGAGCCCCACGTTCGTCGCGTTGTAGCTGAGCTGCGTGTACGGGAGGAGGTACCCCGTGAACCCCATCCCGAGGGTCAGGAGGAGGAGGAGCGTCCCCACCATCCAGCTGAACTCGCGCGGCGCCTTGTACACCCCGAGGTAGTAGCCCCGGAAGAAGTGGACGAACGCGAGGAAGATCATCGCGTAGGCGCCGTACAGGTGGCTCGACAGGAGGAGCGAGCCCATCGGCACGCTGTTGATGATGTAGTACGTCGAGCACCACGCGGCCGGGCTCGCGGAGAACGCCCCGGCCGGCTGCCCGCAGGCGATGAGGGTGGGGGCCGTGCTCGGCTGGTAGTAGAGGAGCAGCAGCATTCCGGAGAGGACCTGCCAGAGGAAGGCGTTCACGACGAACGCCCCGGTCCAGTACGACGGCTTGAACGTGAACGCCGGCTGCGGGCGGAGCGCCCACTTCGGCATCCCGGTGCGGTCCTCGACGAACCCCCAGAGCCGGTTGAGCGTCCGATTGAACCACCGCTCGATCCCCATCGCGTCGGACCTCAGGGGATCTTCCAGTCCGGGATGAGGACCGGCGTCTCCTTGACGAGGGAGACCGGCGAGGTGACCGGGTAGTCGCCCTGGAGCGTGTTGAGGTGGCCGTTGACCGGCGGGCTCGACGCGGTCACGCCGGTCGCCCAGATCGTGTCGTCGTCCGTGTGCCACTCGAGGATCACCTGGGGGAGCGGCAGGACGGCCGGGCCGGTGAGGTTCGCGGCGGAGTTCGCGACGTCGTATGTCGACCCGTGGCAGCTGCAGTGGATGTAGAACGCCTTCCCGTCCGGCTTCGTGGTCGAGGCGCCAGGCGGGTAGTAGGCGAGGGCCGGCGCGGGACAGCCGAGGTGCTGGCAGATCGCGCTGTAGGCGACGATCGACTTCTTCGAGCCGACCCCGAACGGGACGTTCGTCGCCCCGCCCGACGAGCCGCTCGGCGGGGCGAGATTGAGAAGGAAGTTCGGCTCGTTCTGCAGGGGATAGTTGAACAGGAGGAGCTCCGAGGTGTCGACGGAGTACTCCGACATCATCTTGGTCTCGGTGAGCGGGCTCCCGTCGAGGTCGAGGAGCTGCGCGTTGAAGTAGCTCGCCGCGCCGACGACGGGCGGCTGCGCGAACTGAAGCGCGCCTCCGCCGATGCCGAGCCCGCCGGCGCCGAGGAGGCCCGCGACCGCCGCGAGCTTGAGGACGTTGCGCTTGGTCTCGTCGACGTCCGGCGCGCGCTCCTCGCCGGCGAGGCGGTGGAGCTGGCCGACCGGGAACTCGAGGGCGGGCCGCGAGGCGGCGACGAACGGGCAGCTCGGCGGGCACGCCGCGGGGTCGATCACAGGGTCCTCCCCCGGACGTCGCTCGCGATGTCGTCCGGTCGGCCCGGGTCCGGGATCGCGGCCCCGCCCGGGAGCTCGGCCCGGTCGCTGCCGTAGAAGACGGCCCACGTGATCACGATCCCGAGGAGGACGACGAGGATCTCCGTCAGCGTGACCTGGTCGTCGAGGGAGAGCACGCTACCGCCTCCCGCCGTCGGAGAGCCCCGCGTCGGCCCGGGCGACCGACCAGGTATCCGGCCCGACGCCCGAGCCGTTCGCCCCGGTGAGGATCCCGACGGAGACGAGGGGGGCGCGGGGCGCGACCGTCACCGCGATCGGTACGTGGGCGACGCGGACCGGCGCCGGCTCCGCGAACTGCATCAGGGTCGACCGGAGCGTCGCCGGCTGGCCCGGTACCGGCGGCGGGAGGTCGGCGGCCCGGTGGAGGTCGGCGACCAGCTCCGCCTTGAGCCGGGCGATGCGGCCGTAGTAGCGTCCGAACTGCCGCAGCACGGCGGCGTTCTCCTTTCCCAGGAGGAGGAACGCCCCGACGCCGAGGAGGATGATCCAGTCGAGGTCGGAGAAGAGCGCCATCCGGCTAGCTCACGCCCCCGGGGCGCCGAGCGGCGCCGGCTGCCCGCGCTCCCAGCGGCCCGCGAAGTACGCCCCGCCGAGGTAGAGGCCGATCATCGGCAGCGCGATCATCAGCATCGTGATCCCCGAGTTGTCCGGCGTGATGACCATGCCGAAGACGAGCGACGCGATCACCGCCGCCCTCCAGTGGCGCCGCCACGCGGCGGCCCGGACCACGCCGAGCCGGCTGAGGGCGTAGACGAAGACCGGCAGCTCGAAGACGACGCCGAAGGCGATCGAGTAGAGGAGGGCGAACGTGGCGAACTGCTGCACGCCGAGGACCGGCTCGAGGCCCATCGCGCTCACGTACTGGAACAGGAGCCGGAACGTGAGCGGCGTGAGGACGAACAGCCCGAGCGCGGTCCCGGTCGCGAACAGCGCGGTCGCCGGGATCCCGATGCGTCGGACGAGCTCGCGCTCCCGATGGCGGAGCGCGGGAACGAGGAACGCACCCGCCTCGTGGACGATCCACGGCATGCCGACGATCAGCGTGAGGAGGAGCCCGATCTCGACCTGCACCAGGATCGAGTCGCCGACGCCGACGTTGAGGAGCGCGACCCCCGGCGGGAGCGTGTAGGTGGCGAGGGCGCGGAACACCTGCGCCGTCACGTTGTCGAACAGGTTCGGCCACGGGTAGGCGAACGGCACCGCGACCCCGGCGATCCGCAGCGTGATCGGGTCGAGCCGGAACGTGACGAGGAAGCCGAAGATCGGGCCCAGGACGAGGAGGATCCGGACGAGGCGGGTCCGGACCTCCTGCAGGATCGCGAGGATACGGTCGAGGTCGCCCATCGGTCACGCGGCGGCGACCCCTCCCGCGGCCCCCGTCGGCCCCCGGGGGACCCGGGGCGGGCGTCCGGCCTCGAACCGTTCGGGCGGCATCGTTCCGCGAACCCGGAGCCGGGCCCCGTCAGGGGGGCGTCGCCGGGGGCATCGACGCGGCCTGCTCGGCCTTGATCTCCCGGTCGACCTCGGCGCGGCCCTTCTTGAACTCGCCCATCGCGCGCCCGAGGCTGTGGGCGAGCTGCGGGATCTTGCTCGAGCCGTAGAAGAGAATCCCCACCACGACCGCGATGATCAGCCAGTCGTCCAACGAGTCGAACATCTGCCCCCGGGACGGACCCAACGGGGGGGCGATATCTCGTTCGTACGGGGGGGTTCGACCGGTTGCTACGGTTCGTACCCGGAGTATTTGAACCGCCCGCCTACGGGAGCGGCGCGAGGACCATCTCGCTCCC
>Ga0335081_10011490_pt1 | contig 14332 bp, 18 predicted proteins | sample Lox_Sample_35_FD_206713 | JGI IMG/M metagenome (GOLD analysis project Ga0335081, IMG submission 206713) | Soil microbial communities from Loxahatchee National Wildlife Refuge, Florida, United States - Lox_Sample_3.5 | ecosystem: Environmental > Terrestrial > Soil > Wetlands | place: USA... | reverse complement strand
ACATGGACGAAATACTGGACGCTTCAAGACTGCCGCTGAGGTACTGCGGCTTCAGCCCCTGCTTCAGGGTGGAGGCGGGTGCCCACGGGAAGGACACGAAGGGCATATTCCGTGTGCACCAGTTCTTCAAGGTGGAGCAGGTGGTCTTTAGCAGGCCCGACCAGAGCTGGAAAATCCACGAGGAGCTGATAGGGAATGCCGAAGCGATCTATCAGGCGCTTGGGATACCCTACAGGGTTGTCGCCCTCTGCAGCGGCGACACCGGCTTCATGTCAGCGAAGACCTACGACCTGGAAGCGTGGCTTCCGGGTCAGGGGAAGTACAGGGAGATGGCCTCCGCAAGCAACGTAACGGACTACCAGTCCAGGCGCCTCAGGATCCGATACAGGGAGAAACAGAGCGACCCCACGGTCCTCGTTCACACCCTCAACTCGACGGCAGTTGTCACCCGGACGCTTGTGGCCATGGTCGAGAACTTCCAGCAGAAAGACGGGTCAGTGAAGGTTCCGAAGGCCCTGGTCCCTTACATGGACGGAATCACTGCCCTGCAGAAGCGCTGAGGTTAAATGCCTGCGCCGAACGGGGCGCCTTCAGTTGCCAAAGAAAGTAGCAAAGGTGCGGGACAAGTGGAAGCTGAAGCGCTGGGTCACTGTCACTGCATCGCCATCCTTCGGCAACGCCCCCATAGCGCGGATTCCTCTCACTGACGTCGAGAAGCCGGAGGGGAGGGTCATCGAGACTACCCTCTACGACATCCTGAAACAGGACCCCCAGCACTACGCCTTCAAGCTCTTCTTCCAGGTCGATAGGGTCGACGGTGAGACAGCGTACACGGTGTTCAAGGGGCACGAATACTCGAGGGAGTTTCTCAGGAGCCTGATCCGACGCGGCTCATCGATGTCCGACTTCATCAGGGACTATACCACCAAGGACGGCTACATCGTGAGGGTGTACTGCACAGCCCTCTCCCAGGGGAAGATGAACAGCTCAAAGAAGCACGACCTCAGGCTCATCATGGACACCATCATCAGAGAGAAGGCGGCCAGCATGAATTACGAAGGCTTCGTTCAGGAGTTGGTGCTTCAGAAGGTCGCGTCCGACGTCTACAACGAGGCCAAGAAGGTGACGCACCTCAGGCACGTAGGCGTTAGGAAGAGCAAGCTCATTGCGCGTCCCGAGCCTAGGAAGGCCGAGCAGCTAGCCCCGCTTGCCGCTTGAGACTATCTTCACGATGTCCCTGTTCTTGAGCACGTGTTCTGACCCGAGCCTCTTCCCGGTCCTCGCGTCAACGGCGTAGAGGAAGGTGTCTGCCAGCTCGCTGTGGACTGTCCTGGCCAAATCGATCGCGGTAGACCCACCCTTCATCACGAACGCGTCTGGTAGCACGCGTCCTTCTTTGTCCGAGAGGCGGGTCTCGTCCTCGACGGGGAAGACTACGATGGCGCTCAGGAGGCCAAAGAATGCCTCGTTGATGGCATCCTGGACGCCTGTTCCGCCGTAGATTTTCATCACCTTGTCTTCTACCATCCTGAGCGCGTTGGCCTGAGCAGGGCTGAGCTTCTGCGGATCCTTCACTGTGAATTTCGGGTCCCCGGGCGTGTACTCAACGAGTCCGTGCTCCGCAGCCTTCCTGAGGAGGAGCTCCGCCTCGGATGCGCAGGGGACCACCTTTCTCCCGATCTTCTTCAGGGCCTCGATGTTGGCACTTGAGAAAGGGAGGTCAGCCTTGTTCGCCGCCACCAGCGACGGTTTCGTGAGCTTCCTCGCCTCAACAACGAACTGCATTATCTGTTCGTCAGTCCAGGCGGTCGGCTTCTCTGTTCGCAGGTGCAGGCGGAGCACGACCTGCTCGACGTCTCCGAATGTCACCGAGAGACCGGAAAGCCTGTCCGCCAGGTGCTCGACTATCTTCCCCCCAGTCTGCTCCAGGGACCTGGCCGCCTTCTCCCAGTCCTTCTTGATGATGCCGAACATCCACAGGTCGAACTCGTGCTCGACCATGGATATGTCCCCGACAGGGTCATGGGTGCCCGGCGGGACCTTCCTGCCTTCTAGGTCGGTGGAGCCCGAGGCGTCCACGACCTGGATGAGGGCATCTGCTTGCCTCACGTCGTCCAGGAACTGGTTGCCCAGCCCTTTTCCCTTGGACGCGCCTTCGACCAGTCCAGCAACGTCAACGATCTTGACAGGAATCAGCCTGGTGCCGTTCACACAGGCGGAGTTCCTAGGGTTGTCGGTGACCCCCATTTCCTTGCACACGCACTGTGTCTTGAGGTGGGCGACCCCCACGTTGGGCTGTATGGTTGTGAAGGGATAGTCCGCGATCGGGACATCTTTGAGCGTCGCCGCTGCGAAGAACGTCGACTTCCCGACATTAGGTTTGCCGACGACCCCCACGAGCACGACCCGGCCAATTTTCAGGCCTGTTATAACCGTCTCAGTGGGCGATTCCACAGTTGGCCAGGGTCTGCGTGATAGGCGGAGGGACCGCGGGGGAGGGAGCCGCATTCGAGGCAGGCCTGAAAGGTGACGACGTCACCATGGTCGAGAGGAGACACAGTGCTGAGCCTCCCTGGAGGTCCTGGCCGGCACTGATCTCTGGATCTCCTCACAAAGAAGGGTTTCTGAATTGGCGCGGGGACTTGCCCAGTGTGCTTAACGAGGAAGCGTCTGCTGTGGGGACCGGCCTCATCGTCCTGTCCAGCGGGAGCAGACTCCGTTTCGATTCGGTCATCGTGGCCACAGGCAACCGCTTCGAGCCTGTCGCTTTTCCCGGCTTCCGGAAAACTGGCGTTTACGTGCTTGACGGCGCAGAGAAGTACGACGAGCTCGGTCGGGGGTGCGCTTCGATGGACGAAGCCGTCGTCGCAGGAGAAGGGTACCGCGGTCTCGAAGTGGCCGACAGGCTCAGCAGCCGCGGCGTCAAGGTCCGCCTTATGATCTCTTGCTGGGAGCGCGAACCTCCATCCCCGCTCGTTCTCGAGGTGATCGGTGAAGTTGCCCGCGAGAAGGGGACCGAGATACAGAGAGGGGACGTGTCGAAGGCGGTGGGGAATGGCGGCGTCGAAGCCGTGGTGACTAGCGGCTCCGTCGTCCCATGCGACGCCGTTGTCGTAGCCCCGCCCCGGGTGCCAAACCCTGTCCGCTCAGCCCTGAAGCTCGGTCACTACGGCGGGATCGAGGTCGACCGGGGGATGAGAACCAGCGTGCCCTCCCTGTGGGCCGCGGGCGGGTGCGCCGAACTGAAGGAAAGCGCTCCGGGCGCCGGGGTGCTGAACACTGAGCCCCGCCTCTCCGGGAGGATTGCCGGATCGAACTGCGCTGGTTCGAGGCACACAATCGGAAGGACTAGGGTAGACGAGATGCGGGTGTTCGGCTTCCGCTGGTCGAGGATGGGAGAACGGGGGGCTTCCGCTGAGGCCTCCCTCAGTCAGGCGGAGACGGTGAGCCGACGCTGGGGCTCCGACTGCGCCTGCACGATCACTCACCAGAAATTCAGTGAAAGGGTACTGGTGGTGGAATCTGTCCAGGCTTCCGAGTCCTCGCCTGCGGGGCTTCCTCCCCTCGGCGCCGGGGCGACCCTCGAGGCACTCGCCTTCGGATTAGGTTCAAGCGATATATCGCTGATTTCGGAGACCGCTAGGATGGGGCTAAGAGAATGGCGAAAGTCCTGATCTGCGATCACGTAGAAGTTGAGAAACTCGCCCTGGGGCCGGGCGTCGTCGTCGACTACAGGCCCACCATAACGAAGGATGAGCTGCTCGCCGTGGCAGGGGAGTACGATGCCTTCATTGTCAGGAGCAGGACGAAGATTGATCGCGCCGTCCTCGACAGGGCGCCAAGGCTGCGACTGGTCGCCAGGCCAGGCACGGGACTCGACAACGTCGACGTGGAGTACGCAAAGTCCAAGGGGGTTACGGTCGTCAACAGCCCCGAGTCCCTCGTCGAAGGGGTAGCGGAGCACGTGGTTCTTCTAATGCTGGCGCTAAGCAGGAAGCTGGTGACCGCCGATGTCGGGACCAGGGCGGGGAAGTGGGAGAAGAACGCGCTCATGGGGAAGGAGCTGAAGGGCAAGGTACTGGGAATAGTGGGCCTCGGGCGGATAGGGAGGCGAATCGCGGAGATAGCGAAGACCCTGGGCATGACCGTCCTGTTCTACGACGTCATCACGATACCGCCCGAGGTCGCGGCATCACTTGGGGCAAGGGTCGTGGGCCTTGACGAGCTGTTCCGCGAGTCAGACTACATCACGCTGCACGTCCCCATGACGCCAGACACCGCCCATATGGTCGGGGCCCAGAGGCTCGGCCAGATGAAGAAGACCGCCTGTCTCATCAACACATCAAGAGGGGGAGTCATCGATGAGGCCGCCCTCGTTTCAGCCCTCCAGAGCGGTACAATCGCAGGGGCTGCGCTCGACGTATTCGAAAAGGAGCCGCCCGTCGGCCCCATCCTCGCCGCCCCCAACACCATCCTAACGCCTCACATAGGCGGCCAGACGGAGGAGGCCCAGGCCAACGCGATTGTCGTGATCGGGGAGAAGGTTAGGGCATTCTTCTCATCGGGCTGAATCGTCAAACAATGTTTATTTGGCAACTGAAAACGAGGCGCCCCAATGCCCATGTACAGCCAGATTTCGAAGACGTGGCAGCACATCCTGCAAGAGAAGGGAGGGGACATGAGGTCCCGGGCAGTGGAGCTGAGGAAACAGCCGGCGATGCTCAGGGTCGACAAGCCCTGGAGACTCGACAGGGCGAGGGCGCTGGGTTACAAGGCGAAGGAAGGTGTTGTAGTCATCAGGATGCGCGTCTCCAGGGGCGGGATGAGGAAGCAGCGCCCCACATCCGGCAGGAGGCCCAAGCACATGGGCGTCCTTAAGATCAAGTCTGCGGTTTCTTCACAGCGGGTAGCCGAGAGAAGGGCGGCCGAAAGGCACCCCAACATGAAGGTCCTGGGCTCCTACCCAATTTGGGAGGACGGAATTCACGCCTGGTACGAGTGCATTCTCATCGACCCGATGCATCCTGCGATAAGGAAGGACTACAATTACAGAAGGGTCCTCGGAATAGTCGGCTAGGCCTACCTCTTCATCTCGCTGCTGTGGCCTGGGAATATCCTCGAGTTCGGGTCCACATATGCTTTCGCGACGTTGACGGCCAGGGCAGCCTGCGCGTATCCGGTGGCGATCAGGTTCAGCTTAACCCCGTCCAGGGGCCCTGCAATGTCACCGGCGACATAGACGCCCGGTATGTTCGTCTCCATCTTCCCGTTGACCCTTATCTCCCTGCCGTCTATCTGTAGCCCCCAGTCCTTGATGGGCCCCAGATCGGCGCGGAATCCGATGTTGACCAGGATGGCGTCCACGTCCAGAGTCTCCTCGGCCTGCGTCCTGTTGTCGAAAATGACGGCCTTCGTCACATTGTTCCCGTCGCCTGTGACGCTCCTAACTTCGTAGAAGAGCTTCACTTCGACGCTCGAATTCTTCAGCGCTATGACGCTCCCCTCGTGGGCCCTGAAGACGTCCCTCCTGTGCACGAGGGTGATCTTGTTGGCGATTTCTTTGATGTTGAGGGCCCAGTCGACGGCGGAGTCGCCGCCTCCGACAATGAGCAGGTTCTTGCCCTTGAAGATGGTCTTGTCCTTGACGAAGTAGTAAACCCCCTTTCCTTCGTAGTCGGAGGCACCCTTCGCCTCAAGTTTGTTGGGGGAGAAGGCGCCCACCCCGGCTGCCACAAGGACCGCCTTTGACAGGTGCTTCGTCCCCTTGTCAGTAGTCAGCTCGAATATTCCGTCCAACCTGTGCAGCGTCGTGACCCTCTCCCCGAGGACTACCGTCGGGTTGTACTGGAATGCCTGCTCGACCAGGCTCTTCACCAGGTCCTTGGCGAGAATCTTCGAATATCCCGGCACGTCGAAGATGTACTTTTCCGGATAGAGGACCGCCACCTGCCCCCCTGGCTCTTCGAGGGCGTCGATCACCTTGGTCTTCATCTGCCTCAACCCGGCGTAGAAGGTGGCGAAGAGCCCGCTTGGTCCTGCACCTATGATGGTGAGGTCATAGATATCACCGGACATCGGCTTTCCGGCTGGCCATCTGCAAATGGTGTATAAGGATTCGCGAGCCTAAGCGAGCCCCGACGCCGCCGGATCCGCCGGCTTGATGACCTCCCTGAGTAGGATGGTCGCGTACTGTCCCTTCCCCAGGGTAAACTCCATTCTGGCCGTGTGCCCTTCGACCCTCCAGGAGGGCTCGAGCAGCGCGAGATGAGGACGCCTGAAACCCCCCTCGGCGGAGACCTCTTGCATCTCCTTGACATAGAACGATTCTCGCCTTGTCCCTTCAGAATCGAGCACCTCCTTGACGCACCTGTCGAACCTTGAGCCGTAGTCTCTGAACGCGTAACCGACCACCTGGACCATCGGCACAGCCCTGTCGGTGGGCACGTCTCTGACGCCTCGCGGGGCCGACGTGAGGAGACCATCGGGCGAAACATCAGCCCAGTTGTCGCCGGGTTCCATCCTTGAGATGTCCTCCGCCCATTCTAGCGCTCTGCTGAGCGTCCTGTTGAAAATGTATGACTGGTAGGCATGCACGTACAGCCTCCTCAGCTTGATGGGTACACTGCGAAGCGCCTTCACCCACTCACCAGGATGGCGGATCAGCTCAGCGGCAACGACCCTCTCGACGTCCCTTCCAGCTGGGAGGAGCCTGATCCCTTCCCCGTACCTCCCTGCGGCCATCGCTTCATCAGCGGCCTTGCCCAATTGTGGATCCCCAGGGAAAGGGGCTTCGAGCAACAGTCTGACCGCTTTCTCGAAGTCTTGCTCCACGAGCGCTTTCCCTACCAGGTGCGTGCCCGCCCCGTATGTCCCGAACCGCTGCAGACCGTAGTAGTTCGGCACCCTTCTCTGCTCCCCAAGCCGAATAGCCTCTTCCACTCTTGCTTCCACATCCGGGCAGCAGTCCCTGAGTACCACCGTGAACCTGTTCCCTGCAACCCTCGACCTGGACATGGGTTCATCGACGAACCCGACGAGTTCTGCCGTGTAGTTCTCCCTGGCGACCCGGGCTGGGCGCTGCGACCTCCGGCTCGTCGGTGTCACGTACTGCACCGTGACCGCACGCCTGTCCTTGAGGCCGCCGAAGCTCACATTGCTACGGAGCACTTGGGCCAGGTCTCTAGCCATGTGAAGCGTGTCGATGTGGCGCTTCTCCACACGGTACAGAGGGAAGCGGTCTGGGCCTTGGTCAGGCGCGGGCGGGTCTCCGGAGAGCCGTTCCTCCACCACGAAATCTTCGGCCGAAGACTTCGCCTTCGACGGGCATGGGGCGCCTCCGCTGGCGTAGAATTCTATGCCGACGGCCCCTTCAGCCTCGGCTGCCGGCGTCAAAGGAGTCTGAGCTTCCCAGTTATTTCGTCTATGGCCGCGTCCGGCCCCGGGCCTATCCCCAGGCACGTGACAGAGCCAGGCTCCACCTGGGTCAGCCCCCTATCCTCTACCAGGGACGCCGGGAGCCCTGCGCTCCTCGCCTTGCGGAAGAGCTCGTCCAGCTCCTCCAGAGACTCGACCCTCAGCACGATCTTCGCCTGCCCCCCCTCCTTCCACCCTTCGTACCAGGCAGCCTTCCTCTCCCTCGCGGCTTCGGCAGCCGACAAGGAAGCATGGGCGACTTGGGCGGCGACCTTCCCTTTCCCCATCTTGAGGTCTGTTCTCACTACTATGGCCTGTTTCATCGCGGGCCTTCGTCAACGGTTAATACCGGTCGGTTAAGGGTTTCCGGGAAGTCCCGAGATTTGGCAGGCATTTACGACGTCGTGGTTGGGGGAGGAAGCATCTCAGGTCTCACCTTCGCTGCCGAGGCCTCAATGCGCGGCGCCAAGGTACTTGTTGCTGAAGAACACGCGGAAATAGGCGAGCCTGAGAAGTGCGACGGGCTTGTGAGCCTCCGCGGCCTGCGGAAGTACGGCTACCCTCCGGAAGAAAGTGTCGTGCAGAACAGGATAGCTTCTGCGGTGGTGCATTCGCCGTCGGGGAGAGAAGCGGCCGTGAGCGCTGCGTCTCTGGACGTAGTCGTCTTGGACAGGAGCAGGTTTGACAAGCAGGCTGCGAAGACGGCTGTGGACAAGGGCGCGGAAATCCGCACGGGCGCCAGGGTGTTGTCTGCAGTTGAAAGGCACGGCGAAATTCAGGTGGACGTCAGCGGGACCCATGTCGTCTCGAAGTACTATGTGGATGCTACCGGCCCTTCCTCGAGCCCGAAGCGGGGGATCCTCCCGGCCGCAAAATACGAGCTGGAGGGAGACTGGATCAGGGAGAACGTCGTCGAGGTGTTCATGGATGCCGACCTCTACCCTGGCTTCTTCGCCTGGGTCATCCCATACGGGAGGCACCTGGCCAAGGTGGGGGCTGCCGGCCGCGGAATCAACCCGTTCAGGGTCCTTGACGGTTTCCTCTCCGCCAGGCCGAGCACTGTTCTGCGGAAAGTGTCGGCTCCGATCTACGTGGGCGGACCGAAGGCGCAGTTCGTGGAGGGGAGGCGGATATTCGTGGGCGAGTCTGCTGGACAGGTCAAGCCAACCACCGCAGGAGGGATAATGACATCCATCGCAGGAGCGGCCATGGCGGCGAAATGGACTGCCGCCAGCCTGGAAAGAAACCAGCCCTCGCTCCTCTTGAACTACCAAGCAGAGTGGGAGCTCGCTTTCCTCAAGGAGATGAGGACGATGCTCAGGCTCAGGGGGGTGCTGGAGAAGCTGTCCAACGCCGACCTGGAGGCCGTCATCGCCACGGTGGCGTCCCCCAAACTGTTGCGGAAGATCTCGACCACAGACTTCGACTTCCACGGTACGGCCATCCTGGGCGCACTGGGTGTGCCCGGGCTCCTCAGATTGGCGAGGGTTGTCGCCTCAGCCGAAGTCCGTTCCCTTCTTGTAGAGAGCTAGGGTCCTCCTCAGCAAGCTATATCAGCCTGGCAAAAAGGGCCTCCTGAGAAATGTCACAGGGAACGGTCACCCTCCCCCTCTGCAATTCCTGCAACAGGCCCATCAAGCCGGCCGAGAGGGCGGTCCACTTCAGCTGCCCCAATTGCCACGAGTCAGTCATCTGGCGCTCCGAGAAGTGCAGGAAGTTCTCGCGGCACTATAGGTGTGTGAACTGCGGCTTCGAAGGCCCGTAGGTGAATATCCTTGGGTTCTTACGTCATCAGGATGAAGGTCCTCCCGGAAGACACCTCGACGGACCTCGAAAAAATGGTCGTCGGCATCGGGGGTCTGCTTCCGAAGTCCGCGGGAATAAGGGGCCACAGGGTCGAGCCGATTGCCTTTGGACTCTCGGCGATAATCATGGACGTCGTTGCACCGGAGGAGGAAGGGATGATTGACATGATTGAGGAGATCGTGTCCAAGGCGCCTCATGTGAGCCAGTACGAGGTCGTCGCCGTCAGCAGGATGTCAGCGAAACTCCCGCCGAAGTGAAAGGTGCAGAGAATCCACAATCGGCATTCCTTTTATACCTCCGCAGCGGCCGTCCGTTCCGCCGTTTCTCACACGAAGTGGACCTGATGAGATACCCCCTCGCATACGCCGCGTTCGAATGGATCAAGGAGAAGAGGAGCACCACGGACGACGACCTGTTGGAGGCCCTGAACAAGAATGGGAACAAGTGCTCCCCAGCGGAGCTGGACAAGCTCCTCATGCAGCTCGAGATTCTGGGGCTCGTGTCCATAAGGTGGGTCGCCAAGGACAAGCGGCGAATAGAGTTCCAGGAGAAACCCACCGAAGAGGCGCGGATGCCCCGCATCAGCGAATAAACCGAAGCGATAAATCGAACGGGCTCCGGGTGGTGCACCAATGGGTGTGGATTTCGGGGACTCGATCCCGAGGGAGAAGATTCAGCTTGAGGACATCTCCGGCTGGAAGCTTGCCGTGGATGCCTACAACACCCTCTACCAGTTCCTCGCAATAATCAGAGGGATGGACGGGGGGCATCTGAAGGACTCCCAGGGGCGTGTCACCTCTCACATCTCTGGGCTCTTCTACAGGAACATCAACCTCCTCGAGCTAGGGATCAAGCTCGTCTACGTCTTCGACGGCAGGCCTCCCGAGCTGAAGTCAGAAGAGATTAGGAGGCGTTCGGAGCAGCGCCGAGAGGCGAAGGACCAGTATCTTCGTGCCCTCCAGAGCGGTGACATGGTCCAGGCGAGGAAGTATGCGGAGGCCTCGACCGTCCTCAGGAAGGACATGGTGGCGGACGCCAAGCAGTTGCTTGACGCCATGGGGATTCCCTGGGTGGACGCTCCCTCAGAAGGTGAGGCACAGGCCTCGGCCATGGCTGTAGAAGGGACGGTCAGGGCGGTGGCATCACAGGACCATGATTCAATGGTCTTCGGGGCGCCCGTCCTGATTCGGAACGTTACCATCTCGGGGAAGAGGAGGCTGCCAGGAAAGGGCATAGTTGTCAACGTTGTCCCGGAGCGCATCGAGCTGTCCTCCGTCCTCGCTTCGACCGGGCTAACCCGGGAGCAGCTCGTCGACTTTGCCATACTCCTCGGGACAGACTTCAACCCCGACGGCTTCGATGGCGTGGGCCCCGCGACAGCCCTCAAGTTCCTGAAGAAGTACGGCCGGCTGGAAGAGATTAAAGAGCTCAGGGAGCCCCTCCAATCCGTTAACTACAAGGGCATCCGGGACCTGTACCTGAACCCGCCTGTGGAGAAGGGGGTCCACCCCGAATGGAAGCCTATGAACAGAGAGAGGATCATCTCGTTCCTCGTCGGCGAGCACTCCTTCTCCCGCGACAGGGTCGAGGCCGCCATAGCCAGGGTGCAAGCCAGCAAGCCTGCACAGTCGGAGACGCTTGAGAAGTGGTTCGGCTGAGCCAGCCTAGGCCCCCGACTCTCGTCGACATCGAGGCTGCCGAAAGCAGAATCAGGAAGTTTTTCCCTCCCACTCCGCTCGAATACTCGAAAGCCATTTCCGACCTTCTCGGCCGCGCCGTGTACCTGAAGCTCGAGACCGCCCTGCCGATACGCGTGTTCAAGCTGAGGGGCGCACTGAACAAGCTTCAGACTCTCCCCGAGTCCGCGCTGAAGAGGGGTGTGATCACCGCCTCATCGGGAAACCATGGCTTCGCCATTGCTTACGTCTCCAGGCTCCTTGGTGTGAGTGCCACAATCTGCGTCCCAGAGAACGTGAATCCCCAGAAGCTGAGGGCAATCGAGGAGCAGGGAGCCGAGATAATCCGGAGAGGCAGGGGGTACGACGAAGCCTACGAGCACGCGATTGATGCCGCCAAGAAGCGGGGCCTGAATTTCGTTCACGCATTCAACGACCCCGACGTCATCGCAGGCCAGGGGACCTGCGGCCTCGAGATCAGCCGCCAGCTCCCTGACCTGGATGCGGCAACCGTAGCCATAGGGGGCGGAGGGCTCATATCGGGGATTGCAATTGCTCTGAAGGAGGCCATCCCGAGAGTCCGCGTGTACGGGGCGGAGACGGTTGCGATACCCTCGATGTACGAATCCCTCAAGAAGGGATCTCTCTACAGGGTCGACCCTAAGCCCACCATCGCCGACGGCATGCAGTCAGCCATCCCCGGTGCGCTGACCTTCGAGTCCGTCAGGAAGAACGTCGACAGAGTGGGGCTCGTCAACGACGCTGAGCTCGAAGACGCCGTCTACGATCTGCTGACGCTCGCACGGGTGCTGGCGGAGCCCGCTGGCGCATCCCCTCTGGCCGTTATGAAAGGGTCGCTCAGAGGGGAGCCCGGCCAGAAGCTGGTGCTCGTCATAAGCGGAGGGAACATCTCTGTCGACCTTCTGCGTTCGATTCTCACGCGAAGAGCGAAAGGAAGCTCCTCAGGTCCCGCGTCATGAGAAACGGGTTGGCTCTTCTCTCCTCCTCCAGCGTCCTCCACGGCACCTCCCCGTAGTCGTGGCCCGGGTACATCACGGTCGAAGGCGGCAGCTTCAGCAAGACCTCGTGAAGGCTGACGTACATGGCCTCTGCCCTCAACCTGTCGAACTTCCCTATGGTCCCCACAAAGAGCGTGTCTCCTGTGAAGACCTCCCTGCCGTCGTAGAGACAGATGCTGTCCTCCGTGTGCCCCGGCGTATGGAGCACCCTGACCTTCTTCTCTCCGAGCTTCAGCTCCTCCCCATCCCCCACCCGCAGGTCGCACGCTAGGGGGGAGTCAGCGTGGGCGACGACCTTCGCTCCCAGATTCGAGGCAAGCTCTGGGATGGTGGACACATGGTCGAAGTGCTCGTGCGTCGCTACAACGAACTTCACGTTGGCTTTCGTGTCCCTGACCGCGGCCTCGATGGGGCCGATTTCCCACCCGGAGTCGACGACCATCGCGTCTCGGCTCCGCTCATCCATGACCAGGTAGACGAAGTTCGCCATCGTGCCGACGGGTATCTGCTTCACTATCATCAGGTTTGGCCGCTTGCGGCCAGGGCGCAGGGGTTCACACTTATCAAGTTCAGATGGCGCCCAAGCCAACGATGGCGAAACTCGAGGGGAAGAAGCCTTCCGAGTCAGAGATGGTCACCGCCAGGCTGATGATGCCCACCGACGCCAACGTGCTGGGGAATGTCTTCGGCGGCGCGATAATGAGGTACATGGACGAGGCTGCTGCCATTGTGGCCTGGCGCCACGCGGGCACGAACGTGGTCACGGCCTCCATCGACAGGATGAACTTCTTCGCTCCGGTGTACGTCGGGAACCTTCTGATTCTCAAGGCCTCTGTGAACTTCGTCGGGACGACTTCCATGGAGATAGGAGTTAGGATTGAAGCGCAGGATCCATCTACGCGCAGGGGGGTCCATGCAGGCTCCTGCTACCTAACATACGTCGCTCTGGACGAGAAGGGTAAGCCTACCCCGATCCCTCCGCTCATACTGACAACGGCAGCGGAGAGGAGGCGATTCAAGGAGGCGGCGGCGCGCAGGAGGCTTAGGGAAACCGAGAACGCCTCCTAAGCGAGGACCGACCCTTGGCCACAGGTTGATTCCCGGCTCAACAAAACTAGAGCACCCCCCTCTTAGGCCGGGGCCGGGCATCTCCGCCGCATGCAGGACTTCTCTAGGGGCTTCAGCGTGGAGAAGATGCGCAGTGGCAACGCGGCCGTGTACATGCTGAAGGAGCAGTTCGAGAAGTTCTCTTCCTCGCCGCAGAAAGTGGACGCCTGCGAATCCATCGCCATCTGCTTCTACCAGCTAGAGCAGTTCGACGACGCCGCAGGCTGGTACGAGACAGCGGGAAAGCTGATCCTCTCAGAGCCAACGGTGACCCCGGCGCTAAAGGCGCTCAGCGCCCTTGGGGACTACGAGAAGGCGCTTGATTGCTACAGGAGGGGGGACGACGAAGAGAAGTTCACGGAAGTCTCCACCCTAATCAAGGAACTGAAGCGTGCCTGCGCCTCAGCTTGAGCCTTTTCCCCTGTCTTCTTCTGCCTTGGCCCTTTGCCTGTTCATAGTCTTGAGGTGGCATTCTTCACAGACAGGCTCGTCCCTGGGCCCAACCTGGAACCTGTACTGAACCACCTCCAGCACCATGTCGCAGAAGTAGCACTTTGCCTTCAACCGCCACCTCTCTTCGCCGCGTAGACCCTCCTCTTCACGACCTTCCCTCGGCCTGTATAGTACCAGACTTCGGCGTCGCCGTTCGAGTGTCTGCCCCACATCACAAGCTGCTCAAGTTCCTCCTTCGTGGCCCGAGCCCTGCCGCTCTTGACCTGCACGAGGAGGACCTTGCCATCCTTAGCTGCGAACACGTCGACCGCTCCATGAGAAGCTGCGCTGCGCGAGACCATCCATCCGTCCTCCTTCAACTTGTTCATGGTGGCGTATTCCCTCGCCCTGCCTGAGACGTACCTCTTATTGGGAAAGCAGCTTCACCTGATTCACTGGGACGGCTCCGCCCTCGAAGGCATCTCGGACCACGTAAAAACCTGGTTTGATAAACGCTCCAACAAACGGCATTTTGAGGGTTCTTGCACGCTCTGATTCCGTCCTATTTGAGGCTCCTCCTTTTGTCAGGCAGCGACGACTTCACAAGGGCGCGTGTCTCGTTTTGAGTTCCCACAACATTGAGCCTCCGGGATGCTGCCTTGTGTACCAGGTCTGTGGATCCAATCTGAGTCAAGACTCTTCCCGCTGCCAAATCTTCTGCCATCTTGGCCATCCTGGAATCGGAACGCTCCCAAGGTGCTGCGAATGCAAGTACGATTTGCCGAGCAGTGTCCTTCTTCCCATCGGACTCGCCGAAAGAAGCGCGGCCTCCATACACGCACTTACCAGTTCCTCTGTTTAGAAGCGCCAATCTTTCTG
>Ga0335081_10011489_pt1 | contig 14333 bp, 12 predicted proteins | sample Lox_Sample_35_FD_206713 | JGI IMG/M metagenome (GOLD analysis project Ga0335081, IMG submission 206713) | Soil microbial communities from Loxahatchee National Wildlife Refuge, Florida, United States - Lox_Sample_3.5 | ecosystem: Environmental > Terrestrial > Soil > Wetlands | place: USA... | reverse complement strand
TAGGGTGCGCGGTGCTGCTGGTCCCGTCGCTGCGCATCGTGAATTACCAGCGTTTCGCCAAGTGGTGCTACACGCCTCTGTTCGCCGCTTTTGCTCTGTTCGTGCTGCTCATTCGATTCGGATCGGGACCTGCGGGCAACGATGCCAAGGTCAATCTGGGCCCGTTCCAGCCGGTGGAGGCGATCAAGATCCTGCTGGTGTTCTTCCTGGCTGGCTACTTCGCGCGCAACTGGGAACGGCTGAGAGATCTGCGCGAAAAGCGGCTGGTGCCGCGCGCTCTCCGATGGATCAACTTGCCGCGGTTGTCGCACGTGCTGCCGGTGATGTTAGCCGTCGGATGCGCGTTAAGCTTGTTTTTCATGCTGAAGGACCTCGGGCCGGCGCTGGTTACGGGTTTCTTGTTCCTGGCGATGTTCGCCGTGGCGCGCGGTCGCGCCGGGCTGGCGGTGCTGGGCATCGCGCTGCTGGTGGCGGGAGTTGCGATCGGCTATCGCGAAGGCAAGCCAGCCACGGTTGTAGATCGCATCGACATGTGGCTCTCGCCCTGGGACAACGATGTGCACGGCGGCAATCAACTGGCGCATTCGCTGTGGGCCTTTTCCACCGGCGGCGTGTTCGGCTCGGGCCCGGGATGGGGCGATCCGGCGATGATTCCGGCGGGCAACACCGACCTGGTGCTGCCGGCGATCGGCGAGGAGTGGGGATTTTGCGGAGTTGCAGCGATTGCACTGTTGCTCGGGTTTCTGGTTTATCGCGCCCTGCGAGTCGGATTGAAAGCGCCAAACGAGTATGGGATGTTCCTGGCGCTCGGCCTAGGGGCGCTGATCGCGTTCGAAATGTTGCTGATTTCGAGTGGAGTGCTTGGAGCGCTGCCGCTGTCGGGAGTAGTGTCGCCATTCTTGAGCTCCGGCAACACGGCGATGCTGGCTAATTTTCTGATCGCAGGCATCCTGCTGGCGATTTCGAATCACGCGCGTGATACGGCGGCCGAGGAATTCCGGCGGCCGGTGCGGGCGCTGGAGTTCTCGCTGGGTGCTTGTGTGCTGACGTTGCTGGGCTTCGCGGCGTACTATCAGGTCGCGCACGATCGCGAGTTTCTGGCGCGAGACACCAAGGTTTTCGAGGACGACGGCGTCAAGCGGGCACAGCATAACCCCCGGCTGAATTCGCTGGCGCATGAGATCCAACGCGGCAACATTTACGACCGCAATGGCGTTCTGCTTGCCACCAGCGATTGGAATGAGCTGGAGCGCAGGCGTGCCGATTTCGAGAAGCTGGGCGTTTCGATCGACACAGCCTGCTCGCGGCTGGACAACCGGCATTATCCTTTCGGTCCGCTCACGGCCCACGTATTGGGCGATCTGAGAACGGGCGACAATTTTCACGCCAGCAACGCATCGCTGATCGAGCATGATTCGAACGCGCAGCTGCAAGGCTTCACGGATTATCGCGAGCTGGCGCCGCTCATTCGCTACCGGCATCAGCCCGGTAATCCGGAGATTGCGCGGCTGCTGGCGCGTGACCGCTCGGTTAAGACATCGATTGATATTCGTTTTCAGATGCGAGCCGACAAGGCGCTGAAGGATCAGCTGGCGAAGGCCCATAAAGACAAGGGCGCAATCGTTGTGATGGATCCTAAGAGCGGCGACGTGCTGGCGATGGTGAGCGAGCCTGCTCCAGTAGAATCGTCTGAAGCGAAGCCGGACGAGCTGTTTGATCGCGCGCGATATGGTCAATATCCGCCGGGATCGACCTTCAAGCTGGTAACGGCGATAGCGGCACTGCGGCTGGACCCGAAGCTCGAGGACAAAAGCTTCAGTTGCCGGCGGCTTCCGGATGGCCGCGCCGGTGCGATCATTCCCGGCTGGCGTAAACCGATTCGAGACGATGTCGGCGATTCCGCGCATGGGACATTGACCATGGCGCGCGCGATTGCCGTGTCGTGCAATGCGTATTTCGCACAGCTCGGTGTGTTCTCTGTGGGCGCGAAGGCGCTGAGCGACACAGCGAAGATGCTGGATATTCCGGCCGGCAGCATTCCCGACATCCAGGCGGCGCTGCCGTTTGCGGCGTACGGGCAAGGTCCGGTACTAGTGACGCCGTTCAAGATGGCTCGCGTGGCGGCGACGATTGCCTCACACGGCGCGATGCCCGAGGGGCGCTGGGTGATCGACAGCAGCAATAATCGCAGCGATGCGCCCCGGACGATTCTGACGCCGGAGCTGGCTGATTTTCTCGCGCGCGCCATGCGGTCGGTGGTGACAGAGGGAACCGGGCGCCGAGCGATGCACGGCGTCGCGATCAGCGTTGCCGGAAAAACGGGAACGGCGCAGCTCGATCAAGGCATGCCTCACTCCTGGTTCGCCGGATTCGCGCCCTTCGACGGCGATCGGGCTAGGAGCATTGCATTCGCGGTAGTCGTGGAACATGGGGGTTACGGCGCGACTACCGCGGCCCCGATCGCACGCGCCGTGGTGGAAGCTGCCGCGGAGCTGGGCCTGGTGGGTGACAAGCAATGAAAGTTTCTGAACTGATCGAGCGGCTCGGCCGGACGGTGTTTGAGGCGCCCTTTGGGGCGCTGTCGGAGGCGATGAGCGAGTCGCCTGAGGTGGCCGAGATTCGCATCGCCGTGTTGGATGAAATCGGCAAAAAGATCCAGCGCGCGGGCGGTAAGGCGCTTTTCCCGTACAACCTGGTACGGATCATGATTCGCGCCTCCCCTAGCGATGCGGCGGTGTTCCAGCGCGATTTCTTCCGCCGCTTCTTCGAAGAGGAAGTGCGCAAGAACTTGTCGAAGGAGGCGTGCCTCTTTCCGGCCGATCTGCGCGTCGACATTCGAGCAGCCAGTGAAGAGGATGGGGCCGATGGAAAGTGGCTGCGCGTCGAGGCCTTGGCCGAAGACGTTCGGCCGGCCATCGAAGAGGCTCCACGCGCGCGCCGCGCGGCTCGGTTAGTGGTGGAAACAGGAAGAGCGAACAAATCCGAGATCCTGTTGCAAAAGACCCGCACCAACATCGGACGGCTGGTGGACGTTTACAAAGCCGAGGGATTATCGCGGCGCAACGACCTGGCGTTCGCCGAAGACAACCCGGTTAACCGCACCGTATCGCGCGAGCACGCGCACATTGTGCACGACAAAAAGACGGGGGAGTACCGTCTATTCAACGATCGCTGGTACAAGCGCGGCGACAAGGCCGAGAACAACTGCGGGCTGTGGATCGTGCGCGACGGCATGGGACAGGAAGTGCATCGCGACACACGCGGTACCAGGCTGTTGCCGGGCGACGAGATTCATCTCGGCCAGGCAGTCATCAAATTTCAAGTCAAATAAGATCGAGGGCCCGTTCAAAATCGGCCAGCAGGTCACGCCAATCTTCGATTCCGACCGAAACTCGAACCAAACCGTCGGTTACGCCGGCTTGCGCGAATTCCTCTTCGGTGAAGCCGGAGTGCGTGGTCGATTTGGGATGGCAGACCAGAGTTTCGACTCCTCCCAGCGATACGGCGTTGTGCCCGATGTGCAGATTGCGCAGAAACTCGAAGGCAGCGGGTTTGCCGCCACGCAGGTCGATGGAAAGCATGCCGCCCGGAAAATCGCACTGCTCGCGCGTGATGCGGATTTGCTCCGGATCGGTGAGCAGAGTGGGATAGAGCACGCGCGCGATCTTGGGATGCTTGGAAAGGTGCGTCGCGATGCGCTCGGCGTTTTTACTGGACCGGTTCATGCGCAGCGTTACGGTCGGCAAGCGGCCGTCCAGCATCCAGCACTCGTCCGGCTGCAAAATGTTGCCGAACAAATTACGCTTGCTGCGCATTTTGCGCAGCAGCGCCGGATCGGCAGCAGTAGCGGCGCCGCCGATCATGTCACTGAATCCGGAAAGATATTTGGTGGCTGAGTAAAGGCAGATGTCGGCGCCCAGTTTGAGAGGATGTTGAAAGGCCGGGCCGAGCAGCGTGTTGTCCACCATCACGACGGGCTTGCGTTTCAAACGACCAGCCGCAGCGACGCCGTCCTTAATGCTGGTCATGATGATGGTGGGGTTGGCGGGCGTCTCAATCAGCACGATGGCCAGATTCTTGGCGGAACGGATGGCATGATCGAGGTCGGCGGAACGTCCGGCGGGCACTGGAATACCGGCGATGTCCAGGGTACTGAGAAAATCCTGGATGAGATGCTGCGTGCCGCCATAAATGGGCACCGTGTAGACGATGCTCTCGCCCGGCCGCGCGAAGGTGAGCAGCGCGGTCATGATGGCGGCCATACCCGAGTTGAACACGAGCGCGGCCTGTGCTCCGGGTTCGAGCGGAACCAGGTGCTCCTCCAGAATTTCGGCGTTGGGATGATTGAAGCGCGAATAGACCAGATCGGGCTTTTCGCCGGGCAGCGGCTGCGCGCGGCCGGCCATCAAGTCAAATGCACGCTCGGCCGCTTCCGGGCTGGAGAAGACATAGGTCGAGCTGCGAAAAACCGCGGGACGGGCGGAGCCGACCGAGAGGCTGGGATCGAAGCCGCGAGTGAGAACCTCAGTCGGCGGATGTAGCGTGGGAGACTGCTTATCGGGCATGCCTTACCCCCAACTTCAGTGTAGTGCGATGCGGAGGCGCGAGTCTTATGTTCATCGTCAAGTTGATTGCCAACGTGCTGCTGAATGTGCTGATTTTCGGCGTGCCGTTGTTCCTGCCGGCCGGTACTTTGGACTGGTGGCGTGCGTGGGTGATTGTGAGCCTGTCCTTCGTTGGGGCCACGGGAGCCATCGCCAGTCTCGCGCGGGAGCACAGGGGCGTACTGGAAGAAAGGATGAAATCGCCCATTCAGAGGGGTCAACCGTTTGCAGACAAGATCCTGGTTCTCCTGCTTTTGATCACGTTTCTCGGCATACTGGTCGTCAGTTCGCTGGATGTATTTCGTTTTCATCTGATGAGCAAGCCTGCACCTCTGGTTTCATCGTTAGGGCTGGCGCTAACTATGGCCGGGTGGTGGATTGCATATCTCGCGTTGCGGGAGAACGCTTTCGCGGCGTTAGTGGTGAAGCGCCAGGAAGAGAGGGGCCAAATTGTGATCGACACGGGCGTCTATGCCGTGGTGCGCCACCCGATGTACGCCGGCGGTTCGCTGTTGCTGATTGGGATCCCGTTGTGGCTTGAATCTTACGCCGGCGCGTTGATCGCCTGCCTTGCGGTCGCGACGCTGGTCGTGCGCATTTCGCTGGAAGAGCGATTCCTGCGGCGCGAACTCGCAGGTTACCAGGCTTACGCGAGCCGAGTGCGCTATCGACTGATCCCGCTTGTCTGGTAGGGAAAAAGGAAATGCCTCGAGCCGGGCTACGGCTGTTGGTAAGCGCGCTCCAGAGCGGCAATGTCGATCTTGTCCATTTGCAGCATGGCCTTCATCACGCGCTTGGATTTCTCAGGATCGGGATCGCTCATCAGCTTGGGCAAAGCCGCGGGAATAATTTGCCAAGACAAACCGTACTTGTCCGTGAGCCATCCGCAACGGTCCTTGCGGCCGCCCTCAGAGAGCTTATTCCATAATGCGTCCACTTCCTGCTGGGTTTCGCAGTTGACATAGAGAGATATGGCCGGTGTGAACTTGTATTCCGGGCCGCCATTTAGCGCCATGAACTCCTGGCCATCGACTTGAAAGGTCACCATCATGACGGAGCCTTTGGGTCCTGGTCCGGCATCGCCGTAGCGGCTGACGGTGCCTATCTTTGAGTTCTTGAAGAGAGAGACGTCGCGCACGTTCCGCGCCTTGGCTAAGAGACCGGAACCGATTGAACGATAGAAAGCGTGGCCGTGACTATTTCCTTTCCGCGAGCTGCTTGCCCAACTCGCGATGGTGATCTACGGCTTCGCTAGGCGCGAAGTCTTCGAGATCGAATGTCTGGCGAAGCTCGATCTCGCTTTCATTGCCCTCGGCGGTATCTGGAGCGCAGGTGGCGCGAGATGCACGCGCGGAAGGGCTGACGCGGCTCATCAGAGAGACGCTCCCGAGGAGAGGCGGCCCGCAGTGCGGAATTCATAATGCAGAACTGAAACCGCGGTGGCTTCGCTGGCACTTCGCACCACTCGGCCGCGCATCACCAGCTTCAGCGGGCAGTCGTTGAGTGGAACCGGCCAGCTCAGCGCCAATTCGATCACGCTCTGCAAGGGCAGCATCTCGGCGCTGCGAAACAGGATGCCTCCGCTGCTGATGTTGATGGTGGTTCCAGAACCGCTTTGTCGGGCTTGTCTATGATTGCACTTGTACTGAACCGCCAGAATGATGGGGTAGCGGCGGTGTATGCGAAGCTCGGGCCGGCCGTGGGTACCCGGTGCCTGAGACAAGCGACTCAGTGCGGGGTCAAGGGACATACTCCTCCTTCAGATGGTGCGAAAATTCTTGCAGCTTCCTCCGCGCGAGTTCCCGGCGCCTGGGCGTAGAAGAGGCCAATTACCTGTTCGCTCCGAATGAGGACAGACGGTGTCCTTCGGAATCAGGACGCGGGGAGCGAAGCAACCCAACTCTTAGAGAAATGGTAACAGAATGCGCCGGAGATCGGGCGACAATTTCGTTAAAGATGCGTGACACAACGCGAGAGGTCGCGCTGCGCTTGGGAGAATTCAGTGTGGGCGATAGTTCTTAGACGCTAAACTCGAAAATTTATGGCGGAGAGAGAGGGATTCGAACCCTCGATAGAGTTTCCCCTATACACGCTTTCCAAGCGTGCGCCTTCAACCACTCGGCCATCTCTCCGGGGTCAAAACGGACGTGTCGAGAAACGCTTGCGCACTCAGTTTAGCATGCGCGCGCGCATCAGACCTCGCGGCGTTTGGTGCGGGCGAGCAGCTCGCGGGCGCGATCTAGCACCTGCTTTTCGGCGGTCTCGCGCGTGTCCGCCTCGGCGCGGGCCAGGTTGGCGCCGGGCGACACATTGTCGGCCTTGGCACGCCATTTCGCGCCCAACTGGTAGCTGGACACGTTCACGGGCCAGCCGTCGATCTCGACCCGGCGTTCGCTGAAGTTTTCGGCCTTCATGCCTGGCCGGCGCTGCGGGCTGCGCCCTTTTCCACGGGGGCGCCCACCAGGTTGCCCCATTCGGTCCAGGAGCCATCGTAATTGACGACGTTCTTGACGCCCAGCAGGTACTTCAACACAAACCAGGTATGGCTGGAACGCTCGCCGATGCGACAATAGGCGATGACCGGCGTGGACTCGGAAACGCCTTCGGCGCCGTAGAGGTTTTGCAAATCCGCCGCGGATTTGAAAGTGCCATCCTCATTGCAAGCCTTGCCCCAGGGAACGCTGCGCGCGCCGGGAATGTGGCCACCGCGCTGGCAGGTTTCCGGCAGTCCGGGAGGAGCCAGGATTTCACCGGTGAATTCCTGTGGGCTGCGCACATCGATCATGACGGCAGCTCGAGTCTGCTGGGCGTGTTGCACCTGCGGCAGCAGAGCGCGAATGGAATAGTCCGGCTCACCGGCGCGATAGGGTTTCGTCGAGGGAGTAGCTTTGCCTGGCGCGGTCTCCAATTCCCGGCCTTCGGCCAGCCATTTCTTGCGGCCGCCGTCCATAATGCGCACATCCTTGTGCCCATAAATCTTGGCCTGCCAAAAGGCCCAGGCCGCGAACCAGTTGTTATTGTCGCCGTATAGGACCAGCGTGGTGTCGGGGTTGACGCCGGACTGCGTCATAAGATTGTCGAACTGCGATTTCGGCAGGATATCGCGAACCACGGTATCGCAGAGCTGCGTGTTCCAGGCCCAGGCGATCGCGCCCGGCACGTGGCCCTCATCGTACGATTTGGTGTCGACGTCGATCTCGACGACGCGCACGTTCGGATCGCTCGCGTGACTCGCCACCCAATCGGTACTCACCAGCACTTCAGGATGCGCATAACTGGCCATTGTCCCTCCATTCCTCTTTCCAAAGAATCTTCTTTATCCCAGATCAAACTTTTCGTGATGCAGCAGGGGATCGCCTTTTACGAGCACCGGACGGTGCACGATGTCCTCGATCTCCTCCAGATATTTATTCTGATTCGATTTGAGGAAGCGGGCAACATCGGGGTGCGTGCGCAGGACCACGTCCTTGGAGTCCAGCGCCGGAGCGATCTTGTGGGCCTCCTGCAGAATCTCGCTGACGATGGTGGCAACGCTCTTGACGTAGCCGGCGCCCTCGCAATACGGGCAGGGCATGCAGAGCGCGCGCTCCAGGCTTTGCTTGACGCGCTTGCGGGTGATGGCCACCAAACCGAAATCGTTGAACTGGAGAATCTTGTACGGCGCGCGGTCGGCCCGCATGGCGTCTTCGAGCGCCTGCATCACCTTCTGGCGATTCTTGCGCTCGTCCATGTCGATGAAATCCACCACGATGATTCCGCCCAGATCGCGCAGCCGGATCTGACGCACGATCTCCTTCACCGCTTCGGTGTTGGTTTTGACGATGGTGTCTTCCAGGCGATTGGAGCGGCCCACGTACTTGCCGGTGTTCACGTCGATGGCCACCAGGGCTTCGGTTTGATTGATGACGATGTGGCCGCCGGATTTGAGCCATACCTTGGGGCGCAGAGCTTTTTCAAGCTCGGCGGTGATATTGAAGGTGTCGAAGATGGGCTCAGAACGCGTATACAGCTTGACGCGATTCACCAACACGGGCTGGAAACGCTGCACGAAACGAACGATGCTTTCGTACATCTCTTCGTTGTCCACCCAGATATCTTTAAATTCGTGAGTGACCTGATCGCGCAGGGTGCGCTGCACGATGTCCAGATCGTGGTGCAGGAGAACGGGGGCGGGGCTCTTTTCGGCCTTCTGCCGGATATCGAGCCACAGGTTGAACAGGAAGTTCATGTCGGCGGCGAGTTCGTCTTCAGTCTTGCCCTCACCGGCGGTGCGCACGATGAAGCCACCCGGAATTCCGGCGTGGTGGATTTGCAAGATGCGTTTCAGGCGCAGGCGCTCATCGTCGCTGGCGATTTTGCGCGAAACGCCGGTGTGCTCGACGGTCGGCATGTAGACAACGAATCGGCCCGGCAGCGCGATATGCGAGGTGATGCGCGCGCCCTTTTGGCCAAGCGGCTCCTTGGCGATCTGAACGATGATCTCCTGGCCTTCCTTGAGCAGTTCGGTAATGGAGGCCTGAGCTGGTCTCTCGGGGCGAGCCACGGAGCGCGAGGTCTCTGCTCTGGAAATGGCCGGCTCGGCGGAGGCTGCGCCGGGGGCCTCACCGCGCCGGCCGGTCTCGGGCCTGGGCTCCGAGAAGGGACCGCGCATCTTGCGGCGCATGCGGCGGGGCATGCGATGCATATAGCGGCCGCCTTGTTCGCGCAGCTGCGCGGTTTGGGGCTGGCCCTGAGATGATTCGGCTTCTGGAGCGGCGATTTCGGATGACTCTTCGGAGGCGGGTGCGGATGCTTCCGGATTCGAAGCAGCGGACTCGGCGGCGGCCTCGGCGGCTTGTTGTAAGTCTTCGGCCTCCTCTACCTCCTCGATTTCGGCTTCCAAGCTGGGTTCATCGAGAGACGTGGGAGGCTCGGGTTCGGTGGCGGAGGCCGGCTCTTCCTCCAGGGCGGTGGACTCTGCGGCGGATGAAGCCGTTTCTTCCAGGAGCGCCTCTGCCTGGGCGGCTGTCACTTCCACCGTGCCTGGCGCGGCGGAGTCGTCGCTTGCATGCAGACTGCGAATCTCCTCTTCCTCGGCTTCGTCCAGGGGCTCGATGGCGGCTTGGCGATACTTGGCCAGCGATTCGCCGGGAAGAACGGCGAAGTCGGCCGATTCACCAGCGGCTGCCTCGCGGACCGACTCGGGGCGCGCTTCCGGGGGAGCGGCCGGTTCCACGGAACGCGGAGCGCGGGAAACATCGGAAGCGTATTTCGAATCGGGGAATCCACGCCCGCGGTTCCTGCGGCGGCGCGAACGGCGGCCGCGGCGATCGCGTGCGTCGGCTTCTTCGGAACGTGGCGGGGCGGAAGCGGGCTCGGGCGGGGCTGTCTCGGGCACTGCTTCGGCGGGTTCAGCGGCTGCGGCGGCCTCCGGTGGAGGCGCTTCGGCGGGCGCGCGGCCGCCACGATCCTGCGGGCGACGCTCGCGGGTCACCGCTACGCGGTCGAAATCCTCGGTTTCCTCGAAGAAATCGGATACATAGAGGAACGTGTCGCGCTCCAAGCCGAGGTCGACGAACGCCGACTGCATGCCCGGCAGAACACGCGTGACTCGTCCTTTGTGGATACTGCCGGCCAGAGAATACTCGTTGGCCCGCTGGAAAAAAACCTCGACCAGCTGATCGTCTTCGAGAATGGCCACCTTGGTTTCGTGGCGATTCGCCGAGATCACCAATTCCTTGCTCATGAATACTCCTAATTAACCTCGCGCACAACGCAGCGGGCCGCGAGGTTTTTCCACTGTAGCGAGCGCGCCCCGCGCTGTGCGCTTCTACAGTTTCATGGCGGGAACGGTAGGATCAAGGAACTGAGGGCCTCCCACTCAGGCCGCCGGGTGATCCAGAGGACCGTTTTCCCAGCGCGACTGGCGACAAAATCTTGGGCCTCCGCGGGTGGAGACGCTTTTCTCAACACCCTTAAAGGCAACCGAACTGCCCGGAACCGGACGCGCAAGTCCGCAGCAGCCCTTAAGCTCGTTAACCCCTCAACCTACTTGAATCCTGGCCGTAACCCGGCCTCTTTTTCAATTAACAAATCGCCGGAGCCGCACGTTGTTCACCAGCCCCAGCATCACAAAAACCGCAACAATGTTCGACCCGCCGGAACTCATCAGCGGCAGGGGAATGCCCGTGACCGGCATCCTTCCCACCACCATTCCGACGTTTACCAAAACGTGAAACAACAATACTGCCGCGATGCCCAAGCAGACATACATCCCGGCCCGGTCCGGAGCCGTTTGTCCGTTTTCCACAATTTGCATGAGCAACAGAAAATACATGCCTAAGGCGACGATGACTCCCACGAAGCCGTGTTCTTCGGCAAAGGCCGAGAAGATGAAATCCTTGTGCGGAACCGGCAGAAAGCGTCCTTGGGTTTGAGTACCCTTGGTGACGCCCTGCCCCCAGAGCGCGCCGGAGCCGACCGCGATTTTGGACTGGATCACCTGATAGCCGGAGCCTTTGGGATCCTGGCTGGGATCGATGAAACTGATCAGGCGGGCTTTTTGATAATCCTTCAGCACAAAGAAATAGCTCGCTGGAGCCACCACCGCAACGATCGCAAAAAACGCCACTGCATACTGCCAACGAAAACCCGCCAGAAAAACACCGGCCATCAAAGCCGGAAGAAACGTCAGCGCGGTTCCCAGATCCGGCTGCAACATCACCAACACCATGGGAAGGCCAACCAGGCCGCCCAGCTTGAGCAAATCGGAAAGCTGGAGCTGATCGGTCTTCAGCTCGGTCACGTATCGGGCAACCAGCAGAACAATTACTATCTTAACGAATTCCGAAACCTGAAGATGATAGCTGGTGGTTCCGATCCAGCGGCGGGATCCGAAGGCGCTCATGCCGAGCGCGTAGGTGGCGATCAAGGTGACCACCGAGAGAATGTAGAGCACTGGGGTCTGGCCGAGCAGCGTATGGTAGTCGATCAGCGTGGCGACCCACATGGCGATGAACCCGGCCGCGATCCAGATCACCTGCTTCCACCAGGCGTCGGCGTAATGGGTGTCGTAGGTGGCGCTGAAAATCTGGAGCACTCCCAGGCCGCACAAGGCCGCGACCAGAAACAGCATCAGCCAATCGAGATCGCGGAGGGAGCGGTAGGCGGCCATTAGGGGTTCGCTCCTGCGGTTGCTGTGGCGACGGCTGGGGTTGCAACGGGCGCGGGCGGGCGCAGGATTTGCGGCGGAAGGGCCGCGATCTGCGGCACCGGCTGCGCGAGCCGGGCTTTCTTATCGAAGTAAGCCTTGATTACGTCGCGCACGATGGGGGCCGCGAGCTGGCCGTGTTCGCCGTTTTCAAACAGGGTGGCCACGACAATTTCGGGAGCGTCACACGGTGCGAAGCCCACGAACCAGGCGTTGTCCTTCATGTCTTTTCCCTGCTTGAAGCCGGCCCGAATCGCGTCGTTGGACACCAATTGAGCGCTGCCGGTTTTGCCGCATACGTCGATGCCGGGAATGTGGGCCCGCACGCCGGTGCCGCCTTCATTGACCACGCCGTACATGCCCGACTTGACTTTTCGGATGTTGTCGAGATTCACCTCCGCGCGGCGCGCCGGCATGAGATGAACGGAGTCCCTGATTAAGTGCGGTTGAAACCACATCCCGCCCACGGCGATGCCGCCAATGGCGGAGGCCATTTGGAGAGGCGTGACGGTGGTGGCGCCCTGCCCGATTCCCACCGAGATGTTCTCGCCCGGATACCATTTCTCGCGGAAATTTCGGATCTTCCACTTACGCGATGGGACCACGCCTTCGGCTTCATGCGGCAGATCGATTCCGGTCTTGTGTCCGTAGCCGACCATTTCGGCGTAGCGGGCGATATCGTCGATATCCATGCGGTTCGCCACGTTATAGAAAAACGTGTCGCAAGAGTGCACCAGCGCTTCGTGAATGCCGACCGTGCCGTGCTTGCCCCAGCACTTGAAGAAGCGTCCGTAAAAATTCGCGCCGCCGGGGCAGTTGACGTGGAAGCTGTCGTCGATGGCTCCGGTCTCGAGTCCGGCCAGCAACATAATGGGCTTGAACGTGGAGCCGGGCGCTTGCTGGGCCTGGATGGCGCGATTCATGAGGGGATGGGCCGGATTATTCACCAGGTCGTTCCAATCCTTGGACCGGATGCGGCTGGCGAATAGATTGGGATCGAAAGCCGGGCGGCTCACCATGGCGAGCACCTCGCCGTTGCGTGGATCGAGCGCAACCACGGCTCCGCGGCGATTCTCCAGGGTTAGTTCCGCGACCGCTTGCAGGTCCAGATCGATGGTGAGTTGCAGGCTCCGGCCGGGGATGGACTCCTTATCCTCGGAGAGAACGCGGCGCTCGTTTCCGAAGCTATCCACCTCGACTCGGCGCTGGCCGTCCGTGCCCGTCAGGACGTCGTTGTACTCGCGCTCGATGCCATCCTTGCCGACGATGTCGCCCTGGTGGAAGCGCGCGAACTCGGGCGTGTTCAGATCGCTCTCGCTGACTTCACCCACGTAGCCGATCACGTGTGCTGCCAGCCCGTCGCGCGGGTACAGCCGATGCTGGGTGTGGATCACCTCGAGTTCCGGAAACGTGTTCTCGTCCTTGTGCGAATCGACGAACGCCAGCTCGGCCGGCGTGAGCTCTTCTTTAATCGGGATGGGATGATATTGCGGCTCTCCGCGGGACTTGAAGCGGCGCACGCGCGCCACCAGAGCGTCGTAGTCCAGGTTCAGGCCTTCGGCGATCGGCCGGAGATGCTCCATCTTCAGGTTTTCGCGCGACAGATACAGAGTGAAGGAGGAATGATTGTCGACGATCACGCGCCCATCGCGATCCAGGATCTTGCCGCGTGGCGCCAGCACCGGGATGGCCTTGATGCTGTTCTCCATGGCGCGTTCCTGGTAGAGCGCCGGATTGCGAACTTGCAGATCCCAGAAGCCGGTGATCAGGAACAGAAAAATCGCCACCATGAGGTACTGGAAAAACGCGATTTTGCCCGACGCGAATTTGCTGTCGTCGCGCAGAAGCTCGTTAGTAGCGATCTGCTGATGTTCGCGGTCGTTCCGCAGTTTCACAAACAGGCCCTGGGGTTTAAGCGGCTACCTTTAGTTTATCCAAAATACGAAACAGCGGCAGAGCTACGGCCGCGTTCAAAAGGCCAAAAATCAGGGTTTGCTGTACATCAAAATTGACGGCCTCGCCGAGCAAGGCTCGCGACAGCACCCAATAAAAGAACTGGTGGAAGAAATAAAAGAAAAAGCTCAGGATGAATGTTACGACCGGGTTTTCCACGTCGAAGCGCAAACTGACCGAAGCGGCGAAGTATCCCACCAGTGTTTTGACGATGCCGAACATTCCGATGGGTTGGTGGGAGAGCGAATCCTGCACCAGGCCGATGGACATGCCGTAGAACACGGCCGCTATGGGGCTGCGCCGGTTGAGCGCGAAGTGAACGGTAATCAGAAGAGGCAGCTCCAGGTAAGACAGGAAAGATACGAACCGGGGAACGTAAACCTGGGAGAGCACGGCGATCAAAGGAATGATGATCAGCCATGCGATTCGCATGGTGCCGGCCGATTCTTGCCGAACCGGTTTGTCCAGCAGCCGTTCGCTGTACTCAGTCATGGATTTGTCTGCGTCTGAGGCCTGCTGGCGGCGGGCTTAGGCGGCAGGGCTGGCGCGGGAGGCGGCTTGGCGTTGTTCGAAGGACCGGGCGGCGC
>Ga0335081_10011487_pt1 | contig 14334 bp, 12 predicted proteins | sample Lox_Sample_35_FD_206713 | JGI IMG/M metagenome (GOLD analysis project Ga0335081, IMG submission 206713) | Soil microbial communities from Loxahatchee National Wildlife Refuge, Florida, United States - Lox_Sample_3.5 | ecosystem: Environmental > Terrestrial > Soil > Wetlands | place: USA... | reverse complement strand
GTTCAGATCGTCTGGGATCGAGCCTGTAGACAGCGACGCGCCGCTGGCGTGGACGCTGGCCCTTGGGACTCGGGAGCTGGTGGGGCCCGTGCTCGACCGGATGAACCGATTGGTCCCGCCCGAGCGCACGCTCGCGGTGGTGGCGAGCGGCCAGGCCACGCCAGCGGCGCTGGCGGGGCGCTGCCATCACGTGTTCTGCGAGCCGGCCCCGCGCAACTCGGGGATGGCGCTCTACGTCGCGCTCGCGATGATCAAGCGCTGGAACCCGGGCGCGATCGTGACGATCACCCCGACCGACGCCGACATGGCACCGGCCGGCCGATATCTCGAGCAGGTGCGGTCGGCGCGCGGCGTCGCGGCGCGCATGCGGGACCGCGTCGTGATCCTCGGCGCACCGCCGACCGGGCCGGATCCCGAGCTCGGCTACCTGTCGCTCGGCGACCGCCTGGTCGACGTGCCACACGTGCGCTCGGTGGTCGGCTTCGTCGACAAGCCGTCGCCGGAGGTCGCGAGCGAGCTGCACGCGCGAGGTGCGCTGTGGAGTACGATGGTGGCGTGCGGGACGGTCGGCGCGCTGTGGGAGCTCGGCCGCGCGACCGAGCCGCACCTGCTCGACATCCTCGATTCGCTGGTGCCACTGGTCGGCACACCCGACGAGGATGACGCGATCGACTACGTGTACCGCGCGTACCTGCCGGTCAGCTTTCCGCGCGACGTGCTAGAGCGCGGGGCCACCGCGCTGTGCGCGATGGCGCTCGACGGCGTCGCCTGGACGCCGCGCGCGGCCGAGCCCGCCGTCGCGCTTCACGGCTAGGCGTTTCGAGTAGGCTACCCGGGTGGAGGTTCCGCCCGCGATCCGAGATGCCTACGACCCCGAGCGGTTCCGCCGCGACGGCCACCGCCTGATCGACGCGATCGCGGCGGCGATGGCGCGCTGGCAGCGCCGCGACGGCGCCGTGTTGCCGTGGGCCGATCCGGCGGCGGCGCGCGCGAGCTGGGCCGCCGAGCCGCTCGGCGCGGGCGAGCTGGTCGACGACCTCGCGCGCATCCTCGCCGGCTCGACCGCGCTCGCCAACCCGCGTTGCATGGCGCACCAGGTACCGCCGCCGTTGCCGGGCGCGGCGCTCGCCGAGCTGGCGAGCGCGGTGCTCAACAACGGCATGGCGGTCTACGAGATGGGCCCGGTGTCGACGCCGGTCGAGCTCGCGGTGGTCGACTGGATGTGCGCGAAGCTCGGCATGGCGCCAGGCGCGGGGGGCGTGCTCACCTCGGGCGGCTCGCTCGGCAACCTCACCGCGCTGCTCGCGATGCGCCAGGCGCGCGCCGGGTTCGACGCGTGGTCGGGCGGCGCGTCCGCCGGCCCGCCGCTCGCCGTGATCGTGCCGGGCGACGCGCACTACTCGATCGCGCGCGCGCTGCGCATCATGGGCTGGGGCGATCGCGGCGCGATCGCGGCCACGCTCGACGCGCACCATCGGATGACCGCGGCCGCGGTGCGCGAGGCGCTCGCCGCCGCGGGCGATCGCCGCGTGATCGGGATCGTCGCCTCGGCCGGCTCGACCGCGACCGGCGCGATCGATCCGCTCGACGAGCTCGCCGAGCTCGCGGCCGAGCGCGGGCTGTGGCTGCACGTCGACGCCGCGCACGGCGGCGGGCTCGCGCTGTCGGCGCGCCACCGCGGCGCGCTGCGCGGCATCGCGCGCGCCGACTCGGTCGTGTGGGACGCGCACAAGATGCTGATGATGCCGGCGCTGGTCACCGCGGTGCTGTTCCGCCGCGAGCGCGACGCCCACGCCGCGTTCGCGCAGCAGGCGTCGTACCTGTTCGCGCAGGCCGCGCCCGACGAGCGCTGGTGGGACCTCGGCACGCGCACGCTCGAGTGCACCAAGCGCGCGATGGCGATCGAGCTGTGGACCGCGCTGCGCGTCCACGGCGAGGCGTGGTTCGGCGAGGTCGTCGATCGCCAGCTCGCGCTCGCCGCCGCGCTCGCACGCAAGGTGCTGGCCGCGCCCGACTTCGAGCTCGCGCTGCCGCCCGCGCTCAACATCGTGTGCTACCGCCACACCGGCGCCGACGAGCTCGACGCGCACAACCGCGCGCTGCGCGATCGCGTGGTGCACGACGGCCGGTTCTATATCGTCGGCACCCAGCTGCCGCGGGGCTACTTCCTGCGCTCGACCCTGATGAACCCGCTGATCGAGGAGCGCGATCTCGACGACCTGCTCGATCACCTGCGCGCGCTATGCCGCGGGTGACGATCGCGACCGGGCAGGGCGAGCCCACCGTGGTCGAGGTCGCCGACGGCACGACGCTGTTCGAGGCCGGCGCGAAGATCGCCGCGGGGATCGACACCGCGTGCGTCGGCAAGGGCACGTGCGGGCTGTGCCGGGTGCGGATCACCGCGGGCGCCGAGCACCTGAACGCGTACACCGACGAGGAGCGCAAGCACCTGGGCAACGTGTATCACCTGACCAGGGTGCGGCTGTCGTGCCGGTGCAAGGTCGCGGGCGACGTCTCGATCGAGCTCGTGCGCAAGAAGAAATAGCTACGGCATCTGCGTCGTGCACAGCCGGACCTCGCTGTCGTCGACGTCGCACTCGACGCTCCACTCGGCCTTGGACTCGGGGTTGCGCAGCACGAGGTGTTGGTGGCCGACCGGCAGGCGCAGCGCCTGGGTCGGCGCACGGCCGACCTGCGCGCCGTTCAGGTAGACGTAGCCCCAGCCGTGCAGCACCGCGAGCTTGATCGTCCCGTAGCGCTGCGCCGCCTTGAGCGTGACCGACACCTCGGTGGTGCGGCCGATCACGAGATCGATCTTCTGCTTCTGGGTCTCGTAGCCGGCGCGCCCGATCGTCAGCTCGGCGTCGCTGACGGCGTCGAGGTCGTCGCGGGTGAGCGGCGAGTCGCCGAGCATCCGGCTGCCGAGCTCGATCTCCGCGCCGGGCGGCACGGTCACGACGTGCAGGACCGCGTGCGCGCGATCGAGCCGCGGCGAGATCCGCGTGGTCTCGCCGGGCGGCACGCTGATGTCGTCGTCGAACGCACGGTAGCCGTCGTGCTCGATCCGCACGTGGTACTTCACGTTCGCGGTGACGTGGACATGGGTCGGCTGGCCCTTCACGGTCGGGCCGAACTTCGAGCTGACCTTGCCGTCGAGGCTCGCGATCGTGCCGGTCGCGCCGTCGGGCGTCGGATCGATCTCGAGCTCGCCCTCGCTCGGCAGCGCGCGCGCGTCGGCCGGCGCGGGCGCGATCACCGGGCCGTGGTCGCCGCGGTCGCGGGTCAGCGCCCACACGCCGACCGCGCCGCCCGCGAGCGCGGCGCCCGCGATCACCGCGATCGCCAGGCCGCGCCGGGGCTTGCCGGTGAACGTCGACAGGCTCGGCTCGCGGATCGAGTCGCCGGCCTTGGGCACCGCGCCGGTCGGCGGCCCGCCGACCTCGGTGCGGCGATCCGGATCGAAGTGCGCGTCGAGCAGCTGGTGGATGCCGCCGTCCGACGGCGGCGCCTCGGCGGTGGGCGGCGCTTCCGAGGCGCGGCGCGCGCGCGGCGCGGCGACCGCGGTGGGATCGACCTCCTCGAGCCGCGACAGGCCATCGGCATCGAGCTTGCGGAACAGCCCGGTCGAGACCTCGCCACCCGGTGCGGCCTCGCCGCGCTCGGCGGTCTCGGTGCCCGGCGGCTTGTTCGACGTGACCGCCGTTCGCCGCGCGACCGACTTGTCGTGCGCCGCGCCGAGCTGCTTGCGGATCACGTCGTCGAGCTGCTGGCCGGGGCCCGAGATCCGCTTGGCGGGCAGCACGGCCGCCACCGCCTCGGCGACGTCGAGCGCGGTCGCCATGATGCTCGACTCGTACGACAGCTCGATCAGCGAGCGCAGCACGGTCGCCGGGCGGCTCGGCCGGTCGATCGGCTTGCGCGCGAGCGGGCCGGCCAGGATCTCGTCGAGCCGCGACGGCAGGCCGGGGCGCACCGAGCTCGCCCGCGGGATCGCCATCGACTCGATGTTCTTGATGATGTCCTCGGCCTCGTCGCCGGGGAACAGCTTGTCGCCGGTGAACAGCTCGAACAGCACGCTCGCCGCCGAGAACAGGTCGCTGCGGGTGTCGAGCGTGTCGCCGCGGGTCTGCTCGGGCGACATGTAGCGCCACTTGCCCATCACCTTCTTGGGGCCGGGGCCGCCGGCGCGGTGCGGCGACGCGGCCACCGCGATCCCGAAGTCGCCGATCTTCACCTCACCGGCGCGCGACAGCAGGATGTTCGACGGCGACACGTCGCGATGCACCACGCTGTGCTGGTGCGCGAAGTCGAGCGCGCGGATGATCTCGATCGCGATGTGAAACGCCGCGGGCAGGGGGACCAGCCGGCCCTCGTCCTTGAACCTGCGGAGCAGCGCGGCGAGATCGAGCCCGTCGACGTACTCCATCGCGATGAACAGCGACTCGCCGATCCGCCCGAAGTCGAACACCTGGACGACGTTGGCGTGCGACAGCCGGACGGCGACCTTTGCCTCGGCGATGAACCGCGCCTCGAACTCCGGGTCGCGCGCGAGCTCGGGCAAGATCCGCTTGATCGCGAGCGTCTTCTCGAAGCCGTGCGCGCCGTAGGCCTTGGCGAGGAACACCTCGGCCATGCCGCCCACCGCGATCCGGTCGAGCACGTCGTAGCGTTCGAGTGATTTCTGTAGCGGTTCGTCCATGACGCGGCTTCGGTCACACCGCCCCAACCAGCGTGGTCGCAATGGGCCGGCCGCGCAACGTGCCCTATAGTAAGGGAATGTCCTCGCGGTTGGCGGCCCGCACGGCCGTCCTTTGCGCGCTCGGCGCGATCGCCGGGGTGGCGCACGCCGACAAGCGGCGCGTCGCGGTCATCGACCTGTCGGCGGATCCGGGCGCTTCGGCGCTGCGCAAGGCGCTCTACGCCGAGCTGATCAACCACTGGGCGCTCGGCCCGCTGCTCGACGCGCAGCTCGACGCCGCGCTCGAGGGCGCGTTCATCGACGAGGACGGCCCGCCGCTCGCCGAGGCGCTCAAGCAGCGCGCGGCCGCCGAGGAGCACCTCGCGCAGTTCGATTATCAGGGCGCGGAGGCCGACGCGGAGAACGGCGAGCAGGCGCTGGTCGCGGTGACGCCGACCGCGGCGAGCGCGCCGTACGCCGAGCTCGCGTTCGTGCTCGGCGAGACCGAGCTGTACTTGAAGAAGCCCAACGAGGCGGCGCGCGCGTTCGCGCTGGTCCACCGGCTCGAGCCGATGCGCCGGCCGGATCCCGCGCGCTACGTGCCGGAGGTCGTCACGGCGTTCGAGGCGGCGATCGCGGCCAAGCCGCAGACCGTCAAGCTCGACATCGCCGGCACCGGCCGGGTCTGGATCGACGGGGTCGAGGTCGGCGCCGCGCCCGGCGCGTTCGACGTCGCCGCCGGCCAGCACCTGGTGCAGCTCACCGCGCCGGATCGCAAGACCGCGGGCCAGCGGGTCGAGATCGACCGCGACGCCGCGATCGACGTGCCGACCGAGGTCGCGAGCGAGGAGCTCCAGGTGCGCCGCGCGCGGCGCGCGCTGGCCGACGCGCCGCCCGAGGCGGTCGCGCGCGCCGGCGCGATGAAGCAGCTCGCCGGCCTGCTCGCGGTCCACGACGCCGTGCTGATCTGGAAGACGGCCGACGGGGCGCTCGAGGTCCAGACCTGGCGCGACCGCGCGCCCGGCTTCTCGGCGCTGCGCGAGCATGGCAGCGAGCCGCCGCTCGAGCTGCTCGAGCCGCTGTCGCCACCGCGCCCGCCCGAGGTCACGCCGCCGCCGCTGCCGCCGGTGCACGGCCCGGAGAACGAGCCGGCGTGGTACCGCCGCCGGCCGATCCAGGCGACGGTGGCCGGCGCGCTCGTGGTCGCGGTGGTCGGCATCCTCCTGTGGGAGAACCGCACGCGCGACGAGCGGCTCGGCCAGAACCCGCAGTTCCTCACGGTCGAGCCGCCGCGATGACGCGCGCCGCGCTCGTCGCGCTCGCGCTCGCTGCGTGCGGCGATCCGCCGATCACGATCAAGTACGCGCTCACGCGTGGCCCGTCGGAGATCTGCACCGCCTCCGACGGCTCGCCGGCGCAGAGCTGCTCCGACGTCTCGATCCCGTGCAAGGCCGTGCTCAACATCCGCATCCTGTCGCCGACCGATCCGACCGAGCCGTACGTCTCGCTGTGCGAGCCGATCGACGGCCGCAAGGACCTGTGCTCGATCGCCGGGATCGACCTGCCGCCCGACGTCGAGATCCCGGCGCAGACGCTCGAGGTCCAGGTCGCGGTCTACGCCGACAGCGTCCTCCAGCACGACGTCATGGGCAATCCGATCTGCGATCCGACGACGCTCGCGTACACACCGCAGGGCCTGCCGGTCGAGCAGCCGTCGAGCCCGGCGATCGGCGGCCGCGCGTTCTATCACCCGGGCGACAGCACGACCGTGGTCGAGCTCGGCTGCAACGACCTCGCCGAGCTGCAGAACCCGACCTGCACCGGCGCCAACAGCGTCGCGGTGACCGCCTCGGTCGACGACTTCGACACCGGGCTGTCGGTGTCGGGCGGCGCGAGCGGCCTGGCCCAGGAGCTGAGCGTGCTGGTCGGCGAGCCCGCGCCGATGGGCCCGGACTACGTGCTGAACCCGACCGACGAGACGCCGCTCGACGAGACCTCCGACAACCCGCCGGCCTGGGGCGCGTCGGTCGATCGCGTGTTCGAGAGCACGGTGTGCGTCGAGGTGCTCGAGGACGGCGCGCAGATGACGCCGACCCTGAGCTGCACCAGCCTGGCCGCGCCGGATCCGATGATGCTGCAGCTCACCGGCGTGCGGCTCGCCAAGTCGACGCTCGACGGCGTGCTCGGCGCGCTGATGGCGAACCAGTTCCCGCCGCAGGGCCTGGTGATCGGCATCGTGCGCGACAAGAACCTGGCGCCGGTCGCGAACATCATGGTCGCGGCATCGGACATGTCGGCGGTCCAGTACCTCACGGCCGATGGCGCTCACCTCCAGGGCACCAGCACCTCGAGCCTGGGCATCTTCGTCGACAAGGACGCATCGTACGGCACGACGTTCACCGCGCTGGACGGCACCGTCGCGCCGCCCACCGGCCTCGGCGGCAACGTCGATGGCAAGGTCACCGCGGTCGTGCTCCAGCTCGGCTCGTCGGGCACGCACTGACCGCGACATCGCTGTCAGGAACGGCCGGATCGCGGCCCGCGCGCCCGGCGCAAGTCGCCGGATCGGCCGCCGCGCGGCTGGCGCATCGGTTGCTGACGGGCCGGCCATGCGCCTCGTTCCGCTCGTGATCGCGCTCGTCGCGACCGGCCCCGCCGCGGCGCGGGCCGATGGCTACTACTTCACCGAGAGCCTGGGCGGCACGCGCGTGCACGACGAGCTGTCGCGCTTCACGCGCAGCGGCGCGTCGTTCCGGATCGCGCTCGGCATGCGGGAGGGACACTGGGCGCTCGAGGGCTGGCTCGGCGGGCTGGACAGCTACACCACGGCCCTCGACGACGCGTCGTACTGGAGCGGATCGCTGCTGATGTACGGCGCCGACGTCAAGTACCTCCAGCCGGTGAGCCGGCACTTCCAGCTCTACGTGCGCGGGCGGGTGAGCGCCGCGCAGACCCACCTGTTCGACGACGACTACGCGGGGCGCGGGCTCGGCATCGCCGCCGGGATCCAGCTCGAGGGCAAGGGCTCGGTGCTCGGCCTGCTCGCGTGGCCGCTGTTCTTCTTCTTTCACAAGGGGCCGCAGATGACCGGCGCGCTATGGCTCGAGGACGGCTACGACTTCTATCGCCTGCACGGCCCGGCCGGGCGCCCGGCGGTCGATGCCGCGATGACGACGATCTCGGGAGGCTTCGCGGTCGGCACCGACTTCTAGCCGAGGTACAAAGGCGTGTGGCCAAGGCCGTCACTCGTCACTGGTTCCGCGTCGCGCTCGCCAGCGACACCGCCGCGCCGCGTCTGGTCGCCGCCTCGGGCGAGCACATGGGCCAGGCGATCGCCGAGGCCACGCGCGCGTCCGATCGCCCCTGGCCGGTCGCGGTCGATCACGCATCGGGCGACCACATCCCGCTCGGCGAGTCGGTCGGCAAGGGCCATGTCGTCGCGCTCGGGGACGCCGCGGAGGTCGGCGGGTTTCGCTGGCCGCCCGGCGTGCTGCCGTCGCTCGAGGGCGCGCCGCGCGTGACCGGTGCGCGCACCGGCTGGGTCGAGCGCCCCGACGCCAGGCTGCTCGTGATCGAGGCCCAGCCCGACGCGCCCAACCTCGGCGAGGCGTTCCTCAGCCTGATCGAGCGCCTGCCGTCGGCCGACAACCTCGAGGTCCGCGTGCTCGATCACTTCGAGGACACCGGCGTGACCGACGTGTGGCTGACCTCGCGGGTCGACGCCAAGTGGATCCTGCGCTTCCTCGACGATCACGACGACGAGCTGTTCGGCCATGGCCACGTCGAGCTGTCGATCTACGTGCGGCGCCACAAGGCGACGCTGCGCATGACCGAGCACAAGACGCTGGTGTGGCTCGCCGAGGAGCGCGCGCTCGAGGCCGAGATCACGCGGTGGCTCGGCGAGCTCGGCATGCCGCCGGTGCGCGAGCTCGTCACCGTGCGCGACGCGCCGCACTTCCATTACCGGCCGGCGGGCAGCCGCGATCGCAAGAAGCTCGGCGAGGAGCTGTACCGCCAGCGCCTGCGCCGGGTCGACGCGGTCAGGACCCGCGCGAAACCGACGGGTGATCCGGCCACCAGAACCTGAGCGGCTTGTCGGCCCACGCGCCGGCGTACGCCACGCCGATCCGCGGGCCGCGGCGCAGCCTCGGCGGCGTGCGATACGCCGCGATGTAGAGCGCGCCGCGCGCGAGGTCGCGGCGGTCGTGGCGGCGATCGAGCCCGAGCGCGCGGGTCACCTTGCCCGGACCGCGCCCGATCGCGGCGTCGTCGGCCAGGCCGCACAGCGGGGCGATCGCGCGGACCAGCACGGCCTGGCCGTGGCCGGCCGGGCCGGTCACGACGTTGAACATCTGATGGATGCCGTAGCACAGGTACACGTAGCTCACGCCGCCGGGCCCGAACATCACCGACGTGCGCGCGGTCGGGCCGAACCGCGCGTGACACGCGAGATCCTCGGGCCCGACGTAGGCCTCGGTCTCGACGATCATCCCGGCGCGGCGGCGATGCACCAGCGCGCAGCCGATCAGCGCGCGCGCGACCGTCCTGGCATCGCGCGCGAAGAACGCGGCGGGCAGCCGCGCGCGGGCGAGCTCGGCGATCGTGATCGCCGGCGTCGTCACGGCGACGGCGACGCGCCGAGCAGGTGGGCGCGATCGATCCCGGCGAGCACGTCCTCGACCCGGCCGTCGGCGGCGAGCCCGTCGAGCAGCGCGGCGGTCGCCTGCTGGTAGAGGTCGGCGCGCAGCATGCCCTGGAGCAGGCGGAAGCGCAGGAACAGCAGCGCGGTCTGCGCGACGTCGGCCAGGCAGTAGCGCTGGATCGCGGCGAGCTGGCCGGCCTGGTAGAGCCCCTCGACCTGCGAGCCGTCGACCCCGACCTTGCCGGGCAGGCCGATCAGGCGCGCCACCGCGTCGAGGCTGCCCGACCGGGTCGCGCCGTGGTCGGCGAGCCAGTCACACAGATCGAGGTGGCCCTCCTCGCTGTAGCGGTAGCGCACGTTGCGCTCGCGGTAGTACCAGCCGAGCGACACGCCGTGACACAGCGAGCGCAGCGCGATCACCGGCAGGTCGAAGCTGCGGCCGTTGTAGGTGACCAGCACCGGCCGCGCGCGCCCGACGAACCGCGAGAAGTCCTCGAGCAGGGTGCGCTCGCGCGCGTCGCCGTCGCCGCCCTCGCCGTCGGGCTCGCCGACCACGCCGATCCGCTTGAGCCGGTAGCCGTGGTCCAGCCACAGGCAGCCGATCACGACGATGCGGTGTGCCCAGGTCGGCGGAAACGCCGGCTCGGGGCCGTCGGGGCGATGCCAGCGCTCGGTGTCGGGGACGGTCTCGATGTCGAGGACGAGATACTCCGCGCTCGGCGTGCGTGCCACGGCTCGACGCTAGGCCGCCGGTGTGACATCGATCGTCTTTGCGGGCGCGGGCTTGCACGCAATAATGCGCGAAATGTCGGTGTTGCCTCGGGCCGCGCTGGTGGCGCCGCTGGTGCTGGCCGGTGCGGCGCGCGCGGACGACACCTGCCACGTGGTCAACGTCGGGTTCACGCCGGCCGCCCCGCTGCAGATCGTGGCGTGGGTCGAGACCGAAACCGGCAGCTACGTCGACACGCTGTTCGTCACCAAGAAGATCGGCACGTACGGCATGGGCAACCGGCCGGGGCGGTTCGACTTCAACAGCGGCGACCCCGATCACGATCTGTGGCCGTACGGCCGGCGGATCACGACGTTCCCGATCTGGTCGCACCGCCACGGCATGCAGTTCCCCGCGGTCGTGTTCCAGAACGGCGACGACAACAACCTGTCGCACCCGTTCGAGAACAGCTCGGTCGAGACCGCGCCGCCGTACTGCCGGCCGATGATGGCCGACGAGACCGGCTGGGACACCGGCACCTGCGCGACCACCGCCTACACCGACAAGGGCGTGTTCGCGACCGACGGATCGACCTCGGGCTATCCGCCGCGCGTCGACATCACGCGTCACGCCGGGCTCGACTCGCCGTCGGTCGATCTCTACAAGATGTACGATCCGTTCGACGGCGTCTCGCAGGCGACGCCGCCCGCCGGCACGTGCACCCAGGTCACCTGGCCGATCCCGGCCGGGCTCGCGAGCGGCAACTACGTGCTGTGGGTCGAGGTCGCGCGCTCCGGTGACATGAACGCGAGCTACAACGCGACGACCCTGCCGCCGCCGTGCGTGGGCGGCGACACCACGCCGTGCAACCCGCCGGTCATCCCGTGGGGCGACTACGGCGTGGCCTATCGCGGCCAGCCCTCGGTGGTCTACAAGGTGCCGTTCGCGATCGGCACGGGCGAGTCGCGCGCCGCGGCGCAGAGCTACGCCGGTTACGGCGACCCGACCGGCGCCGACGGCGTGGTGCGCCCGCCCGACACGACGATCACGAGCGACGTGCCGGGCTCGGGCGCGAGCCGGCTCGAGCTGATCGCCGGCACGCTCGACCGCGTGGTCGTCGATAGCCGCGTGCTGTCCGACTCGCTCGCGCCGGCGGCGCCGACCGCGCTCGCCGCGAGCGCGATCACCGCGAGCGGCGCGACCGTCACGTTCGTCGCGCCCGGCGACGACGGCCTGGCCGGCAGCGTGTCGGGCTACGACATCCGGATCCGCGCCGAGGACGAGATGACCGCCGACAACTTCGCGTCGTCGAGCCCGGTGCTCGCGACCGTGACCCCGGGCGCGCTGCCGTCGCAGTGCGGCGGCGGGCAGGGCGGATTCCCGCCGGCCGGCACGCTCGAGCAGGTCGACCTGACCGGCCTCATGCCCGAGACCGACTACTGGATCGGCGTGCGCGCGTTCGACAAGTGTCACAACGCCGGCGAGCTCGCGATCTACAAGCTGACCACCGCCGCGCAGGCCGGCGGCGCGGTCGACGCGTGCTTCGTGGCGACCGCCGCGTACGGCTCGAAGATGGCCAACGACGTCGAGCTGCTGCGCCACTTCCGGGACGCGCTGCTCCGCCGCTCGGTGCTCGGGGAGCTCGCGATCGAGACCTACTACACGTTCGGACCGCCGGTGGCCGGGGTGGTCGGACAGTCCGAGCTGTTGCGTCAGGCGGCGCGCGCTGCGCTGTCCCCGATCGTGGCCGCCGTGCGAGGCTTGGCCTACTGATGATCGTCATCTACGGCAGGCGCAGCGGCGGCAAGGTCGACGGGCGTGACGGTCAGTACGCGATCACCAAGTTCATCCACGTCTATTACCTGCCGCTCGTCCCGGCCGGCGGGTTCTGGGTGACGAGCGACGGCTACGGCCACACCATGAAGCTGTCGGCCAGGAGCGTGATCGCCGGCTACGCGCGGACCTGGGCGCCGCTGCTCGGCATCGCCGGCCTCGTCGCGATCGGCGGGATCGCCGGCGCGATCGTCGCGGTCGCCGGCGCCGGCGCGGCGGTCGCGACCCTGGCGTGGACCCAGCTGCGCGATCCGGCGGCGCAGCGCCGCAGCGACCTGTCGCAGCTGGCGTTCCGCACGCGCTGCGACGCCCGGCTCCTGCCCGACGAGCTCGCCGCCGGCATGCGGGTCGACGCCGCCGCGAGGTGGGCGCAGATCGCCGGCGGCCAGTCGCCGGCCGACGTCGCGCGGTTCGGCACCGACGACATCGATCGAGCGGCCGCGGCCTACGGCCTGCTGCGCCTGACCGCGCTGACGTTGCCGCCGGCGCAGGCGGCCGAGGCCGAGCGCGACGCCTCGCGCATCGCGGACGGCCTTCATGACAAGCTCCTGCGCGACGGCGGACCGTACCGAGGATGACCGCGACCCCGCGCACGCTCGCGCTGTGTGTCGCCGCGCTCGCCGCGGCCGCGCCGGCGCGCGCGGACGATCAGTGCCACGTGGTCGACGTCAGCTTCATCCCGGCCGACGAGCTGCAGATCGCGGTGTGGGTCGAGAAGGCCGACGGCACGTTCGTCGACACGATCTACCTGACGCGGAAGACCGCGACGTTCGGCCTGGGCAACCGGCCCGGTCGCTACGACTTCAACAGCGGGCCGCCGAGCCACGAGCTGTGGCCGTACGGACGGCGCAGCAACGTGTTGCCGGTGTGGGCGCACCGCCAGCCGCTGACCTGGCCTCAGATCGACTTCCAGGACGGCAACGACGACGGCCTGTCGCACATGTTCAGCCAGAGCTCGCCGGAGAAGGATCCGCCGTACTGCCGGCCGATGAAGTCCGGCGATCCCGGCTGGGACACCGGCTCGTGCGCGACGCCGATGGTGTTCACCGACAAGGGCGTGTTCGCGCCCGACGGCGCGGTCTCGCACTATCCGCCGCGCGCCGACCTCACGCCCACGATGGGCCTCGACTCGGCGTCGGTCGCGCAGTACCGCCAGATGAATCCGTTCCAGAGCATCTCGACCGCGACCCCGCCCGCTGGCGGTTGCGCGAAGATCGCCTGGCCGATTCCTCCCGAGCTGGCCGCCGGCGACTATGTCATGTGGGTCGAGGTGTCGAAGTCGTTCGACTACAACAGCACGTACAACATGACCACGCTGCCGCCGCCTGAGGTCGACTTCGCGTCGTACGGCGTGCCGGTGCGCGGCCAGCCGTCGGTCGTGTACAGCGTGCCGTTCACGATCGGCCAGAGCGAGTCGACCGCGAGCACGCAGGCCTACGCCGGCTACGGCGACGAGGACGGCTCGACCGGCACGCTCCACCCGCCCGACGCGACGATCTCGACCGACACGCCGGCGTCCGGCGCGCTGCGGCTCGAGCTGATCCCGGGGACGAGCGATCGCGTCGAGGTCGACGTCAAGCCGGAGGACGATACGGTCGCGCCGGCCGGCGCTCAGAACATCTCGGCGACCACGATCGCCGCGACCTCGGCGACCGTGCAGTTCATCGCGCCGGGCGACGACGGCACCACCGGCTCGGTCTCGGGCTACACGATCATGATTCGCGCCGGCGAGCCGATCACGCCCGACAACTTCGCGAGCTCGACGCCGGTCACCGGCGCGGTCACGCCCGGCACGCAGGCCGGCAACTGCGGCACGATCGCTGGCTATCCGCCGGCCGGCACCGTGCAGAGCGTCGACCTGACCGGCCTGCTGCCGCTGACCCAGTACTGGATCGGGATCCAGGCGTACGACAAATGTCACAACGTGGGGCCGATCAGCGTCGGTCAGTTCATCACGCCCGATGTCCAGCCCGGCGAGGTCAACGCGTGCTTCGTGGCGACCGCCGCGTATGGTTCGCGGATGGCCAACGACGTGGAGCTGCTGCGCCGCTTCCGCGACCAGCTGCTCGAGCGCAGCGTGCTCGGCGAGCTCGCGGTCGAGACCTACTACACGTTCAGCCCGCCGGTGGCCGGCGTGATCGGCTCGTCGGACGTGCTGCGCGAGGGCGCGCGCGACCTGCTCGCGCCGATCGTCGCGCGCGTGAAGAGGCTGCGATGGTGACGCGCGCGCTCGCCGCCGCGGCGCTCGTCGGGCTCGCTGCGCCCGCGCACGCCGGCCAGTGCCACCTGGTCGACGTCAGCTTCATCCCGACCGATCAGCTGCAGCTCGTGGTGTGGGTCGAGCAGGCCGACGGCACGTTCGTCGACACGATCTACATCACGCAGAAGACCGGGATCTACGGGATCGGCAATCGCCCCGGCCGCTACGACTTCAACGACGGCCCGGTGGTCAACGACATGTGGCCCTACGGC
>Ga0335081_10011486_pt1 | contig 14334 bp, 12 predicted proteins | sample Lox_Sample_35_FD_206713 | JGI IMG/M metagenome (GOLD analysis project Ga0335081, IMG submission 206713) | Soil microbial communities from Loxahatchee National Wildlife Refuge, Florida, United States - Lox_Sample_3.5 | ecosystem: Environmental > Terrestrial > Soil > Wetlands | place: USA... | reverse complement strand
GAATCAGGAACATGCAGCTCAAGAACACCCCCGCCGCGCTCGGCGCGAACAGGCCCGACCACATCAGCGCCGCCGCCACCGCGCAGAGCGTCGCCAGCATGAAGTAAAGGCCCATCGCCACCGGCGAGCGATGGCCACGAAACAGCTTGTCCGACACCACGCCGGAGATCAGCGAGCCGAGCACGGCGATGAGCGGCACGATGTTCATCGTCCAGACGACGGATTGGGGCTTGGTGGCAAGGTCGAGGTGCAGGTATTGCACAAAAAACAGGACGGAAAGCTGGTCGGAACTGCTCCGCACGGCGCCCGTGCAGCCGTAAGCCAGCGCGTAAAACCACACCAGCGGATGCCGGAAAATTGTGACGAAACACTCCTTCAAATTCACGCGCACGTTCTCGGAATGTTCTCCGCCGGCATCGCTTTCATCCCGGACGCAACCGCGGTAACCCGCCTGTTCCGGCGTTTCTTTCGGGACCAGCGCGACGAGCAACGCCACCCCCCCGACAATGAGCGGCGGCAGGCGGAACAGCCAGCGCCATTCGTTCGGGCCAATCGTCCAGGCGCCGATGGCGAAGCCGGCGAGGATGGCGGGCGCCAGGTTGTTGATGGCGACCTGGCCGAGTTGAATCATAAAACCGAAAATGCCGGCGAACGTCCCGCGTTCGGTGCGGTTGAACCACGCGGCGTTGATTTTCACCATGCCCGGCGCACCGAACGATTGCAGATAACCGTTCAGCAGCCAGATGAGCGCAAACGTCGAGAACGTGCCGGTGAACGACGCGAACCCGAAGATGAAATTTATCACAATCGTCCCGGCGGCGCCGATGAGCATCGAGGCGCGCCCGCCGATACGGTCGCAGAAGAGGCCATTGACGAGTTGGCCGGTGCCGTAAGCGATGGACCACGCACTTAACATGCCGGTGATTTGCGTGTCATTGAAGCCGAACTCCTTTTCCATGCCTGGCGCCGCCCAGCGGAAATTGTAGCGGCACGTGTAATAGGCGCCATACATCAGGCCGAGGATGATCCAGTTAAGACCGCGCCGCAGACGGAATCCCGGCGGATATTTGATGCGGACGGACCCGGCTGATATGGGTGGATTCATCTCGATGTTGCCGGAGCAAAACAGAGCCGCGCGCCGAGGTCAAAGGATTTTATCGGACGGGAAAACCGCGGAGAAGTTTTGCAGCGCAAAAAATGAGCGATGTTTGCGCCATCGCTCCGCTGAAACTTGCGGAGCTTTCAGTTCGCTGGTGGCACGGAGCGGATGCGCCAGAAATTATTCGTGGTCGGGTTCGGCGTGTTGGTGAACAATAGCACCCCACCGCTGCCAGCCGGATTGGTCGCTAGCGGCATCCAGTTGGCCGGTGACAAGCTGAACGTAGAGTCCAATGCGTAATTTGCTCCAGCAATGCCCACAAAGGACAAACCCACATCGCCGCCGCTTAAAAGCTGAATGGAAATTTGATTGTAGCCCGGTGGGCCAGCCACAATTTGTTCGGCCCGGTTGGTGTTGTTGTAAGTGCCGTCGCCCAACTGGCCATACTGGTTCCAGCCCATGGCCCACAGGCTGCCGTCGCTCTTGAGAAACAGGCTGTGTCCTACTCCTCCAGCAATCGCCGTGACGCCGCTGGCCACAATCTGCTCGGGGCGATTCGTGTTGTTGTACGTGCCGTCACCCAACTCGCCTTCGCTGTTCCGGCCCATGCCCCAGAGGCTGCCGTCGGCCTTCAGAAACAGGCTGTGGTTGTATCCTGCGGCAATCGCTGTGACGTTGCTGGATACGATCATCTCGGGAAGATTGATCATTTGTCTGTAAGTGCCGTCACCCAACTGGCCATCTAAGCCGGCACCCATGGCCCACAGACTACCGTCGCTCTTGAGAAACAGGCTGTGGGCGATTCCTCCGGCAATCGCCGTGACGTTGCTGGACACAATCTGTGCGGGACGGTTGGTCGAATAATTCAAGGGGGGAAGGCCGTAAGTTCCTGTGCCCAACTGGCCATATTCTTCCCAGCCCATGCCCCAAAGACTGCCGTCGTTCTTGATAAAGAGGCTGTGCCATTGTCCTGCGGCAATCGCCGTGACGTTACTGGCCACAATCTGCTCAGGCACGCCGGTGGTGTTGTAAGTGCCGTCGCCTAACTGGCCATAGTTGTTCGCGCCCATCGCCCAGAGACTGCCGTCGTTCTTGAGCAAGAGCGTATGAGCGGTGCCTTCAGCAATTGCCGTGACGTTGCTGGGCACAGTTTGCTCAGGCAAGTTGGTGTAGTTGTAAGTGCCGCCGTCGCCAAACTCGCCGTAGTTCGCGCCCATACCCCATAGACTGCCGTCATTCTTGAGGAACAAGCTCTGGGAATATCCTGCGGCTACCGCTGTAACATTGCTGGCCACAACCTGCTCGGGAAGGTCGGCGTTGTTGGTAGTGCCGTCGCCCAACTGGCCATACTGGTTCCAGCCCATGACCCATAAACTGCCATCGCCTTTGACAAACAGGCTGTGCTCACCTCCTGCGGCAATGTTGGTCGCAAGTTGCGCTCCGCCACCGACCGCTTGCAGCATTACCGCACACAGCAGGCAGATTTGAATTTGGTTTCGTTTGGCTTTCAAGTGGGCTGGATTAACCTTGCTACACTTAAACATTAAACATCCATTGGGTAATGCTGTCAACAAGATCCAGTCGAAAAGCAAAATCCATTCCCAAATTGACGAGAAGGCATCAACCCCGAGTGTGACCCACGGCGAACTCGGCCGAACACATTTGCGGAGCGCGGACAGCCATGTCCGCAAGCGCGTACGCCGTATTCATTCGCGGACAAAGCTGTCCGCGCTCCCGTATTTTAGAAGTCTCCGAGCAAAATGGCCGCGGATAGTTCCCGCGGCTTCGTGCGGCAACAAAATTCTTGGTTACTCGGTTTTCGCCGGCGTTTCCGGTTTCTCGGCTTTTTCAGTTTTTTCCGCCCTGGGAGCCTTGGGCGCTCTTGCCGGCCGTTCACCCTTCGGCGCGCGCGGTTTCTTATCTCCCGCGGCTACTTCCTTTTCGGTCTTCGCCGCCTTTTCAGGTTTTTCGCCTTTGGCTTCGCGCCTGCTGAAACCACGTTTTTCCGTCCGGGGCTTTTTGCCTTCCTCGGTTTTGGCCTCGTCGGGCGCGGCGGCTTCCGCGGCCGGCGCGGGCGCCGTCACCGGCGTGAGGCTTTCGACCCGGACTTTGAGCGTGCCTTTGACATCGGCGTGCAGATGCAATTCGATTTCGTGTTCGCCGAGCGCGCGAATCGGGTGTTCGAGATGAATCTTGCGCTTGTCGAGCGAAATGTCGAACTGGTGTTTCAATTCGTCGGCAATCATGCCGGCGGTCACCGAACCGAACATCTTGCCATCCTCGCCCGCCTTCACTTTGACCAGGCAAATGAGCTTCGAGACGGCCTTGGCGAGTTCGGTCATGGTGTTGAACTCGCGCGCTTCGCGCTCGGCACGGCGCTGCTTGAGCGCCTCGAGCTGGCGTTTGTTGGCCCGCGTGAGCGGAATCGCCAGCCGTTGCGGGAACAGATAGTTGCGCGCGTAACCGGCAGCGACCTTCACGTGGTCGGATTCGGCGCCCAAACCGACGATATTGCCGGTGAGAATGACTTCAGTCTTCATAAAAGTGACGAGTGACAGGTGACGAGTGACGGGACAATTTGCTGTAAAATCAAAATGGAACGTCGTCGCCTTCAGGCGGAGGCGCATCCGTATCGGCGGGTTCAGCGGGCGCCGGCGCGGCCGACGGACGTGAAGACGGGCCTTCCGCGGCGCCACTGTCGCCGCGGCCGCTGCCGGAATCCAGGAATTGAAAGTTTTCCAGCACCACGCCGAGTTTGCTTTTCTTTTGTTTGGTCTGTTTGTCCTCCCAGGTGTCGTAGCGGAGGCGACCCTCAATCAAAATGGGGCGGCCTTTCTTCAGGTATTGGCCGATGGTTTCGGCGGTTTTGCCGAACGCATCCACGTCCACAAACGTGACTTCTTCCTTCATTTCACCGGTTTCGCTTTTCCATTTGCGGTTGCAGGCGACGCCGATGCGGGCCACAGCGGTGCCTTTAGGTGTGTAACGCAATTCCGGATCACGGGTTAAATTGCCGGCGAGGATGACTTTGTTGAAACTGGCCATGACAAGTTGAGGGTTGAGGGTTTATTGGGCGGGTTTGGGTTCAGGCGCCTGCGTGAAAAGAACGCGGAAAATCTCCTCGTTCAGCGCAAATTTGGTTCGCAATTGTGCGACGAGGGACGGCGTGCCGGTGAAAATAATGTTCGCGTAGAAACCGGCGCTGTGTTTTTTGTCGGTCACGCGCATGAAATTCTTCCGGTCCATTTTCTGCACGGTCTCGACCTTGCCGCCCGCCGCCGTGATGTCCGCGGAAATCTTGTCGAGGGCGTCCTTGACGCCTTCTTCCCGGCCTGCCGTGTTCAGGATGAACAAACCTTCGTATCGTTTCATTGTTTGTCTTTCGTCTGGTAGGGACGCCGCGCTGCGGCGTCCGGTCGGCGCAGCGCGCCGACTCTACCTAAATTGATACATTTCCATTAAACCGGTTCATGGCCATTTCAATCCCGTCGTCCAGCCAGCATTCCGCCTGGTCGGCCGCCCGGTCCAAAACTTTTTGCATCAACGCCGCTTCGGCTTTCTCAAAACGGTCCAGCACGTAATCCGTGATTTCCCGCGCGCCGGCTTGGCGACCGATGCCGAGCCGCAACCGCGCAAATGCCTGCGTGCCCAGGTGCTGCTCGATGGACTCCAATCCGTGGTGCCCGCCACTGCCGCCCTCTGCTCGCAGACGAACTTCGCCCAGCGGCAAATCTGCATCATCCACCGCCACCAGCAACTCCGACGCCGGTCGGAGCTGATAAAAGCTCATCACCGCTTTTACCGCTTCGCCGCTCGCGTTCATGAACGTCTGCGGCTGGCACAGCAGCACGCGGCGTCCTTCGCGTTCGGCGCGCGCGACGCGGGCCTTGAACTTTCGTTCGTTTCGCCAATTCACCTTCCAGCGCGCGGCCAATCGTTCGAGCAGCGAAAACCCGGCGTTGTGGCGCGTCTGCGCGTATTCCGCGCCGGGATTGCCCAGGCCCACGATCAAAAACACATTTTCCACGTGCGCGCAAACTTCTTCCGGGGGAGCGCACCCGCCCCGGGTGCGATCTGGCGCGCCGCGCGCCAGACTTCAGGCGAGCGAGGCGCTCGCTTGAACACGCGAGGGCGCGTGTACTCCCATAAAATCATTTCTTCTTCTCCGCCGGTTTTGCCCCGGCGGCGGGGGTGGCGGACTTTTCCGGAGCGGCTGCGCCCTTTTCGGGAGTCTTCGCCGCGCCTTTCTCGGCGCCTTTGGCCGGCGCCTTCTCGCCGGGTTTGGCAGCGGCTTTTTCGCCCCTGGCCGGGGCCTCGCCTTCCTCGCCTTCTTCCTTCTTTTCCTTGATCATCTCGACGTCACCCGCCGCCACGGCTTCGGCTGGGGCGGTCGCCGCCGCTTCTTCCTCTTCGGAGCGCGGCAGGGCCACGGCGATGGCGGGAATGTTTTTATCACCCAGGATTTCGACGCCGGCCGGTGCCTTGATTTCGCCGAGGTGAAGAGCCTTGCCCAGTTCGAGATGGCTGACGTCCACGGTGATTTGCTCCGGCAGATCCTTGGGCAGACTGCGGACTTTGAGTTTGAACAAAATGTGTTCGAGCACACCGCCACCGGTTTTTACGCCGACCGCTTCCCCCACGGTTTCCAGCGGGACGTGAACGACGACTTTTTCGTTTTCGGCGACTTCATGGAAATCCACGTGCAGCATGTCGCCTTCGAGCGGGTGATGCTGGATTTCCTGCACCAGGACGAGGCGCTTCGGGCGCGCGTCGCTTTCAACCGACAAATCCACCAGCACATTTTCTGAGGCTGAATGGTGGAGCAGATCCTCGAGTTCCTTTGCGTTGACTTCGAGGTTCTGCGGTTTGGTCTGGCGACCGTAAATGACCGCCGGCACGCGCCCGGCGGCGCGCAATCGTTTGACTCCGCCCCGGCGCGACAGCGTGCGGGGATACGCTTTCAACGGCACTGATTTCATCTTAAATAAAATGTCTGGCGGCACATCAACTCGTGCGGCCGCCTTTGAATTCAAACAGCGAGTTCACCGACGAATTGGTATGAATTCGTTTGATGGCTTCGCCCAAAAGCCCGGCCACCGACAACGTGACAATCTTCACGCCGTCAATCGCCGGGCGTTGGACTGTATCAGTTGTAATCAACTCGTCAATCACCGATTTTCGCAATCTTTGGATGCCCGTATCGTTCAAAATCGCGTGCGAGACACAGGCCAGAATCTGTTTGGCGCCCTTTTTCTTGAGCAACACTGCGGCTGCCGTCAACGTGCCTGCCGTCTCGGTCAAATCGTCCACCAGCAGGATGTTTTTGCCCTTGATTTCGCCGATCACGGCCATGGATTCGACCTCGGTGGCGCTCTTGCGCCGCTTGGCCACGATGGCCAGGCCCGCCTCCAGCGTCTGCGAATACGCGTGCGCCATCTTCAACCCGCCCACGTCCGGGCTGACCACGACGAGGTCGGTCAGGTGTTTTTTCCGCAAATACTCATACATCACCGGCGCGGCGTAGAGATGGTCCACCGGAATGTCGAAGAAGCCCTGGATCTGTTGCGCGTGCAAATCCACGGTGAGGATGCGGTTCGCGCCGGAAGCGACAAGGAGATTGGCCACGAGCTTGGCGGTAATGGGCACGCGCGGCTGGTCCTTGCGGTCCTGCCGGGCGTAGCCGTAAAACGGCAGCACGGCCGTGATGCGCGCCGCACTCGCCCGCCGCACCGCGTCAATCATGATGAACAGCTCCATCAAATTGTGGTTGGTCGGCGGGCAGGTGGACTGAATGATGAACACGTCCTCACCCCGGACGTTCTCCTCGATTTTCACGAACGTTTCGCCGTCGGGGAAGGATGAGATATTGCATTTGCCCAGCCCGATGCCGATGTATTTGCAGATGGCTTGGGCTAAAGGCTGATTGGCGGTGCCGCTAAAAACTTTCACAAATCAGTTGTTGTTTGGTTAAAACCAAGGAACCCGCCGTAGCCGGCGGATGAAATTGTGGAATGACTTTAACAAGCAGCGGCGATGGCGCAAGCGGAAACTGAGTGGCAACGGACGCATCTCGGTTTTTGGGATTTATCTCGCGTAGCGAGATTCGACGGTAGCCATGGGATTTATCCCATGGAATAGCGGGCCACGGCCCGGCGTCGCGGAGCGACGCATGAACCGGTGCTACGCCAACGCCTCAACCGTCGCTCCGCGACGGTGTCCGTTCGGGGTCTTGCGCATGGCCTGAAGGCCACGGCTACCGTCATCTGGTCGCTCCGCGACCGGCCTTCTGAATGAATGTATGCTCTGCCAGGCGCAAAACTCCTTGTCAGATTTCCCGCCTGGGAGTATTTCCAGGTTAATTCCGTCTGATTCAGAGATGCTCCGAAATCAACCACCGGAATTGTTATGAGAAAGCTCACGCTGGTTCTCCTGGTTCTGATCATTGCCGTCCTTCTCTCGCCCACAAATGCATCAGCGGACGGCGGGTTCGTGGTGCCGAAGTTTGTGTGGGACAAGCACAAGGACATTAACGAGCCGATGCAAAAGGCGATCCTGGTTTATGACGCCGGGCGCGAGGACTTGATTTTGCAGGTCAAGTACGAAGGGCCGGTGGAGGAATTCGGCTGGCTCATTCCGGTGCCGAACCTGCCGACGGTGCAACAAGGTTCGATGAAATGCTTTTACGAATTGAGCAGATACACGCAGGAACATTTTGAACCTCGCAGACCGCGCGGGAGAACAAACGGCGGCACCTTGAGTGCGGCAGGAATGGCGGAACCCGAGCCGGTCAAAGTCATCGAGGTTAAAACCGTCGGAGCTTATGAAGTGGCTGTGCTGTCCACGAAAGACGCGGGTGCCTTGGAAAAGTGGCTGGCGGCGAACAATTTTTATTTTCCCACCAACAAAACCGATGTGATTGACGGCTATGTCAAACAGGAGTGGTACTTCATCGCAGCCAGGATCAATCTGGGGAAAGGTGACAGCTTTCACCTGGCCGCGGAATCACCCAAGGGAAAAGCACTGCCAGACTCGGCCTTCGCGACGAGAGTAAAGCTTGCCTCCGGCGAACTTCACCCTCTGCAAATCAGTTTTGCCAGCGACCGCTGCGTGTTTCCCTTGAAGATTTCCTCTATCAACGGCCAGCCGTCGGAAGTGCAGGTTTACGTACTTTCGCCGGAGCCGTTGCTGGAAAAAACCATGTTCGAAAAGAAGCTGCCAAAAATTGACCGCAATGACCTGGCGGCAATGCGTGCGCATCAATCTGAACAATATGAACGTATGCAACTTCAGCAGCGGAATCTTCAGATACGCATGTTGGGCGGAACGAAAACCAGCGCCCCGCCGCCGCCCGTGGAGGATAGAATGATGGTTCAAAAAATGGTCGAAAAATTGCAGGCTATCTACGTAGCTTATTCCGACCAATCGCTCCCTTACGCCAAAGTCACCAGGACCGATTTGCCCGATTGCAGCAAATGGATTCCACGGCTCGCCGACAAATCATGGTGGTTGACAAAACAAACCTGGACGTTCCGGCCCGAAGAAATGCGTGATCTGGTGTTTGAACCGGCAATTTCAATTCTTTCTGATGAGTTCGGCACCGAATACGGCGATGGCGCCGCAGACAAACTCGCCCGTTTCGGGGCTGATGCCGTTCCGGCGTTCCTGGCCGCGTTTCAAAGCACGAATCCGGCCGTTCGCATCACCGCCACTTCCATTTTTAATCGGCATTACGGTTCAATCCAGGATCCGCGGTTGACGGAGGCGGCGGTCGCCTGGTTGAAAGATGCACAACCTGAAGTCAGAATGGCTGGGGTCAATGTGCTGACCGGGTATGGCAGTTGGAATCCGAAAAATGCCGACGCGCTCGTCGCCACGTTGCGCGATGAAGATGCCGGTGTTCGCCGCGCAGCCATGTTCGGCTTGCCGCGTTTTGGCAATGATTTAGGGAAATTTATTCCGGCATTTGAAGTCATGCTCAAAGACAAAGACCCGGGCGTTCAATTATCGGGTCTGCTGATGCTCCAGCGCCTGCACGTGGAAATTCCGCGCGAGGATTTGCTCCCGTTCTTCAAGTCGTCCGACCCGGAAGCCCTCAGTCGGGCTTATTCGCAGTTGCATGACCAAAATGAACAAGTTTCCGACGACGAAGTCCTTCCCTTGCTGCAAAATTCCCAGCCCACGGGGCGGTTGCTCGGTCTCCGCGTTTTGGATCAAAATGCCGAAAAGCAATCCGTTGAACTGGCGCTACCGCTGTTGAAGGATTCAGATGAACTGGTGCAGGTCAAGGCGGCCCAAACCTTGCGCGCGCTGACCGGCCAGCACATTCCCTCCGACCAGCCGGACCAGTGGGTCAAGTGGTGGACGGCCAACAAAACCAATTTCGTCGTCCAACTGCATCCCGAAGAATTGCGTCCGCAGTTTCCTGCTCCGACAGGCGGCGGCGGTGACCGCCCGTCACCATTTCCTCGGCCATGAAATTTTCCGCGTTAAGGAAAATCAAAAATTCTTTCCTTCGTAGCAGCCGGCGTGAGCCGGCTCAAATTCCCGGAAATCGCATCGGAAGTCAGAGCCAACTCACGTTGGCTGCTGCTTTTTCAACGGGTGGTTAAGGATTGAAAATGGACCGATAGAACCGCTGGTTGAATCGGCCCGCGTTGGTTTCCACGAACGTGAACGGTGTGATGTTGGTCTGGAGCGAAACCCAACTCACCAGGTCGGTGGAAGCCTGCACCCGGTATTTGTATCCCACGGCGCCGGAAACCAGAAAGGTATAGCGGTCGTTGCCGTAGGTTGCGGGACCCAGGGTCGCGAATGCGGGCGGAGGCACGGCCAAATTGATCGTGCTGCTGTTGGTGTGCGAGGTGTTCCCGCTGGTGTCCGCCGCGTAAGCCCGAACCATGTTCGTTCCGGGCAGCAGCGTCACGCCGGCCATCCAATTCGTCCAGTTGTTGGTCGTCGTCGCCGCCGTCCAAAGCATGCCGTTCAACGAATAATAAACCGTTCCCACCGCCGCATTGTCGCTCGCCTTACCGGTGACGACGAACACGGCATTACTCACACGCAAATTCGACGCGGGTGATACGATGCTCAAGGTCGGCCGGGTGATGTCCACAAAGTTGGCGGTCAGGGCGAGGTTGGTGTGCATCGTGAACTGCAACGCGGAGCGATTGGTCAAAACGCGACCGGTCCTATCGGTCCAGTTGGTGAACATAAAACCGGACCGGGCATAAGCGGACAGGGTGTAGTTCTGGTTGATGACCAGCAGTGAGCCGTTGGTGTAATTGGGATTGATCCCACCCCACTTGGGATCAGGCACGCCCAGACCGCAGACCTGGACATTGAGCGGCTGGAACACGACATATTGCACGCTGGCGGTATTGGTGGCGGAGACATTGCCGCTGGTATCCATGGCATAGGCCTGGAGGGCGTTGGTGCCCGGCGTCAAGGTCAGGTTGGCGGTCCAATTGGTCCAGTTGTTGGTGGTGGTGGCGATGGTCCAACCCGAACCGTTCAACTGGTAATAGACAGTGCCGACGGCCACGTTGTCACTGGCCTTGCCGGTGACGGTGAAGGTGTTATTGGTGGATTGCTTGGTGAAGTACGGGGACGGGTTGACGATGTTCAAGGTCGGTTTGGTCACATCCACAAAATTGGCGCGCAAGGCGAGGTTGGTGAGCATGGTGAAGCAAAGGGTGGCGCGATTGGTCAGGCGGTTACCGGCGCCGTCGGTCCAGTTGGTGAAGGCGAAGCCGGACCGGGGGTAGGCCGAGACGGTATAGTTCTCGTTGACGGCCAGGGGCGTGCCGTTGGTGTAATTGGGATTGATAGAGCCACGGCCGACAATCTGGACGGTCAAGGGTTGGCAGACCAGATAGACAAAGCGGACCGTGTTGGTGGTGGAGCAATTGCCGTAAAAGTCCACGGCATAGGCCTGAATCAGGTTGGTGCCCGGAGTCAGATTGAGATTGGCCGACCAGTTTGTCCAGTGGTTGGTGGTTGCTGCGGCCGTCCAGGACGAGCCGTTCAACGCATAAAACACAGCCGACACAACCGAGTTGTCGGTGGCTTTGCCCGTGGCCGCCAGCGCGCCGTTGATGTTCTGCTGGTTGTAAACCGGGGTCACGATGCTCACCGTCGGAGGGAAAGGCATGGTAAAGGCAATGTCACCGGAAAACGGACTTTGCAGGCCCGAAGCATCACACGTTGTGGCTGCAAAACAGTAAGTGGCGCCAGCAACCAGATTGGAAATAGTCACGCTGGTGGCATTGCCGATGGAAACGCGGTTAGTGGCATTGCTTCCTCTGAGCCAAAAATAAATGTTGTAACCTGTGATAGTCGGGTCAGCAATTGGATTCCACGCCAGGGTCACATTGCCAGCTAACGCCGGCAGCTCCATCATCGCAACCAGAAGGCCGAAGCGTAGAAAATGTCGGATATCGCGCATCTCAACCGGATCGGCGCTTCCACAATTTGTTGTATGCCGGTCTTTTTCCTGAAAGACGGACGGCTTGCTGTCAGACGCGCCGGCGTAATAGCTACAGATGTGTGCCGGGGTGTAAACGGTTTTTTCATGCGAGTTATTCACAAGGTCGGCATGCGGATCCGGCCGGCATCGGGTCGGCCTTGGGGCGTTGCCTTTTAATGCGGCCCGCCGGCCAATTCACGGCCTGCCGGCGACCCGGTCATTCCGGTCAAACAAGCGGCCTGATTGTGAAACGGCGAATCCCTGAAGAAGGACTGGAAAGCCGCTCGAATTTCGGAAGCGATTTTCAGGAACCTTTCCCGTCGTTGATCCTCCTGGATTTCATGACCGGTCCGATTCAAGCAAAAAGCAGTGCCGAGAACCTGATAGCGCTTTCACGTTTTTCTACTGACCCGGTGGTAGAAAATGCAGGACGGGTTCGTTGTTGCTCGTCCTTGACATCGGGGGCGGCGCGGAAGCGCCGCCCCACTTTTGTCCACCCACCTCCCGACCCGGTACAACTTATTTCGCTGCCAGCGCGGCTTCAATGGCTTGAACCACTTCCGGGGAATCGGGTTTCACTTTCGACTCGAACCGTTTCAGGATTTTGCCATCCCGGCCGACGAGGAACTTGGTGAAGTTCCAGCCGATATTCCCCGGGAATGGCGAGTCCTTGCCCGCCAGGAGGGCGTACAGCGGGTGGCGATTTTCGCCGTTGACTTCGAGCTTGTCGAACATCGGGAACGTCACGTTGTATTTCGAGGTGCAGAACTGTTTGATTTCCGCGTCCGTGCCCGGCTCCTGATGGGCGAACTGGTTGCACGGAAAACCGAGCACGACCAGTCCCTGGTCCTTGTACTTCTGGTAAAGCACCTCCAACGCGGCGTATTGCGGGGTATATCCGCACCGGGACGCGACGTTGACGATGAGCAACGCCTTGCCCTGATACGCTTTCAGCGAGGTGTCCTTGCCGTCAATGTCCTTGAGCGGAATGTCGTAAATGGAATCCGCGGCGCCAGCCGAAAGAGTTTGAAGAAATATAATCGTGATCAGTAGAAAAATTGTTTTCATGGACGAAACCATGCACCGGGCAGGGCCGACTGTCAATGCGTGGAATCCGATTACTGCGCAATCCAGCCGCCGCCGAGAACCAGATCGTCCTGGTAAAACACGGCTGCCTGGCCGGGCGTGATGGCGCGCTGCGCTGAGTGCAACTTCACTTTTACCGAGCCATTGCCGGTTGGCGTCACCGTCGCCGGCGTGCCGGGATGGTTGTAACGAATCTTGGCGGTGACTTCGATTGGTTCCATCAGGCTGTCAAACGGAATCCAATTGCAATTCGTCGCAGTGAACTCGTCGCAGTCGAGCGCCGATTCGTCCCCGACAATCACGCGGTTATGCTCCGCGTCCAGTTCGACAACGTAAACCGGTTTGGGCGTGGAGATGCCGAGACCGCGCCGCTGGCCGATGGTGTAAAATTCGATGCCGTCATGGTGGCCCAGCACATGCCCGTGCAAATCCACGATTTCCCCGCGATGCTTTTGCGCGAGCTTTGCCTGCTCCAGGAATTTTCCGTAGTCGCGGTCTGGCACGAAGCAGATTTCCATGCTCTCCGCCTTGTCGGCGGTCTTCAGGTGGCAGTGCCGCGCCACTTCGCGCGTGTCAGTCTTGGTCTTTTCGCCGAGCGGAAACAGCGCGCACGCCAATTGGTCCTGCCGCAGCGAGAACAGAAAATAGCTCTGGTCCTTCTTCAAATCCTTTCCGCGCTTCAACAAATATCTCGTAGCCGCCGAGGGAACGAGGCTCTGTTCAATTCCCGCTTTCCGCTTTCCGCTTTCCGCTTTTTCAGACGGAGCCTCCTCACGTCGGCTGCTACAAATTTTTTCAATTCTCGCAAAGTGGCCGGTGGCAATGTACTCCGCGCCCAGTTGATTGGCGCGGTCAATGAGCCGGCCAAACTTCAAATTCTGATTGCACATCACGCAAGGATTCGGCGTGCGGCCCGCTTTGTATTCGTCGGCAAAATAACTGATGACGTGTTTCTGGAATTCCGCCGCCTCGTCAATCAGGTAATACGGGATGCCGAGTTGATGACAGACGGCGCGGGCATCGGCGACAGCCTGCGGGCCGCAGCACCTGTCCTCGGCGCGGTTCACGCAATCCTGCGGCCAGAGTTTGAGGGTGATGCCGACGACCTCGTAGCCCTGTTCGAGCAACAACGCCGCCGTGGCGGAGGAGTCCACTCCACCGCTCATGCCGCAGACGACGCGCTGGCGCTTCGACGAATTCACAGTGGGACATTATACAATGCGCCAGCAGCGTGTAAAATGCGTTTGTCAGGCGCAAGCTTGATTTACGACTCAAACCCACGTATTTTTCCGTCATGACAAATTATCGTGTGACTTTGATTGAACACGACGATGGCGTCTCCGTCAGTTGTCCCGCGCTCAAAGGCTGCCACTCGCAAGGACGCACGCGCGAAGAGGCATTGAAAAACATCCGCGAGGCGATTCAGGAATGGCTAGCGGCGGAGGCGGACGAGGCGAAAATCTTCAAGGTGAGCGAAGCCGAAGTCGCGGTTTGATATGCCGAAACTTCCGGGCATCCGGCATCAGGACGCCGTTCCCGTTTTTGAAAAACTGGGTTATCGCATCATCCGGCAAAGCGGACACATCGTCATGTCCAACGGCGAAACACGGCTGATTATTCCCCGAGCAAATCCGGTTGACCCTTACACGATGGGCAGCATCGCCCGCGATGCGGGAATGACGCC
>Ga0335081_10011484_pt1 | contig 14334 bp, 13 predicted proteins | sample Lox_Sample_35_FD_206713 | JGI IMG/M metagenome (GOLD analysis project Ga0335081, IMG submission 206713) | Soil microbial communities from Loxahatchee National Wildlife Refuge, Florida, United States - Lox_Sample_3.5 | ecosystem: Environmental > Terrestrial > Soil > Wetlands | place: USA... | reverse complement strand
TGCGAGATCTTCGGCTTGTGGATCCGGCGAAGGTACTCGACGCACCAGTCGAGCTGGTCGAGGGTCATGTGCGCTGCCTTCCGGTAGCGCGCGGCTTCATCGGCGCGAGCCATTGGCTCTCTCCTCTGCTCGGATTGCCGCCCGCCTTCGGTTTACCCGATCGCGGCGGACGTATCCCGGCCATGTCCGGAACGGTACGTCCGGGGGGTGGGTCGCCGGGGCCGCCGTCGGCGGCCGCCGCCGCGCGGTCGCGGTGAATCGCGACCGCGGCGACGACCAGTGCCACGCCGACGATCTGCCGCGCGCTCGGGATCTGCGTCAGCACCACGATCCCGATAACGGTCGCGGTCGCCGGCAGCAGCGAGACCATCAGCGAGTAGGTGGCGCGCGGCAGGCGCGACATCGCAAGCTGGTCGCAGACGTACGGGATCACCGAGGAAGTGATGCCGACGCCGATCCCCGCGCCGATCGCGACCGGATCGAGGAGGTGCGGGACGACGGCCCAGCCTCCGATCGCGGTCGTCACCGGCGTCGCGAGCAGCATCGCGCCGGCGAGCCCGTCGATGCCCGGCAGCTCCGCGGTCTGGGCGATCCGATGCGCGAGCACGATGTAGATCGCGAACAGGGCCGCGTTGCCGAACGCCAGGGCGACGCCGAGCGGCTCGCCGGTCAGCTGCACGGCGACGAGGCTGTAGACCCCCGCCACCGCGAGCGCGAGCGCCGCGCCGTTTCGGAGCGAGCGCACACCCATCGCCGCGAGCACGATCACCGGCAGGAACTCGATCGCCGACACCGTGCCGAGCGGCAGGCGTGCGATCGCCTCGTAGAAGCAGCTGTTCATGGTCGCGAGCACGATGGCGAGGGCCACCACCAGCCGCACGGTGCGACGATCGGCCGACCGCAGGGTGCGCCACGGCCGCCGCCATAGCGCGAACACGATCGCCGCGCTGATGATCCGAAGCCAGGCGACTCCGAGCGGAGCGACGCGCGCGAACAGCAGCACCGCGAACGCGGGACCCAGGTAGTGGAACACGGCGCTTCCGATGAAGTAGGCCTGGGGCGGCACCTTCTCCGAACGTTTTTCGACCATGCTGGGATGATCGCCCCGCACGGCCTGGTTGAACATGGCCAATCGAAGGTGTTATCGTTGTTTGACTTTATGAAGAACGGCGCTGATAACCGCGTAGGCGCGGATTTTCCGGAATTGGACCCGATTGACCACAAGATCATCGCCGCGTTGTCGGCCGATGGCCGCATCTCGTTCGCCGAGCTCGGGCGCCGCACGAACCTTTCATCGCCGGCGGTGGCCGAGCGCGTCAAGCGCCTCGAGCAGGCGGGGGTGATCACCGGCTACCGCGCCGAGATCGACCCGCGGGCGCTCGGTTACCAGCTGACCGCGATCGTCCGGGTCAAGCCCGCCGTACGCCAGCTGACCAAGATCGCCGAGCTCGCCGCCCAGATCCCTCAGGTCGAGGAGTGCCTGCGGATCACCGGCGAGGACTGCTTCTACATCAAGCTCCACCTCGGCTCTATTGAGGAGCTCCCGAGCGTTCTCGACCGGTTCCTGCTGTACGGCGAGACGACGACGTCGATCGTCAACGCCACGCCGGTCGCACGCCGCGACCCGCCACCGCACTCGGCTTAGGGTCAAAAGACTCACTCGGGATGGGTGAGACGGCGGGGTCACGCGACGCCGCCGCTGAGACAGTCATGACCGTCAGCTACCGCCCGTCGAGAGCAGCCGAGGAGGTCACGATGTTCGTCTCTGAGCCTTTCATCCGTTTCGAGTCACCGGCAGTGTCCCCCGTCTCCGTCCCTGCCGGACTCCGTTCGCTGGTCGCCGTGCTTACGGTCGCGGTCGTGTTGTTCGTGGCGATGCTGGCCCTCACACCCGGAATCACCCGCGTGTGCCCCGCGCCGCGCGCCGGCACGCCGATCCACCTCGGGCGGTAGCTTGTCACCCGATGCCGGACCGTTTCAGCGACCGCAGCCCGAGCCGTCCGTACGAGGACGAGCCCCGGCCACGCGCGGCGTTCGAAGCAGGACGGAGCAGAACGGCCAGTGGCTGACCATGGCGCTGACTGAGGAACAAGCCCGCATTAAGGCCGCCTACGAGGCGGTGGAGGACGTTTTTCCGACCGCCGGCTACGCGTACGTGCTTGCCTGCCGCCGCCAGCTCCCCCAGATCGACTCCCCGGAAATGCTCGCCGAGTACCGCAAGCTGGCCGACGAGGCCGAGGCGCTCGCCGCGATGGTCGCCGCCAGCCGCAAAGCCGACTGACTCCGCGGGCTGGCCCCGCCTCGGCGTATCGCGCCTCGGTCCGTGCCCGTCAGCTGACGGCGATGATGCGCAGCCGGCGCACGCCCTTGGGCGTGTGGACCTCGACGAGCTGGCCGACGCCCCGGCCGTTCAGCGCCGCGCCGAGAGGCGATTCGATCGACAGCGCCCCCGCCGATGCATTCGCATCATGCGAGGCGACCAGCCGGAAACTCTGCGTCCGACCGGTTCCTTCGTCCTCGAACGTGACGGTGGCGCCGAAGCGCGCGGTGCCGTCACTTGACGCGCCCGCCTCAACCACCTCGGCGTTCATCAGCTTCTCGCGCAGGCGCAGGATGCGCGTCTCCAGGTGCGCCTGGGCGTCCTTGGCCGTGTGGTACTCGGAGTTCTCCTTGAGGTCACCCCACTCACGGGCGGTCTTGATTTGCTCGACCACCCGGGCGCGCTCCTCGGTCTCCAGGCGGCGAAGCTCTTCGCGTAGCTCCTCCAGGCCCTCAGCGGTCATCAGTGTGCTCTCGGCCATCGGCTTCTCTTTCGTCTCAAGGTTGGGCAGCGGTTCCCAAGACGGTGGTCCTGCCAGAACCGCTCAGGCGGGCTCGCTCCCCGGCGCCGATCCCACTCGCGGCGGTGAATCCGACCCACCTCTGAGCATAGCCCGGCCAACCCGAAGCGGACGGAGCCGGAGCTGGAATCAAAGCGGCCGCGCTGCCCGCCGGCGAGCGCGCTCGATCCACGGTCCGGCTCGCAGCCGATCGAACGTGGCGACCGCGTCCGCCCGCCCACCGTCGTGTCCGTTCTCCGCCAACTCGAGCGCGAGCACGGCGGCGTCAAACACGACCCCGGCCTCGGTCATGATCACCCGGGCAGCGCGCCAGTGCTCGGCGGCGGCGTCGCCGTCGCCGGCGCGGGCTGCGATGTGTCCAGCGAGCCGGCGTGCCTGCGCGGTCACGTACGGCGAGGTCTTCGGCGCCACCGGTCCTTCCAGCGCGTCGAGCGCGGCCACGAGGGCCCGATCGTCGTCGAGAGCAACGATCAGGTCGACCGCGAACGGGAGCCAGGCCGGCCACTCGGCGTAGTCACCCGACCCCGCATCCGCGATCGCCGCCAGCGCCCGATCCGCCGCGCCCTCGAGGTGCGCGAGCGCGACGGTGCGAACGCCGCGGTAGTCGCTCTCGAACGCGGCGCCTGTTTCGGCCTGCCGCCGGTCGAACTCGTCGATGATCGAGCGCGCGACATCGACCTCGCCCCGTGCAAGAGCAACGAGCACCGGCGGCCCGATCGCCATCCCCGCGTTCGCGGGAGTCGCGTCGAGCGCCACCCGGCCGATCGTCTCGAGTGCCTCATCCCACTCGCCCAGGCAGAACAGGGTCCGCGCGAGATGGAGCGTCGCTCCCTCCCGGCTCGCGCTGCTCGCGACCCGCTCGGCAGCCGCGATCGCGGTCCTGGCGGCGTCGGCGGCCTCTTTGAATCGCCCGAGCGCCGCCAGCGAGATCGCGACGTTCGCGAGCGTGAACGGGACCTCGGCCGGCGCGTGAAGCTCGCGTACCTCCAGCGCGGCGCGGAACAGGTCGAGCGCCTGCCCCGGCTGACCGAGCTCGACGAAAGCCGACGCGCGCCAGTTGAGCGCGACGCCCAGCTCGACGGGAGCTCCGGCGATCTTGGCCGCGTTGACTGCCTCGCCGGCGATCATCTCCGCGGCGAGGGCATCGCCGTCGAAGTAGAGCACGCCCGCAAGCGCTGCAGCGGCGGCGGCGAACGCCGCGTCATCCGTCCCGCGAAGCGCCTCGTAGACGGCGCGGAGCGGCCCGATCAGCTCCGAGGCCGGACGGGTCCATCGGTACGCGTACAGCTCACGCGCCCGCAAGACGAGCGCCTCGCGCGTGCGGCCAACCGCTTCCTGCAGTGCTCTTGCCGTCGCATAGTGGTCCGCGGCCACCGCCTGGTCGCTGTAATGCTCAGCCCACCCGGCACCCTCGGCGAGGTGCTCGGCTCGCCGCGTCTCGTCGGGCTCGATCTCGGCCGCCCGTTCGAACAGCGCCACCGCCTCGCGCAGCGCGCCGACGCTGGCTGCGCGCCGGGCCGCCTCGACGATCGTGGTCAGGGCCCGCCGGCGGATGAACTGGGCATCGTCCGCGCTCGGGTCGGTGTCCGCGGCCGCCAGCAGGTGACCGGCGTAGACGCCCGCCACATCGGGGTCGGGCTCTCCCTTGGCGAGCCAGTCGGCGGCAGCGAGGTGCCTCGCCTTGCGGGCCTGCTTGGACATCGTCGCCAGCGCGACCCGCTGGATCTGCCGGTGCGAGAACGTGTACTGGCCCCGCGCGGGTGACAGCGGATCGGTCGACACGGTCAGTAACTGCTTTGCGACCAGGCCGTCGAGCAGGACGCGCACATCGCCTTCCGGAGCCCCGGCGACGGCGGTCGCGCTCGCCGCGCTGAAACGCTGACCTAGTACGGCCGCGTCGAACAGCACGTGGCGCTCGTCGGCACCGAGCGCATCGAGCCGGCCGGCGATCAGCGCGTGGATGCTGGGTGGAACGGCCAGCTCATGAACGTCTCCGACTAGTCGGTAGGCGTCGACGTCGCGCTCAGCGACCATCACACCCCGGTCGGCCAGCATGCGAAGCGATTCGACTGCGAACAGTGGCACGCCGCCGGCGTGATCGCGCACGGCGGCCAGAAGCTCCGACGGTGCGTCGCTGACCGCCTCGGCGACCAGCGTCTCTATCTCCGCGGGCGCCAGAGGCTCAAGGTCCAGGCGGAGGCCGCGGCGACTGAGCGCGTCGAGACGCTCGTCGGGCCGGCTCAGCACGATGATCAGGATCGGGGAGTTCGCGGCCCACTCCATGACGTGTTCGATGAACTCGAACAAGCCCTGGTCCGCCCAGTGGAGGTCCTCGAACAGGAGCAGAACCGGGTGGCGCTCGGCGAGGCGCTCGAACAGAAGCCGCCACGAGGAGAACAGCTCGCCGCGGTCGATCAGTGCGGTGCCGTCATCCAGCCCGAGTAGCCGCCGCAGCGCCCGGCCGACGCGAGCGTGTCCTTCGGCGTCGCTGGCGAATACGTCGTCGAGCAGCGCATCGAGTTTCGTCCGCTCGGTGTCCCGAGAGTCGTCGAGCGTGATCCTGGCCCGCATCCGGACCATGTCCCCGAGGGCCCTGAAGCCGACTCCCTGTCCGAAGCTCGAGGCTTGCCCGCGGTGCCAGAGCACGGTCGCGGCGAGACCGTCGACATACTTCTCGAGCTCCCACGCCAGCCGTGACTTGCCGAGCCCGGCCTCTCCCACGACCGAGACGAGTGCCAAGCCGGCACCCGTCCCGAGCGCGCGGTCGAGCGCCCCGCGCAGGGCGTCGCGCTCCGCTGCTCGGCCGACGAGCGGCAACTCGAGCAGCGTGCGTCCTGCACCGCCGACGGTGGCCACGATCCGCATCGGGCGCCAGGCCTGCACCGGAATCGCTTTGCCCTTGACCACGTGGGTGCCGGCGTCCTGATAGACGATCGCGCGCTCGGTCGCGAGCCGGGTGACGTCGTCGACGAGGACCGTGCCCGGCTCGGCGATCGACTGCAACCGCGACGCCGTATTCACCGCGTCTCCCATCACCATTCCCTCATCGACGGCGGCCATGTCCACCGCGGCCTCGCCGGTCAGCACACCGACCCGCAGCCGAAGGTCCAGACCGAGCCGGTCGCCCAGATTGGTCACCGCGGCCACCAGATCGAGCGCGGCTCGCACCGCTCGCTCGGCGTCGTCCTCGCGCGCGACCGGCGCGCCCCAGGTGGCCATCACGCCATCGCCCTCGTACTTGCGGATCGTGCCGCCGTAGGCGGCGGTGATCCTGCGGGCGGCCGCGAAATACGTGGCCGCAAGCTGCCGCACGTCCTCGGCGTCGTGGGTCTCGCTGAAGGCCGTGAACCCGGTCAGATCTGCGAACAGCACCGAGACCAGGCGGCGCTCCACCGCCGGCGGATCAAACACATTCGACCTGGAAGGCGCCTCATCCTCAGGCGCCCGGTCAGGCACGATCTCGGGCGACCTCCCCCGAGCCCCGAGCGGCGGTATCGGCGCTCCGCATTCGAGGCAGAATCGCTGATCAGGCTGGCTTGTGAGCGTTCCGCACGCCGGACAGTGGAGCGCCTGCGGGGCCCCGCAATGACCGCAGAACTTCGCCCCGGGCGGAACCTCAGCCGAGCAGCTGTGGCACGTCGAGCTCATCGGCAGATGCGCTAGCCCTGGCAACGCGCCGCGACCGCGACCGGACCCGGCCTCGCGGTGCGGTTCGCCGCGGCATCGCGAGCCGGCGGCGGACCCGCGGGCGGTGGACCTCCCGGCGGCGGCGGCGCCGGACACGACCCGCCCTTGCCGGTCAACGTGGGCAGCGCGGCTTCGTACTGCTGGACGACCGTCGACGAGCAAACCGACTGGGGGTTGCCGCTGGTCGCGAGACACAACTCAGCGGTGAGGACCTCGGCCTCGCCCGCGATCGCCTGGGTGGACACGTTGCTCGGGTCGGTCAGAGCACCGGCAAGCTGCATCCACGACTTGTGGGCGATGAGGTGTGGGTCGACCGTCGAGCTGTCGATGATGAACCGGTTGGCGACGTCAATGAACGGCGTCTCGACCGACGGATCGAACCTGTGCAGGAGCGCTGACTCGGAATCGGTGAGTGGCTGCAGACGGGAGAGGCCGGGAGGGTGCGGGACGTTGCTCCACACCTCGACCGGCACGAACGAGATGTAGGGGCTGTGATAGCTGGATCCGAAGAAGGTGAACGTCGTCACCTGCGGGGGCGTAGTGAGGACGCTCTGCATGAGGTGCAGGTTCGAGAACGTCCCGAACTGCGAGAGCGCGACGATCATCCCCCAGCGCTGAACGCCGCAGAATGGGCACGCCTCGGACCCGGCGTAGAAAACCTCGGGCTTGCCGCCGGACGTGAGCGGTGGCAATGACTGGTCGATCATCGGGCCGGACATGCCGAACCGCGTGCCGGCGAGCGCCTGCACCGCCGCCGCCGCGAGCGTGGCGGACGGAACGCTGGTGACCTTGCTCGCAACCAACCGGGCGAGGGCACCGTAGGCCAACTGCCACGCCTTCGCGTACAAATCGACCGCCGCCGACGGGTTTCCCGTGTGCGCTTGACGGTCGCCGGCGGAAAGCGCCCCCCGCGCGCTCGCAAGAAACGCGGCGGTTCCACCGTGCGCCTGCGCGATGCCATCTTCGGCGAGCCCCCGATCAGCCGTGATGATCAATCCGATCGCGGTGGGCGACAGCCCCGCAAGGTTCCCGACGGCCTGCCTCGACTCGGTGAAGACGCTTCTGCCGTAAGGAGGAGCGTCCGCTTCACGACTGTTGATCCAGAGCCCCGGTGCCGTGGCTTGCGTCAGCGCGGAGGCGGCAGCGCTCGCCTGTGGCGCGAGCGCCTGTGCCTGGCGCAGGGCATCCCTTGGTGCCGGGACCGCGGCCGCGCGCGCGGCCGCGGCCGCCGCGAACCCAAGCAGCACGGCCGCGAGGACCGCGAGAGCGACCCTGCCCCGTCGTCGTGCCGATCTGGTCACGGTGATCACGATGGAGGCGGCGGCCCGGACGGGAACTTGCGGAGGACCGCATCATCGGCGGCGCGCACACCGGCCGAGCTGCACACGCTGCTGGGGCGGCCCTTGGTCACACGGCAGATCGCGGCGGTGAACAGGTTGGCCAGCCCGTCGACCTGACGCGCGATGCGATCGTGCGCGCTCGCGAGGCTCCCGGCGATCTGCGACCAGCTCTTGTGGGCGAGCGTCCCGGGGTCATAGCCGGATCCCTGAAAGCTCCAGGCGCCTCCGACATCGAGCGCGGGCGCCACTCCTTGTAGATGGAACCTCTTGAGCGAGCGGGCCTCGTGCCGGCTCGGCTTTTCGAGGTTGTGTCCGTTGACGTCTTGCAGCACGAGCGCGGCGAAGCTGATGTAAGGGCTCCGGTATGTGGCGCCGAGGAAGCTGAGCCCGTCCGTGTACGGGAAACACGACAGCGGGTTCAGGTTGCACGGATCCTCGGCGACCTTGCAGAAATGGGTGCCGGTGTTGATCTCGCCCAACCCCGTGAGGGTTCCGAAGCGGCTGAGCGCCACCGCCAGCGCCCAGCTGTTCGCCGCGCAATGAGGGCACCAGGCGAGCTCCACCGTCAGGATCTCGGGCTTGCCGTCGCTCGTGAAGTGGCTGTTGCGTTTGGATATCCCGAACACGGGACTCGTGATCGGGTTGCGGCTGCCGCCGAAGCCCACCTGATTCAGCGTCGAGGCCGGCACGCTGGTCACCAGCTGGGTGACCTGTGCCGGCGCCGGCACCGAGCCGTCCGAGCGCGCTGCCGCCTGCGCAGCCGGAGCCATCACGAACAGCGATGCGACCAAAACGACCGCCAAACGCCCCACGCCTAAAAACCCTATCCCTCCGTTCACCTGCTTGCAACTGGGGCGTCCGGGGGTAGACCAACACGCATGGCTCCAGGATTGACGAAAATGCTGCGCGGGTCGCTGGGACCGGCGGAGGCGTACATGCGAATGCTCGCCGCGATCGGCGAGGATCTCGCCGCCACCGTCACCGATCACGGCGAGCGCGACCGTTCGTGCTTCGCGATCCGATGTACATCGAGCGCACGCTGCCGGCCGTGAGGCTCTCCTCACACCTGTACTTCCGGGCCGACGTCCGCGGCCTCGCTCACATCCCGCCCGAGGGTCCGGTGCTGCTCGTCGGCAACCATTCGGGCGGCACGCTGATCGCGGACACGTTCGTGTTCGGTCAGCACTTCTACGACCACTTCGGAGCGGAACGCCGCTTCCACCAACTCGCGCACGACCTGGTGTTCAAGCTCCCGGGTCTGCGCGCGCTGCTCGAGCGCTATGGGACGGTCCCGGCGTCACCGGCGAACATGGCACGCGCCCTGCGCCGGAACGCCGCGCTGCTCGTGTACCCGGGCGGCGACCACGAGACGTACCGTCCGTCGTGGAAGTCCGACCGGATCGATTTCGCGAACCGGACCGGGTTTGTCGAACTCGCCCTCAAGCACCGGGTTCCGATCGTGCCGGTGGTGGCGATCGGCGGCCAGGAAACCGCGCTGTTCCTCGGCCAGGGACGGCGGCTGGCCCGCGCCCTGCGGCTCGACGAGCGCTTGCGCCTGAAGGTGCTTCCCGCGGCGATCGGGCCGCCCTTCGGAGTCACGATCCTGGATCTGCCCCTGCGCGTGCCGCTTCCGGCCAAAATCTCGATCCGAGTGCTCAAGCCGATCGATCTTCGCGACCGGCTCGGCTCGCGCGCCGACCCCGAGGACGCATACAAGCTCGTCACCTCGACCATGCAGCGCACGCTGACGAGGCTGTCCAACGAGCGCGCGCTGCCTGTCGTGGGGTGAGAACCACCTGGCCGTTGCGGTTCGTCCTCCTGGCGATCGCCTGGGGGTCGACGTTTCTGTTCATCAAGATCGGCGACGAAGCGTTTGCGCCGCTCCAGGTCTCACTCGGGCGCGTACTCGTCGGGACCGCGACTCTGCTCGCGATCCTGGCGCTTCGCGGCGAACGGTTGCCCACAGGAGGGCCACGCCTCTGGGGTCAGCTCGCGATCGCCGCGATCCTCTTGAACGTCCTCCCGTTCACGCTGTTCGCCTACGGCGAGCGCCACGTGTCGAGCGTGTTGGCCGGTATCTGGAACGCCACGGTTCCGCTGTTCACGTTCCCGGTGGCGATCCTCGCGCTCGCCGACGAGCACGCGACGCCGCGGCGGATCGCCGGCCTGATCATCGGGTTCATCGGCGTGCTGATCGTGCTCGGCGTCTGGCGAGGGATCGGCACCACCTCGCTGGCGGGGAACCTGCTCTGCCTGGGCGCGGCGGCGTCGTACGGTCTCGGTTTCCCCTACGCGCGACGGTATCTGGCCCATCGCCGCGACGGACCGCTGGCGCTCGCGACCGCCCAGCTGATCTGCGCCACCGCGATCCTGGCGATCCTCACCGCGCTGTTCAGCGCCGCGCCGCACGGCGTGGTCGCCAAGCACATCCTCAGCCTCCTCGCGCTGGGGGTGATCGGCACCGGCCTCACGTTCCTGCTCAACTACTCGCTGATCCGCGACGTCGGCGCCACCGTGACCTCGACGGTCACCTACGTGATGCCGATCGTCTCGACCGTGCTCGGCGTCGTAGCCTTGGGAGAGGCGCTCAGCTGGTACCAGCCGGTCGGCGCCGCGGTCGTGATCTCGGGCGCCGTGCTCGCCCAGTCACGCGAGGTATCAGGCGCGCGCTGAGCGCATCTTCTCGGTGAACGAAGACGTACCGAGCTCAGCCCGAGGAGGCCGTCGTGTCCGTGTCCGAAACCTTTCAGCTGTCCGCGCCGAGCACGACGCGCGCTCGCTCGGCGCTCGCCGCGCTGATCGCGGTGCTGGCACTCGGCGTGGCCGTGCTCGTGCTGCTGCTGTCGGTTCCGACCAGCGGCTCCGCGACACGTCACCTGTCCGGGGCTCACGCGACGCCGCACATCGCGCGCTAACCGCTCAGCGCTCGACGAAGTACGTCCCGCTCCCCTGCCCGCTCGAGAACCAGCGGCTGGTGACGGTCTTCTTGCGGGTGTAGAACTCGACGGCGTCGGTGCCGTGGGCGTGAAGGTCGCCGAGGAACGAGTCCTTCCAACCACTGAACGGGAAGAACGCCACGGGCGCGGCGACGCCGATGTTGACGCCGACCATGCCCGCCTGGATCTCGTGGCGGTAGCGCCGAACCGACGAGCCCGACTCGGTGAAGATCGACGTGCCGTTCCCGAACCGGGTCGAGTTGACGATCCCGATCGCCTCGTCCAAAGTCGGGGCGCTGATCACGCACAAGACCGGCCCGAACACCTCCTCCTGGGCGATGTCCATCTCCGGGGTGACGCCGTCGAGGATCGTCGGCCCGACATACGAGCCGTTGGGATCCCCGCCCTCGGACGCCCGGCCATCCAAGACCACCTTGGCCCCGGCGGCCTCGCCCCGGTCGATCCACTCCCGGATCCGGTCGCGCGCGGTGCACGAGATCACCGGCCCGACGTCGCTCGACTCCTCCAGGCCGTCGCCGACGTGGAGCGCGCGCGAGGCCTCGATCAGCGGCGGCATGAGCTGCTCGTGCGCGTCGGCCACGGTCACCACCACGGACCCCGCCATGCACCGCTGCCCGGCCGCGCCGAATGCCGAGCCGATGATCCCTTCCACGGTCTTGTCGATGACCGCGTCGGGCATCACCACCATGTGGTTCTTGGCGCCGCCCAGCGCCTGCACCCGCTTGCCGGCCTTGGCCGCGCGCTCGTACACGATCCGCGCCACCGGCGCCGACCCGACGAATGACACCGCGTCGATCCCGGGATGGTCGAGGATCCCCTCCACCACCTCACGCGAGCCGTTCACCAGGTTGACCACGCCGGGCGGCAACCCCAGCTCGTGCAGCTCCTCAAAGGCAATCTGCTGCGTCAAGGGCACCTGCTCGGAAGGCTTCAACACGAACGTGTTGCCGCACGCGATCGCGAACGGGAGGAACCAGAACGGCACCATCGCGGGGAAGTTGAACGGCACGATCGCCGCGCACACGCCGACCGGCTGACGGATCGTCTCCGCGTCGATGTTGCGCGAGACGTCCTCCAGGATCCGCCCCTGCATCGTCGTCGGGATCGCGCACGCCGCCTCGACCATCTCGATCATCCGCGCCACCTCGGCGCGCGCGTCCACCAGGGTCTTCCCCATCTCGGTGGTCACCGATCGGGCGAGGTCGTCCTGGCGCGCGACCAGCCGCTCGCGGAGCTCGAACAACTTCCGGGCGCGCCCGATCGTCGACACCGACCGCCACTCGAGCAGCGCCTCGCGCGCCGCCCGGACCGCGGCATCCAGATCCGCAGATCCCGACAGGGGCACGCGCGCGAGCACCTCTCCGTTGGCCGGATTCGACACGTCGAGCTCGCCGGTCGCGGCTTGCGCCGGCGTCCACTCGCCATCGATGTAGTTGTCAAGAAGGCGGGTTGCTGTTACTGCCATCGAGGATCCATTCGTGGTCGGGGTCGTTGACGACCGCCCACAGCCGTTGCGGGCCGGCCATCACGTTCAGGTAGTACGAGTCATAGCCGGGCGGAGCCGACACCGTGTGGTAGCCGCGCGCGACAAGCACGGAGTCGCGGTCGCGGAACGTGAGCGCTTCGTCGAGCTCGGTCTCGAAGTCATACACGCGCATCAATCCGAACCCGGATTCGGGTTTGATTCGGTGGTAGTAGACCTCCTCGAGCAGGGACTGCCGCGGCGGGTCGTCATGGTCGTGCTTGTGCGGCGGATAGCTCGACCAGTGGCCGCCCGGAGTCAGCACCTCGACCACGAGCAGCGAACCGGCCGCTTCGTTCTCCATCAGGATCGGGCGGATCGACCGCTCGAAGTTGCCGCGCCCGCGGGTCTCGACCTCGATCTCGATCCCCGGCAGCACGCGCGGGTTCGCACCTCGAAGCGCCGGCGCCCAGCACAGCGCGACCTCGGCGCCTTCCTCGCCGGCGCGCAGCCCGACGTGCGACTCGGGCGGGAGGTAGGCGGCGTCGGGCAGGCCCCCCCACGGATCGGCACGGCCGCCGATGTCGAACCACTCGCCGTGCTCGGAGGCCACGTGCACGACGCCGGAGATCACGACCACGCACAGCTCGCGGACGCCGCATACGCGCTCGGCGGTACCGCCGCCCTCGAGCGCCAGCACCTCGAACCCGACGTAATCGAATCCCACCGCCTCGGGCTCGAACGACACGATTGCGCCGTCGGGCCCGGGGGCCGAGGCGCCGGAGATCAGAAGCTCACTCATACGGTGAGCCTAGATACTGGCGCTGGCTCGCGTGGGCGCGCTCGTATTCGGCGCGCGCGGCCTGCACGGCCTCCTCCTCGGATACCTCCGCCACCGGCACATCCCACCAGCTCTCGTAGCTCGGCACGCCCGCGTAGCGGTCGGCCTCGATGTGGATGACCACCGGTCCGTCGGCGCCTCGCGCACTCGCCAACCCCTCACGCAGCTCCGCAATGCTCCCGGCGCGCACCACCCGCGCGCCGAGGCTCTCGGCGTTGGCCGCCAGGTCGATCGGGAGGACCTCCGTCGAGGCCGGATCGACCGGCACCGACCCGTTGTCCGAGAACCGGTAGAGCGTCCCGAACCCGCCCGACCCGATCGACCGCGACAGCGCGCCGATCGATGCGTACCCGTGATTGTCGACGAGCACGATCACGATCGGGACGCGCTCGGCGACCGCCGTCACCAGCTCTCCGGGCATCAGCAGATACGACCCGTCGCCGACGAGCACGTACACCTCGCGCTCGGGCGCCGCGAGCTTCACGCCGATGCCGCCCGGAATCTCGTAGCCCATGCACGAATACCCGTACTCGACGTGGTAGCCCTTGCCGGCGGGATCACGAGCGACCCACAGCTTGTGCAGGTCCCCGGGGGCCGACCCGGCCGCGTTCACGAGCACCCCGGTCTCGCCCGCGGCGTCGTTTATTTCTTTGATTATTTGTGCCTGGGTCGGTGGGCCACCCGGGTCGCCATCGAGCGAGAGCACCCGCGCGAGCTCGTCCGCCCACCCACGCGCCTCCGCTCGTGCGCGTCCCTCCCAATCCCCGGCGACGCGATACCCGGCGAGCACGTCGCGAAGCTGTTCGAGGACCACGCGCGCGTCGCCCACCACGGGCAGTCCGCTCTGCTTGCCGGCATCGAACCCGGCGACGTTCACGTTGACGAAGCGCACCCCCGGATCCTGGAAGGCGGACTTCGACGCGGTCGTGAAGTCGCTCCACCTGGTGCCGATGCCGATCACGAGATCCGCTTCCCGCGCGATGCGATTCGCGGCGCTGGTCCCGGTGGCGCCGATCGCGCCGAGGCTCAGCGGATGGTCCGAGGTGAGCGCGCCGCGCCCGGCCATCGTCTCGCCCACGGGAATCCCGCTCGCGTCCACGAGCGCGCGCAGCGCGGCGGTCGCCTCGCTGTAGATCACACCTCCGCCGGCGACGATCAGCGGACGACGCGCGCCACGAACCAGCTCGGCCGCACGAGTCATGGCCGC
>Ga0335081_10011482_pt1 | contig 14335 bp, 8 predicted proteins | sample Lox_Sample_35_FD_206713 | JGI IMG/M metagenome (GOLD analysis project Ga0335081, IMG submission 206713) | Soil microbial communities from Loxahatchee National Wildlife Refuge, Florida, United States - Lox_Sample_3.5 | ecosystem: Environmental > Terrestrial > Soil > Wetlands | place: USA: Florida... | reverse complement strand
GTGCTGCTCGCGGTCAGACGTGGATGCCCGGCACATCGCCGGGCATGACGAGCATCAAACGAGCGGCGCCCGGCGCCGTCGATGATGGCGCCTCAATGCAATACCATCTCCGCGGCCTTTTCCGCGATCATGATGGTCGGGGCGTTGGTGTTGCCGCTGACGATCGTCGGCATGATCGAGGCGTCGATCACACGCAGCCGCTCGATGCCGCGCACCCGCAGTCGCTCGTCGACCACCGCCATCGGATCACTTCCCATCTTGCAGGTGCCGACCGGGTGATACTCGGTCTCCGCGGTGGCGCGGATGAAGGCGTCGATGTCGGCGTCGGATTGGCTGGGGGCGCCGGGGAGCCGCTCCTCGCCGAGCCGGGGCTTGAACGCCGCCGCTGCCAGGATCTCTCGCCCGCGCTTTATGCCGTCGATCAGAATCTTGCGATCATAGTCAGAGGCCAGATAGCGCGGGTCGATCATCGGCGCAGCCAGCGGGTCGGCCGAGGCGAGGCGGATTTCGCCGCGGCTTTCCGGCCGCAGGCAGCAGGCGTGCAAGGTCACGCCGTGGCCGTCGAGCGTCGTGCGGGCGTGATTGACCACCTGCGCCGGGATGAAGTGGTACTGGATGTCGGGCGTCGCCGCGCCAAGGCGGCTCGCGACGAAGGCGCCGGCCTCGGCGACGTTGCTGGTGCCCGGGCCGGTCTTGAACAGCAGAAACTCGAATGCCACCGCCAGCGAGGCGAAACCGGCACCCTTGCCGTCGAGCGTGACCGGCCGCGTCGTGCGCTGGATGATGTTGACGTTGAGATGGTCCTGCAGATTTTTGCCGACGCCGGGAAGGTCGAGCACCGGCGAAACTCCTGCGGCGCGCAGCTCTGCCGCCGGGCCGACGCCGGAGAGCATGAGGAGCTGGGGCGAATTGATGGCGCCGCCGGCGATCAGCACCTCCTGGGCGGCTCGCGCCGTGTGCCGGCTGCGGCCGCGCGCATATTCGATGCCGACCGCCCGGCCGTGCTCGATCAGGATGCGTGTCGCCTGCGCCGCGGTGCGGATGGTGAGGTTGGCACGTGCCGCCGCCGGATGCAGATAGGCCGAGGCCGCGCTCCAGCGCTCGCCGTTTTTCTGCGTGACTTGAAACAGGCCGCAGCCCGCCTGTACCGCACCGTTGAAATCTGGATTGAGGGCAATGCCGGTTTGCTGCGCCGCCTCGAGGAAGATGTGGCTCAAGACATTGGTGTAGGGCCGCTCGGCGACGTTGAGCGGTCCGTCGCTGCCGTGGAATTGGTCGTGGAGGCGCTCGTTGCGCTCCGCCTTGACGAAGAATGGCAGCACGTCGGCGTAGCTCCAGCCGGCATTGCCGAGCTGTCGCCAATGGTCGTAGTCCGCGGCCTGACCGCGGATATAGACCATCGCATTGATCGAGCTTGACCCGCCGAGGAGCTTGCCGCGCGGCCAGTACATGCGCCGTTCGTTCATCGCCGGCTGCGGCGCGGTGTCGTAGGCCCAATTCGATTTGGGTGAGATCTTGCTGATGCCGGCGGGCATGCGCACGAACAGCGATCTGTCGGAGCCGCCGGCCTCAATGAGGAGGACAGTGACCGCGGGATCGGCCGACAGCCGGTTCGCCAGCACCGATCCAGCCGAACCCGAGCCGACGATAATGTAATCGTATCCCGCTTCCGCCATTTGTCCCCGCGCCGCGACGAAACGTCGGTTGGTACCTTACCGGCGGTTGCCGCGCCTGACGACCCGGCAGGCTTCAAACCTGCGTGCATTCCCGACGCAACGGCCAGAGCGATGCCGGCGAGTGTGCAATCGGCTCGCTCGACGCGCTCGAATTCCTGTGCAACCAATGGCCGCAACAACGGCCCGGCACGGGCCTAGCGCAAGGGGGGAGGGGCAGGTGGCATCCCAGATGGCATCCTACGTCTTGGCCATCGATCAGGGCACAACGTCGTCGCGGGCCATTCTGTTTCGGGCCGACACCTCGATTGCCGCGATGGCCCAGCAGGAGTTTCCCCAGCATTTCCCAGCCGACGGCGAAGTCGAGCACGAGCCCGAAGATTTGTGGACCACGACGGTCGAGACCTGCCGCAACGCGCTGCGCAATGCCGGGGCGACCGCCAAAGACGTTGCCGCCATCGGCATCACCAATCAACGCGAGACCACACTGCTTTGGCACCGCTCGAACGGGCGTCCGGTCCATCGCGCCATCGTCTGGCAGGACCGGCGCACGACCGACATGTGCGCGCGGCTCAAGGCCGAGGGTCACGAAGCGAAATTCGCCGCGAAGACCGGGCTTCTCATTGATCCTTATTTCTCCGGCACCAAGCTCGCCTGGCTGTTGCGCCACGCGCCGGGCATCGAGGATCTGGCGCAGCGCGGCGAGCTCGCCTTCGGCACGGTCGACACCTATCTCCTGTGGCGTCTTACCGGCGGCAAGGTCCACGCGACCGACGCGACCAACGCCTCGCGCACGCTCCTCTACGACATCAATACCGGCCGCTGGGACGATGAGCTCCTGAAGATCCTCGGCGTGCCAAGGGCGGTGCTGCCCGAGGTACGCGATTCCTCCGCTGCCTTTGGCGTGACCGATCCGGCGGTGTTCGGCGCCGCGATTCCAATCTGCGGCATCGCTGGCGACCAGCAGGCGGCGGTGATTGGGCAGGCGTGCTTTACGCCGGGAATGATCAAAGCGACCTACGGCACCGGCTGCTTTGCCCTGCTCAATACCGGGACGACGCCGGTGCGGTCTAAGAACCGGCTGCTGACCACGATCGCCTACCAGCTCGGCGGCGTTCGCCACTACGCGCTCGAGGGCTCGATCTTCGTCGCCGGCGCCGCGGTGCAATGGCTGCGCGACAGCCTCAAAGTGGTGAAGAGCGCACAGGAGACCGGCGCGCTCGCCGAAGCCGCCGACCCGACGCAGGAGGTGATTCTGGTTCCGGCCTTCGTCGGCCTGGGCGCGCCCTATTGGCGGCCCGACGCGCGCGGCGCGTTGTTCGGCCTGACCCGCGCGACCGGGCCGCGCGAGGTGGCGCAGGCCGCGCTCGAGAGCGTCTGCTTCCAGACCGTCGACCTGCTCGCGGCGATGAAGGCGGATTGGGGCGATGCGACCTCGCTCAAGACGCTGCGCGCCGACGGCGGCATGGCCAATTCCGACTGGACCATGCAGCGACTGGCGGACCTCATCGCCAGCGCCGTCGACCGGCCGCAGATCAAGGAGACGACCGCGCTCGGCGCCGCCTATCTCGCTGGCCTCTACGCCGGCTTCTATCCGGAGCCCGACCGCTTCCTCAATCATTGGAAGCTCGAGCGCCGGTTCACGCCGCAGATGGACGTCGCCACGCGGGAACGAAAATTGGCCGCCTGGGCATCCGCCGTGCGCCGGCTGCTGGCGTGAGGATGCGGCCGCGCGCGGATGCGGCGTTCATCGCCTCGCCGATCTAGCGATCCTCGGGCGCGATATTCTTGATCCGCTGCGCGAAGGCGGCGATCTCTTCGCGGCTGTATGGTGAGCGCACGCGCCTGGTCGATGGCGGGCGCTTTTCGACCGACAGGCCGGGCCGCCATTCCGTCTTTGGCCGAATTGGGCGAGGGGCAAATCCGCCGCCGCAATTCGGGCAGACGTTGCGCAATATAGCCTCGACACACGCGGCGCAGAACGTGCATTCGAAAGTGCAAATTCTCGCGTCCGTCGCGTCCGGCGGCAGGTCCTTGTCGCAACACTCGCAATTAGGCCGAAGTTCAAGGGCCATGGGCGGAGTTCCTGGCAGGATGGGCGTCGATGGCACTATACCGGCGCCGTCGGTGCAACACTGCGCGTCGTTGAGGAGTCGCAGGCTGCGCCGTTTCGCGCGCGTCTTGTTTTGCTCTGTGCCGGACAGCACAGCGAAGCCGGCCGCTGCCCGCTACGTTTCGGTTCGGACGAGGGCGCCATGCGGTGCGGTCCCCATCGCGCCGGCCGTCGTCTAAGCCCCGTCCCGTCACCCCGGGCGGGGTTTCCGGTTTATGGCTGGCTCACTCAACGTCTCGATAGGCGAGACCTCGAGAAGCGCGGCGGCTAACGGTTGCCGCGGGCCAATGCGGGAACCCCAGGCGCGAAAGTGCGGCTCACGCGCCTGGGGCCCGAAGCAGCGCGGACAATGTACGCAACACGGCTGCTCCGCGATGAGCGGAGCATGCGCCCGGCGGCAATTCCATCGCGACCAAGCGTTAACCTTGATTGGGGTTCCGGACGCGCCGTCCGGCGCAGGCTGCTGCGTATTTTCCCTTAGTTGTGCGCCGGCCGTTCAAGCCTTACCGGCAGCGATAATGGCTACGTTCCTCTACCGCTGCCCGAACACCGGCTTCCAGGTCCAGGGCTATACCCCCGAGCAGATATCGGACGATGACAGTTCCTTTGAAACCGTCACCTGTCTAGCGTGCCAGCAGGTGCACCTTGTGCGCCCGGCGAGCGGCAAAGTGCTGGGCGAGGACGGTTAGGCGCCGCGGCGGCCGGGCGCCGCTCTAACGTCTCAACGCGCTTCGCTGTCAGGCTCCGGCAGCGGCCATCCGAGCTTGCGCCACCACGAAACGATAGCATCCGCGTCGAAGCGTTCGCCGGTATTCAGACATTCGATCTCGGAAGGAGCCAGAGACGGCGACGGCGTGCGCGCGGAGAACTCGTAGGCGAGCGTCAGCGCTTCATGAAAAGTGTCGGCACAGGCCAAAGGCCCCGACAGGCTTCGCGTGACGTAAAACATGGCGGTGACCCGCTGGGCGGGCGCTCAAGCCGACCGGCGGCGAGCTTTACCCTCCACGCTCCGACATCTGCCCGCTTTCTGCCGATTCGGCAATTTGTTTGCAGGGCGGAGGACGGCCGAATTTGCAATGAGAATCGACCTTGCCGTCCCGCATAGGTTGACAGAGGATTGTTCTGACATTGATGGGAGGCTGCCAAAATGACCCAACAAAGGACGAGGGCTCTGGATGGCGGATCGCAATTGCGGGCGCGGCAGACGCTTTATTAGGAACGGTAATTACGGGCGCCTTAACTACTTTGACCACAAAGGCGACGTCGATGAAAAAATGATCGAGCTCAGAATCGGTATCTTGCGGGCCAAACCATCGCCCGAGACGGGCCCGTTACGCGACTGGGCAATTACCACGATCGAGAAGCGCGGTGATTTCAACTTCAATGCGGAGCAGAAGACTGCTCTGCGCAAACAGGAATTGCCTTATGCAAACGCCCTCGCTTCGCAGATCGGCTTGGCGGTATCGCAAGCTATCAAAGGTCAACCTCAACCTTGAGGGTGCGTGTGCTTGCTGTGCGGCACGGGATCTGGCGCGGCGCTCCAAAAACGGCACACCTGAGCAGCGGGCGGCAAAGGCTACCGCGCCAGTCGTCAGCGGCCCCCGCAAGCAACGCCGATCAAGGAACGGCACGCCTGAGGAGCGGGCGGCAAAAAAACCCCCGGCCACAATCGTTGATCTCGCCGCACATCAAACCAGGACACCAGCCGCCGTAGCAGTGCCGCCTACATCCGATGCAGTCGCGTGAACTGAGCAATGGCAGCGCTGGCGGGCGCTGGCGCTGCTCGCATCCGTCTAGTTCTTGACGAACGCGACTGTGTCTCGCAACCTAATCATTGGGGGCGTTTTGGAGCAACACGCCATGCGAAAATTTACTCTGCTAGCAATCATGGGACTTGGGACATTTGTTGCCGGCCATGCGGTGGCGGCTACGGGACATCCAGCGATTGATGCTGTGAGAATAAGCCACAGCACGCAAAATCTCGGTCTTGAACAGATAGCATGGACTGGCTCTGGAGGTGGGTACGGGCGTCGGGCGACTGGAGGGGCCTCGACGGGTACAACGGGTAAGAAGAAGGGGCACTGAGACGGCCGACTTGCCCGGCGCGCCATTGCCTTGTCCAAATAAGGAACCCCAAGCGCGTATGGGGGAATAACGCGCTTGGGAGACAGGCGGTATAGCGGGGTGAGAACGCACTGCCCCGGCCGTAAGCGGATCACGCGCCGGCCAGCGGTACCATTGCGATCGGGGATTAACGTTTACGGCCCTAACCGGTCACTTCCGTACGCACAGCCCCGTGGCGTTGCTTCCCGCGGTACACGCTGCGCCGTCAGGTGCTCCTGACGAGCAGACGACTGACACCAATGCTTCATCGTCATTACAAGTAACCGGCCCGCTCGAGCTGGTCACGACGCGAAACTGTGACGAACCTGCCGGCCCCGCTGGACCTGCTGGACCGACCGAGCCGGCTTGGCCTTGAGGGCCCTGAGTACCTTGAGGGCCTTGAGGACCCGGAGGCCCCGCGGGACCCGGCGCACCGGCCTCGCCTTTTGGTCCTGCGGGTCCCTGAGATCCCGCCTGACCTTGCGGCCCTTGGGGACCCGAGCAGGAAGCCAGTACCAAACTCAGCAACGCAACACTCGCGAATGCGATTTTCACGATGTATCCCCCCTTTTTGCCGTGGCCGCCGCGCTGATGCTCAAGCATAGTACGGTCTGCCGGCAACTTCTATCGTGACCGTACCGCCCAAGCCCGATTAAAGCATGACCTGCTCCTGGTCGTCCGGGTAGGGATTTGCGTGCTTCACGATCTGACAGTGACACCGCGCGGCGAGCTCGTCGGGTTTCAATTTAGAAAGCTCCGCAAGCTCGTCCGGGGATCGGTCGGTGGAAAGATAGTGGAGCAGGTCGTCCTTGGCAGCTTCTTTGGTCGGGCTGTTCCTGCCCGTCAGCATCAGGCGTCGAAGCTGCGCGTCGTAGATGCTGTACATGACATGCGCCTAGTGGGCTTGTTTCGCTTCCTTGCTGGCCTTGTGTGACGCCATAAGCTGCCACAACGTAGCTATTGCAGTAATGTCTCGCGCTCCCAAAGGTCTTGGGTTTGCGACGCCATGATCTTCGCTTCGTCGGCGCGGTGCTGACAATCTTTGACCGTCATGAAGTGAGAACGCAGCACATAACGTCGAAGCACTCCAAGGGCGATCGGAGATTAACGTTAGCCCGCCATTGTCGCCGAAAAAAGAAAACCGCACCGGCCGAGGGCCCGGACAGACTCCGCGCGTGCGGTAGAACATAGCGGTGAGCCGCTGGAGGAACGCTCGGGCGTGGCTTTCCGATAGGTGTTCAGTTTGTTGGTGACCCCGGCAGGATTCGAACCTGCGACCTTCAGCTTAGAAGGCTGTTGCTCTATCCCCTGAGCTACGGGGCCGTGACGGCTTTCGCCGGAATGCTTTTATCACAAGCGGCCGTAGGGTGGGCAAAGCGAAGCGAAGCGTGCCCACCTCTTCTACGACCGCAAGCGCTAATATTTCGAGCTAACCGCGCGTGCGGGGTGGGCACGGCGCGTTCGCGCCTTTTGCCCACCCTACGGTGCCTACCCTTACGGAAATGGGTTTCGCCTTTCAGCGCAAACAGCGGTGCAAAACCCAATCGCCATCCAGCGGGCATCAAGTTTTGGACACAGTAGTGTGTACTATGACGGTTGCAACTGCGAAGGCGTCGTCATGCGCCACCTGCCCATATGGGTCATCGAGTTCTTCAAGCTCCTCGGCGGGAGGCGGCTTCACCCCCTGACGACGCAATGTCCGATCTGCCACCAGATGGTGCGTCTCCACGTCAACAAAGCCGGGCGGCGGCACGTGTTCGGCCATGCTCGATCGCTATATGAGGGCTCGCGGTTCTCGACGCACTATGCCACCGACATGAAATGCGTCGCCTCTGGTAGCCCGAAGCGGTTCGATCCACACCCGAGCGAACGCCAGCACTTCAAGCTGCCGGGCGGTTTGTTGGAAGAGTAGCGCGCCGCCGGCCATTCACGTCGCGCGTTGCGCGGCGGGATGGTCCAAGCTCGGAGTCTTAGTTTTCAGGTGCGCTGGCATCTGTGCTTGGGAGGCTGCGCGGCGACGGCCGCGACAGAATGCCTAAATTTTACAGATTGCCAAGTTTTAAGGTCGGCTCCGGCCGCGCGGTCACGACCTCGACACGATCTTTTCTTCCATTGTGCGCCGGGGTGAAATTGCGCACCCCTTCGAGGAGATCACCCCATGCTTTCGCTTCTGCGCGCCGGCGTTGCCGCGGCACTCTTCGCCGTCGCGCCGCTCGCCGCCGCTGCCGCCGAGAAACCCTTCCAGAACAGCGACTTGGCCGACAGCGCGGTCAAGCTCGAGGCGCAGATTAAGGCCGATGCCGGCACCCCGACCAAGCCGCTTGCGCAAATCCGGCGCGACGCCGATGCCGCCTTCGCCAAGAATGATTTCCGCACCGGGATGGCGCTCCTCGGCCAGATCGTTGCCGGCGCCCCGACCGACGCGACCACGTGGCTTCGCCTCGCCCGCACCATCATGCAAATCCGCCCGGGGAGCGACAACGAGCGCAAGCTTCTGCTCGAGCGCGCCTCGACCGCGGCTTATATCGCCTACCAGCGTACCACCAGCCGCACCGAGGAGGCGGACAGCCTCGCGCTCCTCGGCAACACGCTCGCGCAGCGCGAGCAGTGGCGGCCGGCGCTCGATGCGCTGCGGCTCTCGCTCGAGCTGCGCGAGGTCGCCGACGTGCGCGGCCAATATGAGCGGCTGCGCGACGAGCACGGCTTCCGCGTGCTCGATTACACTATCGACGCCGACACCGCTTCGCCGCGCGCCTGCTTCCAGTTCTCCGAGAGCCTGCCGGCACGCGGCGATTTCTCGCCCTTCGTCGTCGTGTCCGGCACCGACAAGCCGGCGCTGTCGGTCGACGACAAACAGCTCTGCGTCGAGGGCCTCAAGCATGGCGAGCACGCGAGCGTCACCCTGCGCGCCGGCCTGCCTTCGACGGTGCACGAGACGCTGTCGAAGTCGGCCGAGTTCGCGGTCTATGTCCGCGACCGCAAGCCGTTCGTGCGCTTTGCCTCGACCGCCTATGTGCTGCCGCGCGTCGGCCAGAACGGGATTCCGGTCATCAGCGTCAACACTCGCGGCGTCGCCGTCGAGATCTACCGGCTCGGCGACCGCAGCCTGATCGAGGCGACCGGCGCCGGCGGCGATTCCGACCGCGGCGATTTCCAGCACGGCCTTTATCGCTACGATCTCGAGCGGCTCAAGCAATCGCGCGGCGTCTTTGTCTGGAAGGGCGAGCTCGCAGTCGAGTCGCAACCGCTCAACGCCGAGATCACCACCGCCTTTCCGGTCGAGCAGGCGGTCGGCCAGCTCCAGCCCGGCGTCTATGTCATGGTGGCGCAGCCGCAGGAGCTCAAGAACATCGACACCGACTACGACGCGCTGGCGACGCAGTGGTTCATCGTCTCCGATCTCGGCCTGACGGCCTTCTCCGGCAATGACGGCATCCATGCCTTCGTCAACTCGCTGGCGAGCGCCGAAGCCAAGGGCGGCGTCGAGGTCCGGCTCGTCTCCCGCGCCAACGAGGTTCTGGCCGCGCGCCGCACCGATGCGGCCGGACACGCCCAGTTCGAGGCCGGACTCGCGAACGGGGAGGGCGGCGCGGCGCCGGCGATGCTCTCGGTCGCCGATGACAAGGGCGACTACGCCTTCCTCAATCTGCGGACCCCGGCCTTCGACCTCACCGACCGTGGCGTCGGCGGCCGTCCGGCGCCGAGCGGGCTCGATGCCTTCGTCTACGCCGAGCGCGGCGTCTATCGCTCCGGCGAGACCGCCTACCTCACCGCGCTCTTGCGCGACGCGCAGGGCGCGGCCGCGCTCGGCGTGCCGCTGACTGTCGTCATTGAACGGCCGGACGGCGTCGAATTCCGGCGCACCCTCGTCGCCGATCAGGGCCTCGGCGGTCACGCTCTCACCCTGGCGCTGCCGCCTTCGGCGCCGACCGGCACCTGGCACGTGCACGCCTTCACCGACCCGAAACGGCCGGCGGTCGGCGAGACCACCTTCCTGGTCGAGGACTACGTGCCGGACCGCATCGAGTTCGACCTGACTTCGACCGCCAGCCGCATCTCGCCGCGCGCGCCGGCCAAGATCGACGTCACCGGCCGCTTCCTCTACAGCGCGCCGGCGGCGAAGCTTGATCTCGAGGGCGACGTGACCGTCTCGGCAGCCGAAGAGCGCGTCGGCTTTGCCGGCTACCAGTTCGGCCTCGCCGACGAGGAGGTCCAGCCGGTCAAACAGCCGCTTGAGGATCTGCCAACGACGGACTCAGCCGGCAAGGCGAGCTTTACCGTCGGGCTCGACAAGCTGCCGTCGAGCACGCATCCGCTGCAGGCGGAAATCACCGTGCGCATGGCCGAGCCCGGCGGCCGCGCCGTCGAGCGTTCGCTGACCTTGCCGGTCGCGGCGACCGGCAACATGATCGGCGTCAAGCCGCTGTTCTCCGGCCGCTCGCTGGGCGACGGCGCCAGCGCCAATTTCGACGTGGTGATGGTCGGGCCCGACAATACCGCGGTCGCCCAGCGCGGTCTCGCCTACCAGCTGCTGCGCATCGACACGCATTATCAGTTCTACAAGCGCGACGGCGTCTGGAACTACGAGCCGGTCAAGACCACGACCCGGGTCGCCGACGGCAACCTCGACGTGACGATGGACCGCTCGGCGCGGATTTCGCTGCCGGTCAAGTTCGGCCGCTATCGGCTCGAAGTGTCGACCGGCGATCCCAACGGCCCGGTGACTTCGGTCGCCTTCGACGCCGGCTGGTATGTCGACGCCAACGCCGACACGCCCGACATGCTCGAGGTCGCGCTCGACAAGGGCGAATACCGGGCGGGCGACACCATGACGCTCGCGGTTACCGCACGCGACGCTGGCAAGCTGACGGTCAATGTGATCGGCGACAAGCTGCTCGCGAGCCAGACTGCGGACGTCAAACCGGGCGTCGCCGAGATCAAGCTGCCGGTCGGGCGCGACTGGGGCACCGGCGCCTATATCGTGGCGACGCTGCGCCGGCCGCTCGACGCGCCGGCGCAGCGCATGCCGGGCCGCTCGATCGGCGTGCAATGGTTCGCGATCGACCGCGGCGCCAAGACGCTCAGCCTCGAGCTCAAGGCGCCGCCGCTCGTGCGGCCGAACACGACCTTGCGCGTCCCGGTCAAGGTCGGCGGCCTCGCCGCCGGCGAAGAGGCGCGAATCGTGGTCGCGGCGGTCGACGTCGGCATTCTCAACCTCACCAACTACAAGCCGCCATCGCCCGAGGACTATTATCTCGGCCAGCGCGCGCTGTCGGCCGAGATCCGCGATCTCTATGGCGATCTCATCGACGGCATGCAGGGCCCGCGCGGGGCGATTCGCAGCGGCGGCGATGAGGGTGCGCAGCTGCAAGGCAATCCGCCGACCGGCCCGCCGGTCGCGCTCTATTCCGGCATCGTCAACGTCGGCGCCGACGGCAATGCCGAACTCGCTTTCGACGTGCCGGATTTCGCCGGCACGCTGCGAGTGATGGCGGTCGCCTGGAGCAAGGACAAGACCGGCCACGGTACGAGCGACGTCACGGTTCGCGACCCGGTGGTGCTGACCGCGACGTTGCCACGCTTCCTCCTCCCCGGCGACCATTCGAGCCTTCGTCTCGATCTCGACAATGTCGAGGGCGAGGCCGGCGATTATGCGATCGCGGTCACTGCCGCCGACGCCGTCGCCGCCGAGGGGAGCGCGCCGCACAAGCTCACGCTGCGCGCCAAGGAGCGCGGCGCGCTTACCATTCCGCTCACCGCCACGGCCGCGGGCAGCGGCGCGCTGCGGGTGCGGATCAGCGGACCCGCCGGCTTCGCGCTCGAGCGCAATCTCGTGCTGGCGGTGCGCGCGCCGGCGCAGATTCTGGCGCGGCGTACCATCAAGCCGCTCGCCGGGGGCGAAAGCCTGACGCTGTCGGGCGATCTCTTCGCCGACCTCGTGCCCGGCACCGGCTCGGTCTCGATCTCGGTCGGCGCCTCGACCGCGTTCGACGCCGCGGCGCTCCTCGCCGCGCTCGATCGCTATCCGTACCGCTGCTCGGAGCAGATCACGAGCCGCGCGCTGCCGCTTCTCTATGTCAGCGATCTCGCCAAGGAGGCGCAGCTTGCCCTCGACGTCACCACCGAGCAGCGCATCCGCGACGCCATCGAGGCGCTGCTCACCCGCCAGGATTCCAACGGCTCATTCGGGCTCTGGGGCGTCGGCGGCGACGATCTCTGGCTCGACTCCTACGTGACCGATTTCCTGACCCGCGCCCGCGAGCACAAATTCGCGGTGCCCGATGGCGCCTTCAGGCTGGCGCTCGACCGGCTGCGCAATTCGGTCGCCAACACCACCGACCTCGGCAAGAACGGCGGCACCGATCTCGCCTATGCGCTCTATGTGCTCGCCCGCAACGCCGCCGCACCGATCGGTGATCTGCGCTACCTCGCCGACGCCAAGCTCGACGCGCTGGCGACGCCGATTGCCAAAGCGCAGATCGCCGCCGCGCTTGCGCTTGTCGGCGACCGCGGCCGCGCCGAGCGCGCCTATGCGGCGGCGCTCGCCGCGATCACGGTGCAATCCTCGCCGCTCGTCGTGAGCCGCGAGGATTACGGCTCGACCTTGCGCGACGCGGCGGCCCTCGTCGCACTCGCGGTCGAAGGCGGCGCCCCGCGCGCGACGGTTGCGGGCGCCGTCGAGAAGGTCGAGGCCTCGCGTTCCTCGCCGCGCACCACCTCGACGCAGGAGGACGCCTGGCTCCTTCTCGCGGCAAGCGCCATGGCCAAGGACGCCGGCCGGATCTCGCTCGATGTCGGCGGCTCGGCCATCCAGCGCCCGTTGTTCCGGACCATCCGTGCCGGCGATCTGAAGGAGCCGCTGCGCGTTGCCAATACCGGCGAGGACGAGGTGAGGGCGGTGGTCACGGTGACCGGTGCGCCGCTCACCCCGGAGCCCGCTGCGGACAAAGGCTTCAAGATCGAGCGGCAGACCTACACGCTCGGCGGCGACCCGGTCGACGTGAAGCAGGTCAAGCAGAACACGCGGCTCGCCGTGGTGCTCAAGATCACCGAGGCGCAGCCGCAATTCGGCCGCATCATCGTCGCCGACTATCTGCCGGCGGGATTCGAGATCGATAATCCGCGCCTCATCTCCTCCGGCGACACCGGCACGCTGTCGTGGATCACCGACGCGCAGGAACCGGTCAGCACCGAGTTCCGCGACGACCGCTTCACCGCGGCCTTCGAGCGCAAGAAGGACGACGAGGCGGTCTTTACCGTCGCCTATGTCGTGCGCGCGGTGGCGCCGGGCAAATATGTCCGCCCACAGGCGAGCGTCGAGGATATGTACGCGCCCGACCGCTTCGGCCGCACCGCGACCGAGAGCGTGGAAGTGACGGCGGCGAAATGACTGCGCTCCGTCATTGCGAGGAGCGAAGCGACGAAGCAATCCAGGCTTCTCGCAATGAGTCCGGATTGCTTCGCGGAGCCAGTCATCGGGCCGGCCACTTCGGGCCGGACCCGTTGGCTCGCAATGACGGGCGGAGATGGCGTACCGCTATCGTGACGGCTTCGCTGATTTGCGCCGCAGCGCTCGCCGGCGCGGCGGCGTGGATCGTCTCGCTCGGCCCGACGCCGACCGGCAGCGGGCTCCAATTCTCGACCCGCGTGGTCGACCGCGACGGCCGGCTCTTACGCGCCTACGCCACGGCCGAAGGCCGCTGGCGCCTGCCGGTCAAGGTCGCCGAGGTCGATCCGCGCTTCCTCGACATGCTGTTCGCCTACGAAGACAAGCGCTTTCGCGCTCACCACGGCGTTGATCTGCTGGCACTCGGTCGCGCCGCGCTCCAGCTCGCCAGCAGCGGGCGCATCCGCTCCGGCGGCTCGACGCTCACCATGCAAGTGGCGCGGCTTCTTGAGCCGCGCCACGGCCGGACGCTGGCAGCGAAGCTCCGGCAGATCGTGCGCGCCGTCGAGCTCGAGCGGGAGCTGAGCAAAGACGAGGTGCTCGCGCTTTATCTTGACCTCGCGCCTTACGGCGGCAACATCGAAGGCATCCGCGCCGCTTCGCTCGCTTATTTCGGCAAGGAGCCGCGGCGGCTCTCACTCGCCGAGGCGGCGCTGCTGGTCGCCTTGCCGCAATCGCCGGAGCTGCGGCGGCCGGATCGTTCAGTTGAAGCGGCGCGCAGCGCCCGCAACCGCGTACTCGACCGCTTCGCCGCCGCGAGCAGCGTTCCCGCCGACGAGATCGCGCTCGCCAAGGCCGAGCCGGTGCCGGCGGGGCGCCGGGCCATGCCGATGCTCGCGCCGCACGCCGCCGAGCGGGCGATCGGGGAAGCGACGCCCGGGAGCGAGGTCCGCCTCACCATCGACGCCGATTTGCAGAAGAGCCTCGAAGCGCTGGCGCGCGAGCGCCTGCGCACGCTGGCGCAGACGCTCGGGCCCGACGTCTCGCTCGCCATGCTCG